>Ga0224495_10002519_pt1 | contig 11899 bp, 10 predicted proteins | sample SF_Jul11_sed_USG_FD_168128 | JGI IMG/M metagenome (GOLD analysis project Ga0224495, IMG submission 168128) | Sediment microbial communities from San Francisco Bay, California, United States - SF_Jul11_sed_USGS_4_1 | ecosystem: Environmental > Aquatic > Marine > Sediment | place: USA: California...
CCCTCATCAGATGCATTTTCACCCAACCAATCTTGGTAGGCCAGGGAATGTTCACACGACAATGCAACAGCTCGATGCAATCAAGAGTGTCAAACCATCAGGTAAGAAGAAGGAAGTCGTTCATCTGACACATATGGCATTTGATTGTCTTGGAGTAGTTGAAGAGGGAATGGCAAATTGGAAGGATGTTGCGTCTGGCGGATTGATATTTGCAGATTACTATAACAAGAACAAACACTTCACAACTGATCTAGGACAAATCACCTTTGGACAATCAATGACAATGACCGGAGACGGACCGTTTCAGCACTCCCTCTACCTGTTGACTGGCGGAAAAGCAAAATGGTCAAACATCCCAGTTGATGTTGAACTTCCTGGCGGAGCAGGTATTGTACCCTTCACTTTTGAACCAAAGAGCCCCGCAAACGCGGTTCAGTGGGTCGGATCGCTTGAGTTTGCACTCAGCATAAAGGACCTTTGGAGAATGTTCTTGAGCACAGACCACCCGAATGGTGGGCCATTTCTGAAATATCCATTATTGATATCGTGGTTGATGAGTAAAAAACAGAGAGATAACTGGTTGGAGATGGTTCACAAGTTTGCCATTGAACGTTCAACCATTGCCAACATAGAAAGAGAGTATTCACTCAACGATATTGCTATTACAACACGAGCGGCACCTGCAAAAATACTCGGTATGGAAAAGACGAAAGGGCATCTTGGTGTTGGTGCTGATGCAGATGTTGCTGTATATGGATTCAATCCTGAAAAAACAGATTTGGCAAAGAATCCCGACTTGATTCTCAAACACTTCGCCCAGGCGCAGTTCACCTTTAAAGGTGGAGTACAGGTTTCGAAGAATGGGGTTGTTGCCAAGCAGATACACTCAAGAGTGCATACAACACACCCTAAGCTCAATGAAGCTCTAAGTACAAGAATTGATAGAGAACTTGAAGAAATGATGAGTAAATGGTTCTCGCATTCCTTCAGTAACTATCCTGTTCCAGCAAGGTACCGAGAGCATCTTGAGATTCCAAGAGTGATCGATTCAACATCAGTACAGGCTTAGCGTGGATAGTCAATAATGTCATTGTTGGGAACTTTCACTGGAAGCCGCTCCATAACTTTCACAGCAATCTTTGCGGCTATGATTGCAATCCTAGACTCGATACCAATGATACCAGGATTCTATGGAGGTGTTTGGGATTCATGGGGTTTCATGCTAAGCCCAATTGTTGGCATATTATTGGGACCTGTTCTTGGAGTAGTTTCAGTCGGGTTAGGAGGTCTCGTCGGGCATCTTGTATATTTCAGAGATCCAATTGAATTGTTATTCATGCTGGGAGCACCTGTTGGAGCCGGGGCTGCAGGACTTGTTTTCCAAGAGAGATGGAAGGCTGCTTGTGTAATATACTCAGCGATGATAATTGGTTATTTCTTGACACCTGTTACATGGTCATTGTCTCTGTTGGGTGTGTGGGACGTTTTGACTGGATTTGCACTCATATTTATGATAACTATTGTGACAAGCCTCAACAAAGTCGGAACTAGAATTCTATCTTCTACAAATCTAAAAATGATTTTAGCCACGGTGATAGGTCTCGAATCGGATATATTAGCAAGAATATTCATCCTTATTCCAGGGCAGATGTATTGGTTCTATTATGCAATGCCTTTGGAAATACTTCAGGGTCTCTGGTTGGTAGCTGGAGTTATCACACCTATCAAAGTCATGCTAGCAGCGGTTGCAACGATAGCAATTGGTAAGTCACTACTGGACATCTTTCCACAACAATCAACAGAATTCGGAAATTAGTTGGTATGCATTATGCTTTATAAAAAATAAGTGAAAGAGAGGCTTATTGCCTCCCTCTAGTAGATACTACATAGGATCTGAAACGATCTTGTTAGCCCACTTCTGTGCAGCTACAGCAGCTTCAAAGCCATATTCAGGTTTCTCATTACCCAGACAAGCCTGAACAAAATGAGCAATCATCTGCTTATGGCCCCATACTTCTGGACCTGGTCCAGGTACCTGCCAATTCTGGTCATCACCGTTCTTGCCAAATAGGGTCACATCAAAGACTTCTCGATTCTTACTGGGAATCCAATCAACAAGAATGGTCTTGCCATTGTTTCCAAAGATCTCGAATCGACTCAAATCTAGACCTTTTGCAACAGATGAACCAAGCATCATTGTTCCAACTACACCGTTTCCGAATTTCACTATTCCCACAGTCTGGTATCCTTTGAAATCTTTGATTCCTTCTATTGGACTATAGTTTGGAGTCCACTTAGCATTCGTGATGGGACTGCCAAAGAACCACTGAAGCATATCAAGGCTCCAGACGGATAATGTGTAGTCGGGATAGCCACCTGCTTTTTCAATATCCCAAGCCCAACCACTTAATGGCCACTGATCTGCAAGATCTTCACCAGCAATAAACTCTCTAAATGTGATTGCCATTGGTTTTCCTATCGCTCCAGAATCAACAAGTTCCTTTGCTTTCAAATAGCCAGGACAGTGCCTGAAGTTTAGGATAGGCATTAGGACCACACCCTTCTTCTTGGCTATTGCTCCAAGCTCTTCAGCATCTTTGAGCTTTGGTGCTATTGGCATTTCCAAGTAAACATGCTTTCCAGCCTCAAGTGCTTGTTTGCCCAGAGGATAGTGGAATGGTGTAGGTACTGCAACGCACACAGCATCGACTTCAGGATCTTTGCAAACATCACCCCAATCATAGTAGATTTTGAGATCGAAGTTGTCTTTGGTCGCCATTTTTTCCTTTAGTTTCAGAGCATACGCTTCGCTTTCCCTACCCTTCCTGGCCAGAAGACCATAGAGTTGAGAGTTGGGAACCTTACGGAAAGATGGAACGTGAGCTGCGCCGCCAACAAATCCTACTCCAGCACAGACCGTCTTCAAAACTTTTTTAGTCATTTTGTTCCTCGCCTCTATTAATTTCCATGTTCAGCAGAATGATGTGCCTGAAGTATGACTTAAAGACACATAGCTCTGGTGAATTCTATCCTTTTTTCTTAACAACATTTGCCTTAAAAGCACTAGGATGAATTTTGAATGTCATTTAGCTTCAGGTTTCGATTTGAAACAAACAATCAATGGAAATGTGTATTTTCCATCCTATTAGATAGCCTTCATAACTCTCGAGGCAAGGAACCAGCTGATATCTCCTAATTGTTCGTGAGGTAGATAGAATATTGAGTTTCTGTCATAGAGAAGTCTTACACTTGCAGAAAACTCCTCATCTGCATCTTCGAAAACAAGTAGAATTTTAATCATTGGCAGAAACGAAATTTCAAAGCCGGCATCGCCACGATCAACTTTCTGGGCGCCAAGTCGTTCAAGTGCGCCAAAGAGATTTTCCTTCTTCTCCGTATACACAGAAGTAAGACTACCTAATTTCTCCTCGCTGAATGAGTATCTGCATGCCCATGACCCCCTTAGCGTATTGAACTTGACCCATTCGTGTGCAATACCTTTGTCGAGTGCTCTGCTATAGTAGTAGAGATGCGGTATGATTTGACTGGTGTTCGATTTCTTACCTGTTAGAGTATCTTGAGTTTCGCCAGTTTCGAGGTTGACTTGCAGTCCCAAGATGGTAACATACTTGTCACCAACACCAAATCGATTTCGGAGTGTGCGGATGTCATTGCCAAAGTTCTCCCAACTCCACATTGCTGAGCTAGTGTCGAATTGCTCTACATGGAATCTTGCTGCGAGTTCTCGAGAGATACTTGACCAGTACTCAAAAATGTCATCGGGCATCATACATCTCTCTGACGAGATACATTGCTGCCTTTCAATTTTTCTCAACGATTGAACGACAGTCATCGATGCCTACTGCTTCACATACAGCATATCTCGCATTGTAACCAGCAACATGAAGAAGAGCGTCTCCCACTTCTCTGTCTTTTGCCATTGATGCAGTGCATGGATAGGAATGGTGTGCTTTTGCTATAGTGTCAAATAGCTCATCAGTGTTCTTGATAGACTTACCACGCACCTTTTGACTGACATACCATGAACATCCGCAGGGTGCAGAACGTAAAGGACCAATCTCTGAGATGATATCATCCTTCATGTCTGCATAGTGGATAGGACGTCCTATCCGATACTTTTTCATGAATTCGTCGATGAGCGCTCCAGAGCCTGGTTCCAATGTACAGAAGGGTTTGGGGAATGCAGATTCAATGCCCATGTTGTCTAAGGTTTCCTTCACTTGTGCTCTCAAACCAGGCGGAACCCAAGTCGGATCTTCTATGGGAACAATAACAGCCTTTGCACTTGTGGATTCTATCAAAAGGTCAACAGAGGCTAAAAGATCATGATGTATTGCGACAATAAGAAGGAGGTCACATTCAGTGAGATTCAGACCATCGATGTAGTTCTTTGGTTCTTCAATCATTGTAGGAGAAGGCGGGTCTACAGGATAGATGCCAACGATGTCACCAACGTGTGATCCATATGCAGATCTACATTCAGAACATGTCGGTTCGCAACCTTCGCAGAATGTTTTGAAGTTGATGAGATTACCAATGACTCGCTCGGCAAATACGTCCCCATAGACTGTTCCGATTCTCAAAAATATCACCTATAGAATATTGTGAGGTTTCTGTTAGGCTAAAAAAGGATGATGATTGCGGCTCAGTGTACAAATTTGCGACATCAGAAACATAATATGCCGCACCTATCATGCTGATTCTCTCAGGAAGATCAAATTCAGGAGACCTAATGATATGGCATTGGGAGATTTCCTATTCCCTCAAGTGGAGCTTCAATTAGTTATTGTCAGATCGTTCAAAACTGATATTGAGTCAGCAAGAGGTATACCCTCAGAGAAGTATTCTACCGAAACAGCATCAGTACGTCTTAACAATAACGACATGCGAAGGTTGAGCCTAAAGGAGGGAAGTGCTATCAGTTTGAAGTCTGATAGCGGAACAGTAATTGTTAGAGCTGAAATCGATGATAAAGTTCCTGAAGGAAGTGCAGTCATGCCACACGGTCCATGGGCACTTGCTCTAGTTGCAGTTCCAGCCAATAATTCACCGCCTGCATTTAGTGGAATTGCAATCATTGCTACACGAAGTAAAGAAGATATCACTTCTCTCGAGACTTTGTTTGGTCCTTGAGTTTCCCGATGATCTTATCGACACGGCCTCGTTCAAGTTGAAGGTTGAGATGGGGATCCTCATCAAGCATAGTTCTGAGATTCTTTGCGACTGCCATTGCTCTGGCACGGTCACCATCAATAGATTTCCAAGCACTGTGTTCTCTAACCTTTCCAGGTTTAATCTCTTCAGCCTTAAGTATAATATTCCTCTCAAAGAATCCACTGGGCGGATGCTCTTTTCCAACTACCTCATCAAAGAACAACATTCGGCCACGTTCCCATTCACGGGCTTCTTCGAGTTTTTCGACATTATATCCCTCTCGCTCTACTTCGAGAACATCATACGGACAAGAATTGGCACAAGCACCACAGTAGACACAATGGTCAAGTACAGCAATCTTATCCGATTTTCCTGTTGGATATATTGCCTTTACTGCGCATATATTGAAGCAATTGTGGCAACCAATAGGATCACACTTATCGAGTTTTATAATATTAACAGCTCCAGAGAAAGGCTTTGAAACCTCAATTGCATCATAGGGACACACCTCGCCGCAGAGTCCGCATTTAACACAAGCAAGATCGTTTTGTTTGAGCTTTCCTGTAATCTTTGGCTCTTTGATAATCCGGGCGCTTGCTTCTGTACATTTGACTTCTATGGCTTCGTCCGGACATATCTTCTCGCAGAGCTTGCAGTAGTCACATTCCTTTTCATTTAGTCTGATTGCTGTTGCAGGCTTGAATTCGGGAGGCTCTGCAGAATCCGACCAGTATATCCTAATTACTTCAGGACAAAGCAATTCGCAGAGACCGCAGTATGAACATTTGTCTTCATCCACCTTAATGCTGCCCTCTGCATGGACCTCTTTCATATAGGTGACTAGGTCTTTCTTTTTCTCAACGTCCACCTGAACCTCAAGAGCGCCAGTCGGACACACTTTAGCACAAAGAAGGCAAGGAGCACATTTATCGTAATCAATCTCATGCGTTCCTGATACACGGTTGAAATGATTTACAGCCCCATCGCCTTCATACTTAGTAGTGAAAGCCCTGAAAATACAAGCTGAATCACATAGTCCACAAAAGGTGCAAATTTCAGGATCAATATTGATGAGTGGAGCTCCTTCAATTCTACCTGCAGCAGCTTCAGGAACAGGTCCAATCGTTATGGCATCCCAAGGACAGTAAAGACAAAGACTGCAACCGACACATTTGTCAATTGAGTAATCAAGGACTTTAGTAAGAAGGGAAGTTTTCCAAACAAATTTGAGGGTACCATCGATAAGTTCCATCGTGATGGTTGGTTTTTCCCCAACTGTGATTCCTGTCTTACTCATTTGGATCCTCCCTTCTTCTTTGGTGACATCTTTGCCTTGCTTTGAGTTTTCACACTCGTCTCGCTTCCAAGTGGACCAAGAGATATTATGTTACTAGTGAACTCAGTTACCTGTTTTGCATATTGACCGGCTTCAGATGCGGATACGCTGCCGAAATATAGACGCCTCCCATCAAAACCAGCCGCCTCTAATACTGTCCTTAGATTATCTGTTCTTTCCTGCGCATGTAGTGCTCCTGAACGATAATGACAGTCTTGAACATGACAACCAATTACTGCAACTCCATCAGCACCTTCTTCGAATGCAGTCAGTAAAATATCAGTATCAAGACGACCAGTGCAAGGCACTTGAATGGGTACTATATTTGAAGGATAGGTTAAGCGTGTCATTCCAGCCCTATCCGCTGCGGAATATGCGCACCATCTACACAAATATCCGACAATTAATGGTTTGGAGCCACTGAACCGAACTGCACTCCTTGTGGCTGCCAATAACTGTTCGGTGGTTAAGCTGGGTAGATTAAGAGCAGCAGTAGGACAAGCTGCAACACATGCGCCGCAACCTCGACATGCGGCTTGGTTAATAGTAGGTTTATCTCCATTGTTAGAACGTATTGCATTTGGAGAACAGACCTGTTGGCACTGAAGACAGTTGATGCATAGGTCGTGGTCAATTGTTGGGACAGTCAGATCTGTCAGAATCGTACTACTTGTTAGAAGAGTTTTCACCTTTGAAGCTGCCAATCCTGCATGTGCAACCGTATCAGAGATATCTTTTGGAGCCTGCGATACTCCTGCAAGAAAAATCCCTTTAGAGGCAGTACCACTCAAGTTTAGTTTAGGGTGTTGTTCTAGGAAGAATCCATTCTCATCCAACGGTATTTTTAGCAATTTTGAAAGATGTTGGTTGCTCGGTGCTGGGTCCATACCTACCATCAAGACAACAAGATCAACATCCAGGTATAGCATTCTCTTAAGAAGGGTGTCTTCTGCTCTTACAAAGGTCTTACCTTTTACTGAATCATGAACTACCTCACCCACAGCGCCTCTCACAAAATGGATACCATACTCATCAGCAGCTCGAACACTCAGTTCTTCATGGCCCTTACCAACTGTTCGAAGATCGGTGTAGAAGACATAGGTTTCACAATCCGGATGAAGCTCTTTTACTTGGATAGATTGCTTTACAGCCTCTGCGCAGCATGCCCTACTGCAATATGGGCGATTGAATCGCATTGTCCGACTTCCAACACAGTTAATGAACACTACACTACGTGGAGCGCTGCCATCAGAGGGTCTTATGAGCCTACCACCTGTAGGACCTGAAGGATTGATCAGCCGTTCAAGTTCGAGGGATGTGATGACATCAGGATTTTCACCATATCCAAGTTCTTCCACAATTGAAGGGTCGAATGGACGAAATCCCGTGGCGACTATGATTGCGCCTACCTCGATGGTTTCGGTTTTAGTGCAATCATCGTACCGAATTGCTTTTGCCTCACATACTCCACTGCATGACTGACAACCAACACAATTATCCATGTCGATATGTGGAGCTATTGGCACAGCGTCAAGTGAGTGTCTTACGATTGCCTTTCTCTTACCTAAACCATGGTTATATTCATCTACAACTTCAACAGGACAAACTTCAACACACCTATTGCAGCCAGTACACAGCTCTGTGGACACGTATCTTGGGTGCTGCGTCAGTTTCACAGAATATCTTCCTGTGCTGCCCTTGATTTCTTCAATATCAGTGAGTGTCATCAATCGGATGTTCGAATGATCAGCTGCTCTCGCCATCATCGGACCCAAGATGCAGATGCTACAATCGAAGGTTGGAAAGAGCTTATCCCATCTTGCCATATGACCCCCCAGAAACGCTTCTTTCTCAACAAGCACTGTTTCAATTCCTTGGTCAGCTAGCTCAAGAGCTGCAGTTACACCTGCCACACCTCCTCCGATTACCATAGCTCTTTGAACTACAGGCATCTCAAAAGTCCTGATTGGATTTGAAAGTCCAACTTCTGCTAAGCCGATGTCAATTATAGTGGCTGCTTTTGAGGTCGCTGCCTCACGGTCGTCACTATGTACCCAACTGCATTGTTCACGAATATTTGCCACGTGAAGATGTCCAGGATCAATCCCTGCCGCACGGACAGCATCATTGAAGAGCTCTTTATGGAGAAGTGGTGTACAACCAGCAATGACGACTTTCTCGGCTCCACTCTTCTTGATTGCCAAGGTCAGCTCTTGAACACCATGATCAGAGCATAAGTGGTCGTTGACTTCAACTACTGCCACTCCCCGTGACTCCACTCGCTCTTTGAGATCTTCGATATCTATTGGCCCAGCAATATTCGAGCCACACTTACAGAGGAAAACAGCAACTCTATTCTTCTCGTTTTTGTCTGAGTTGGATTGTGAGTTGCGCTTCAAGGGATTCGTGTAGCTCCTATGTGTATTGTGATTATTCTCGTGTTGCCAAATATTCAATAATCCTATCTTAAATAACTCCTTGAAAGTCCATACCATAACGGATAATTGTTGTGGAGTGTGCACAGAAAGAATCTGAACAACGATATAGAGGAAGAAATCACGGAGTTCCTTAACATTGAAACTTAATCCCATGGAACTGTACAATCTACTACCGAAAACGAACTGCAGGCAATGCGCCCCTAAAACATGTATGGCCTTTGCTACCAAGCTTGCTCTTGGGGATGTGAACGCTGATGATTGCCCTCCATTATTGGAACCAGGGTTCGAGAAAAACCTGAAAACAATAAGAGAGCTAACAGCACCTCTTCTGTCGACTGCTGAAACAGGCGTGAAACTAGATGAGGAAAAATGCACAGGATGCGGTAACTGTGTAGTTGCATGTCCAGTGGATGTAGCGGTTGAACCACCAACAGGCATAGGGAAAGCTGCGAGAGGAGATGTTACAGTCTTTAGAATTGATAATGGAGTGGCGAAGATTATCAATTTAGAGAAATGTAGACGCTTTCCACCCGACCGCTTGAACTGTAGAGTGTGTGAGCAGTACTGCTGCACAGATGCAATTGAGATATGGTAGGTGTAGCGCATGGATGATATCGTATGTAATAGATGCTCTTTGCTCTGTGATGATGTGCTTGCACAGATTAGGGATATGGAAACTAAGTCTTTGGGTCTCTGTCGACTCGGTCATACTCATCTTGAGAGAGTAGCACATTTTTCAAAGATTGACGCCATATCCAGAAAGAATGGTGTGGAGAATGGTCTGAACCTCGACGAAGCTTTAACGATGGCAGCAGAAACACTCATCTCAGCTAAACATCCTCTACTCTATGGATGGTCTCGGTGTACAAATGAAACGATTAGTGAGGGACTCTCCCTAGCTAAAACATTGAAGGCGGTCTTTGACTCAAGTGCAAGTATGGGTCTTAGTCAGTCTATGAGTCATAATATCCATAATATGAAACTAGAGACTGATCTTGAAGCGGTTCAAAATAATGGTGAATTCATCATTTACTGGGGTAGCAATCCGGTCGAAAGCAGTCATAGACATGCGAGCCGATTCACAGTTTTTCCTCGAGGCGAGAACGTGCCACAAGGTGTTGAGAGTAGGATTACTGGTGTCGTTGACGTAAGAGAAACTGAAACAATGAAAATGGGAAATCATCGCATTATCATTCCTCAAGGTGGAGATAGCGAGCTAGCAAGAGCTCTGATTGATGACCTCACGGGAAAAACACCCCTTAAGACACCCATTCTGGGCCTACCAGCTGCAACATTGGTGGGCATATCCCAAGCCCTGAGAAAGTCAGATTTCACCGTCATTTTCTATGGAAGTGGCATAATCAATTCAGGCAAGACCGCGGAGAACCTTTCTCTTCTCGCTGAGCTCATCCAAACACTGCGAGATTTAGGAAAGAATGCATACGCAATGCCCATGTGGCATGAACCAAGTGATATGAGCGTGATAAAATCATCAAAAAAACTAACATCCACTCATCTAGCCATTGACTTCTCGTCGGGAAAACCCACTCAGTTGAGTGCTAAAACCACCTTTCAGAGATTGACAGCAAAAGAATTTGATGTGGTGCTAGTTGTAGGAACTGATGCCTTTGCAGTACTACCAGGTCAAGCAGCAAGAGGTCTGACTAGTTCAAACATTATCTACATCGGTTCAGGAGGGAGTCTTATGGACCAATGGGCTCAGCTTTCACTGAGAGTCGCTGACGATATCATGTCAGCATCGGGATCTATGACCAGGATTGACATGAAAGATATTCAGCTCAAATCTTGGAGCGGATCTAAAATGGCATCCCAAAACGTATTTGATGTAATTACACGACTTCATCGATTGATAGAGGCAAGACTCAAGGATTGACAATTCAGGTGATTGGTGATAGATGAAGATTGCAGTTGCTGGAAAAGGTGGCGTCGGCAAGACGACAGTTGCTGGAACATTAGCGAGATTATTAGGACGAGATGGGCTCAAGATACTTGCAGTTGATGCCGATCCAAGCTATACGTTGTGGACAGCTCTAGGAATCCCAGCAGATATTGCAAAGAAGATAGTACCACTTACACAGAATGAGACCCTCGTGAAAGAAAGATTGAAGATCGAGGGAGCAGAATCCTACAGTGGATTCTTCAAGTTAAATCCGCGCGTTGATGATTTGTCTTCTAAGTTCGCAGTCCAAGGTCCGGATAACGTGAGTCTTCTAGTTGCAGGGACTGTCGATACAGGAGGATCTGGTTGTATGTGTCCTTCAGCAACTCTTCTCAAGAGCCTTATGCGTCATCTTGTACTCGGAACTGACGAGGCTTTTGTAATGGATATGGATGCTGGAATAGAGAACTTAGGTCGTGGCACAACACGTGGAATTGATGCCTTATTGGTTGTCACAGAACCTGGTCGTAGATCCCTTGAAATTTTGACAAAGATACGAACACTAGCAGGGGATATTGACGTTGGGCGTATTTTTGCTGTGGGAAATAAAGTAACTAGTTCAGCGGATGCTCAGATGATAAAAGAATGGGTTGAAAGAGAAGGTCTTTCACTTCTAGGGAGCATTCCCCTAGATGATGTGATAAAAGAAGCAGACAGAAGAGGTGTTGCTCCACTTGATCTTGACTCCAACTCTACTGGCATGCGTGCTATTGCAGAGATTAAAGAGCGATTGGTTAAACAAATCAATCGCTAACCATTATTTTGATATTATTTCACTTTGAAATATTAAAAGAGATATGATTAAGTTTCTTAACCAATGCAGCACTATTCAGTTAACGATTGAAAACGGTTATTTTTTGAGTGGAGTTTGACTGGTTCACAACCTTATTTAGGTGCAATGTTAAGCGGAAAATAATACGTTCAGGAACTGTGCAACCATGAAGAAGAAAGCGTACTTCAAGGCGGATGAAGCCAAGACAGGGCTTGGCG
>Ga0224495_10002520_pt1 | contig 11897 bp, 10 predicted proteins | sample SF_Jul11_sed_USG_FD_168128 | JGI IMG/M metagenome (GOLD analysis project Ga0224495, IMG submission 168128) | Sediment microbial communities from San Francisco Bay, California, United States - SF_Jul11_sed_USGS_4_1 | ecosystem: Environmental > Aquatic > Marine > Sediment | place: USA: California...
GCGTTCTAGTTCGAGGTTGCCTGGGTAGGGCGGTTGTCGAGAGGTGGGAATTGTGTTGACGTACGGAGTGTTGACCGATTGGGCGACCTGAGCACCGCGTTCGCCCAGTCGATCCCGAAGCCGTTCAAACAGATACGTTGCCCGCTTGATGCCGTGTTGCTCAAGTACGTACTCGAGGGAGTCGAGCCATTCGCGCGTTTCCTGTGGATCGGTGTCGCTCATGCAGGGTCCTCGGGAGATTCGTCTTTCACATCCTACCTTATTTTGAGCTCGTGAGTCGCTTGTTGCCTTTGACCTGTGCCTCAACACCAGCGGTTGCCGGTGGGGCATGCGCGCGTCTTTCGTTTGCTTCGTCCTAGTCGCAGGTCGCAGATAGAGATATATTCGCACGTGGAAACGGGCAGACCGAACAGGCTTGCCTCGCTCATTCTGATGGAGGTATCATCTATAGTTCTACCTCATTAAGGAGGTGCCATGGCTACGACGCGCAACCTTCCCAAATCGACACGGATTTCCCTCGACCGCAGCATTGAACGGATGCGAAAGCAGTTGGCTGAACTGGCCCAGTTTCTGGGCAAGGGGACGCCGACTCGCAGTCTGGAGGAATTCGATCTGGAAACTGAACGGTTGATCGGCGATCTACTAGGGCAGGCCTCCGACATGCTGCATGCGTATGAATACGCCGAACTGGGCGAGGCCGGCGGGTTGGTGAATATGACGGACGAGGCGCCGGAAGGCACCGGCATGGACAGCCATCGGCAGAGTCTCTTGCAACGGTATCGGGTGTTGGAAAGCTGCGTGTCGGAGCTCGAAGCGCGTCGGGCCGCCGAGCCGAAACAGAAGAAAGTTGGGCAGACTCTCATCGGCCCGCAAATCGCAGAGCATATGTCGACGGAAGTCCGGAGTCTCTCACAAGAGGCCACTCTGCGCGAAGCGGGGCAGCTCATGCAGAAGTGGAAGCTCGGCTCACTCCTCCTGACCGACAGCCAGTCCTATGTCGGCTTCATCACGGATTCGGCGTTGGCGCGTGAGGTAGTGGCCAACGGGATGAATCCCAACAGCACTTCGGCCAAGACGTGCATGCGCAAGCCGGTCGTGGCCATCGAAGGTGATCGTCCGATCATTGATGCCGTGCGCATGATGAAAGAGCAAGCAACCCGGCATCTAGCCGTGACGCAGGACGGCCAAATTATCGGCGTGATTTCTGTCTCCAATATTCTCCGCTACTACTCAGGTGTGGTTTAACCACATTCACGTCAATCGGGGAGGCGAGATGATGGGACCAACCAAAGTGATCGTGAACGGCAGTGGCTTGTACGAGGCAGTGTCCGGCAAACTGATCAAAGACGGTTTCGCGAGTCGTGGTGAGCTAGAGGACTACGTGAACCATCATTACCTCCTCTTGCCCGTGATCGACAAGGCAGGCAAACCATGGCTGCTTTACGGAAAACCGGTGTACTGCCTACACGGAGTGCAATACGAAACGGTGAATGACCAGAAAGTTCACCTCACCCGGTGTCCGGATTGTGGCGGCATGGGGATTCGTTCCGACGAATTCACGGTGGAGTCGGATTGCATCCGGTGCACGGCTTGCGGACACGAGTTTGATCCTCGGTTGGAAATGATGGAGACGTAGGACGGGATAGCTTGGTCGCAACCTCGGTGACCGAGCCGTGCACCTAGAGTAACTGGCTCCTACCGCTCCGCCTTCGCGAAAATCTGGAAGTGCTGGCTGTCGACGACATCGTAATCGTTCAGAAGCCGGTAGCCGGCGGCTTCCATCTCGTGTCGGACCTCCTCTTTCGTGGTTCTGTGACCGAACATGCCGGAAAAGAATCCACGAGGGTGAAAATCGAGAATCGCGACGCGACCGCCTGGCCGTAGCGATGAGGCGAGGGACCGAAAATAGTCCACTCGATCGTTCATGTCATGATAGACATCGCAACTGAACACCAGGTCGACGGGTTCCGGAAGTCTTGGATCGTGCGGCTCGGCCCGGACCGGCCGGACATTCGGGGTCCCTCGGGCAACCATTTCCTTGATGATCATGTTGATCGCTCTCTCCTTGGTATCAACCGCATAGACTGTTCCTCTGGCCCCGACCGCCTTGGCAAGGTGCCAGGTAAAGTAGCCTACGCCGGCACCCAAGTCTGCCACCCTCGCTCCCCGCGCGAGGGACAGTTTTTCAACGACCCCTTGTGGTTTCTGCCACACATCCCGTGAGGGGTCGCTCATGTCTTGATAGTTCCATTGGGCACAACCGGTGAGGGAGAACACGACAACTAACGCGCCTAAAGACCTGAATGGCAACTTGTGGTTCATAGTCTTTCCTTTTCTAAAGAACGGTGTGTTGGGTCGGTCAAATCAGGTACCGGATGATGAGATACGGTGATGTTGTGAGAGCGATGGCCCTCTCCAAGGTCTCAGTTCACACAAGTACCCCGAGTATCATGAGGGGTGTCGACGGTCGTTTCAATATAGTTTACGCCTGTGCTTCTGCCAAGGTCAGCTCCTCAGGCCCGACTTCATCCGGTGTTGTATGTGGTTCCAACGGTTGATGTTCTGCGGCGATCAGTGAGTAAAAGACCGGCACCACAAAGAGGGTGAAGATCGTGCCGACGGTCATGCCGGTGACCAACACCATGCCGATACTGTTACGGGCCGCTGCACCGGGACCCGTTGCCAAGACTAGGGGGAGGTGACCGAAGACGGTGGCGGCTGAGGTCATCAGCACCGGCCGCAGTCTCGTCAGCGAGGCCTCGCGCACCGCCGTCAGCCGAGAATATCCGCGAGCCTGCAGTTGATTGGCGAACTCCACGATGAGGATGCCGTTTTTGGCGATCAATCCCACCAGCGTGATCAGCCCGACCTGGGAGTAAATATTGATCGTGGTGAGGTCGAGAAAACTCACCACCAGGGCGCCGGACATTGCAAGTGGGACCGAGCCAAGCAAGACGATTAAGGGATCGCGGAAGCTCTTGAACTGAGCAGCCAGTACCAAATAGATCAGGACCACCGCGAAGCCAAGCGTGACGGTGAGCGCCGCTCCCTCTTGGCGGAGTTGCCGTGACTCGCCGGCATAGTCCATGACCACGCGCGGGCCACTTGAGGCTGCCGCGGTTTCAAGCACACGGAGCCCCTCTTCCTTGGTGAAGCCTGGTTTCAGACCTCCGAAGATGCGGACGGCGTTGCGTTGCTGGAAGCGATTCAATGCGCGCGGCGCAGTGCTTGTTTCGATATGGGTGAATGTCGACACCGGGACCAATTGGCCGTTCGGTGTCTTGATTTTGAGGTCGAGCAGTGGATCAACCGTTGCACGATCCTTGTCGCCGAGTTGAGGAATGACCTTGTAGCTGCGGTCGAAGTAGTTGAACCGGTTGACGTACCCGCCGCCGAGCATCGTGCCCAGCTCACGACCGACTCCGGCCAGGTCGAATCCCAAATCCGCGAGCCGCTCACGATCTAACACGACGCGGGCTTGGGGGAGGTCGATTTTAAGGTCGGTGTCCACATACAAGAACTTGCCGCTCTGCCAGCCTGCGCCCAGAACGGACGCGACTGCCTCAAGCATCTGTTCGGCCGGTGCATCGCTCTGCACGATCAACTCCACATCGTACTGGCCTGGGGTGGGGAGCGGCGGGTCTAGTCTAGGAAATACACGGAGTCCCGGCACTTGCGACACGGCACCAAACACGTCGTCGTACATCTCCTTGGTTGAGCGAGCGCGATCGTGCCAATCCTTTGCGACCACGCCGCCGAAGCCTCCCCACGCCGTGGTGAGTGACCAGGTGTAGTCCGCCCCAGGGATAGCCGTGATGGCGTTGACGATCTGGAAGTGTTGCCGGTTGGTGGCCTGGACTGTGGAGTCCGGCGACGCTTCGAAGAAGAGGCTGATGTGGTTCTGATCTTCTACGGGAGCCAACTCCTGACGTGAGAAGTGATAGAGCGGCCAGGCTGCGAGCACGATCAGGAGCGCGGCCACCACAACTCCCCACCGCATAGTGAGAGTGCCGTCGAGTAGCCTGGCGTAGATCCCGCGCGCCTCTTCGAATCGGCGGTTGACGAAGGCAGTCAAGCGGCCTTCCTTGCCTCGCGGATGGACGAATCGTGAGCTCATCACCGGCGACAGCGTGATCGCGACGACACCAGAGAGTACGACGGCCACAGCCAGCGTGATCGCAAACTCCAGAAACAAGGAACCGGTTAACCCGCCTTGGAAGCCGATGGGGGCATAGACGGTTGCGAGCGTGATCGTCATCGCAACGATCGGGCCCAGCAGCTCCCGTGCGGCGGCTTGCGCGGCCTCGATTCGAGATTGGCCCAGACGCACATGCCGTTCCACGTTCTCAACGACCACGATGGCATCGTCTACCACCAGACCGACGGACAGCACGATGGCGAGCAGGGTGAGGAGATTCAGGCTGAATCCGAACGCGGCCATGAAGAGGGCGGTTCCGATCAACGATATCGGTATGGCCACGAGCGGCACAATGGCCGTACGGACTGATCCCATAAACAGGAACACCACGAGGGCGACGATCAGGATCGTTTCGGATAATGTCTTGGTGATTTCCGTCAGGGCGTTCCGGATGAACATCGTGCCGTCCCAGACGAGTTTCATGTCGATATCGCTCGGGAGGGTCGGCTGGATCCGTTCGATCTCGTCACGTAGCCGGTGCCCGACCTCGATTTCGTTTGCGCCGGGTACCGACCAGATGCCGAGATACACGCCTTCCGTCTCATCGTACTTCGCAATGATCGTGGCTTCTTCGGCTCCCCGTTCGATTCGCGCGACATCCTTGAGCCGCACGATGGCCCCGTTCCGATCGGCGACGATCAGCTCCTCAAATTCACCCGTGGAACGAAGATCAGTATTGGCAAGCAGGTTGACCTGGACCTGATTGCCTTTTGTGCGGCCGACCGCCGCCAAGTAGTTGTTTCGACGAAGCGCACCCTGGACGTCGCCGGGTGAGAGGTTGAGGGCCGCGAGTCGGTCAGGGTCGATCCAAATACGCATGGCGACCTGTCGCTCACCTTCGAACGTGACTCGTTGGACGCCGGGTAACGTTGCGAGCTGGGGTTGTAACGTGCGTAGCAACCAATCGGTGACGGCGGGGACCGGACGCTCCGTCGAACTGAAACTCAAGTAGAACGATGCGTAGGGTCGATCGGCTCGCTGGATTTCGATCGCCGATGGCTCGGCTTCCGGAGGCAGTTCCGATCGTACCTGCTGGAGTCGTGCGGTGACCTCTGCCAGCGCTGCCGTACTGCTGTGGTTTAATTTTAGATGGACGGTCACGGTGCTGACTCCAGCGCGGCTGGTCGATTCGACATAGTCAACGCCGCTGATTGCGGAGACGACCCGTTCGATCGGCGTACTGATGAACCCACGAACAGTTTCGGCGCCGGCGCCGTAGTAGAGGGTGGTGATGACGACCAACGAGTTTTCGATCGTGGGATACTGCTGGACCGGGAGTGATGTCATTGCGCGCCAGCCGGCGAGGAGGATGACCAGGTTGACGACGATGGCCAACACAGGATGTTTGATGAAGACGTCGGTGAACGATGTTCGAGTCGTGTCTTGCGGCATGATGATCGGTTTAGGGGGTCCCGGCCTCGTGAGTCTCTTTTGAGTTATTCCCTACAGATTCAGTGACTGCCACGAGGATCCCGTCACGAAGCTTAAAGGAGCCCACCGCGGCGATGTGCTCGCCTGCCGTCAGACCGGCATGGATCACGATCTCGTCGCCGATCATGGGGCCGCTTTCAACCTGCCGGGTATGGACTCGGTTGTGGCCATCCTTGTCCAGCGCGATGACGAACACGTGGTCGCCTCCTGGTCCCTTGCGCAACGCACTGACCGGGACGGCGACAACTGTTCGCTGGGGACCGACCGGAACCCGGACGCGTACCGAAGCGCCTGGTGATGGGACATTCCGGCTGCCTTCGATTCTGGCACGGATCATGGCGTTCCGAGTGGTCGGATCAACGCGTGCGTCGAGCGCGACAATCTTGGCCACGATAGCGGAAGAATCACTGGCTGCAAGTATCTCGACGGATTCGCCGGCCCGTAATCTGGCCGCGACCTGCTGGGCGACGGTGAAGTCCACATGCACAGCCTCGCTCACGCCCTGAAGTGTTGTCAGTAATGTTCCTTCATCCAAGTACTGACCGGGATGGACGTCCGCGATGCCTACCCTCGCACGGAAGGGGGCGCGGATCGTCTTCTTGTCAATGATCGCCTTGGTGCGTGCAATCTGGGCCTGTGCCACATCCAAGTCTGCGCGTGCCCGATCGACTTCTTCTTGAGTGGTCGCGAATTCCTGGCTGAGGTTTTGTCGGCGATTGAGGACGGTTTTGGCGAGTGCGACCTGGGCTTCTTGTGCCCGAAGGTCGGCCTCTTCGACCGAGACATCGAGCGCGACGAGTAGTGTGCCTGCTTCGACAATCTGTCCGGGTGTGAGCCGGACTTTGCGGACTGTTCCTGCCAGTTCGTTCTTCAGCGTAATTGAACGGAGGGCGAGGACCGTTCCGATCGAGGTCGTGGTCTGGCGATGGTCGATGGCTCGTGCGACAGCGATGGTCACGGACTCCATCGGCTCCGGCTGATTCGCCGAGGTCGCCTGTTCGCCCTGGATGGATTCGTATTTCCATGCGGCCAGACTGATGCCGATCAGGAGCACGAAGCAGACAAGTAAGACCGATCCGGTCCAGTTTTGACGATTCATAGTAGCCCATGTTAGCAAACTCTGACCGTGCATTTCTCTAGGCTCTGCTTCTAGGTTCTGCTCTTGCGCAATGGTAGATTCGCTAAGAATAACGAGTCAGTCTGAAGGGGAAGGACAATCAATTGCTACTGGACGGCATGCTACCGTCCTGACAGGCTAGCCAGGAGGCCGAATGCATGATGGAGGCTACGACTGGTTAGGACTTTACATCTGCTGCCCACGATACACTGGCCGGGCACCATTGCCAGATGCCAAGCGTGATGATGCGAGTCAGTCCTGCCGGAATACAAGCCGTGCGGTTGACCTCAACCTTCCGGTTGATCAATTTCGTCGGATCGCCGCAACGTTTCAGGTAATCATCGGCTTTAATGTCATGAAGATTTGCATGAGGCACGACAAAGGCAACCACTGGGACAGGCAGCACGGCGATGGAGGAGTCGTCGACACCTTGGGAGCCGGAGCAATGAGCGCCGGTCTGTGGGTACTTGACGTCATCATGGACGAGAGCCGTCGTGCAGCCTCCCAAGACGAGGGACACACTCGCGAAGATTGCCAAACATCTGCGAAAATACTGCTGCTGGATCATGAAATTCCTCCCTGTTAGCCGGCCTTGTCTCTTAGACGAAGGCTACGCAGAAGCGTAAACGCCGTCAAGAAATGGGTCCATCAAGGAATTGGGCTTGACGGCGAGGCGGAACGACGGTATCCCAGTGGCTATGAATCAACCTTCCACTACTGTGTCCTATGGATCGGTCGTACTCGCGGCAGTGCTGTGGGGTGGCTCGATCGTGGCGCAGAAGATGGCTCTTGGGTCGTTCTCCGCCGTCGAAGCCTCGGTTCTTCGTGATATCGGAGGACTGGCAATCTTGTTGGCGACCTGGTGGTCGAAGGAGGGTGGTGCACTCACGATAAGCCGCGGCGACATGGGACTGCTGGGGCTTCTGGGGCTTGGCGTTTTGGGAAATCATCTGCTCATTCTCATGGGGCTCAACTATGTCAGTGGGGCGGTCGGTGGTGTGATCATTGGGGCAAGCCCTGTCGTAACATCTCTGCTTTCGGCCATGTTGATTCGAGATGTGCCGTTGCGTGCTGTGTGGGCTGGTGCATTGCTGTCGTTCTCAGGTGTCGGGCTGGTCTCTGTCGCAGGCTTTCAAGCGGCTGGCGAGCATCCGCTACTGGGGAGTATGTTGGTCTTTCTCGGGGTCGTGAGCTGGGCACTCTATAGTATCGGCAGCCGCGCGATCATGGAGCGGGTGTCGGCCCTCACTGTCAACTGGACGACGCTGCTCGTGGCAACGGTTCTTCAAATTCCACTGCTCTGGACAGATCACAAGGTGATGAATACCGGGATCGGATCGGTGACGACATCCGATTGGCTGGCGCTCGGCTACCTGATCATCTTCGCGACGGCAGTCGCACAACAGGCTTGGTTGTTCGGCGTCAAGGGGGTCGGCCCTTCACGGGCGTCGGTCCTGGGAAATTTGACGCCGGTTGCCGCCATTGGGCTATCAGCCTTGATTCTGGGAGAATCCATCGGACTGATTGAAATGATCGGTATCGGCCTCATCCTGGCCGGCGTATGGGTGGTGAACCGGCAAACGGCTAAGAGAAATAACTAGGATTGTGGTTCCACCAATCCATTCTCGATCCCGATCCTTATTTCAGGGTATCATGCAGGGTCTGGCGGCAGAGATAGTTGTTGCTTCGTCGTGTAGCCATCGTCGAACGACAGGTGGTCATGTCGTTTTAGATCGCGGACTGTCATGAACGGTAACTATGCCCGAGCACTGATTCCGTTGATCCTGGCTGGGACGTTCCTTCTCGATGTGTTCATGCCGTGGGGGTATGCGGTCTGGGTCGTTGGGGATGTCTTCGGCGCCTTCTTGACCCTCTGGATCGAGTGGCCGATGGCACCGTATCTTGTTGCGGCCATCGGGACGGTTCTCGCGTACCTGGGGCACACACTGTCTCCTCCTTTCATTCCGGTAGACATTGCCGGCTTCAATCGCGTTGTGGGCATCGCCCTCCTGTGGATTACGGCGTGGCTCGTGGCGCGAGCGAGAAGGGCTAAACTCGACGATGCCACCAGGCGACTGGGTGCGATCGTGGAGAGCAGCAGCGACGCCATTCTGAGCGTGACCCCGGATGGATTCGTGACCACGTGGAATGCCGGTGCGGAGCGTCTCTTCGGGTATACCGCCAATGAGGTGATCGGCCGGTCGATCCTCATGATCATCCCAGCCCATCTCTCTCGGGACAGAGCATGGGAGTTAGCCACGGTGCGGGGCATGTATGACATTCAAAGCTATGACGCCGTACGGTTGACCAAGGATGGCCGATACATCGATGTGTCGGTGACATTATCGCCGCTCAAAGATGATGTCGGTCAGTTTGTGGGGGTATCGAAAGTCATCCGCGACATCAGCGAGCGGAAGCGAGGAGAGAAGCTCTTACAACAGACGCATGAAGCGTTGGAAATAAAGGTTCAAGAACGAACCGCTGAATTGAGTGCCGCCAACCACTCCCTCCGGATACTGTCTAACCGACTGATGCAGGTGCAGGAGGAGGAGCGAAGCCGCCTTGCGCGCGATCTGCACGATGAAGTAGGTCAGTTACTGACGGCACTGAAGATCGACTTGCAAGATATCCAGCATAGTGAGGGTGGGGAGGCCCGGTTCGGTTCGCTCACGGATAGTCTTGAGCTGGTGGATCGCCTGCTGACTCAAGTGCGGAGCCTGGCGTTGGATCTCCGTCCGTCGCTTCTCGACGATTTAGGTTTGGTCCCCGCACTCCGGTGGTATGTGAATCGGCAGGCAGCGCGGAATGGGTGGATCCTGTCACTGTCTCTCGAGAGAATCGCAGAGCGAATCCCGGCTCCTATCGAGGTCAGCTGCTTTCGGGTTGTGCAAGAAGCGCTGACCAATATCGCGAAGTATGCGAAGGCGAAGACTGTTGATCTGATATTGTGCCAGCAAGATCAGGACGTCACACTTATTATTCAAGATGACGGTGTTGGGTTTGATGTCATGTTGGCAAAACAGCGTGCACTGGGCGGACAAAGTATCGGATTGCTTGGTCTGGAAGAGCGTGTACGCCTGGCCGGCGGCAGCTTCGTCATCTCATCAGTGCCGGGTGAAGGGACCAGGCTTGAGCTATGCTTCCCGCTGACAGAGCAGGAGCCGACCAAGCCGCTTCCAACAGTTGAGGTGATATCGCCATGAGCCATCTCCGGCTTCTTCTCGTGGAAGATCATGCGTTGGTCAGGGCCGGCATGCGGGCCCTCCTGCAAAAAATCGAAGGGATCGAAGTCATTGCGGATGTCGGTGATGGGTGGGAAGCCATCAAGTCTGTACAAACAGATCCTCCTGATCTGGTGCTGATGGATATTGCGATGCCTGGATTGAACGGACTCGATGCGACTGCCAGGATCGTCAAGGAATCGCCGACTACGCGGGTCATTCTGCTGTCGATGTACGCCAATGAAGAATACCTCCGACAAGCGTTGCAGGTGGGTGCTTCAGGCTATCTGTTGAAAGGTGCGGAATTGGCTGAACTGGAGTTGGCCCTCAAGACAGTCGCCAGGGGGGAAAGGTATCTGACCCCGGGGGTTGTGAAGTATGCCATCGAAGCCTACCGTGAAAAGTCTGAAGGGCCGGCTGGTCCGTTGGCCAAACTGAGCCAGCGCCAGCGCGAAATCCTGCAGCTCGTCGCAGAAGGGCAAACGACGAAAGATATCGCCCAACGCTTGAATTTAAGTGTCAAAACCGTGGAAACCCACCGGAGTCAATTAATGGAGCGGCTCGACATTCACGATGTGCCGGGGCTTGTCCGTTTCGCGATGCGAGTCGGAGTCATTCAGCCCGATTCCTAGTTCTTCCCCGATTCATCTGCATTCCCACGTTCTTCCAGTCCACTCGACGGCCTCTCCCGAGGATCGTCCTCCACTCTTTCAGGATTTTCTCGATAGGGCTACTGGCGGTTTCCTGAGACCAAGCGGTTTGTGATTGCTCTGACCCCGAACGAACCTATTGACGGTCTACGACTCCCGATTTGGCGAGGCAGTAGGATACGAGTCTCGTCAGCACTAGCTTTGTCCCTGTAGTCTTTGTCCCGTGGGCGCCCCTGAGAAATGTTCTCGCCGTGCCCGGCTCGCTTGCAGTATGATATGGCTCCGCTGACTGAGGGGCGCCGCGTGTTAAAACAGCGCATCGAAGCCGTCACGAAAGCCAACCAGAAATTCTACGAGGCTTTTGAGAGTCTCCACATCGCCAAAATGGACGAGCTCTGGGCCCATCAAGAATACGTCACCTGTATTCACCCGGGCTGGACCATTCGTTCTGGGTGGCCTGCCGTCCGCGATTCCTGGGTGCTGATCTTCAACAACACCTTCTCGATGAAGTTCGAACTCACCGACGTGATGGTTCAGGTGGCCGGCGATATGGCCTGGGTCATCTGCGTGGAAAATCTCATCACTCAACAATCCGACGAACCGCAGCAAGCCAAGGTCCTCGCAACGAACCTGTTCGAACTTATCGGCGATGAGTGGCTGATGATCCATCACCACGGGTCGCCGGTGATGGGGTGAGGGGAGGCAGGCCGCCTGGTTATCTCCTCTGCTCGCGCACCGCGCGGCCTCAGAAGGCCCTCGGTGCATGCGCGCAATCAGGAGACAACCAGGCGGCCTGCTTGAGAAAGGAAGTAAAAGAGGAATGCCGGTGCTCGCTCAACGCGCGCAGGAGAAAACCACACCGCCGCCCACCTTGGAGAAGGAAACGATAGGAGTGAATCCTCAACGCGCGGCCTCAGAAGGCCCTCGTTGGATGCGTGCAGTGAGGAGACCACCAGGATGTCCGTTTGAGGGACATGGGCAAGATAGATGGGAAGTACGAACCCACCGCGAGGGAGAAGTATGAGCGCCGGATACAGAGTCGAAGCAGATGAATTCGATGTCGTCATTGTGGGTCTTGGGCCTACTGGCCTGACGTTGGCCCACCTGCTTGGGCGCCGAGGCTTGCGCGTCATCGCTCTTGAACGTGAACCAACGTTCTATGCCAACGCACGAGCTGTTCACACCGACGACGAATGTTTGCGTATCTTCCAGGCTATCGGCGTGGCCGACGAACTGGCAGCCGATATGGTGCTGAACAGTCCGGCGCAGTGGGTATTCGC
>Ga0224495_10002521_pt1 | contig 11894 bp, 11 predicted proteins | sample SF_Jul11_sed_USG_FD_168128 | JGI IMG/M metagenome (GOLD analysis project Ga0224495, IMG submission 168128) | Sediment microbial communities from San Francisco Bay, California, United States - SF_Jul11_sed_USGS_4_1 | ecosystem: Environmental > Aquatic > Marine > Sediment | place: USA: California...
ACAGAATTTACTGCTGAATGTTCAGAAAAAGTATAGAGTAAAGAAAGAAAGAATTGCAGAGCTCCTAAGAATAGCAAAAAGTGAAGGACTGGTAGTGAAGGAAGAAGGAAAATATGGAAAATGGCACGCAGAGTGAGTAGATCAATTTCTCACTTTATGAAAACACTATAATATTTATTTAACTATATTATTATCAATAACATATAAAAAATAAGCGCTTACTAAGTACCTACTTAGTAACAATTTAGTTTTTACTTAGTTAAACTATTTATTTTGTGGTCATTCGGGGACACAAACCTTAATTAACCTGAATCATTCATAAAAGGATTAAAGTTCATCTCCTTTTTAGCTGTAGCTATCCCCTATTTTTTCGAAGGAGGTTTCTCAAGCTTGTTGAACTGATCGCGGGTCAATGGACTGCTGTAGCCTCCATAATTGATCAACGGATCACCAGGATTCTCTATTGGAATCCATTTGCCTTCTTCATAGTTTAAAAACACAAAATTCCATTTCATACCTTCAAGGACAGGTATCACTCCTTTTATGCTCTTCAATTCACCCTTTTCAAACACAATCGGATGAAACTTATCTGTTTTTATATCTTTGATGATCTGTGTATTATGGCATTCCTCGCATTCCCTTCCTTCCTTCATTACGAAATGAGGGAATGCCGGTGCAAACACAATCATAGCTTTATTTTGATAGACGAAGGTATGGAAATTGGCCAACGTAACCTTACCTTCTTGATTGATCAGGAAGAGGATATTTTTTAGCGGGAGAGAAACACTCTTGTCTTCCTTCACCTTGGTATCAAAATGGCAGTTGTAGCATGCAGGAAGATCTCTGACATGACATGTATTACAATCGAGCTTGTTATCATGCACCACATGGCTTGGGACTTTTGACAATTCGCTATGGCAGTTTTCGCATTTTGTATCCATAGCACCCGGTTGTTGAAAAGTGTTATACGCTGTTCCATCGCCATGAATTTCTTTTGCGGAGTGGCAATCCAGACATTTCATTCCCTTCTTGAAATGAACGTCTAAATCTTCAGCTTCTTTATTTTTTTTCGCTTTTTCCAGAGTTTCTATTCCATGGCAGTTCTGACAGACTTCCTGAGCACGCGCAGGTTCGAGTGAATATTTGACCTTTCCATTGACTTCTTTTTTATGGCATGTGTCGCAGGATCGAACATGACATCCTGTGCATTTTAATTCGGCGAAGGGAATTCCTGTCAGCTTCTCCAGTCCGCCCTGTTCTTTGCTGTACCAGTATTCTAACCCTTTGTTGGTGTAGTGCAGACTTTTTTCATAGAAGTTTTTTTCAGGATGGGGAGGTTTTTCTTCAGTAGCTATGATGATAAAGAACCCTGATAATAGGAATACACCGATAAGTAGGACTCCTCTCTTCATCACTTTTTTCATCCCTCACCTCCTTTTTAGCTAGTGAAAAGCTATTATAAACAAGATGTGTTTGTCAACAGGAGTCTTGAGGTTCCCCTTTAAAAATTGGTCATGGAAACCTCCTAATGACGACCAAAAAAGGGATTACTGGTACATGAAGGGGGAAAAATGGTGTAAGTTATTGATAGTGGGATGGTAGCAGGCTGCTTGGATTTGGACCAGCAACCTCCGGATTATATGATTAACCATATTGATATTTTTTTCTATCTTGTTGATTGTTAAAAAAGTTAGCCGAAATGAGAATCTGCTATATAATATATGAGTCATTGGCCCTCTTTGGGTGCCTCGAATTTTGGAACACATTTTTTAACTTTTCAGTAAAATCATAGTATTCAATCCGTAATGATACTTTCAGAAGGTCAGAAAAAATTTTCATGCAATGCCTGGACCAAGGTTATAGTGATAGGGCACACGCCAAGGATAGTTATGTTTAGTGCATATTATCAATGTGGCTAAATCCTCTTGCTAAATGCATATTCAATGGCACCTTCGGGGCAACCATCCACACATGTTCCGCATAAAATGCACTCGGAATTGACCATAGATCTTTTTTGTACCATACGATTCACTTCTAGACTCATAGGACAATTCTTTGTACACGTTTTACAGCTTCTGCATTTGTCTTTATTTGCCTCCAGATGAAGAGAAGGCCATTTGAATACATTCCTTATCTTCGTCCCGATGACCATAAAAGGAGCCATCCAGCATCCATAATGGCAAAACGCCCGTTTTCCCGCTGTAAAGGAAAGCACCGTAATTAATCCGATGACTGTATAAAAGACTGGATAGTTAGCCGGTTCCGCTACTGATATTCCATATTTTGTTTGAAAAAATGGTTTTATCGTATGAACACCTCCTGTTCGAATCGCTGAAAAAATAATAATACCCATCCAAGGAACCCAGATAAAATATTTGATTCTGTCGAATTTCCCTCCTTTTGCTCTCTTATCGCTAATCCTGAAACAGGCTTCCTGGAGTCCAGCACCAGGACAAATCCAGCCGCAGTAAGATCTTCCTACAAATAATGAAGAAATGAACAGAAGGGAAAACACGATGAAACTGCCTGTGATGATCCCTTTTGAGGCGCCTTCAACGATCAATGCTGGAGAGAGATAATACAGAACAACGGGAAAAAGCAGAAACAATATAAATATCAAAGCCTTTCGTATTTTCTGTCGCTTCACTCGATTCCTCCTTTCTTCCTATTTTTCCCAAAAAGATTCCTTTCCAGAAAAGCATATGTACCCATCTGGTTTGATGAGAATAAATCCCACAGAAAGCGGTGGGCGTCTCTTCAGGGTGAGACCGGATATTATTTCCTATAACAACCATAGAAATAACAGAATATTAATATTGACATTTCTTATAGGAGACTGCCCAAAACAAAAAGAACGGCACTGGTTCCGAAGATCACAGGACAGAGTTTCATAGGGATGGCCTTGGTCCTAGCTCCAGTTAATGAATGCCACACTGCCATTATTACTAGTAGTCCCGCAGCAGACCAGTACACCAGCCTGGAAACTTCGTCGTCAGCCCCGGCTTCAATTGTGACCAAGGCAACCAGGAATCCTACAAAAGCAAGGCTGATCCCCTCCACTACCCACTCCATAGTGATGATGCGTTTGTTGTCTTGAGATATATCTCCAAAATCCCGCACGACGCCCTTGGTGGGGAATAGATGAGCTATACCCCACAAAGCCACTATAACGGCACCGATAATTAGAAGAATGTGATCAATCATAAGCATCTCCTTGTGTTTTCAGAAACGTATAGAGATTTTCTCTTCTGAAACATTCTTTAAGGATTACAGGCTTATTACTGATAAAGTAATGTTAAGCCAGGTTTAGCATCAAGCGAGTTGCATACCTTCCTTTTGTAGTAAGTTTAATCATAACGGACTTCCAGTCTTCATATCATCGGTAACTTCCAAAAATATTTAATGTACCTGAGTTCTGGAAAGCACCTATTGGTGGAATTGATTAATCATAAAATCTTCATCCCACGATGGAACAAGATTGTGGTATGCGGAATATTGTTTCCACTCCTCGTACGAAACAAGCGGCCTGGTCCTTTCAATCAGGTTAACTGTTGTGTTCACAACTCCTGCTATTTTGTTTATGACCTCAGTCAGATACCTATTTAATGTCTCCTCCTTTTCAGCAAGGATAGAAAGCTGGATACTATCTCCGAAAAGGTGAAAAGTATAAGCGATGTAGGCCATCTTCAGACCGTCTGGAAGAGTAGCAGATGCAATGTTTTGATAGACCTCTTTGAGATTTTTTGGAAAAACCTTCAAGGTAATGGTGAACCTTTTCATATTTCCCGTGTCTTTGGGAAGCGGATAAAATATCGGCTTAATCATGTTTATTACCCAAATATCCGTTATGTGCTCCACGCCATTCAAATGTCCAACAATAAAGTCTCCAAGAACATTTGGATCAACCGTATGGATAAAAAGGCTTACATCTTCATGTTTGACTCGCTTTGAAAGGTAGAGCAGCTGTCCTTTCCCTTTGATACTCTCTTGTAGTTCGTCCATTTGAGCCATAACAAGATCACATATCCTTTCCTTTCTCTCCTGGGATTTTAACCTGATTATAGTTATCATATAAAACCTCCTTCATATTTTTACCTGAGTCTCCTACAAGACTCAGAATCTATCTGTCATCAGTAAGGCCCATCTTTTCAAACCGAAACAGAAAAGTTGAAAAACAGAATTATTTCTTGTTTTGTTGCTGCCATCTAACCCCTTTTAGAACATTTTATTCTTTATTGAATATATAAATTTAATTAATTCTATTGATTGTATGGAAATAATCTATTAAATCCATTTGTATTTGTCAATCTTTTTTTACACTAGACTTTACCTCTGTCACCAATTTGTCAAATTTGATGAATCTCGCCTAATTATGGCCATGGTTGATTAAACGGAGAGATAAAGGAAACGCAAGAATCTTTAGAGGAAAACAGCGGGAATAAGATGGTAGCGGGGGCTGGATTTGAACCAGCGACCTCCGGGTTATGAGCGATCTGGCCTTGAGAAAGACGAATTTCTCACCTGGCGATATTTATGTTCATATGAGCTTTATACTTTTTATTTTATATGGAGGTTTGATTTAACATTAGCAGGTTAATATAATATCTATTATTCAATATTGCGGGAGAAAGACCATGAAATTAAAAGTCATCATTCATGAAGCTGAAGAAGGAGGATATTGGGCAGAAGTTCCTGCCATTCCTGGTTGTGCAACTCAAGGTGATACCATGGAGGAGCTTCTTCAAAACATATACGAAGCCGTTGAAGGGTGTCTTTCAGTGGACTTGGAATCCATACCTCTCAAAAAGACAGATAAAATCCTTGAAATCGCCGTATGAAATCTGTATCTGGAAAAGATTTTGCGAAAATATTGAAAAAGAATGGTTGGAAGCTTGCAAGAATCCAAGGCAGTCATCACATCTATATGAAAAATGGCCGAAAGGAGAGGATCTCTCTTCCCATCCATGGAAATAGAAATCTTAAGCTGGGCCTGTTAAGGTATTTTATGAAGTTGGCTGGCATCAAAGAATCTGATCTATAAAAATTCTTTCATCTCAAAAAACAATAAGGGATTGGAACACATGCGTTTTCAAATCAAGCGTGCCGCCGAATGATCACCTCATCAGAAATTCCTTGATCAGGGCGTTGCTTTCGTCCGGCCGTTCCGCTCCGACCAGATGAGCCGACGGCAGCACCTCGATCCTGATGCCGGGCACATTCTCCGCCAGTGGTCTGACCTTTTCCGGGTCCCCGACAAGCCGGTCCCTGTCTCCAAGAACGAGAAGGAGGGGCGTCTTCACCTTCCGGAGCTGCTCAGGAGAAAAGGTCAGCGGCGGCGTGCAGGAGAAGAACAGGCGGCGCATCTTCGGGGCCGCTGATAATGACATGGATTCCCTCATTTTATCCGTCAACAGCCAGGAACGGCTTGACCAGTTTTTCGCCCAGCCGGCGGCATTTTCTGTATCGGCGCCAAACAAACGGAAGACAGGCATGACTCCCATGATCTGCCCCACGGCGTGGACAAGAAAAACCACGAAAATGACAGCCGAAGGATTGATCCATTCATTGCATTCCTCAAGAATTGATAATGAGTCATTCCATCATTTTTAACAGGAAAACACAATACAAAATTGAAATTTTCTGCCGGGATCCCTCAGGCACGACCGGATAGGCCGTCCTCATCATCTGCACAGAAAATGAGACGATAAGTTCGATGAACAAGACGATCTAACCGCTCTTGGCTCGGCGGCCTCCCTTATCAGGTTAGGTCCTTCCAGGCTTGTTCCTAGAAAATTTTGCCAGAAAATGGTAACGTCAACAGTGTGCCACTGCTCACGCGTGATGTAATTCATCCTCAGGAGGTCCGGATATGGAAAACAGGAAAGCGATCGTCATATTATCGACAGTGATGGCCATAGCCCTGGCCGTTGTCTCTTTCTTCGGGGCATTCGATGTAGTCACCTATGAGCGAGACGCGGCCTCCATGGCGGCTCAAGGCGCCGGCCAAGATCTGGTTAATCTTGTTTTCGTCGTGCCGCTGCTTGTCTTTGCCTTGATCTTCATGCTTCGAAACAGCCGGATCGCCTCATTTATCTTCGGGGGCAGCGTTTTTTACATCTTGTACTCATTTTGCATCTACGCTTTCGGGCTCCATTTCAACAAATTCTTCCTTCTGTACTGCCTGGTCCTGGGAAGCTCGCTCTATTCATTCATCCTCGTCATACTTGAGCTGACCAAGATGGATGTTCAAAACTGGTTCGGCGAAAAGGTGCCGATCCGATTGACCGGAGTGTATCTGCTGCTCATTTCTGCACTCTTTTATATACTCTGGTTCAAGGACATCATTCCGGCGGTCCTTATGGATACCATCCCTAAAAATGTCAGCAATTACAATCTCCTGGTAAATCCCGTTCATGTCCTGGATCTGTCCATAGCTCTCCCGGGACTCATCCTGACAGCGGTATTGTTGATGAAAAAACGCCGATTGGGATATATCCTGGCTCCGGTTCTGCTCGTTTTCGTCATCATTCTCACTATCGCTCTCGCAGGAATGGTCATGATGACAAGGGCAAGGGGCATCACGGAGGATACGTCCATCGCCGTTATTTTTATCGCGTTAGCCGTGATCAGCATCGTCTTTTTATATCTCTTTCTAAAAAACATCACGGTCACAAAGAAAGGCCGCGCCTGATCTTCGCACCGATTAAAGTCCTGCTATATCCCCAAGGACGCTGCTGTATGTCGTAAAATCCAACGTCTCTTCAGCACAAGGAAAAGAGATGGACAGTTTTATGTGAATCCACAAACAGGCCGAAGTTATGCTTATATCAGAAAAATCTTTGCGAGGTAAAGTGTTTGGGAGGGTCTGACATATCTACAGTTAAACTTCTGAATCAACGTTCTTCCATAAAAACTCTCAGGGGAGCGGCTTTGCCCTTTTTATCCTGACCCATATAAAGAGTGGTATGTGGAAATGGAATCTCTATGTGTTCCTCATCAAATTTCTTTTTTAGTCTTCTATTGAATTCTCTACCTATACGCCATTGTTTGAGCGGCTTTGTCGTCGTACGAGCTTTTATGATTATGGCCGAGTCAGCAAATTTATCTAATCCGAATATTTCTATAGGCTCCAGGATATCCTCCTTAAAATCAGGATCTTTCCTCAATTCACTATCTACTTCTCTTATGATATCCATCACTTCGTCCGCATCTTCCCGGTAAGCCACTCCTATTTCAAAGACATAACGAGAATATTCCTTAGTCATATTAGTGACAATGTCGATACTTCCGTTTGGAATGTAATGGACACTGCCGGCCAAGTCACGGAGAACTGTCATTTTAAGGTTTATCATCTCAACTAAACCGCTTTTATCAGAAATCTGGACCACATCGCCAACTCTAATCTGATCCCACAATAAAAGGAAAAATCCATTTATGATATCTTTTATTAAGCTCTGACCTGCAAAGCCAATAGCTACACCTGCGATTCCAGCAGTAGCAAGTAATGGTGCTATTTCAATTCCTAATTGACCTATAATTGTGATCGCTGCAACTACAAGAACTAAGATAATTAAAAAACTCTGAATAACAGAAGTGAGTGTTTTTGCTCTTTTTTCTGACTCCTCATCAGCTCTTTTTTTGAGAAACACAGAAGATAATCGTTTAGAAATCACTTTTATTACTTTGATTAATATCAAAGTAAAGACCACAACTAAGATAATCTTGATGCCTGTAGTGAGAGCCCAATTTTTAATTGCAGTTAGAAATACTGAAAAATCCATTGTCATTACCTCCTTATATTTAATTTGGATAATTAATCATTTTGAACTTGGAAATTTGGGATTAATAAAAATATTCAATAGGAAATCCTGTTTTTTGTCCTTTCGCCGGAGGAAGTGTGTTATATCGTCCAAATCTTGTTGAAATAAAACCTTTTGAATCCTTCCTTAAATATGCTCATTTGTATCTAGAAAAATATCTCTAAGGTTTGGCATCATCTCTTGGCGAGGTCATGCAAGAAACTTCGGCAACTCTGGGGAGAATCAAGAAAAAATCGGGCCTTAGTTGTACCATAACCGATCTTGATGGAATAGGCTCCCTCAGGCAGAGCCTTAAAAAGATCTTCATCTGTGCAATCATCCCCGATAGCTAACACAAAATCATAGGTATCCATCATCAACAGATTTTTAGCAGCTTGGCCCTTATTGACTCCACCCTGCCGAACCTCGATAACCTTTTTTCCATGCATAAGCTGTAGATCCGTGTTAGCTAAAAACTCGTTGAGGTTGTCGAACAATTCGCAGGAGCGAATTTCCCCTAGTTCAGGACTGGCTTTGCGATAATGCCAGGCCAGCCCGAATTCCTTTTCCTCAACAAACGACCCTGGTACTCGGGCCTCGTATGTTTTCAGGATGGGCATCACTTGGGATTTCCAATCCGTTGAAACGGTCTTTTGGGCTTTCCAGCTAGAACGCGTGTCCACCCAGATCCAAGCGCCATGCTCGGCAACCAAAGTGCAGGGGATATCTCCCAACCATTGTTCCATAGTCAAACGGTCGCGTCCGCTGACGATTGCCAGATGATTCTTGCGTTTTTTAGCCAGAAGCAGCAGTAATCTTTTTAGCTCAACATCGGGTTTTGCATCTTCAGGCTTCTTAACAAAGGAGATCAAGGTTCCATCATAATCAAACAGTAGCAGACGTTTTTTACTTGAGTAGTAATCGGAAAGGAGTATTTTCTTCCACTTATCGCTCAATTTCCGGTGTTCCCTTTGGGATTTTCGGTTTTTCATCTCTTCAATCCCAGAAATAAAAATTCGGGTCCAGTGATGGATATCATAATCTATGATGCGTTGTCGCATGGTCCGCATCCGTCGTGACTGTTCCTCCTCCGACATCTCCAGCGCCCGAATAAGAGCATCAACAATGTCTTCTCTGCTGTAAACATTCACAACTAGGGCTTCGCCCAGTTCAGCCTCAGCTCCAGCCGTACCGCTCAGTATCAGAACTCCTGAATCATCCATCCTGGCTGCCACATATTCCTTTGCCACTAAATTCATACCATCCCGTACCGGTGTGACCAAAGCAACGTCAGCGATGGCATAAAGTGGTAGGAGTCGTTTAAAAGGAAATGAGCGATACAGATAATAAATCGGCATCCAGTCAGGATTTCCGAAGCGGCCGTTGATTTTGCCCACCAAACTTTCTACTTCCTGTTTAAGGAGTGCATAATCCCTGACTTTAGTCCTGGAGGGAACACATAGCATGATGTAAACAAGCTTCTCATGCCACTCTGGATACTGAAAAAGAAAATTTTCAAAGGCTTGAAGCCGGTGTGGTATCCCTTTGGAATAGTCCAGGCGATCTACAGAAAGAATGACCTTTCGATCTTTCTTTCCCACAGTCTTCTGAAATTTCTTGATATCACTTCTCGTTAATTCCTGTTGGAGCAATGTCATGATGTTTTGAGCATCAACTCCCATAGGAAAATTGTCCACCATGACGATTCGATCTTCGATAGTAATGGCCCCAAATTCATTTTCATGCCCCAAAAGTCGCAGTACACTGCTCAAGAAGTGGCGAGCATATTCATAGGTATGAAAACCGATAAGATCAGCGCCCAACATCCCTTCCAACACCTCATTGCGCCACGGCAGTATGCGAAAAATCTCTGAAGAGGGAAAGGGAATATGCAGAAAGAAACCTATGTCGCTTTGAGGGAAATAGGTCCGCAAAAGATTCGGCAGCAGCATCAAGTGATAATCATGGATCCAGAAGGTATCCTTGTCCGTCGGATCCCGAATAATCTCCTGGAAGAATTTCCGGTTGACACGCCGATAGGCCTCCCATTCTGACTTTTCAAAGGTGCAATAGGAAGTAAAATAGTGAAAAAGCGGCCAGAGAGTTCTATTGGCAAAGCCGAAGTAGTATTTGTCGATCTCCCTACGTGTTAAAAATACAGGAAAACATTTATGCTTCTCTCTCAAGGTTGATTCGATAAATTTTTGCTCATTGCTGCTTTCAGGAGTATAGCCCGGCCATCCAAAGAAAATGACTTCTTTTTGCCTCTGGAGAGCCGTTAGGGCTGTGGCCAATCCGCCCGGGCTTGGTTGAATTTCAAGCTTTCTCTTTCTTTTGGAGATGCTTACGGGAAGCCGATTGGATACGATGATAAGTCGGCCTGATTTTCGCTTTGCTGAAGACATGAGATAGTTTTTCTTATAGTCTAACGCTTGGTAGCAAAAAATTCAAATCTCAGTAGAGCCGAGAGGAAACGAGATAAAGCCCGATCATCTCAACAGCTCACTTCATTAGCTGATTAGGGCATCGATCAAAAGGTTAAGATAATCGTCGAGATGGCGTGTGATCAGGAATTTTTGTTTAACAAATTCTTTAGCTTCTTTACCCATCTTGGTGGCAAGCTTTTTGTCCTTGATCAAAGTGACCACCTTTTCCGCACATCCTGAAATATCCTGTGGATCCACTAGAAATCCGGTTTTGCCGTCGATAACTTGCTCGGGAATACCCCCTACACGTGAGGCTACAACAGGCGTTTCTTTCCACTGGGCTTCTGAAACAGTGAGCCCGAATCCTTCCCGGATTGATTTTTGCAGAATGACCGATGACACCCTCTGAAGGACATTCACCATGATCTGATTGTCTCCGAGTCTGAAAAGAACATCGCTGCTTTCCAGATACTTTCCTGCAATTCTCTTCATTTTGTTGTATATGATGATGCCTTCCGGATCATCCGGGGCCATGTTATAACAGTAGACCAGCCTGCAATCCACTTTTTCTTTCACTTCATTAAAAACCTTCAGAACTCCCTCAGGATCTTTCCATGGATCGAACCGAGAGACCTGGGTAATAAGGGGCTTATCTATGGGAATATCGAACTTTTTTAAAGTTTTGGCGATGAGGTCATCGGACAGATCCATGTTCTTAGGGGACAATGGATCGATAGACGGATGAATTATTTTTTGCTCCAGAGGAAGATCGTCTTTCCTGAACTGCTCGCTGGAAATGACCATCAGATCGTAGCGGAGGATAAATGATTTAACAAAATTCCAGAGCTCTGGATTTGGATGGGTGATATCGATATGGCATCGCCAAATCCAAGGCTGAATCTTTTTATTGAATTTAATGAGAGGAAGGGGCTGCGGGTCGTGCACAATCACGCAGTCATGGTCCAAGTGGGTAAATCGAGAAAAGCGGTCGTTCGTTTCTAAATAAAGTCTTTTCTTATTATTGCTAAGATTAATAGAATTGCCTTGTAAACCATTGTGAAATTTTTTTGTGACTGTAAAAAAATCCGAGGGACCGATCAGAACCCGCCACCCTGTATCCACTCCAATATCGTTAAGCAAAACAACCAGATTGTTGAGAATCTCGGCAACTCCGCCACCATAAGCGGTGGAGTTAATGTGCACGATGTGCCTGTTAATCAAGCGGTGGGCTTTCTGGTAGATCTGTCCCACCACTTTCTCTCCGACTATGGAAAGGTAATCATCTAGACTTTTCATTCACGTAATCTCCTGTGCCAGTTGTACAAGGTAAATGAGTGAGTTTTATAACATCTCATGTAACATGAGTCAAATATCGTTTGAAATACAATCCCTAGGCAAACATGAAATCACCAATTTTCTCTTTCCTGTTTTCTCCTGAGATATCTTCTAATACGCTTAAGTGCGCGACAAGAATAAACACCTCCTTTCGATCCCTTCTTAATAAGGAAAAATCCAGAATTGTCACCAGATGTCACCACACACTTGCCTTTTCCCGCCATTTTTCCAAGAGTTCGACCGAGATTGGATAGACTTCTCCTCCAGCTTTGAGTACAGCCACTCTCTTCTAATTGACAGCATCATTTATGGTTTGATATGTTTCCTGTAAATG
>Ga0224495_10002522_pt1 | contig 11894 bp, 10 predicted proteins | sample SF_Jul11_sed_USG_FD_168128 | JGI IMG/M metagenome (GOLD analysis project Ga0224495, IMG submission 168128) | Sediment microbial communities from San Francisco Bay, California, United States - SF_Jul11_sed_USGS_4_1 | ecosystem: Environmental > Aquatic > Marine > Sediment | place: USA: California...
CACGCCCGCCTTGTAGAGGATATAGTGCCCGGCCGCGGCCAGGATCCCGATGAGCAGCCCCCAGAACCCGCCCCAGGGCGTCGCCCCCCGCCAGAACATGCCGAGCAGGAAGGTGGCGAAGAGCGGGGCGTTAAAGAAGGAGAAAATGAGCTGCATGTAGTCCATGAGGTTGTTGAAGTTGAGGACGATGTAGGCCGTGCCGATCGAAATGAGGATGCCGACGACCGTGGCCCACTTGCCGACCTTGACGTAATGGGCGTCGGTTTTGTTCCGCCGGAGGTAGCTGCCGTAGATGTCGTAGGTCCAGACCGTCGTGAAGGCCGTGACGTTGCCGGCCATGCCCGACATGAAGCTCGCCAGGAGAGCCGTGATCGCCAGTCCGAGCAGGCCGTTTGGCAGGTAGTGTTTCATGAGGAGAATGAGGGCGTCATCGTAGCGGGCCAGCGCCCCCGTCGTCCCCGCGAACTCCGGTAGCACCACGAGCGCCACCAGGCCCGGGATGACGACGATGATCGGCACGAGCATCTTGGGGAAGGAGGCGATGATGGGCGTCATGCGCGCCGCCGTCAGGTTCTTCGAGGCCAGGGCACGCTGGACGACCAGAAAGTCGGTCGTCCAGTATCCAAACGAAAGGACGAAGCCGAGCCCGAGCACCACGCCGATCCACTCGACGCCGAGCGGGTTGGCCGACGACGTTCCCATGTATTTCCAGGAGTGGACGAGGGGCTCCTTCAGTTTGGCCACGAGCCCGGCGAAGCCCCCGACCTGCTTGAGTCCGAGCAGGACGACGGGCAGGAGTCCGAGCCAGATGAGAAAGAACTGGATGACCTCGTTGTAGATAGACGAGGAGAGGCCGCCCCAGACGACGTACAGAAGGACGACGGCCGCGGCGAAGATGATCGAGGCGTGCATGGACCAGCCCAGCATCTTCTCGAAGAGGATGGCCATAGCGTAGAGACTGATCCCGCTCATGAGAGTCGTCATGATGGCGAAGGAAATGGCGTTGAGGCCGCGAGTGGCCTCGTTGTAGCGGAGCTTGAGGTACTCGGGCACGGTGCGCACGCGGCTGCCGTAGTAGAAAGGCATCATGAAGAGGCCGAGGAAGACCATGGCCGGGATGGCGCCGACCCAGTAGAAATGCACCGTCGCGATGCCGTACTTGGCCGAGTTGGCGACCATGCCGATGACCTCGAGGGCGCCCAGGTTGGCCGAGAGGAAAGCCAGCCCCGTGATCCAGCTCGGGAGCGACCGGCCGGAGAGGAAGAAGTCTTCGCCGGTCTTCATATATTTGCGGAGCGTGTAGCCCACGAGGATCATAACCAGGATGTAGCCGCCGATGATCGCGTAGTCGACGGCGTTGAGGATGATGACGGAAGACATGCGACACTCCTTGCGGGAGGGCTCGCGGGTCGGGGCCCGGCGGCCCGATTTATAGCACACGGCCCAGGTCAAGTAAATAGCCGGCGGAAGCGTCGTCTGGGTTTGAGGGCGGCAGAAAAATGCCGCGCTGAGAAGAACGGCGGCCGCCGGGCGTCCTTCGTGTTGTCGATGCGTTTTTTCGTCAGGGAAACGAGGGTCGTCGCCTTCGGGCCGGGGGAGGGGTCTGAAGCCGGCGCGGCCTATTTCGGCCGGACGGCCGCCGTCCGCCGTGTCCGGACACTCATCGACCGGGTGAAGGACACGGACGCGCCCGTTTTCATCTGGGGGGAGAGCGGGACGGGCAAGGAGCTCGTGGCCCGGACGATCCACGGGACGGGCGGCCGGCGGGCGGGCCCCTTCGTCGCCGTCAACTGCGGGGCCATCCCCGAGCCGCTTCTCGAGAGCGAGCTCTTCGGGCATGTTCGCGGGGCCTTCACCGGCGCCGTGCGCGACAAGGCGGGTCTCATCGAGGAGGCCCACCGCGGCACGTTCTTTCTCGACGAAGTGGGCGACCTGGGCCCGCCGCTCCAGGCCAAATTGCTGCGCGTCCTGGAGGAGCGGGCCATCCGGCGCGTGGGCGAGACCCGGACCCGGCCGGTGGACGTCCGCTTCGTCTCCGCCACCCACAAGGACCTCGAAGCCGAAGTCGAGCGGGGGACCTTTCGGGAAGACCTTTACTTCCGGCTGAAGATCATCGCGATCGAGCTGCCGCCCCTCCGTGAGCGGCGGGAGGATATCATCCCGCTCCTCGAGCACTTCGCGGCTCGCTTCGCCCGGCCCATGGGCCGCCCGGCGCCGCAGTTCTCGGACGGGGCGCTCGCCCTCCTTCTCGCCTATCCCTGGCCCGGGAATGTCCGCGAGCTCCAAAACGAAATCCAGCGCGCCCTGGTCATGTCCGGTGACGGGGCCGTCATCCGCGCGGAGGACCTCTCGCCGCGGCTCAATCCGCGGCCCGGAGAGACCGCGGCCCCGGCCCGGACGTTTCTGGCGGCCCGGGCGGAGTTCGAGCGAAGGTTCCTCCAGGACGCCCTGCTGCGCTGCAACCACCACCGGACGCGGACGGCGACCGAGGTCGGCTTGACCCGCCAGGGGCTGTTCAAACTCATGAAGAAGCATCACCTTTTCGAGAAATAGTGGTGCGTCACGAGCGGGCAGTTGCGGGGAGGCCCTTCCGGGAGGGCCCTTCCGGGGACACGTACCTAGGGTACATGTCCCCGAATTACCTCCCCCGACATGCCCGACACTAGCCCGGATACGTCTGTGGATTACCCATGGGGACACGTACCTAAGGTACATGTCCCCAGATTACCCCCGACGAGGCGGGACGCGAGGGGGACGGCGGCCTTGCGTTCGATCCCGCGCTTCTGCTACATTGAGCCCGTGACGGCCGATACGAAGAGAGTTTTCCAGGTCGTGTGTCCCTGCTGCCAGACGACCATCTGGGTGGACGGCGAAACCCGGGAAGTCCTGCAGTCCGAGCGGGCGAAGAAGAAAAAAGGCTCCTTGGACGACCTCGTTTCGCTGGAAGTCAAGCGGGCCGGGGAGATGAGCCGGAAGTTCGACGCGACCTTCGAGCTCCAGGCGGAGAAGAAGCAGAAAGCCGACGAAAAATTCCGCCAGGCCCTGGAGAAGGCCGAGAAAGAAGGCCCGGACGAAACGTAGTCCCTCCGCCGGCGTCCGTCCCGAATCCGCCGCCTAGCTTCCCGCCTGGGTTTCGTCCTCCCGCACCCGCTTGGCCATCGAAAATCTCGTGAACCCGAAAACGGCCAGGACGACCACCGATAGATAATTCATGATCGCCCAGGGCAGAAAGGAAACCGGGGAGACGCCGATCGTCCCCGTGATGTAGACGCCCGCCATGCTCCAGGGGATGAGCGGGACCATGATCGCCCCGCTCTCCTCGATGATGCGGGAGAGATTCTTGGCGGCCAGCCCCTTTTTCCGGTAGGCGGGCGCCAGGAGGTCGGCCGGGATGATCATCGAGAGGTAGGAGCTGCCCGTGATCCCGGCGGCGAGGAGGGCCGTCCCGATCGTCGTCAGGACGAGGCTCCAGACGCGCTCGGTGAGTTTCATGACCCGTTCCAGGATGACGGCCAGCAGGCCCGTGGCCTGCATGATGCCGCCGAAGCTGAAGGCCGTGAAGGCGATGAGCTGGGTCTCCATCATGCTCATCAGGCCGCCCCGGGAGAGGAGCCTGTCCACGAGTTCGACGCCCGTGTGGGCCGGATAGCCGGAGTTCATGGACGTCGCCAGTTCCATGACCGAGGCCTTCTGGAAGATCATGGCCAGGGCGGCCGCCACGAACGAGGACACGAGCATGGCCGGGATGGTCGGCTTCTTGGCGACGGCGGCGTAGAAAACGATGGCCATCGGCAGGAGGAGCCAGACGTTGAAGCGGAAGTTCGTCCTGAGGGTCTCGAGGATGAGGGTCATCGTCTCGTTCTGGACGGTTTTCGCGCCGTAGCCGAGGCCGGCGAAGAAGTAGACCGCCAGCCCGATGAGCCAGGCCGGGACGGCCGACCACATCATGTGCTTGATGTGGTCGAACAGGTTGGAGCCGGCCACGACCACGGCCAGATTGGGAATGTCCGAGAGGGGCGACATCTTGTCCCCGAAGTAGGCGCCCGCGACGATGGCCCCGGCGGCCGCGCCCAAGGGGATGCCCAGTCCCATGGCGATGCCGATGAAAGCGACGCCCAGCGTCCCGATCGTTCCCCAGGAGGTGCCCGTGGCGATCGCGGTGATGGTGCAGACGAGGCAGGCCGTGACCAGGAAATACTGCGGCGAGATGAGTTTCAGGCCGTAGTAGATGACCATGGGGATCGTCCCGCAGGCCATCCAGGAACCGATGAGGACGCCGACCGCGAGCATGATAAGGATGGCCGGCATGGCCCTGTGGATGCTGTCCACGATCCCTTTTTGCATGTCGGCCCACTTGAAGCCGAGGATGAGGCCGAGGCAGCCCGTAATGAAGGCCGCCGTGATGAGGAGGACCTGGGACTTGATCTGGTAAACCCCGTAGCCGACGCCCAGGAGAAGGGCCATGGCCACGACGGGGATGAGGGCCACCCAGAAGGACGGGGCTCTCTTTTTCGACGGCTCCGGAGATGTCGGCTTGTCCATATCGTCACCTCGCATCGAGCGTCGCGCCGGCCGCGACGGCATTTCAATCCGGGGGTGAGAAGGTCCCGCGGGCCAGGAGGCGGCCTTTTTCCATCAGCAGCCGGCCGCGGGCCATGACGTCGGTGAGGCGCAGGTCCTCGTCGAGCAGGATGAGGTCGGCGTCCTGTCCCTCGCCGAGGCGGCCCTTCTTCGGGAGCTTGTAGAAGACGGCCGGATTCGCCGCAAAAACCCGGGCCGCCGCGTCGACCCCGAGGATCTTCTTCACGACGAGGTCGCGAAACTTGCGGAAAAGGTCGCTCTGGGTAGCGATCGTGAGGCGGATGAGCTTGCCGCCGGCATCGAACACCGGCAGGCTCCCGTTGCTGTCCGAACTCACCATGAGCCGTTCGAGCGGCAGGCGGCGTTCCAGAAAGAGGCGGACCGCGTGCTCGAGGCCGACCTCGGGGTCGCTTGCCGGGTCGGGGTCGGGCCCGACCGTGAGGTCGATGGCGCCGCCGGCCTTGACCCACTCCAGCCCCTCCTCAAAGAGAGGCCGGTTGCGGTTGATATGGGTTCCGATGACCTGTGTGGCCGGGATCTCCGTCTCGCGCACCAGACGGAAAAAATATTGCAGTCGCCGCGGGCCGTCCCCCAGATGGGCGTGGAGGACACCGGCCTTTCCGCCGAGCATTCCGCCGACGCGGCATTCGGCCGCCAGACGGGCGAACTCCTCGAAGGTCGGCTGCGAGGAACGGTGGTCGGAAACGGCGATCTCTCCCGCCCCGACGACTTTATCCACGAGGACCAGATCCCCGCTGACGGCGCCGGTTATCGTTTTGACGGGGACTTCGTAGGAGCCGGAGTAGATCCACGTCGAGACGCCTTCGACCTCCAGGGCCCGCGCCTTGGCCAGAAGCGAGGTCATGTGCCGGGTGACGCTGTCGGTCCCGAGGCAGCCGATGAGCGAGGTGACACCGCTTGCGACGATGTCCTCGACCCGGATCTCGGGAGCCCGGGTCGCCGGTCCGCCCTCGCCGCCCCCGCCCAGGATGTGGACGTGGGGGTCGATGAGCCCCGGCAGAACGAGGCGGCCGGCCGCGTCCATCGTCCGGGCCGCGACCCCCCGGACCTCGAGCGTGCCGGGGTCGGAAACGGCGACGATGATTGGCCCCGCGACCAGGATGTCTTTGACCCCGAGAGGCTCGGGCGCGAACACGCGGCCGCCGCGGATGATGGTCAGCATCGGACCCTCCCAGCCGGTGGTGGGGCGACGGGCCGCCCCGGGGCCGCGCCGTGCCCGCCAGAACCTTAGCATGGGCCCCCGTTCCTTGGCAAGATTTTCGCTTTTGAATTCGGCGCCGGAATAAAGTAAAATGAGGCCACTTTCATGGGATCATGGCTACCTTCGAAGAGGAACTCGAACGTTTTCGGAAGCCCATCCGCCGGCTGACGAACCTGGCGCTTTTCCCTAAGAAAATCGTTGTCCGGGGCGAGGAAAATTGGGTCCGCCAGGGGCCCAACCTGATCGTCGGCAACCATATCGGGAGCTACAAGGACGTCGGCCTCCTTCTGCGGGTCGTACCCCGGCCCATCTTCTTCACCGCCAACGAGGATCTCTTCGACTATCTCACCTTCAGCGCCCTGGTCAGCCGGCATCTCAACCGCCACCTGCACAACTTCGGTCCCTTCGTCCATATGCTCCTCAAGCCCTTCTACATCTATGTCGTCCAGTACATCTCGTCGAACATCCGCCGCATCGGGACCATCCCCGTCAACCTGGACGGCAGCCGGATGGACGCCGTCCGCAAATGCGAAGCCCTCCTTCGCCAGGACCGGGCCGTCATTGCCCTCCAGGGTCACGGCCGGGTGAAGACCCGCGACCCCAATCCTTATGTCATGGCCTTCCGCCGCGGGCCGGCGGTCATGGCGCATGATCTCTATACCCAGGAGGGCATCTCGTTGGCCGTGACCCCCCTGTCGTTCTTCGGGACGCACCTCCTCTGGGGCGTTCCGGCCCGGATCCGCGTCAATGTGGGCCCGCCCATGTACATCAAGGACCACCTCAGCAAGGACGTGAGAGAGTCGATCGAAAAATTCCGCCGCGCCCTGGAGGACACGGTCAGCCGGCTTTTCCTCGAGAGCATCCGCTGGGAGATCTGAAGGTTCTTTTCACGTTTTCTGGGATTTAATACAAGAGTTGGCGATGGATATCGCCCTGCGGCCCCCGTAGCGGAGGGGGACCCAGGGGAAGGGGAGGCACGGACCCGAGGTCCATGCTCCTTTTCTGGCCTGAGGGAACCGCCGGGACTGGCACTGCAAGGCCTCTGTCCCGCGAATCCCCGCCAGGAAGCGCGGGACTGGTTCCCCGGGGTCGGGGGCTAAGAGTGATATCCATCGCCAACCCATCCTTCGGCAAATCCCAGAAAACGGAAAAAGAACCTTCCTAAGCCCGCGCGAATTTTGATATAATCCGCGGGCCGTTGAAGAACTGAGGTGAACCATGTTTAAAGGACATCCCAAAGGTCTGTTCGTCGCCTTCTTCGCCAACATGGGCGAGCGTTTCGGCTTTTACACCATGATCAGCATCTTCGTCCTGTTCATGCAGGCGAAGTACGGCATGTCCGCGGCCGCCGCGGGCTTCATGTATGCGACCTTCATGGTCGGGGTCTACATCTTTCCCCTGCTCGGCGGCTTCCTGGCCGACCGCTACCTCGGTTACGGCCGGACGATCAAGCTGGGTATTGTCGTCATGTTCATCGGCTACGTCATGCTGACTCTCCCGACGGCGATGAACACGGGCTTTCCGCTCATCGTCGCCGCCTTGGTCGTCATCTCGCTCGGCACGGGCCTGTTCAAGGGGAACCTCCAGGCCCTCGTCGGGAACCTCTACGACGACCCCAAGGTCTCGGCCCTGCGCGACCGGGCCTTCAATATCTTCTACATGGGCATCAACGTCGGGGCGATGTTCGCCCCCTCGGCTTCCGAAGCGGTGTCCAATTTCATCCTGCGCAAGGCCCACTTCATTTACGACGCCCGCATCCCTGCCCTGGCCAACGATTTCCTGAAGGGCAAGCTGGCCGACGCCGCCTCTTACCTGACAATCGCCCAGGGCCAGGACGCTTCGGTCACCCTGGATTCTTTGGGCCGCTTCTCCACGGACTATATCAACGCCTTGAGCAAGTCCTACCACTTCGGCTTCGGCGTTGCCTGCCTCAGCCTGATCCTCTCCATGGCCATTTTCCTGGCTTTCCGCAGGCACTACAAGATGGTCGACCTGACCGAGCGGCAGAAGGCCAAGTCCGAGGCCCACAAAGCCCAGGTCGTCGAGCTGACCCGCGAGCAGACGCGCGAGCGGCTGGTCGCTCTCGGCCTGGTCTTCTTCGTCGTCATCTTCTTCTGGATGGCCTTCCACCAGAGCGCGGTGACCATGACCTATTTCGCCCGCGACTACACCGTCCCCAGCGTCGGCAAGGCGACCAATTTGTTGTTCGACCTGACCGGACTTCTCCCCGTCTTCCTGGCCCTCGTCGGGCTGGTCGTCGCCATCCGAAAATCCTCGGGCCCGCTGGTTCGGGCCCTCGGCGCGGCCTCCTTCCTTGCCTTCGGGGTCCTGGCATACCTCCGCTACCAGGGCTACGACGCCGTCAACCCCTTCATGCCCCAGCGGTTCCAGCACTTTAACCCCTTCTTCATCGTCGCCCTGACGCCCATCGTCGTCGGCATCTTCGGCTGGCTGAACCGGAAGGGCAAGGAGCCCTCGGCGCCGCGCAAGATCGGCCTGGGCATGCTCATCACCGCCGCGTCCTACACCATTCTGCTCGTGGCTTCACTCGGCCTGCCCAGCCCGCGCGCCCTCGGCGGTCTCGTCGCCCCGGCCGAATCCCAGGTCTCCGTCTATTGGCTCATGTCGACGTATTTCCTGGTGACCATCGCCGAGCTCTTCCTCAGCCCGATCGGCATCTCGTTCGTCTCGCGTGTTTCTCCGCCCAAGTATAAGGGTCTGATGCAGGGCGGCTGGTTCGCGGCGACGGCCATCGGCAACAACCTCGTCGGCGTCGTGGCCTGGTTCTGGATGCGGGTGCCGCTCTGGACCGTCTGGGCCATTCTCGTCGGGGCTTGCCTCCTGTCCGCCGCGTTCATCTTTTCGATCATGAAGCGGCTGGAGCGGGTTGCCCGGGCCTAGCGGCCAGGACGTCCCCGGCAAGTTTCTTTACACGGCGGCCGGGGCCGCACGACGGCGTCTCCGTCCGCCGCCTCCCTTCCAAGGGGCCGTCGCCGCCGGCATGGGGCTTTCGGGGCTGGAATGACTTGGTCCGGATATTGCAGTCCTACGGATAAATGTCCATTTACGGGGAGGTGGCGATGATTCGTGCGAGGGTGTTGCTAACGCTCCTTCTCATGGCGGGATCGCACCTGGCCTCGGCCGCGCTCTTCGGGCAGGACCAGCCGAAGACGGTGCGCGTGCCGGAAGGCAATGGGCGGCCGATCTTGACCGATGGCATTTTCTCGCCGGGCGAATGGGATGACGCCCTAAAGATCGATGTCCGCCCGACGGTCCAGCTTCTGCTGAAAAAGAGCGCCGGATTCGTTTTCATCGGAATCCGGTATATCCCTTACACGCTGGCCGTCGTCGACCTCTTCATCTCCCCCGCGGGGAAGGCGATCCGCCAGCTTCACGTCTCCGCCCAGCTCGGCGAGCGTCTTCTCAACGATACGCCGGGTTCGGACGACGACCCCGAATTCATCTGGGGAGACACGACGGGCTGGTACGCCAATGAGGTCCGCTGGAGCGAGAAGAAAGTTCAGGCCCTGATAAAGGAAGGGAAAAGTCGCGATGAAGCGCAAGAGGCATCGGTTTACAAATACGACGGGTTCGAATTCCAGATCCGGCAGTCGAAGTTCGGAACCGACGCGTGGCTCATCCGGCTCGAATCCGCCATAGCGCCCGACTGGTCGAAACCGGTCGTCTTCCCCGAAGGAACGAACCCGGCCTCGACACAGGGCTGGCTCAAGCTCGTCTTCAATTGAGGCCGTTCAAGAGAGGAGATCCCCTTATGCCCCGGCTTCGTGACCAGGATGTCGGCGTCCTCTTCGGCCGGAAGGCGGGCGTCGGACTCCTGGACTCGGTGTTCATGGGCGGCAAGCGCTGCAGGCTCAAGATCACTCTCCTGGAAGCTATGAAGGAGGAACACGTATGACCCACAGAAGCTCTCGAAGATCCGCTGCCGCGGCGGTCGTTTTTTTCTGTTTGGCTGCTGTATTCGGTCAGGCCCAAGAGCCTGCGGCCACCGGCTCGCCCCAGGCGGTCGGCGATTTCGTCGCCGGGGTCTACAGTCTTGTCGGTTCAGCCGGCGGCAAGCTCCCCGACTGGGACAAGGTCCGGGCCTGTTTCCTCCCCGAGGCCGTCATCGTTCTCCGGACGAGCCGGACGGCGCTTACGGCGTTCACCGTGGACGGCTTCATCAAAGATTTCATCGATTTCTATGAAAGGCCGTTCAAGAGGGGGGAGGCCACGGTCGTCCCGAAAGAGAGCGGCTTCACCGAGAAGGTCATCCGCATGAAAACCTGGGAATACGGGGACATGGCCCACGTCCTCGTTCTCTATGAAGCCCAGATTACCGGGTTCGCCATGGCCCCGCAGCAGGGAGTCGACAGCTGGCTTCTCGTCCGGCGCGACGGCCGCTGGCTCATTGCGGCGGCCACGAACGAGGTCGTAACGCCGTCCCGTCCGGTCCCCCTGGAACTCCGTGAGCCTTCCCCAGGAAAGTGACGAATGGTTAGCCGGCGGGAATTCGTCAAGAACGCCCTGGCCTTGATTTCATTCGCTTTCCGGCCGAAGCGCGCCCCGGGACAGACGACGGGAACCGCCGCGCCGCCCGGAAGGCCTTACCGGTTCGGGCGGATGTCGGTCGAGCGCTTCAAGGACCTCCAGAATGATATCGATGAGCTGCGCCGGGCGGGCAAGCTCAGCCGGAACCCGGTCTACCGGAGCTATATCGACTCCAAGAAATTCGAGGTCCCGAAGACCTTTCCTCAGGCTAAGTCCGTCCTTATCCTGGCCTGCCACACGCCCATGGCCCGCGTCGGTTTCTTCTTGGACGGACGGCGGCACGAGGTCGTCATTCCGCCGCAGTACTACGAAGACGGCCTGACCTCCGAGGGGGTGAAGGCCTTGGTCCGGAAGGACATCCTCGGCGACCCCGCGGCCCGCCTCGAAGCCGCGCCGGGAATGCATCTTAAGCTCCTCGCCGTCCGAAGCGGGCTCGGCCGCTACGGTCGGAACAACATCTGTTTCGTCGAGGGGCTGGGCACGTTCCTGACGCTCCTGGCCTTTTTCACGGAGGTCCCGTTCCCGGCGGACGAATGGCATCCCCTGGCCATGCTCGACGCCTGCCGGGACTGCTCGATCTGCTACGGAATCTGCCCGACAAACGCCATCACCCGGGAGAATTTCGTCATCGACGCCGGCCGCTGCATCACCCTTTACAACGAGGTCAAGGGCGATTTCCCGAATTGGATCCTCCCGAGCATGCATAACGCCCTCGTCGGATGCCTAAAATGTCAGCTCCCGTGTCCGGAAAACGAGAAGTATCTCGCCGCCTCTACGGTGCTCTTGGAGGACGTCGTCGAGGATGAGACGCAAAGAATCCTTGAGGGCCGGCTGGATGACCAATTGCTGGAAACCTTGAGCCGGAAGCTCAGGAAGTTCGCCTTTGCCGGGAGCCGGGAATCGGCGCCTTTGCTGGCCCGCAACCTTCGACCGCTCGTCCGTCCCGGCCGCTCCTGAGGACGTCAAACAGAGAAGCCGCACTCCGCGTCAAAGAATCGCCTGTTTCTTTTCGAGGTAATAAAGGTAATTCTCGTAGGTTACGTCCGGCGGGACGCGGTGGTCCACGCACGGGATATAGCCGCCCCGCTCGACAAGCGGCGCCAGACGCTCGAGCTCGCGATCGATGGCCTCCCGCCCGGCGATGAGCGCTCTCTTGTCCACCCCGCCCAGGAGCAGCACGCGTTCGCCGTATTCTTCCCGCAGCCGGCACGGGTCGGTGTGGAGAGCCTCCACCGGAAACATGCAGGTGATGCCGGCCCGGAGCCAGCCCGGGACGAGCTCATAGATCCGGCCGTCGCAGTCGAGAACGTTGACGTCGATCCCGTGGCGGCGGAGAGCGTCGGTCGTCCTCTTGTATCGCGGGACCATCATTTCCTCGAACAGGCGCGGGGACATGAGCGGCCCATGGCTGTAGCACATGTCCTCCCACCACCAGGCGACGTCCACGTCGGTCCCCGGCAGGGCGCGTTCGAGCGTTGCGAGAGCCAGCTGCGTCAAGTGCTCCATCATCTCCTCGACCCAGTCCCGCTCCGTCACGAGAGCC
>Ga0224495_10002523_pt1 | contig 11893 bp, 9 predicted proteins | sample SF_Jul11_sed_USG_FD_168128 | JGI IMG/M metagenome (GOLD analysis project Ga0224495, IMG submission 168128) | Sediment microbial communities from San Francisco Bay, California, United States - SF_Jul11_sed_USGS_4_1 | ecosystem: Environmental > Aquatic > Marine > Sediment | place: USA: California...
CTGCTTGATAGGTGTATTTTCTCCATATATCTCTTTAAAAATATTTGTGACAGTATCTTTTACCGATTCAATAGTTATTGCTGGGTTAATTTCATTTATATTAATTACTTCTGAAGGTTTAGATTTCACACTCCTAGTTTTTATACTATTAGCAAGGGGTTTTAAAACCATGCTCAACTTGCTTAAATTGCTGTTAATTAATAATGTACCATGATGCAATACACAATTTCTTTTGTAGCTAAAGGCATTGCCACTTATTTTTTTGTTATTGAAAACAAGATCATTTTTATCATTTAAAACTGCTATAACCCCTAATTCCTTTAAAGCTAATAAAATAACATTTATTTGTTTTTTAAAATTATAATCATTTTTGCTCACTAAAAACGTAAAATTAAGATTACCCATATCATGAAAAACCGCTCCCCCACCAGATATTCTTCTTGCTAAAATTAAATTATCTTGTTTCAAAAGGTCAATCCTGCATTCAATCCATGGATTTTGGTTTCTACCAATTACTACAGAATCTCTATTTTGATAAATAAATAATATGCAATGATCTGTGCTTACTTTACCCAATAGATACTCTTCCATAGAAAGATTCCACCATATATCGTTTGTATCACTATGTATAATTTCAGTTTTAATGTTAACATTCTCCAGTGTAAAAAATTAAACTCATATCATCTTAAAAACCCCCAAATATGAGCATTTTGTTAATATTTATACTAAAAATTAATTTATATTTATTTTACTAGGCTATTTTCTGATTTGATGGAGGATTCAGGGACATAATAAAAGATTTTATAAAATCAGGATATTTAAAATTAAAAATATTAGTATATTTATATGAAATTATGGAAAATAAGATAATAGATATTTATGATGAAGAAAGAATTAGTAGGGCTAAAGAAGAAGCCATAAAACTTATGGACATGAAACAGTGGGGGGAAGCTTTTTTCTTACTTGAAAAATTGTATTATGACTTTGGAGAAATTGATTTAGAAATTGAAATGCTTATTCTTGAGCCTGGATATAGGGGAATATGGGGTGCATATTATACAGAACAGTATGAGTTGATGGAATACCTTTCACGATTTGTTATTCATTTGCTTGAAAAAGGAATTAGTTTTATTAATAGAATCCAGATCCTTAATAAATTAGCTAAATCATATAATGGGCTTGCTATATCACTCTATCAGCTAGGGAAAAGGAATATTATTTTTAATAAAAAGTCCAGTAAGACTTATGATGAACTTATTAATATACTTAAAGAAAATAAAGAAATAGAACAAAATATTACTATAAAAGAAGTTGTAAAATCCAAATTAAAAAATGATTTTGGACTAATCATCAATTTAGGCTATGATGATAAATTTAATGAGGCTAAAGACTTTGCTATTAAATCAATTAAATTAGCAGATGATTATAAACTATCTATGGAAGCTGGATTAGCAAAAAAAATTATGGGAAACCTTTTATTTTACCATAAAAACTATGATGAAAGTTTCTATTATCTTTTTGAATCAGCAAAAATCTTTGAAAAACAAAATAATAAAGAGGCTAATAGACGTTTAGGAGAGCTTTATCTCTTAATTTGTGAGAATTATTTTAAATTAAATGAGTTTGAGAAGGGGAAAGAATATTTAGATAAGTCTAATATGCTGTTTCAAAAGGTAAATAACTTTACATATAAATATTACGACTTATTAGGACAGTATTTTGAAAATGTTAAGGATGCTAAATCTGCAATAAACTCATTTTTACAAGCAATTTCGTTGTTAAATGTTATTAAGTGGGGAGTTCAGCTTGAAAGCAATATTGATTCCTTTTTGGAACATAGAGATAAAGAACTAATTTTTTTAAAGTGTATATCAGCACTGCTTGAAGATAATAAAAAAGAATTAAGTTTTGAGATATTTGAAAAGTTTAGATCTAAGTTGTTTATTGAAAATATGTTATCTGGCAAAGATGAAAGTTTTGCAGGTATCCCTTTGCCACTAAAGCAAGGAAGAGAAAATATTTTGAAGCGTTTGGCAGAACTTCATTCTAGTCAGACTTATATAAATGACAATAGTGAAATAATTCGTTTAGAAAAAGAACTTTATTATTGTGATGAAAAAATTGCCTCTATCAAAAATACATACAAAGCATTTTCTAATTTTCATGTTGAACCAATAAGTGAATATCAAAAACTTATTACTGAAAATACTCTTATTGTTGAATATTTTTATTATAACGATAAACTTTATATTTTTTTAGTAGGTAATAAATTATTCGAGGTAGTTTCTGTAAAAGTATCTTCTGATCAACTAGAAGAATTGGTAAATGGTTATACAAACAACATTAAGAAAGAATTTAACAACCCAAATTGGAATGTTATAGAAGATTTTTATAAAAATAATACCCAAAAATTGCTCGTCTCTCCCATAAAACCCTATCTTTCTAATATTAAAGAGATTATAATAATACCATATAAAATCCTGCATTCCTTTCCCATACACCATTTATTCCTATCTGTTTATAATGACATAATGATATCTTATCTTCCTAATTTTCTATCTATAAGTTTATTAAAACGAGATTTCCTTTCTAATGCAAATATTTTACTCATAGGAGACCCAAGAGATAATCTGAAAGGTTCATTGGAAGAGATTAATGAAATTAGTAAATTATTTTCTAAACCAGTTGTTTTTAGTGGAAAAACGGCTCACAAAGAAAATATATTAAAAGAATTATCAAATTACCCGATGGTACATTATAGTGGACACATAAAATATAATTTAAAACGACCCTTATATTCATATTTAGAAACTGGTGAAGTAGATACAAATATTAATAATACTAGATTTTATGAAAATCAAAATGTAATTTTTTTAAAAGAAATTTATAAACTTAGTATAGAAAATGTTAAATTTCTATCCTTAAGTGGTTGTAGTTCTGGTGTTTCTACAAGATACAAGGGTGAGGAACTCGTGGGATTAGTAAGAGGATTTTTTTATGCTGGTGTTAAATCAATACTTGCAAGTTTGTGGGACATAGAAGACCAATCTAGTAAGGATTTTCTCATAAGTTTTTTTAAAAATACCCTCGAGAATGGTGGTAACAAAAAAATTGGATTTCAAAAAGCATATCAGATGATGAAAACAAAATATAATAGCCCTTTTTTTTATGGAGGATTCACACTTTATGAAGGTATATAAGCTAATTTTATTACTCAGCCTAGTTTTATTTTACTGTTCTAGCGAAACAACAAAATCAGATATATATGTAAAACCCAATTTTCCTTTATCCAAAGCCAATAAAATAATAATTGGTTATTTCAGTGTTCGTACCAATGTACCTTACATTAAATTAAACTTTCAAGAACAACTCGAATATCATCTTCTAAAGCTAAAATTTAATATTATATCCCGTGATAATCTTTTGGAGTTTTACAAAGAAAAAAAAATTAAGTATAATAGGCCTCTAACAAATAAAGAAATAAAAGAATCTTCTGGTGAAATCTCGTTTGACTTATTCATTCAGGGTATTTTATATGAAGAAGACAGAAGTCTCTATGAGGGTGGTAATCATATAATAGTACATCTTAATTTATACAGTCCCAGTGGTGAAAAGATATCCACAATACGTTACATTTATACTGGTGATCGATCTCTCATATCAGGTGAACTAATAGATGAAGCTATCAATAAGCTTTTAAACGAATTAAATTCGCATCGCTAAACCTATTTAATTGCAAATGATATAAAACGCAGCAAAGTGTAAAAAAAATATTTTAAAATAATGAGGTGTTAATTATTAAATAGTCTAAAATTAATTTCTTAAAGGGTAAAAATGAGGCTTTTATGACAGGTGCTGAACTTTTAGTTAAGTGTTTGGAAAATGAAGGAGTTGCAACAATTTTTGGGGTTCCCGGTGAAGAAAATTTAGATGTTATGGATGCCCTTTTAGATAGTAATATAAAATTTATACAAACTCGTCATGAACAGGGTGCGGCGTTCATGGCAGATGTCTATGGTAGACTCACTGGGAAAGCCGGTGTTTGCTTATCCACACTAGGTCCTGGTGCAACCAATCTTATAACTGGTGTAGCAGATGCCAATATGGATCATGCTCCTCTTGTTGCCATTACAGGACAGGGTGGACTGGATAGAATGCACAAAGAAAGCCACCAGTACATGGATTTAGTTGCAATATTTCATCCAATTACAAAATGGAACACACAAATTAAGAAGACATCAGTAATCCCTGAGGTTGTTAGAAAGGCATTTAAGCTAGCTCAAACCGAAAAAACTGGTGCTACCCATATTGATTTACCAGAAGATATTGCAGAATCTGTTGTAGATGGTAATTTTAATACACCTCTTTTAATGCAACAGGCTTACCCTCCGTCTCCACCAATATTTAAAGTTGGACAAGCAGCTAAAATTATTTCTGAAGCAAAATATCCCATTATTCTTGCCGGTAATGGTGTTGCTAGAGGACATGCTCATGAAGAATTACTTAGGTTTGCAGAAACTCAGAATATCCCTGTAGCTCATACCTTTATGGGAAAGGGAGTTATACCACATACTAGTGATTTATCTCTATTCACAATTGGGCTTCAGGCTAAAGACTATGTTTCATGTGGCTTTGACAGAGCAGATGTAGTTATTGCTATTGGCTATGACATTGTGGAATATCATCCCAGCTTATGGAATCCTAATAGAGATAAAAAAATTATACATGTAGATATGTCACCTGCCGAGGTGGATGCCTCTTACATCGTAAGCGCTGGAGTTATTGGTGACATTAAAAGCTCTCTAGAAGCTTTAAATGAAAAGTCTACACCTCATAATAGCAATCTAGCCAAGAATCTACATGATGTTATTGCTTACGAACTTCACAAATATGAGAATGATACAGGATTTCCAATAAAACCTCAAAAAGCTATAAGTGATATTAGGCGTGTGATGGGGGATGATGACATACTTATCTCTGATGTTGGTGCCCATAAAATGTGGATAGCACGGATGTATCCATGTATGAAGCCTAATACTTGCTTGATATCAAATGGGTTTGCATCAATGGGCATTGCTCTTCCTGGTGCTCTTAGCGCAAAATATCATTTTCCAGATAAAAAAGTTCTTGCTGTAACAGGTGATGGTGGATTTCTTATGAACTCACAGGAGCTTGAGACTGCCATGCGAGTTGGAGTACCTTTTGTAACCCTCATTTTTAATGATAATTCTTACGGATTAATTGAATGGAAGCAGATGAACAGGTTTAAGCGAGCTTCACATGTTAATTTAACCAATCCTGATTTCGTGAAATACGCTGAAAGTTTCGGTGCAAAAGGATATAAAATTCACTCATCTGATGAGCTAATCCCCATATTAAATGATGCATTCAGTCAAAAAGTGCCTTCAGTAATAGATTGCCCCGTAGATTATAGTGAAAATCTTAAACTCACAGAACAATTTGGTAAACTTATTTGCCCAATTTAGCATGACAATAAATAACTTCAAATTTAAAAGATTTTCAGTATATTTTTAGGGTCTTGACTAGAATAGTATTATGTAGTTTAATTATTCTGAAAAGTATGGAATAATCTTTTTAAGTGCATGAAGTTTATAAAGCCTAGTGTACAATTTCTTGGCGAAACGGTTAAATTTTAATGATTTTAAATATATAAAAATAAGTCCCTAAAAGATATTTTAATTAGTATTAGCAAATATTTCCCTGAGGATGATAGTTTTTATGAATATACTAACATGATTCTAAAACTAAAGTTTTTTATATTGAATGTCATCCCGAATTTATTTCGGGATCTCTTCTTCTACAGAGATGCTGAAACAAGTTCAGCATAACAATAAATAACTTCAAATTTAAAAATGTATTAGTATACTTAATTCTTACGTATTAGGGATAAAGCTGTTATACAAGTTGTTTCTGATGGTATTCAAGATGATGAAGTTTTGGCAGAAGGAACTGAAATATCATTTAAAATGGACAAATTCCAACGGCCAGTAAGTAACGAATTGTTATGTTGGTACCGCTTATTCGACAGGAAGACCATAAAAAAGCATTCTATAATAATATTGAATGTTTTAAAAATTCCGATTGTTTAAAACAAATAAAAAAAAATAGATGAAATATAAATTATTTGTGTTATTTTTTACATAGTTTTTTATCAGTTTGCGTTATAAAAAGGAGAAAGATTATGAAAAATATAATGATATTTCTTTGCTTAATGACTTATATTACAATTTTTAGTTGTGCAGAAGAACATATTCTATCTGAAGATAACTATAAAGCTAATAAGAGTGGTTTATACGTTATAAAAGTAAATGGGGAAATAGGTTATATTGATGAATCTGGAGATGTAGTGATTAAGCCACAATTTAAAGATGGCAAGAGATTTACATATTCGATGGCGACTGTAAAAGTTGGTGAGCTATGGGGTTATATTAATACTGATGGTAAAATGGTTATTCAACAACAATTTGATGAAGCTCATCCCTTTAAAGGTGGATTAGCAAGGGTTAAAATTGGAAATAAATATGGTTTTGTAAATAGGAACGGTAAATACATAATTAAACCAAAATATTCTGAAGCTTATGACTTTTCAGAAGGACTTGCAGCAGTAGCAGATTATGATGAAGAATATGCTAAAATGACTAAAGATAGCGCTGAAGGTGAAATGGACAAATGGTATTATATTGATAAATCTGGGAAAAAAATTATTAAAAACATTTATATTGATGTAAATAGTTTTTCTGAAAACTTAGCATTAGTTGAAGATAATGTAGATAATTATAACAGTAATTATTACTTTATTGATAGAAAAGGAAGTGTAGTAATTGAACGATCAGGTTCATCATTTTTTGAAGGTTTATCAATCATAACTAATAAACTTTTAGATATTAATAATAAATATAAATATGGATATATGAATAAATTAGGTAAAACTGTTATATCCCCTCAGTTTGATGAAGCTTTCCACTTTTCTGAAGGGCTTGCGGCTGTTAAAATTGAAGGGAAGTGGGGTTATATAGATAAAACGGGAGAATATGTTATAAATCCTCAATATAAAAAGGCTTTTAGCTTTTCTAATGGATTAGCTAGAGTTTTAATTGAAACAAATGATGGTTTAAAGTATGCTTATATTAATAAGATAGGTAAAATAATTATTCAAGCACAATTTGATGATGCAGAGGATTTTTATGGTAGCTTGGCAAAGTTTTGGAAGGAAAGGAAGAATGGATATATCAACAAATTGGGTGAAGTTGTTTGGATGAGCAAATGAATTAATTAAAGATTTTTTGTTAATTGGACTACTTAATTTGGATTGATTTATGTTATAAATTGTTATTTCTACATATTTTATTATAATAAAATTAGGGTCTTGACTAGAATAGCTAATTTTTTTTGTAATTTTTTATAAAAAAATATAGTATATTGCAGTATGTAAAGGAATTATTATGATAAAGGACGAAATAGAAAAGATTTCCCTTGAAGAACTGCTTGGTGTCTATCGTGAGACTAAATCTAAAATTGCTTTTGATGTGCTATTCAGCAGATGTCATAAGGAGCTTCTTAAATTTCTTTTAGGGAAGAATCTTTCAGTTGATGATGCGGAGGATTTACTTCAGGATTACTTTATTTCAGAGTTTGATAAGTCTATTGATCGCTATGAGCTTGGAAGCCAGAGAAAATTTATTAATTATATTAAACACATTGTACTATTAAGATTTTTCACACTTTATAAAAAATTGAAGTATGATAAGTTACATCGATCTCATTCTTTGGATAATCCTCCTGAAGGGTATAATGAATGTAACTTTGCTAGTGATAATAATTCAAATATCTTAATGAGAGACGAAATAAAGGATTTTTTTAGAGATCTTCTCTTTTCCATTAAGAATGAAAAGCACAGGAATGCTGTAATATTAAAGCTCTGTTTACCTATAAAATTATCTACGGACGAAATTAGTGATTTACTCGAATGCACAACGGCGGCTTATTCTACATGGCTTTTCAGGGGAATATTAGAGCTTAAAGAGTGTATCGAAAAGCTTAAAGATAAATTACCTTTTGATTTTGAAGAGGTACTTTCCTTTGCAAGAGAGGAATCGTTTTCATTAAAACGGGAAACTTTAGATCAGATAAAAGATGATGCTATTAAAGAAGTTCTTAATAGTTTTCTATTCTTGAAAAAAGATTATTCAGAAATTGCTTGTGAAATTAATAAATCTGATGATGAGATTAAATCCCTTTTGAGAAAGGGAATTTTTGATGTCTTAAGCTTATTAAATAGGCGTGAAGTTTTACTTAGAAAAGGAGGCGTTATGTATGTTGAACAAGACGATGTTATACAATATATTGATAGTTTAGATTATGTTACATCCACAAATATTACAACCAGAAAATCTTTAACTACAGGTGATAAAGAATTAGATAATATTTTATCTTCTATTTATTTATTATTTCATGAGGAACAAAATCTAAATACATTGTCCATTAAAGATCTATTTTTAAATAAAATCAATGAACTTAATTTGTCAATTGACACTGTGAGAAATGAATGCCAGCTTTCTTTTGATGAAATTAACCAATTACTAACAGATTCAAAAAACATTAATGACAAAACCCTCAATAAGATCAAGGATTTTATTAACATAGATTATGTATATACTAAAAACTCAGACTCAATCAATGATGAGCATAATGATATTATCAATAAAAAGTTCCAATCAATGAATCAAAAACTCTTAAATGAATACTATCAAAGGAAAGAATAAAAAACGCATCACAACGTAGAAAGTGTAAAGATGTTGTATAAAAGTAATTATCTATTTAGTTTGTATTTCTATTAGATTTTTACTATCCTGCAAGATATAATTTTTAAAATTATGAATCATACCATCATACTCTAAACGTGATTTTATCTTTATCAGATAATCCTTTCGAGTACTGGTATCCTCTAAATGCTGATCCCATTCGTTTTTTATGTAATTTAGATTTTTATCCTGAAAGCCAGTCAACAAAAAATAAATAAAAAACCATATAATAATAAGCATTATAGTATTAACAACTATTAATATATAAATTTTATTTGATAATTTTATGTTTTTAAACCATTCAGTCATAATTTTTCCTTGTTTGCCAATTAATTCTAAAATTAGGTCTTATATAAAAAACGGTTAATATTACCTTAATTTTAATAATAACTAAATAAAATTAAAATTAATGCATTCTATTATGAATCGTGACGGTTTTTTAATTATTTAGATTTCAAGATTTATGACTTTATTTTATCATATTCAAAATATAAAACTTTTTCTTCTCGACGAATTCGTTGACCAAAATTGGCTAAAAGTTTACCAAAATCTTTAGCAAAATCACTATTATCCCCACTAGCAGAATACTTTTTAAAAAAATCTAAGGCAAAACCTGAGATTTCTTCCATTTCTTTAGCAAAAAGATCTAAAGTTTGTTTTAAATTATCATCATCTTCAGCGGCTTTTTTTAGTACTGGATAGAGCTGATCGTCTTCTTTTTTTAGGTGGTCAAGAAAACCATCTTTTACAGTATTAAGTTTGGATTTTAGTTCACTAGAAGCAGAGTTTAAGGTTTTAATTTCATCCAAAACGCCTACCAATTTGATATGATCTTTTTTTAATTCTTCAATTAGAGCTGACATTAATTTTCTCCTCAAATATAGTATTAATAGTAAAATAATAAATTACTTTATATTTTGCTGTGATAAACATCACATGAAAATTAAATTATATGCTAAAAATTTTTTAAAACTCAAGTTCTAAATTTACTTATACTCAAACATGATAAAATTAAAGTGGGTTATAATGTCATTCCCCGACTTGACTTGTGACCTTTAGGTTATCGGGGAATCCAGAATACAAATACTTCAAAACTAAAGGAGTTTTAGTATATTCCAAGCTAATAGGTAAGAGAACATAATAAACGTTTAGACAATCACTGATGTAGAAATTTACAAGATAACAAGAAACGTTAGATTATTTATTACAAGATAAATAGAGAATATTATAAAATGGTTCTTTTTTGTTTAATTGTTCTACTAATGATTTGAGGGTATTTATATTCATTAATCCTTCTCTGGTCGGATTATAGGAGGTACCAGTGTAGTGGAAATATTTGATTAAATCGAGTCCTGTAAATGGTATTTTAAGTTTTTCGAGCTTAATTTTTTCAATGTGAACTCCATTATCTTCCAACAAGTCTAATACTAATTTCTTTTTTGGAAAAGGGAAGTTAAAATTATTTAGACTTCCTTCTATGGGTAACGCAATAGATATGCTTTTATTAGTAACGCGAATTATCTCTGGAAGGCTTTTTTCAATATTAGTCCAATGGAGAGAAAAACTTGATAAGCAATGGGTAAAGCTAGCATCTTCAAACTGCAGGTTTTCCAAGTCACCCAATACAATTTGAGGATTTATATGGCTATAAACTTTTAACATTTCATGAGATATATCTAATCCTGTAATATTCAAAGATTTATTTTGTAAAAAAATATATTTTGTTAAAAACCCTGTTCCACAACCAGCATCTAAAATATTTTTAAAAGACAGCTTCTCCGATACAAAGCTTGCAAGATGTTTTGCAACTTCATCTTGTGGTAATGCCCATTCATGATAAGTTGTAGCTGATTTAGAAAAAGAATGAGTTATCTTTTCCTTATTCAGCCAGCTTTTCTTAAATTCCCTAATACCAAAGTTATTCATGTGTCTATAAATAATTACCTAACAATTAAATGAGTATAATTAAATCTTTACTCATTTGGTTTTTTATTTTCTGTAGGTTGTTTTTGATTTAATTTTTCATTTTTTACCTTTTCAGGTGTAGCTTCTACTTTTGTTGAGGTTTCTGTTTTTATTTCAGCACTAGATGTAGATGCTTTATCCGCTGGTTTTGATGTTTCAGAAGGTTTAGTTTCAGATTTAGGTTGCCCAGTCCCTTTTTCTATTTTAATTCCTTCCATTTTAGTCTCTTCTTTTTTCTCAATGATAGAAGGTTTAGTAATATCTTTTTCCTTCTTTTCGGGCTCAGAAGAACTTTTAATACTTTTACTAGCATTTTTATCGTCTTGAATTAGAGGAGAGGATTCTATTATTTCTGGTTTATTTTTATCTATTTGGTATCTTACATATGCCAATAAAAAGCTTCCTCCAATAAAAATGCCTATAAGAATAGATGTCAATTTGGTAAAAAAATCACTTTTTCTATCAGAACCAATAAAACTTTGGCTTCCACCCCCCTCTCCAAACAATCCACCACCACCTTTGCTTGACTGCATCAAGACCAGCAGGATTCCTACAATTGAAACAATGATTAAAATTACAGTGATAAATCCTTTAATGTACTCCACAATTAACTCCTAATTAATAAGTAATGATTTTCCCGTCATTTCTATCGGGATTTTTATATTAAGTAATTCTAAGATAGTCGGTGCAATGTCAGCCAGTATTCCACCATTCCTTAGTTTTATATCTTTGTTACCAACAAAGAAAAATGGGACTCGATTTGTAGTATGTGCTGTTATAGGCATTTTGTTTTCATCATACATGTGTTCAATGTTTCCATGATCGGCTGTTATTATAATAGTTCCATTCAATTTTTGAATTGCCTTAACAATATTACCCACGCAAATATCTACAGTTTCAACTGCCTTTAAGGCTGCCTCATAAATCCCAGTGTGTCCCACCATATCGGGATTAGCGAAATTTACTATTATAACATCATATTTATTTTCATTAATCTCGTTCAATAAATAGTTTTCAAGTTCATAAGCACTCATTTCTGGCTTTAAGTCGTATGTTGGTACATGAGGAGATGGAATAAGTTTTCTATCCTCATTATTGAAAGGAGT
>Ga0224495_10002524_pt1 | contig 11890 bp, 9 predicted proteins | sample SF_Jul11_sed_USG_FD_168128 | JGI IMG/M metagenome (GOLD analysis project Ga0224495, IMG submission 168128) | Sediment microbial communities from San Francisco Bay, California, United States - SF_Jul11_sed_USGS_4_1 | ecosystem: Environmental > Aquatic > Marine > Sediment | place: USA: California...
TGTTGCTCGAAAAACTGCCCGGACATATCGAATCCATCTATCTCGCCAATCCCAGCCTGTCGCGCGAGGAAATGCTGTATGCGATAGCCGACGGACTCGGGCTGAGCACCGCCGGTGAACGGGTCGGCGTCATCATGAGCATGATACAAAACAAGCTTGAGGAGAAAGCGCGGGAAGGAAAACGTATTGTCGTTCTGGTGGATGAGGCCCACGCGATGCCGCTGGACACGCTGGAAGAACTTCGCCTGCTATACAACTTGCAAATCGGCAATTCAAAATTGCTGCAGATCGTCCTGTTCGGACAACCGGAACTAAACTCCAAGCTGGACCAGCCGAACATGCGACAGCTCAAGGATCGCATCGTCCATCATTTCAGCATGCAACCCTTGTCGCGCAACATCCTTGAAAGCTACCTGATGTTCCGGATGCGTGCGGCCGGTTACCGAGGCCCGGACATTTTCTCACCGGGCGCCATCAAGCTCATCGCCAGCGCTTCCAGCGGGCTGATGCGCCGCGTCAATATTCTCGCTGACAAATCCCTGATGGCCGCATTTATCGAAGACACTTATCTCATCAAAACCCACCATGTGCAGGCAGCACTGCGCGACAGTGAGCTTGAGCCCGCCCACTCTTGGCTCAACAAGCGATCCATGTTGGCGGGTGCTATTGCTGCCGTAATGTTGGCCATCCTGGCCTCATGGTGGGTGATGAAACAAAAGACCGAAGTTGTCGGGCAAAAACCGGCAAGCGAAACCCCTGCAGAATTTATATCTCAATCCAACACTCCGCATCCGGATAAATTGCCCGCGTCAACGATTGCCGCCACTGAAAATCAGACCGTATCAACCACCATACCGGCCTACTCGAATCCACCAGCAAAACATTCCCCATCGGCAACCCCTCCAACCTCACCGACAAAGAATGATGTGGCAACGTCAACTCCCAGCCTGTATGCATTGCGCTTGGCGGCAGGGAAAAAATTGCTGGAGCAGGTATCCTCGACGGTTCCGGCACAGGATAAACCGGTGGCCAGCATCCAGTTGCTCTACAGCACTGGCATCAATCTAGCACGCATTGAGAACTTCCTGAAGGAAGCAGACAGGCTAGGCAATCTCCACGAAATCTATCTATTGCCCACCAAGTTTGGCAGCAAGGACGGGGTGCGAATGCTGTACGGCGCATACCCTTCTGTTGACGCGGCGCGTAAGGCCGCGGATCAATTACCCAAGCGTTATCGTGAAAATTACGCCACATCCATCCATATTTTTTCAGATCCTTAACCATCATTGTCATAGGCATATTGAGCTGCGCCTGCAAAGCTGATAGTCTTCGCCTTAAATTAGGGAGATTCCACGCATAATGCGCTCACGCAATATAATTTATCTCTGCGCCATTTGCGCCATGCTGGCGGGGTGCGGCATCAAGCCGATCCAGCCTTCGGACAAACATATCCAGCAGCAAACTGGTGCGCCAGAAATGGCAACTGCAATCCCGGAAGCACTCAAGCGCAGTGTCGTTCTTCCCCCGCCCAAGCCAGCCGACAAGGTCGAAACCTACAGCGTGGTAGTCACCAATGTCCATGCACAGGAAATATTGTTCGCCCTGGCACGCGATGCCAAAATCAATCTGGACATCCATCCCGGCATCCAGGGCGCGGTCACCGTGAACGCGGTCAACCAGACCCTGCCGCAGATCCTGACGCGCATCGCCAAGCAGGTGGACATGCGCTACGAACTGAGCAACGGTTACCTGACCGTGATGCCCGACTCACCTTATCTGCACAGCTACAAGATCGACTATGTGAACATGACACGCGATTCGGATGGCTCGATCTCCAACTCTTCACTGGTCGGTTCCGCCAGCGGCAGTGCTGCCGGAGGGAGTGGCGGCGGAGGAAACAGTTCTTCGCTCTCAATGAAGAGCGCCTCCAAAAACCACTTCTGGGACACCCTGATCCAGAACATCAAGGACATCCTGCATGAGACCGACAAGATACTGCCGTCAGGCTCCAGCGAAACCTCGGTGCAACAGATCAGGGAGGCCAGCAGCACCGGTACCGGCGTGCAATCAGCAAGCAGCAGCAAAAGAACGGCATCCAGTAACGGAATAGAGAACAGCCCCAATCCGGTAAGCATCGAAGAGGGCGGCATGACCGTCACCCGGCGCAACACGTTCCGCGAGGCGGCCTCGGTCATCGCCAATCCGGAGAATGGTATCATCACGGTACGTGCCACCGGAAAACAGCATGAAAAGATCCAGGAATTCATCGACCAGATCATGGCCAGCGCCCGGCGCCAGGTTTTGATCGAGGCCACCGTGGTGGAAGTCCGCCTGAGCGATGAATACAAACAGGGCATAGACTGGAGCCGAATGTTGCCTGCAGGAGGCAAAGGTTTTAATTTGGAACTGAACAGGGGCGCCGGTTTGGCTACTTCCACCGCCGGCATGCTTACCTTGGGTTATCTCAACCCCACCTCCAAATTCGGCGATCTGGCCGCAAATATTTCGTTGCTGGAGTCGTTCGGCAATGTAAAAGTATTGTCCAGCCCCAAGCTTAGCGTGATGAACAACCAGACCGCAATGTTGCGCGTAGTGGACAACAAGGTATATTTCACCGTAAATTCAACCATGGGAACCTGCTCCCCGCCGCCTTGCACTGCACCCACCGCATATACCACCACCATCAATACCATTCCGATCGGTTTCACGATGAGCGTCACTCCCCAGATCAACGACAGCGACACAGTATTGATCAACGTCCGCCCGTCCATTACCCGCCTGCTAGAGGATGCCAACGACCCCACGCCCAACCTGGCCTTCGCCAATACTGTGCCGCAGACATCGACCCGCGAAATGGAATCGGTGTTAAAGATCGAGAACAACCAGACCGCTGTGCTGGGAGGCCTGATGGAAGATCGCATGGACAAACACTCCGATGAAGTACCTTTCTTGGCCAGCATCCCGTTGCTAGGCAACCTGTTCAAAAATCGCAACGACACCACTTCAAAAACCGAGCTGGTGATTTTCCTGCGTCCGGTTGTGATCAAAGACGCCAGCATGAACGGAGACTTCAGCGCGTATCGCTCCAACTTGCCGGATCAGGATTTCTTCAATGAAACGGCCAAGGGAAAACCATAAATAACCTACAAACATGAGCCTGCTACTGGACGCACGCAAGAAAGCACAGCAAGCCCTGGCCGGACAAGGCGGGAGTGACAATCATTCAGGGATCGAACTCAGCCTGGAAGAATATCCGGACAATGTGTCGGCAAAATCAGACTCGCAGTCGGTTGCGGCATCGTCCGATGCCCCATCATCCGACAATAGCGCACGCCTTGCCGGAAAAAACCTGTTCGGCGCGAAATCCCCTGCCTCACCGCTGACGCGCTTCAGCGGTATCAACCGCAATCTGCTATTTGCGCTGGGTGGAACGGTTGTATTGCTCGCTGCAGGCGCCAGCTATTTATTATGGTATCTCGGCTCCGCTGGCACCCAACAGCCCTCGCCCCCCCGGATGCCGGTCGCGCCAGTTGCGCCCGCACCGCAAAACACTGCTTTGGCCACCGCCCCTGCAAATACTGATAGCGTGCCTCAGGTACGAGTCAGCAGGAAAGCAACGCGAAAGGGAAAAAACCCAACATCCCAGCCCGCTGCACCGATTCGCATCCAGCCGCAACAAGACGATACGCATGACCACTCCCTTATCAGCAATGCCTACCACGCATACCGCAAGGGAAAGCTGAACGATGCGCAGCAGATGTACCTCGAAGTCCTCGGCAAGGATGCACGGAATACCGATGCACTGCTTGGGCTAGGAGCCATCGCGCAGCAGCGCGGCGAAGATGTGTCTGCAATGCAATATTATGCGCGCGTGCTAACTATGGATCCGCGCAATGATGTGGCGAATGCCGGGATGTCCGCCTTATCCATGGATCAAAACAGCGAAAGCCGCTTGAAGAACCTGCTGCGCGAACAGCGTGATTCCCCTGCGCTGCATTTTGCACTAGGCAACCTCTACGCCAGACAATCGCGTTGGGGAGAAGCGCAATCGGCCTACTTCATTGCTTATACGCTGGATTCAAAAAATGCCGAGCTGGCCTTTAATCTCGCAGTCAGCCTCGATCACTTGGGCCAGAACAAATTGGCTGTGCAATTTTATCAGCGTGCCACGCAACTTGATCCAGCAGGTGGAGATCAGCCACGCAGCCTGGATCATGCACAGATTGCCCAACGCGTGAAGGATCTGACGCACTAATTCACTATGCCGCAAAATCAGACTCCGGAAAAGCCGGTCCAGCAACCATTGGGGAAAATACTGGTCAGCAAAGGCGTGATCAGCGACGACCAGTTGCGCATCGCCCTGCAGGAGCAAAGCAAGACGCATCAGCCGCTGGGCCGCTTGCTGGTTCGTTTGGGCTTTCTTTCGGAAGCAACCATACGCGACGTGCTTTCGGAGAATCTTGGTCAGGAAAGCGTAGACCTCGCCACCATCATCATCGACCCGTCGGCGCTCGCCCTGATCCCAAAAGATATCGCGCGGCGTTATCAACTGCTGCCCCTGTCGGTGGAACAGGCCGGACACGTCCTGACCCTGGCAGTCGCCGATCCCGATAACATCATCGCACTGGATCAAGTGCGTGCCCTGCTCAAAGATGAGTACCGCCTGATCACCCAGTTGGCCAGCGAATCTGACATTCTGCGCGCGATTGACCAGTACTACGGCTTCGAGCTTTCGATCGACGGCATCCTGCATGAGATCGAGCCGGGCGAGATGGAGTACCAGACGCTGCAGTCCGGCGTCAACGAGTTCAGCCAGCCCGTGGTGCGCCTGATCGACGCGCTGCTCACCGAAGCGGTGCAGCGCGGCGTTTCCGATATCCACTTTGAACCGGAAAGCAGCTTCCTGCGCATTCGCTATCGTATCGATGGCGTATTGCGCCAAGTACGCAGCTTGCACAAAAGCTTCTGGCCGGCAATGGTGGTGCGCCTGAAAGTAATGAGCAACATGAACATCGCCGAGACGCGCGCCCCGCAGGACGGCCGCATCTCGCTACGCCTGTCCGGTCGGCCGATCGATTTCCGGGTGGCCTCACATCCCACCACACACGGCGAGAATCTGGTGCTGCGTATTCTGGACCGGCAGAAGGGCATCGTGCCGCTCGACCAGATCGGGCTGGATGATGCCGCGCTAAACATGCTCAAGATGATCATCTCCAAACCGGAGGGTATCGTTCTGGTGACCGGCCCCACCGGTAGCGGCAAAACCACCACGCTGTACTCGGTGCTGAATCACGTCAACACCGAGTCGGTCAATATCATGACTCTGGAAGATCCGGTTGAATATCCGCTGCCCCAGATACGCCAGACCTCGGTGAACGAAGCTGCCAAGATGGATTTCGCCAGCGGCATCCGCTCCATGTTGCGCCAGGACCCGGACATCATCCTGGTCGGCGAAATACGCGACCAGCCTACTGCTGAAATGGCCTTCAGCGCCGCAATGACCGGACATCAAGTGTATTCGACGCTACATACTAACTCGGCCATCGGCGCAATCTCGCGGCTGCTCGATATTGGTATCCTACCCGACATCATGGCCGGCAACATCACCGGTATCATTGCGCAGCGTCTGGTGCGTGTGCTGTGCAATGAATGCAAATATCCCTATTCACCCGACGCCCCCGAGCGCCAATTGCTGGGCATAGCTGCACACCAGGATATCACCCTGTATCGAGCCGCCGGTTGTGAAATCTGCCATCATCAAGGTTACAAGGGGCGCCTCGCCATCATGGAATTGCTCAAACTGGATTATGCCCTGGACGATCTGATCTCCCATCGTTCCAGCGCCCGTCAAATCAGGGATGCCGCACTGGCCAAGGGATTCCGCCCACTGGCGATGGACGGTATCCGGCGCATCATGGAAGGCACCACTTCGCTCGCGGAAATCAGTCGCGTGGTTGACCTGACTGACCGGTCTGGCTAAGAAATTTCTGGATATGTCTCTCTACTCCTATCAGGCGATAGATTCTCAGGGCAAGACCCTGAAAGGTTTGCAGGATGCCTCCAATCTGGTGGATCTCGAACTGCGCCTGAAACGCAGCGGCCTGGATCTGATCAATGCCAAAATTGACCACGGCAACATCAGCATCAGACAAAAGAAAATAAAGCGCCCCGAGCTGATTACTTTCTTTTTCAACCTGGAACAGCTTACCGGCGCCGGGGTGCCACTGCTGGACAGTCTCTCGGATCTGCGTGACACGATGAGCGACCCCAGTTTTCGCGAAGTCATCGCCAATATTATAGAATCCATCGAAGGGGGTAAAAAACTTTCCCAAGCGATGGCGCAGCACCCCGATGCGTTCGACAAAATTTTTATCAGCCTGACGCACGCCGGAGAGGAAAGCGGCCGGTTGCCGGAGGTGTTCAAGCACATCAGTGAATCCTTGAAATGGCAGGACGAAATGGCATCACACACCAAGACCATCATGATCTACCCTGCTTTCGTCGGCACCATCGTGGTGGCGATCACCTTCTTTCTGATGATTTACCTAGTGCCGCAACTGGTCGGCTTCATCAAGGGCATGGGACAGGAAATCCCGATCCAGACACGCATTCTGCTCGCCACCTCGGCATTTTTCGTGGACTACTGGTATGCGCTTATCGCGTTGCCTGTCATCGTCCCTATCGCCATCAAACTGACCATCAATTCCAGCCCGGAAATGCAATTCAGGTTCGACAGGCTGAAACTTAATTTTTGGGTAACCGGCCCCATCCTGCGCAAGATCATCCTCGCGCGCTTTGCCAACACTTTCGCGATCATGTATGGCTCGGGTATCAACATCCTGGATTGCATCAGCATCTCCCGCGACGTGGTCAACAATCGTGCCGTCGCCAAGAGCCTGACTGATGTCACGCTCGAGATCGAATCCGGCAAAAATCTGACCCAGAGTTTCCAGAATACCGGCATGTTTCCACCGCTGGTGATACGCATGCTCAAAGTCGGCGAAGCCACGGGTTCGCTGGATAAGGCATTGCTCAACGTCAGCTATTTTTATGATCGCGACGTGAAGGACTCGATCAAAAAAGTGCAAGTAATGATAGAGCCAGTCATGACATTGATACTGGGCGCATTGCTGGGCTGGGTCATGCTGTCGGTACTGTCGCCGATCTATGACATTATCGGTAAGGTGACATTCTGATGAAACAGACTCTGCTGCTATTCCTGAGTGCCGACCGCCTTCATGCGCAACACATGGCGGGAGACAATATCGCCATGCAGCGGGATTTCACTGACTCCGCCGAAGGGCGTGAGGGCTTCAAATCTTTCATGCAGTCTATAAAGTGCCCGGTATACTTGCTGGTCGACCTGATCGAGGAAGACTTCCGCCACGAGGTCGTCCCGCACCTGAGCGGCGGCAACCGTACTGCTTTGCTGCAACGCAAATTTGAACAATTTTATCGCGGCACACCGTTCCTCCAAGCCACTCTGCTGCACCGTCAAAAAACCGGCAGGCGAGACGATAACATTCTGTTTTCGGCATTGACGAACCCGTCGCTGATCATGCCTTGGTTGAACATCTTGCTGGCCCAGAAATCTGCGCTCGCCGGAATCTACTCGGTGCCCCAGATCAGCGCTCCGCTGATCAAAGATCAACGCGCCAGCCATCTGCTGCTTGTCTCGTGGGAGAAATATTCCGGCCTGCGGCAAACTTATTTTAGCGGGCATCATTTACAGGTCTCCCGGTTGACGCCGGTTCATGCCGATGTGCCGTTCCACGATGCCGTGGTGAGGGAACTCGCCCGCACTTTCCAGTATTTGAAGAGCCTGAGCCTGCTCCCTTCAGGTCAAATTCTGGATGTGCTCATTCTGTGTCACAGCGACGGCCGCGGCGAACTGCAGGGGAAATTGCCCAATAATGCGGATATGCGCTATGGATTCCTGGATATCGCAGGAACCGGCAAAAAGTTCGGCATAAATTACCGTTTCACCGATTCGGATGCCAGCCAGATCTTTTTGCACCAGCTAGCAAGCCACCCGCCAAAAAGCAACTATGCAAATGCAACCCATACCCATTTCTTTAATCTGGGTCGAATAAAATTTTCCCTGAATCTGGCAAGCGCAATACTATTGCTCGGCGCAACCTTGTGGAGCGCGAGCAACTTTTTGAACGGCAGCAGCAATGCAACGGAAGCAACAGAACTCAAGGCCCAGACGCAACAGACCCTGAATGAAGTACAGAAAGTAACGCTTACTTTCCCGAACACCCATGCACCCGCAACGGACATGAAGGCCGGTGTATCGGTAATGCGCAAGCTCAAAATGTATACACTCACCCCGCTGGATATCATGGGTCCGATCAGCGCCGCCCTGCAACATCACCCGCAAATTCAACTTGATGATCTTGCCTGGCTGATGAGCGCAACCGAGCCGGTGGCAAGTAACACCTTGGCCGATGTCCCGGCCCAAGTTGTCACTCTCAAGGGCCGCATGATTGATTTCGCGAATGACTACCGTGCCGTGCTGAATTATCTGGAATCCTTCCAGCGCGACCTCATTGCGCAGGGTTACCAGGTGACTGTATTGACCAAGCCGTTCGACGCCAGCCCGGGCGGCAGCATCGCCGACCAACGCGAGACGCGCGTGGACGCGATGGTTTTTTCCGTTAAAATTTCCCGCCGTCCCGAAGTCACGGCGCCCCCGGACAACAACAGGCCGCCAGCATGAAACTCTCCAAATCCGATTTCCCTGTATTACGCACGGGTATCATGGCTATGTGCGTGTCTTCACTCGTCAGCATAGCCCTTCTGTATGCCAGCAACGAATATGCCAATAAAGCAAATCGTGAACTGCAAAGCGCGCGCAACATGAGCATAGATGCACACAGACGTTTGGCATCCGCACATGAAGACCGGGAAAACATGTCGATATACGCCGACGAATACGGTTTGCTGATCAAGAACAAGATCATCGGCGACGATCAGCGCCTGGATTGGATTGAAGGACTGGAAGATATTCGCCAGATGAATCTGGTGACCGGCTTTCGATACCATATCGCCCCGCAGCAGAACTATGACCCAAAGCCACCGCTGGGCACCGGAAACTTCGACATCCATTACAGCGAAGCAAAGTTCCAGTTAGACCTGCTGCATGAAGCACAATTGGTGGATTTCTTCACTGCATTACGCAACCGGATTAAGGGCTGGTATCACCTAGAAGGCTGCTCCGTGCAGCGTAGCTCAACCGATGAAGGCGGCACCGGCAAAACTTCTGCCATCCAGCTCAAAGCAGAATGCACTGGCGGTTGGATCACCCTGAAGAACAGGAACACCCAACCATGAATCCGGTATTCAAGATTTTCATCTGCGTGTCTGGGGTCGTTGCCGTGTCGCAAGGCCACGCCGAACCACTGGGGCGGGTATTCTTCACTCCGGAACAGCGTACACAGCTGGAATATTACAAACCGCAGCATAGCGGCTCCACCGGCAGCGGGCGCGCCCTGACCCTGAACGGCATCGTACAGCGGCACGGCGGCAAACGCACTGTCTGGATCAACGGTGTGCCGCAGCAGGCCGGAAACAGCAACGAACGCGAACCGGAAAGTTTACCGGTCGCCGTGCCGGGGTTGTCAAAACCGGTCAAGGTCAAGGTCGGACAAAAAGTGCTGGTCAACCCGGCCTCCGAATAGGAACCCAAGTCCGTGATGCGCTTTCCCTGTCGGCACCGTCACGCCAAAGTCAAACATCATGGTGCTGCGCTGATGATCATGATCGTGATCCTGGTGATGGGGATCGTCGCAGCGCTGATTGGAGCACTCAGCCTGTCCACGCTGCAAAGCGCGCGCCAGGGAAAGACTTCCGCCGCGCTGGCGCAGGCCAAGGAAGCGCTCATAGGTTATGCCGTCACTTATGGTGATAACTATTCAGGTCAAGTACATGGTTATTTGCCCTGCCCGGACACAAGTGGCAGCTCAGAAGGCAGTGCTGCTCCACCATGCGGCACCACTAATCAAAACGCCATCGGCAAGTTGCCGTGGAAAGTGCTGGGGCTGCCACCGCTGCGCGATGGCGATGGCGAATGTTTATGGTATGCGGTTTCCGGTACCTATAAGAACAATCCCAAAACCGGCTTGATGAATTGGGACACAAACGGGCTGCTTCAGGCATATGCCTCCGACGGCACACTGATCACTCCAACGGACAACAAGGCGGTTGCGATTATTATCGCTCCTGGGGCGGCCCAGTCCGGGCAAAACCGTTCCGGAACAACTGCACCGGTATGTGGTGGCAATTATACGGCAGCCAACTATCTGGAAAACAACGTTACGCTCAGCATCAACAACGCGGATGTTGCAACCGGAAAATTCGTCCAGGGGGTAAGCGGTAGCAGCGTCAACGACCAGTTTATTTTCATCACTCGCGAGGATATCTGGAACGCGGCTCAGAAACGCACGGATTTCCAGAACACACTGAAATTGCTTACACAACGTGTTGCCGAATGTATCGCCAACTTTGGAAAACACAACAACGATCTTGCAAATAAAAGTCTGCCCTGGCCAGCTTGGGTATCATTTGCCACTACCAATTCCGATTATGCCGACAACCTTAACTATAACGATAAATTTGGCATGTATGCCGGGCGTGTCCCCTACAAGGTGAATACCTCAAGTCTAACAACTGGCAACTCAATCAGCACACCTTATTATTTACTTCAAGACGACGCACCTGCGGGCAGCGCCAATTGTCCGAGTGGCTGGGCCACCATTTATCCCTGGTGGGATAACTGGAAGGATCACCTGTACTATGCCATCGGCAAAAAATTCGAGCCGGCGAGCACAAGCACCGGATCTTGCGGCGGGGGCACTTGCCTCACGATAAATGGCGCCGGTAACTATGCGGCCGTAGTGATACTCGCAGGCAAAAAACTTTCCGGCCAGACCCGCGCGAATAAAAGCTTAGCCGCTGATTACCTGGAGGGTTTAAACAATGTTAATTTCGTTGCCACCCCAGTAGTCGCCCCCATTGCAACCGGCGCAGAAAATTATCAGACCGGTCCCGTAAGCAGCACGTTTAATGATATTCTTTACTGCATTAAGGAAGACCTTACTGTCATCCCATGCCCATGACATCCTCCATGAATAAAATTCGGCAGCATGGCTTCACACTGCTCGAGATCGCGATGGTATTGTTCATTGTCGCGTTGCTGTTGGCCGGTCTGGTGCCCACCATCACCAGCCAGATGGAGCAGCAGCGTGCCAATGAGACGCGCAAGAAAATAAGCGAGATCAAGGAGGCACTGATCGGTTATGCGCTCAGAACGGGCACCCTGCCCTGTCCCGCCAGGGGAGATATTGCCACCGGCCAGGCAGGTGCAGGCGATTCGATCCTCTCCTGTAACAATACTGGGGGAAATTATTCTTTCGGCGTGGTGCCTTGGGTCACGCTTGGCACCAGCGAAACGGATGGCTGGGGAAATCGTTTCACCTATCGCGTCGCTGCTGATTTTGCCGATAGCATAGCTAGCAACACTAATGGTGCCTGCACCCCTAGTCCTGCCCCCACTCAGGCAACGTTTGGTTTATGCTCAAACGGCAACATGATGGTAAAGTCTGCAGCATCAGGAGGAACGAATGTCGCAACCTTCATACCGGCTGTCATCATTTCGCATGGCAAGAATGGTGCCGGCGCTTTTACCATGCAAGGAAAACAGGTGCCCGCAAACAGTAATGCCGACGAGCAGGAAAACACCAATCATGGCTCAGATGCCAACTATGTCAGCCACCCCCAGACAACCAGCTTTGACGACCTGGTCGATTGGATCACTCCTTACATTCTTTACAACCGTATGGTGGCGGCAGGCAAGCTGCCGTAGCTTTCTATTTCAGGCGCGCCGCCA
>Ga0224495_10002525_pt1 | contig 11890 bp, 8 predicted proteins | sample SF_Jul11_sed_USG_FD_168128 | JGI IMG/M metagenome (GOLD analysis project Ga0224495, IMG submission 168128) | Sediment microbial communities from San Francisco Bay, California, United States - SF_Jul11_sed_USGS_4_1 | ecosystem: Environmental > Aquatic > Marine > Sediment | place: USA: California...
TTGTCTGTACATATTGCTAATGACAGTTCGTTCCGATATATTTAAATGTGAATTGGGTCGCATAAATCCTCCAAATAGTGAAGTCGCATTCTACTATCGGTGATTTACGCGGCCTTTTTATCTAATCATAATTGCATTTGCGTTTTGAATTTACCTTCAAGTCACCAAATTTGGATAAATAGAATTGACATTGTAATTCACATTCAGGTCGTTTGTCTATATGATTGAACTACTGGCTCCCGCAGGTGATTTTGAAAAATTAAAAATGGCCATTCACTATGGCGCAGATGCAGTATATGCTGGCGGAGAAAACTTCAGTTTGCGTGAACGATCGGGAAACTTTACCATACCAGAGCTGGCGGAGGCTGTAAAATATACCCACAAAGCCGGAAAGAAAATTTATGTTGCCGTAAATATCTACGCCCACAATCGTGATATTGAAATACTTCCTCCTTATTTGAAAGATCTGCACAATGCGGGAATTGATGGTATTATTCTTTCAGATCCTGGAATTTTGATGATGGTCAAAGAGATCATGCCGGGTGTTGATATTCATATGAGTACACAGGCAAATACTACCAACTATAAATCGGTTCAGTTCTGGCAGGCGTTAGGAGTTTCAAGGTTTGTTCTTGCTAGAGAACTTTCACTTGATGAGATTAAAGAGATCAGAGAAAAAACGACGGCTGAGATTGAAGTTTTTGTACATGGTGCCCAATGCATGGCCTACTCAGGAAGATGTCTTATAAGCAATTATCTTGCTGACCGGGGAGCAAATCAGGGAGATTGCGCCCAGTCTTGCAGATGGAATTACTCTCTTGTGGAAGAGAAGCGTCCGGGTGAATTTCATGAAGTTGAGGAGGATTCACGTGGTACCTACTTTTTCAATTCAAAAGATCTGGCGCTGATTGAGCATATGCCCCAATTAATTGAAGCGGGTGTGCACTCGGTTAAAATTGAAGGTCGGGTTAAAAGTATTCATTACACATCAACGGTAGTTCGTGCATATCGCGAAGCTATTGATAGCTATTATACTGATAAAGAAAATAATGCCGGCAAAAGGTATTTCAAAGAGTTAAAAAAGATTTCTCATCGCGATTATTCAACTGGTTTTTTCTTTGGTAATCCTGGGTCAGCCGGGCAAAGTTATGATAGTTCACGGCCTTCTAAGGGTTTTACATTTCTGGGAAAAATAATAAAAACAGAAGGAAACGAAGCCTGGATTGAAATCAAAGGAAAGTTCTCCATCGGCGATACAATAGAAGTTATGCGTCGCCAGATCAAGGATGACTTTATTTACACTGTAGATGCAATTTTTGATGAAAAAGGTTCACCCATAGAATTTGTAAAGCCCAATACGATTTCCAGAGTAATTTTTGACAGAGCAGTATCAGAAAATGACCTGGTAAGACTTTATGAAGAGATCAATGTTCTGGATCAGGAGATACTCTCCGTCTGAATAGCATCAAAAGGAATTTGAATTGTACTTTTCACTTTTCTTTTAGTTTTAAAAAAAGGTTTTTGTGAAGATAATTTCTGCATTCATTTGTTTCATTTTATTCAGTAATAATAATTTCAGTATTGATACAATTGACCTGAAAACAAAACCCCATCATACCAGCGAAGGGTTCAAAAATCCTTTTGAAAAACTTGAAGAGAAGAACTTTTCTGATATGATAAAGTGGCGCTTTTTTGAAAGAGATGGAAAAAAACAGAAACAAAGTATTAAGGAAACTCAATTTGAGACAATTACCAATGATGGTAAAAAAATCAGGGAAAACAACTCTCTTTTTTCTATCACCTGGATCGGCCATGACACCATGCTGGTTCAGCTGGATGGTGTTAATATTTTAACAGATCCGATCTGGAGTGTACGTGCATCACCTGTCTCTTTTGCCGGACCTGAGCGCTATGTATTGCCGACCCTTGCAATGGAAAATCTTCCTGTCATTGACGTTATACTTATTTCGCATAATCACTATGATCACATGGATGAGGCCACCATAAAAAAACTGGGAAATACCCCCCTGTATATTGTTCCTCTGGGCCTTGGAAAAATATTATCTGAGTTTGGTATCGATCACTTTATTGAACTGGACTGGCTCGACGAATACCACTACAAAAATATTCGCTTTATCTGTATGCCGGCTCAGCATTTTTCTATGAGATCAATGTTTGATAAAAATAAAACTTTATGGGCAGGCTGGGCAGCCTTTGGAAAAAAAGAGAGTTTTTATTTTATGGGAGATACCGGATATTTTAATTATATTAAAAAACTGGGAGAAGTATATGGACCTTTCACAGTTATTATGGCTCCGGTGGGAGCATACAAACCGGAGTGGTTTATGAGTTCCATGCATACAAATCCAGAAGAGGCTATACAGAGTTTTCTCGATTTGCATGGAGATTATTTTTTACCAATACACTGGAAAACATTTCCAATGGCAGACGATACACCTGAAGAGACAAAAATGGATCTGGAAAAGGCAATAAAAAAACATAATATAAAAGCCCATAAAATTTTAATGCTTCATCATGGAGAGACCCGATTTGTAATAAAAAAGTGAGGATTATATATGGCTGGATGCAGTTGTGAAATAGAAATAAAAAATAATAAAGAAAGAAAAATTTTGCTAATTTTATTTGCGATCAATGGAATCATGTTTTTTATCGAACTGATTTCAGGATGGCTGGCCGATTCAAGTGGTCTTATGGCCGACTCTCTCGATATGCTTGCCGATTCACTTGTATATGCAATTGCCCTCTTTGCAGTAGGGAAATCTATTCGGGAAAAAGCTCGATCCGCTTTTTTAAATGGTTTTTTTCAACTTGTTCTGGGTATCGGTGTTTTTATTGATGTTATCAGGCGATTATTCATGGGTAGCCAACCTGAGTCTGTAATCATGATTTATATCAGCATTGCTGCCTTGATTGCAAACCTTTTTTGTTTTTATCTGCTGAGTAAAAATCAAAATGGAGATATTCACATGAGAGCCACATGGATATGCACCAGAAACGATGCCATTGCCAATAGCGGAGTAATACTTGCCGGAACAATTGTTTACTTTTCAGGTTCTTCACTGCCTGATTTAATCATTGGCTCCCTGATTTCACTTATTGTAGTTAAGGGAGCTATTCAGATTCTTGATGAGGCCAGGAAATCAACTTTAAATAAAGAAGTATTACCTCACTGTCACTGATCTGACTCCACAGTTTCCACATCATCATGCCCATATGGACCTTCATATTTTAAAAAATGTCTGTTGCTTTTATCATACCAGTAATAATACTTATAAGGCCATGCTAACGATAAAAATTTGTTTTCGAGACCTGTTTCATATTTTACAGCCTGGCGTTTTTTTCCGTTAATTATAATTTCTTCAGTTTTTACATATTTTAAATACATTGCAACCACCCTTTTTTCTTTGCTTTGAAGAATATGTAAAACAGTGTTGCCATTATCTTCTGGTTTAAAAAGAGAAAAGATATAAAAAATCGAACCGTTAGCATCATATGTAAAAGGAGTTTCCATCTGGTAGTTTTTTTTAGTAGTACCTGTTGTGATGATTGTTTTTTTATCCCATTGAAATGTAGTAACAAGGTAGTTTACATTATTCTTGTCAAAGTATAAAGTGTTAACCGGGATTAATGATTCTGTATTAATCTGATTTACTGATTTTTCTCCTTTTGAATCTATAAACTCTATAATACTATGTCCCTGATTTTGGGTAACAATCATAAATGAGTGAACTATTTTATCTTTCTTTTTCGTTGTTAAATTATAGGTGATTTTTTTACCGCTATCACCGAGCAAAGGGCTGAAGTATAAGAGTCCCATAGCTAGAATCATCATTTGTTTCATAAATCAATTATATTATCGATAAATGGAATGAAAACAAATTTTATGATTCAAGCATTCAGATTAAAGCTTTTTTATAACGCCTGATCTATGCACAAAGTAACTTTATTTATACCATTTGCACCCTCCTTTGGCTTTAATGTGTTTTGATAATAAATCACTTTACGTCAGATAACCTCATTAGTAATATAACACAGCAGCTGTTGTCAACATGGATGAACTGATAACGATAATACTTATTGCCGGAATTCTGGGAATTGTAGGTTTATTTATTTTTTACGTATTTAAAACCTACATTTTACCAAAAAAAGTGGATGAACTGGCGCATATGATAGAATCAGGTGCGGCATCTCTCGCTTTAAAAAAGCTTCAGGTTCTCGCTGAGGAAAATGATCGAAATCCATATTTGCATTTTCTTCTTGGTGAAGCTCACAATAAAATGAACAATTCCCAGGAAGCAATAATGGAGTACAAACAGGCCCTGCGCTACCTCGAATCAGACCCCAGAGTAAAAGAAGAAGTGGTTCGAAAAAAACTTGCCTATCAATACCTCGATACCAGAAATTACAATGAAGCCAAAAAAGAGTTTCTGATACTTACGAAGCTGAATCCTAATGAGCCTGAAAATTTTTATCAGGTTGGTGTACTTTTCGAAAATGCAGGTATGAGTGAAAAGGCGCTTCCTTATTTTATGCAGACTGTAAAACTTAAACCCAATCATGAAGAAGCAAATTACCATATTGGAATCATAAACTATAATTTTAAAAATATCCGGGATTCAAAAAATGCTTTAACCGAAACTTTGAAAACAAATCCCAAACATTACGGAGCTCATTATTACCTGGGACAGTGTCTGAGAAACCAGAAAGATTTAGAGTGGGCAATCAAGGAATTTGACCAGGCGGCAAAAGAGGATACATGGAAAAGCAGGGCTTTCCTTGGAAAAGGTATATGCCTCTTTGAAAAAGAGGCATACGCTAAAGCTATTGATGAACTTGAGAAAGGTTTAATTCAACCAAATAATAGCCAGGATATTAAATTAAGTACACAATATATGATTGCAGCGAGCGCAGAAAAACTTCGAGATTATAATACTGCCATTTCCAACTGGGAAGCCATTCACGCTATTAATCCCAAGTTCAGAGATGTCTCGGAAAAACTTCAACAATATGCAGAGTTCAGAGTTCATGATGCAATTAAAGACTTTATGATCGCCTCTCCCGGAAAGTTTGAAAAAATCTGCCGTGATGTTGTGGAAAAAGAAGGTTACCGGATAACAGATCTGCAGGTAATTTCTGATTCAGAGGTTCATTGTATTGCAGCTGATTCAGGCGAAGGAGCATGGAGAACTTCGGTAAAACGCCCCACGACTTTTTTTATAATATTTCGTCGTACAGATCCTATAAGTGAAAAAGATGTCCGTAATTTACATGAAGTTATGAAATCCAGAAATATTACCAGGGCGGTTCTAATGAGTACCAGTGAATTCAGCACCCAGGCAGAACTTTTCAGCCAGACACGCCCTATGGAAATTATGGATAAATCAAAATTTCTTGCACATTTACGGAGTGTTGTCTGATTAAGTTTCACCATATTCCCCGTTCTCTTCATGGGCTCAGCGCTTATGAATTATTTGAATTTTTTAAACTTCCCTGGAAATCGGGTAAACTCTCAGATATAAACCCAAATGAAACTTCCTTTCTTCTTCTCGACGGGGCTATACAAGGTTGTTGTAATGATCATATTTACCGAACTGGAGATGCACTTCTGGGAATAAAACCCTTTCAGGATAATCGTATAATCAAATACAAGGAACTGATAGAATCTACCATAGCCTACCTCCCCGCAACCGAGTTAATAAAGTTTTTTTTAAAAAACCCCCGGGCAATCATGACTTTTACAGGCTGGGAAAAAAACAACGGCGCAACAATCATAAACAAATGGATTAAATTTCCAAAAATCTGGGGGTTTGCCTCTATTCAATCCACATGGCAATCTATTCACCTGGCCCTAGCAACAGCTTTTTTTTTAGCGCAAAAAAAAAGTCAGAAATGCTTATTTCTTGAATTACAGTCTGAAGGAATCAGCATTTTTTCCTTGTTGCAGACTGAACCCAAAGCCTCTATTTTACAAACAGATAAAGATAAAATTACATTTAAAGAGCTGCTTGACGATAAGGTAGTCAGATATCATGGTGTTGATATTTTAAATGTAAATCACCTCTCTTACTGGAAATTAAATGAAAGTTTCTGGGCTGCTCTGCTCACCCAGTTTATGAGCCACTATGATCATGTAATTGTGCATACCGGTGATGAAAAACTCGATTTTATATACGAACAATTTGATCGGGTTTTTATATTAAGAAAATCAGCAACCAAGATGCATGGTTTGTTTTATCCTGAAAACAACCACATTCTTTGGCCTCTTTGTACTGAGATCTTTACCCATACAGGAAAATATGAATCTAGTGAAGAAATAATTTATCCACTTTTTTTTCAAGATACCATAGAGATTGCTTCTATTCCTTTACCCGAAAATCTGGATGAAGACTACTGGAAATGGTTTGACCATTTTTTATCACATAATTTTTTCATTGATAATATAACAATCATAAACGACAATTTTCGCGAAGAGACCCAAACAGTTATCAATTCTTTTCTGGAGTGGAACAACAATACTCCTGAAAATTCAAAAAATATTATTATTAGCGAAAATTTTGCTTCCCTCTGGGTTCCGGCACTCTTAAATAACAGTAATCAAGATTTAAAATTATGGCTAAAGGATCTGAAAATAAATAAATTATTTTCCTCATTAAAAGCTACCTATCCTAAAACTGGTTTTTACTCCAGGAAATCTTTTTATAATTTTTTTGGAAAAGAGCTGCAAAATCTAAGACAAAATATGTCACAAACTGTTTCCGCTGTCTATTCAACAGATCGAAAAGATATACATTGGTTCAGCGCAGGAAATCTTCTGCATAATCTATCTGTGGCCCTTTTTCCGCAGGGAATTCTGGATAAAGAAAAGGATGTTGAAATGAACTATGAAATCGGGCCATTGCCTGAGAATGCACACTCATATCATATCGGTAGATGCTTTCGTGCGGGCTTTAAAAAGATAAACTATGTGGATTTTTCACAAAATGCGGAACTATCTGTTTCAACACCTGTGACTAATTTGTTACGGAAATTTGAAAGTACTGAAAGAAAAAACAGGTTTGATGGAAAAATTGTTAAATATTTAAACTTATAGGTTTTCAAGTTGTATAATAGGCATTGATTTTTACATACTCCTCTGTAAGATCACAGCCATAAACAGTAGATGATCCATCACCAATTCCCATATCAACAGTCAGTATCTGCTCTTCATTATTAATTAAATAATTACTTAATAATTTCAGGTCTGAATATTGGCCTATTGACCTGTCAGCTGCCCAGTATATATTTATTTTATCTGGTATAATTTTTACATCAGCTGTTTTTCCAATTGCCATGTAAATCCTGCCCCAATTAGGGTCCCCCTGGTAAATCATTGTTTTTACCAATGGAGAGTTAATAATACTTTTGCCAATTTTTTTTGCATCTTCATTGCTTTCGGCATTAATAACGTTTACTATAAAAAGTTTAGTTGCACCCTCACCGTCGCGCGCAATCATTCTGGTTAAACGGAGTGCAAGTGATTGAAAAATTTTTTCAAATTCTGACAAGTCCACACTCCCTGCTACTCCATTTGCCATAATGCAACATGTATCTGAAGTTGACGTATCTGAATCCACAGACAAACTATTAAATGTTTTATCGGCCACTCTTTTCAGAATAGATTGTAAATCATCATGACCAATTTTTGCATCTGTAAAAAAATAAGCAAGCATGGTAGCCATATTGGGTTCAATCATTCCAGAACCTTTCGCTACTCCGAGTAATACAGTATTTCCTATTTTTGCACTTACATACTTGGGAAAGGTATCTGTTGTCATGATCGCCTCGGCAAAAAGAGTAAAATCAGCAGGAGAACAAAGCTTACCCTGCAGATTATCTAACGCATAGACAATTTTTTCAAAAGGAAGAGGCTTTCCTATCACACCCGTAGAAGAAGGGAAAACTTTTTCGATATCAATATTTAGCTCATCACTGATTTTTTTACAAATGTTCAAAGAATTCTGGTAGCCACTTGGTCCTGTAGCGACATTGGAATTTTTGGAATTTACCACAAGGCATTGAAGCGTTCCATTTTCAATATGCTTTTTACCTATTTTTAAAGGTTCTCCACAAATTTTATTTTTTGTAAATATAGCGGCTGCCTGTGCAGGTACATCTGAAACAATTACTCCAAGATCAAGTGTACTGTCTTTTATTCCACAAGATGTAGCAAAGCTGCGATACCCCTGAGGGGTATCATTCAACTTTGCACTTTTCATATTTTGACTTATTGAATTATTTATCACCTTTAGCTTTTGCATCCACTTCCATGCTCGCAGCAAAAGATTTGTATCGATGCCATCTCTCTGCCAATGCAGCCTTTGCTTCAATCAGGAATCGCTCAGCATCTTTCGGATGTGACTTTTTCAGAATTGCAAATCTGTTTTCATTATAAAGAAAATCTTCCAATGGAATTTTAGGATCTTTACTATCAAGTCTGAAAAGTGGTTTCCCTTGTTTTGCATAATCCGGGCTATATCTGAAAAGCGGCCAATAACCTGAGTCGGTCGCCAGCTTCATTTGATTCATGCCATAACGCTGATCATATCCATGCTCTATACAGTTACTATACGCAATAATTAATGACGGTCCATTAAATCTCTCTGCTTCCATAAATGCTTTCACAGTTTGCGTATCATTTGCACCTAAAGCTACCTGGGCAACATAAACATTGCCATAGGTAATCATCTGCATACCAAGATCTTTTTTAATAATTGCCTTTCCGCCAGCTGCAAATTTTGCAGCAGCTCCGAGTGGAGTAGCTTTGGACATCTGTCCACCGGTATTTGAATACACCTCTGTATCCATAACAAGTAAATTCACATCCTTTCCAGATGACATGATATGATCAAGACCACTAAACCCGATATCATATGCCCATCCGTCACCACCGATTATCCAGATACTTTTTTTAGTCAGATAATCTGCCAGAAAATCCAGCATTCTGGCTTTGGGAGCTTTTATATCTTTTAACTTGTTTTTTAATAAAGCAACTCTTTCTCTTTGCTGAAATATCTCCGGCTCACTAATTTGCCTGGCATTTATCAGTTCCTGCACCAAAGAATCACCAATATCAGCAGACATCTCCTTCAACAAATGAATCGCTGTATCCCGCTGCTGATCTACAGTTAATTTAAATCCAAGTCCGAACTCCGCAGTATCTTCAAAAAGTGAGTTGGACCAGGTTGGCCCCCTGCCTTCATTGTTTGTAGCATATGGCGTAGTTGGAAGGTTTCCACCATAAATAGAAGAGCAACCTGTTGAGTTGGCAATATACATTCTATCCCCGAAAAGCTGAGTAGCTAGTTTGATATAGGGAGTTTCACCGCACCCTGGACATGCACCGGAGAACTCAAAAAGAGGTTGCAGATATTGAGAACCTTTTACTGTATCTTGTTTAACCAGTGATCTATCAACCTCAGGAATTGTTAAAAAATAATCCCAGTTTGTTGATTCCTGTTCCCGGATGGGTCTCTGAGGCTCCATCATTAAGGAACGTTTATCAGGGTTTTGTTTTTCAGCACCCGGGCAAATTTCATAACACATATAACATCCGGTACAATCCTCTGGTGAAACCTGAATGGTATAACGACTGCCCTCTGGAAAATCTTTTCCGATAACATCCATATGTTTCATGGATTCGGGCGCATCTTTTAAATATTTTGCATCATAGGTTTTTATACGTATGCAAGCATGAGGACAAACAACTGCGCACTTGCCGCACTGAATACACAAGTCAGGATACCATACTGGAACCTCCTGACCAATATTACTTCTTTCCCACTTGGTTGTTCCTGGCGGATAGGTTCCATCAACAGGCATCATACTTACAGGCAATAAATCCCCTTTTCCCTGAATAATTTTACCAATAAACTTTCGAACAAATTCTGGTGAGTGGGCCGGAACAATATCACGTACAGAAACACCACCTCCAGATTTCTCTGGAACGACTACCTGAAAAAGGTTTTCAAGAGTTTTATCTACAGCCTCAAAGTTTTTCTGAACCATCGCCTCTCCTTTTTTGGAGTAGGTTTTCTTGATTGCACCCTTTATGGCATCAATTGCTTCTTTTTTAGGTAAAACACCTGCTATTGAAAAAAAGCAGGTTTGCATAATTGTATTAATACGGCTACCCATGCCCACTTCTTTTGCAACTTTGTAGGCATCAATTACATAAAACTGAATTTTCTTTTTTATAATCGATTCTTGAAGTGCAGGAGATATATTATTCCATACTTCATCTTTAGAAAAAGCCGAGTTTAAAAGAAAAACAGCACCGGTATCTGCATTTTCCAATACATCAAAACGTTCAATCAGGTTGTACTGATGACAAGCTATAAAATTTGCTTTATTTACAAGATAACTGGATTGAATTTCATCTTTACCAAATCTCAAGTGAGATATCGTTGCCGCCCCTGCTTTTTTTGAGTCATAGACAAAATATCCTTGAGTATGAAAATCAGTTCCTTCACCGATAATCTTTATAGAGTTTTTATTTGCACTGACAGTACCGTCTGATCCCAACCCGTAAAACATTCCTCTAAAAGTATCAGCTGCTTCAACAGAAAAGTCATGATCATAATCAATACTCAAGTGAGTTATATCATCCACAATTCCAACTGTAAATCTTCTTTTAGGCTTCTCTTTACCCATTTCATTAAAGATTCCCTTAATCATGGCACCGTTAAAATCCTTGGAAGAAATTCCATATCTTCCACCGATTATTTTTACATTATGCTTGAAGCTTTTCAGCTCATCCTCTCTGTTTTCATGGAACGCTGTAACGACATCCATAAATAAAGGTTCACCTATGGCTCCCGGTTCTTTAACTTTTTCTAAAACTGCAAGTACCTTCACTGTATCAGGAATTGCATTTATTAAATGTTTAACGGAAAATGGTCTAAATAAACGAACTTTGATTAAACCAACTTTTTCACCTTTTTTTACAAGATATTTTACGGTTTCATGCACAGCTTCTGCGCCTGACCCCATTATCATGATTACCTTTTCTGGCTCAGGATGGCCTTCATATTGAAACAAATTATATTTTCTACCAGTGATTTTATAGAATTTATCCATCTGTTTCTGCATAATATCAGGTACATTTTCATAGAACTTGTTTATTCTTTCTTTAGATTGAAAATGCACATCAGGATTTTGCGATGTCCCTCTGACCACAGGATTATCTGGAGTCATGGCACGTTTTTTAAATTCAAGTACCGCATCGTCAGAAATCATTTCTGACAAATCACCGTCAGATAATCGATCAATTTTTTTAATTTCATGTGACACTCTAAACCCGTCAAAAAAATGTAAAAAAGGTATTCTCGATTCAAGTGATGCTGCTTGTGTTATACAGGCAAAATCATGGGCTTCTTGAACAGAATTTGATGGTGCCAATGCGAACCCTGTGGTTCTGACAGCCATCGCATCAGACTGATCGCCAAATATAGATAGCGCATGTGTTGCAATAGTTCTTGCCGCTACATGAAAAACTGCCGGTGTCAACTCTCCCGCTATTTTATACATATTTGGTATCATTAACAATAAACCCTGAGAAGCGGTGTAGGTAGTTGTCAAACATCCAGCCTGGAGTGCACCATGGACGGTTCCAGCTGCACCAGCTTCACTTTGCATCTCTATAACCGATGGCTTCACTCCCCATATGTTATCTTTGCCTTCTGATACCCAGGCATCCGACAACTCCCCCATGCCTGAAGAGGGTGTAATCGGATAAATTGCTATAACTTCGTTTATTCTGTAAGCTACATCTGCGACTGCTTCATTTCCTTCAACAATAATTTTTTCTGGTTTTTTATTTGCCATCATTTAT
>Ga0224495_10002526_pt1 | contig 11885 bp, 8 predicted proteins | sample SF_Jul11_sed_USG_FD_168128 | JGI IMG/M metagenome (GOLD analysis project Ga0224495, IMG submission 168128) | Sediment microbial communities from San Francisco Bay, California, United States - SF_Jul11_sed_USGS_4_1 | ecosystem: Environmental > Aquatic > Marine > Sediment | place: USA: California...
AGCTCAATGGCAGCGGACGCGTTTTGGTTCGATATTCCGGCACCGAATCGCTCTTGCGGGTGATGGTCGAAGGAGAGCGCGACGATCAGATTCGCGATGTAGCTCGTCGATTGGTCGAGGTTGTAAATATTCACTTGGGCTAGTGTTACCACCCTCTCGTGATTGAGGGAGGCCTATGCTGCCATCCCTTACTGCTGGTTTCATTTCAGGGATTCTTCTCGGGTCGCTGATCCCCTATTTCCCTCTGTCCTGCGCGGTATTGCTATTCTTTATTGCTGTGGGTGCTGCTCTCCTCGAACGACGGAATAAAGTCTCTCTCCGTCAGGCGACGTGGCATTACGGAGCGCTGTTAGCTGGAATCCTCTATTGGGCTCTGGTCGTCAATCTACCGTCTCAGACGAAAACGTACGATTTTACATTCGATCGATCAATTGAGATGACCGGTCGCATCGTCGCTCCGGTGCAGCAGGAGCCGGATAGACTGGTAATGATTATCATGCCGGATGACTCAGTTGGAGTATCAGGACGACGGGGCCAGATTCGTTTGACGTGGCGCACGCCGGATCAAGTTTTATATCAGGGTGATCGTGTCAGATTTCAGGCATTTTTGCGCCATCCAAGCGGCTCGATTAATCCGGGAGGGTTTGACTATGTAACCTATCTTGAGCGGCAAGGGATTTCTGCCATTGCGACAGTAACAGGATCCTCGGCCGTGCAGTTGCGAGAGTCGGGGCAGATGCAATTTGGGTGGGCCATCTGGAATCAATTCGATCGTTGGAGGAGCCGCATCCGGCTTGCCGCGCTGCATGCCATTCCTCAGCCGGCTGTGGGGCTCTACCTTGGCATCATTCTCGGTGATCGGGGGTATCTGGATCAGGATCTTCGCGATCAATTCATGGTGACGGGAACGGTCCACCTGCTTTCAATTTCCGGGAGTCATTTAGGTCTCGTTGCGCTGCTTATTTTTGTCACGGTTAAAAGGTTGTTGGTGGTATTGCCTGCCGATTGGTTATTGATACTCTCTCGAAGAATTACGCCGACTCGCGTGGCCTCTGCCTGTACGATTGTGCCGGTGGCAGGTTATGCCTGTCTGGCAGGAGCGGAACTCGCAACGATGCGCTCGCTTCTGATGGTGGTCGTGGGACTCAGCGCGCTATGGCTTGGCCGAGAGCGTCGGGTATTTCATGCGCTTGCAGCTGCGGCGTTAATCATCGTACTGCATGATCCTCGGGCGATCTTTGATATTTCCTTCCAACTCTCTTTTACATCGGTTGCTGCTATTGCCGGGTGGCTGGCCAAGCGTACGGAGATTGACACGGAGGTATTGCCAGGCCCGCCATCACTCCTGGCGACCTGTTCCCGATGGGGTGGAGAGTCGATGACGATGAGCGGGGTTGTGACTATTGTGACGCTACCGTTTGTGGCCTATTACTTTAATCAATTTCCGTGGTTTGGTCTATTCAGCAATGTGCTCGCTATTCCCGCGATGGGCTTGTTGTTGGTTCCGATCGGACTCGCTGCCGGTGTATGGCAGATTGTTGCCGGAGGAGATTTATTGCCTCTGGCTGGATTGAATCAATGGTTGCTGGAGCACTTCGTGTCTGTCATTCGTGTGTTGTCGAAATTCCCATGGGTGGAATGGCACGTTGCGGCCCCGTCGATATTTACGATGCTGTTGTTCTACTGCGGTCTTGGATTGATGGGGCGGAGAACAATGAGTACAGCTTTCCGGTGGGCTGTGCGGGCCGGTGTATTCTCGATATTGCTTTGGTGGGTGTGGTCGCCAAGGCTGTTTCCTGACGGGGAGCATTTTCGAGTGACATTTCTGGATGTCGGACAAGGTGACAGTGCGGTGATTGAATTGCCGGACGGTCAGGTCGCGTTGATCGATGGAGGGACAACGCATGAGCGATTCGATATGGGCCGTGGAGTTGTGGCACCGTTCCTCTGGAACAGAGGCATACGTACTATCGATCATATCATCGGTACACATTCGCAGTTGGATCATGTCGGAGGTTTGGCCTGGGTAGTCCGTCATTTCTCCGTGAAGAATTATTGGGGGCAAGGGGAAGCCAGGGAAGAGCCATTTTATCGTCGGCTGCAACAGGCATTAACCGATCGCGGATTGCATGAGCAGGTGGCAAGGGAGGGGCAGGAGATTCTGTCATCCGGTCCCTGTCGAATGGTCGTTCTCAATCCTCCGGTGGATGAACCTCTTACGTCAGCGCCTGAATGGCGTTCTGCCGACGGGCACGGATTGAACAATCGTTCCGTGGCGACGCGGCTGATCTGTGGCCGGCATACAATGCTGTTTGCTGCGGATGTAGAGCGAGCAGGTTTGTCCCGGATGGTTCGCGCGGCACCTCAGGGACCAACCGATGTCCTAAAGGTACCGCATCACGGGGCAGCCGGTTCATTAAATCGTGAGTGGCTGGCATCAGTGCGTCCTTCATATGCCGTATTTTCTGCCGGGCCACATAACCCCTATAAACATCCGGCCCAGTCTGTAGTGGATACCTATCGATCGGAGGGAATTACAACGTTACGAACCGACCGTGATGGAGGAGTGTGGTTTGTCGGGAGCATTTCTGAGGGACCGCTGGACGTGCAGCGCGCCCGCGAGCGGCTATGGCAATCGACGGACAGCGCTGCTTGTCTTCTGTCATGCGAGAGAGAGAACTGGTCTCGGATCTGGAGTGGGTGGCATGATCGCTTCAGATGATCACGCGGCGGACATTTCATGACGCATAATGGCGAATTTCGTCCATTCTTTCATCCTTTGAGAAGGGGCCATAGCATAAGATCTCAATTTTGTTCATTTTTCATCATATGCTATCAAGGCATAGCATGTGCATTCATTCGTGCTGACTTCCTGTGCGGTGGTCTATTTTATGGGGGCTAGGGTATGCCGAAACTCGTACGAATCGTCATTCAGTTGCCGCTCGATCTGAAAACTCAGCTTGATAATCTGAAGCAGCAGGGCTACACCACTAGTGGCTTTATTCGGGCCATGTTAGAGCGTGAGTTTGCAAAAATGGAGGAGAAGCCCGTCACGCCATTTCCCGTCGGGAAACGAGCGAATAGTCGGTAGGCTTTGCAGGATATAGCGAAAATAAGAGTGACGTGGAGGGGCAGTGGCGCGGTTAACTGATCTAATTCGAGGACAGACAGATCAAGACAGTAGCGGTCCTGATGTGAAAATCGCCACTCGTATTCATGACCAGCCTCATTCCGCTTTATCCTCTTCATCTTCTTCACCCGCCATTGCAGAGACAGATTGGCACCGATCGGCCTGCCAGGAACTTCAGGAAATAAAGCGCGCCGTTCGAGTGGGACAACGGTGGTCGCCCGATCAATTGGCAACAATTGCTGTTGGGATCGTGGCCTCTCTCGAAGCTGATGACCGGTTGGTGCAGAAGGCATTGCAGCGAGGCTCCGGAGACTATCTCGTCGACAATGCGGTAACAGTTTCCATTGTAAGCGTGAAAATTGCGCATGCCCTTGGATATGAACCGCAGAAGCGTGAACAGGTTGCTCTTGCTGGTTTGCTGCACGATGTAGGCATGTTTACTCTTCCAGATTCGGTTGTCTATAAGCCTGATCGGATCACCAACGAAGAACTTGAGATGGTACGGCAGCATCCGGAGCAGGGCGTTCGTTTACTCAGGGAAGCCGGGGGAGGCAATTCGTGGCTGGAGCGAGTCATTCTTCAAGAGCACGAACGATGGGATGGGAGCGGCTATCCCCACCGGCTGGCTGGCAACCAGATCGATGAAATCGCGCTGATAATCGGAATGGCAGATGTCTTTGATGCATTGATGAGTGTTCGCCCCCACCGTGCAGGCTCGTCGCCCCATCGAGCCATTCGAGAGGTACTGGTGAACGGCAAGACACAGTTTCCATACCATCTGCTGAAAGCGTTAGTCGACCAGCTTGCCATCTATCCGCTAGGGACCACCGTTCGATTGAGTACGGGAGAAGTCGGTGTGGTATTTCAACTGAATCGGCAGTATCCGTTGCGTCCTATTCTTCATGTGATGCAAGAGGCTGCTGCCGGGCGCCAGCCGTTCTTGAAGACCGTAGATTTGCGATCGGAAATGTTTGTGCACATTGTCGAAGTGCTGCCAACGGTTGATTCGCAATAGGATAAAAGGAGTAACGGTAGTGAAGCCGTTCATATATCGACAGCTTATCAGTGTGATCGGAGTATGTGCATTTACATCTACGGCATTTATCGGGTGTCATAATCCGGCCAACTCGTCATTACCGCCATCGGCAATCAATTCTGCCGGCGTGGTAATCCCTCCCTTGCCTAAAGGAGAAGTCTATGCAGATGAAACCAATCCGACGGCGGAAACACCGATAGAGACAGGTGACACGCTCGAGGTGATTATTTGGCGAGGTGCCGGTGAAGAGCGGTTTTCCAGCGTCGTCAGGGAGAACGGGAAGATTTCCCTCGGATTTATGGATGTCGATGTCGGGGGACTGACGGCGCCCATGGCAGAATCCCGCGTGTTAGAGGCGGCGACGCCCTATATGCGCAATCCCCGTGCACAGGTTCTGTTGAAAAAGAAAATATTGAAGATCAAGCGTGTCTTTGTGTTCGGAGACGTAAAGAAGCCTGGAATGGTTCCCATGTCGCGGCACATGACTGTGCTGCAGGCACTTGCAGCTGTCGACATGTATCATGAAACGGCATTGATGGACGAAATACGGGTGATTCGCGGCGGCGATCTTGGGAAACCGCATGTCCTGGTTGCCGATCTTGCGCGCGTGTTTACCTATGGCGACATCACGAGAAATGTCGCACTGGAAGAAAATGATATCGTATTTGTGCCGCGTGAACATTTGGGTGATGCTACCGAAGCAGCCAAAAAGATTATGCCGATTATTTCTGCCGGGATTGCGCCCTTCTACCCGGCCTTTATTATTCCTGCGCTGTTTCCTGGCGCGGCGGTGCGATGACCGTCGTCATTTCGACGAGAGAGCGAAGCAGATCTGATGGCTCAATACGAACTTAATGTCATCGATTATTGGCTGATTATTAAAAAGCGGAAGTACTTGATTCTGCTGGCTGCGGGACTGGTGGTCCTGTTCACATTTATATTTTCTGAAATGTTCAAGCCCAGTCCGCTGTACGAAGCTTCGGCACGAGTGAAGTTTGACCGGACAAGTACCATCGCTCAGCAGTTGATGGAGTCGATGTATTTCACGAATGCCAATGATCTCAATTCCCAGACGGAGTTCATCCGCGGGTTTCCTGTCATGGAGCGGGTGGCTGTTGAGCTGGAATTGGTGCCGGCCCAAGCGTCGCCGGAAGAGAAACGGTCGGCAGCATATTTGAATCGAGTGTATAACCTCGGTCAGGAGATCAAAACTCTGCGCGAGGGGGATACCAATATTATCCGGATCACGGCCACAGCGGACCAGCCTGAAATGGCTGAAAAGACGGCTAATTCCGTGGCCAGCGCTTACCGGGTGGAAAATATCATGACACGGAATCGTATTGTGATGGAGTCCAGGCGGTTTGTTGAGGAGCAGTTGGCCGGGCTAGAGGAGCAATTAAATAAAGCGGAAGACGCGTTGCGGGCTTTTCGGGAGCGAGAGGGACAGGTGTTTCTCACGGATGAGGCACGCGCCGCGCTAGAAACATTTACCAGACTGGAAGATCAGTACAACGAGGTGGTGCGAAAGCGTGCGGAAGGGGAACGGCAGATTTCCGTGCTCAACAGGACTGAGGCGGTGCTTGGGAATCAAACTGGACGGATTTTTACCGAGGAGCAGAATGCACTGCTCACGATTTTGAACCAACGTCTGCTGGATCTTATTCAAGAACGCAATACCCTCTTGATCAACTATACGGCAGATCATCCGCAAGTGAAGGAACAGCAGAAAAAGATCGATAACGTCAGATCCGAAATGATCCTTGAGCTTCGGGCTAAGCTTAAGACCATGCAGGATCGTGAATCCACTTTGCTGGATCAGCGTGACCGCTATCGGAGCCGTTATTTGAAGTTTCCTCGAGCGGCGATAGAGATGAGCCGGCTTGAGCGCAATGTGAAGGTCAATGCCGATCTGTTGGCCACACTGAAGGGGAAGCATCAAGAGTTATTGATTAAGAGCGCTGAACGGATTGAGGAAGTGACGATCATCGCGCCAGCCATCATGCCCAAGGTACCGGTCAATGCGCCCAATACAGAACTGAATCTTATCGTCGGCTCTTTAATGGGAGTCTTTTTGGGAATAGTGTTGGCGTTTGGACGGGAGTCGTTCGATACCTCGATCGGCACGATTGAAGGGATAGAAGAGTTTCTCAAGGTGCCGGTGCTTGGCGTGATTCCACAATTTGATAGCAAGGAGATGGAGGCGGTGACCCGTGCGGCGCTTCCCGCGCAGACGTCGGCTGCAACAGTGGATAATTTTTCGAAACTGATTTGTCTGATCGATCCCAAGTCGGTTCTTTCCGAGAGTCTGCGATCGCTGCGCACGAATATTCAATTCGCCAGTATGGATCGAAAGGTCAAGTCGATCCTCTTTACCAGCGCCGGTCTTGGTGAAGGCAAGAGCACCTGTGTGACCAATTTAGCCATTACGCTGGCGCAAGAAGGACAGCGGGTGCTTCTTGTGGATGCAGACCTTCGCCGTCCGATCGTGCATCAGCGATTGGGGCTTGAACGGACACCCGGTTTGTCGGACGCGTTGCTGGGCAGCACATCCTGGCGCCAGCATGTCCGGACAGCGACGGATTTGATGCTCGGATCGATCGGGGTTGATCGGGTCATGAATACGCCGGGGCTGGACAATCTGCATATTTTGACTAGCGGGTCAGAAGTCGGCAACCCGAATGAGTTCCTCAATATGAATAAGATAAAAACATTCGTGAATGAAATGAACGAGGAGTATGATCTGGTCCTGTTCGATTCCCCTCCCATCCTTCCGGTGACGGATGCTGTGGCATTCAGTTCGCGTGTCGACGGGACGATTCTGGTCTATCAAGTCGGGCGGATTGGCCGGAATGCGCTGAAGCGGGCCAAGTTCCTCCTCGACCATGCGCAGGCCAATGTCATGGGCATTGTCTTGACGAACGTGAAGTCAGAAGTCACGCCTGACTACGGTGTCTATCGCTACGAATATCGCTGACGCAGTCATAGGAGCCGAAGGTCTATGCAGGCGTCAATAGTGAAACCTCAAGATGTTGTCACGGTTTCGGTGCTGGCAGCGGTGCTGGCGTTGGGTCTTACGCTGACAACTCCGACGGTCGGGCTGCAGGTCGTCGTCGGGTTTCTTGTAATATTGGTCGCCTTCACCTCGGTTCCTGCCTCGCTCTTCCTGCTGATTTTCTCCATGCTCTTGTCTCCGGAACTCGCAGTCGGTCGCGTAGAGGGACGCGGTGTCGGCGGGCGAGAGCTGTCGTTGCGCGCTGACGATTTGTTGCTCGTAGTCATCGGATTCAGCTGGCTGGTCAAAACGATTCTCTACCGCGATCTGGCTTTGGTTCGAGATACGCCGATCAATCGTCCCATCGTCTATTACATGCTGGTTTGCGTGGTAGCGACTCTTATAGGTGTCATGGCCGGCCGTGTTCGACCACTGACCGGATTTTTCTTCGTGTTGAAGTATTTTGAATATTTCTTCGTGTTTTTTATGGTTGTAAACCATGTATCAAGCAAGCGGCAGGTGGTGAGTCTCGTGACGGCGTTGCTGACGATTTGTTTCGTAATTAGTATTTACGCGATCGCACAGATTCCTAGCGGACAGCGCGCGAGCGCGCCATTTGAAGGGGAAAGCGGTGAGCCGAATACCCTCGGGGGATACCTGGTGTTTATTCTGGCGATCGTCATGGGGCTGTTTCTTCATTTAAAATCGAGACCGATTCGAGTCACGCTCGGTTTGTTGATGGGATTTATCAGCCTGGCTTTGATGGCGACGCTCTCTCGCTCGTCCTACCTGGCCGCAGGCGTGTTGCTGCTTTCAGTCGCGGCTACGCAATGGCGGCGGCCTGGAGTTTTGGCGTGCATATTGTTATTGGCCATCGTCCTTCCGTTTCTTGCACCAGCCAATGTGAAACATCGTGTCAGTGAAACATTCTTTGGCCGTCAATATGGCGGAGAAATTAAAGTGGGTGGCGTGGGGCTTGATTTATCCACATCTGAACGGCTTCGCTCCTGGCAATATGTGCTGAAAGATTGGGTTCAGAACCCTCTGCTTGGACGAGGCGTGACGGGGTATGTGTGGGCGGATGCTCAGTATGTGAAGATCCTTGGTGAAACAGGTCTCGCCGGGTTGGTTGCGTTTGTGTTTGTGATGGTCCGGTTATGGCGCCGTGCGCGCGAGACCTTTGTGGCTGAGCAAGATCCGTTTTGCAAGGGATTGGCCCATGGATTCCTGCTAGGCATGATCGCCATGCTGGCTCATGGAGTCGGAGCTAATACCTTTATCATTATTCGTATTATGGAGCCATTCTGGTTATGCGCCGGTCTTGTTATTATTTTGCCGCGTCTTACAGCTGAACAGACGGTTGGTGTGCCTCAGCGGGCCTTTCCATGAAATGGTTTGTGTTCTGCTATTGGTACGAGCCGGATGCCCCGTCCGATCCTGTAGGGCTGGTGCGTCTTTGGACTTTGGCTCGCCAACTGGTTGAGCGAGGCGATTCTGTAACGGTTTTCCCTCCGCGCTACCGGTCCTCCTTGCTCCAGTGTGGATTTTCAGTCAAACCGATTCGACTTCTTCCCTGGCCGCTGTTGCGTCCGATTTCCTATGTACTGTTGTCGTGGGTTGCCGGTCTTGTGCAGGCCTGTTGGTCGAAGCCGGACGTGATTTACTATCGATGGATGGGCAGCCCGCATCCGTTGTTGCTGGCCAGAATGATCGGTGCGCAATGTGTCTGTGAAGTGAACGGGGAACCGGTGCCTGAATGGCCGGAGACCAACCGTGCGTTCATGCGGAGGTTGAAGCATCAGCTGGCGTCGCATGTTCTCAGGCGTTGCGATCGCGTGGTCGTACTGACGGAAGGGTTGCGCGATCTCATGGTCGGCCGGTATGGGGTTGCCGCGACACGAGTGGCCATATTGCCGAGCGGAACAGATACCGCCTTGTTTGCTCCTCAGGACACTGTGGACTGTCGCCGTCGAGTCGGACTGGAATTGGACCGGGACTACATTGGTTTTGTCGGGAGCTTCTATCGTTATCAAGGGTTGCACTGTTTGCTCGATGCCATGGCGATCGTCCACCGCATGATGCCATCCGTGCATCTGCTGCTGGTTGGCGACGGAGAAGCGGCGTTCGAGCTGGAGCAGCAAGCGGATCGTTTGAACCTGAATCCGTCGATTACCTGGGTGGGCAGGATTCCCTACCGGGAGGTTCCTGCATGGATCGGGGCCATGACGATCTGTGTGGCTCCGTTTCGCGGAGACCGAGGCGAAACATCGCCGGTGAAAATATTCGACTATCTTGCTTGCGGACGGCCCGTCATCGCCAGCGCCATCACATCGGTCTCGTCGACATTTGTTGACGGCGCCGGTGTGGAGTTGGTTCGGCCTGACGATCCGGACGCGCTGGCGCAGGCGATGCTGGCATTGTTGCGTGATCAGGGGATGCAGGCGCGCATGGCGGCCGAGGGCCGGCGTTTTGTGGAGCAAGGGTTTTGTTGGATGGATCTCACCGATCGTTTACGAACCTGGCTGGCTGCTGAGCCAGTGTTGGTACAGCATGCGCATTCTCGTATTTTGTGATGAGGATCTGAGTCTTGCGGCAGGCGGAGCCAGGCAGGTTCTGGAATTCGCCAAGGCTCTTTCGCTCCGCACCCATGCGGTGAGAATTGTGGCGCCTCAGCCGGCTCACGGGCGCCAGCTTGCGCAAGAGTTTGCCTCGCTTTCATTCCGGCCTGTTCCGGTTTGGCCGAGGGCCGGTCTTCGTCCGTTTTCATTTTTGATGGCGTCATGGCTGGCTTTGCGGCAGGAGCTGGCCGCCTGGCTGCCGGATGTTGTGCTGTGGTTCGATTCGCCAGGGCAGATCGCTCCATTGCTGGCTCTGTCCGGGCAACCGTGCGCCTCGGTGTTGTTTGTCAACGGTTTGCCGGATGAAGAGGTGCAAGGGATTTGGCGGTTTCCGTTGTTCCGCTGGGCGCTTCGGATGGCACTGAAAACCGCTGCCTGCCGGGCGCATGCGGTGGTGAGCATCTGTCAGGAGATCCTTGCGCCAATGCAAGCGCAGTGGGGCATTTCACCAGAACGCTGCTGCGTGATTCGTAACGGCGTTGATGGGGATCGGTTCTCGCCTCAAGCCAAGAGTGAAGCCAGGAATAGCCTCGGACTTCCCGATACGGGTTCCTACATCGGATTTGTCGGAGGGTTTTTCCCTTGGCATGGGATGGAGACATTGATCGAAGCGGTGCCGTTTGTGCGTGCAAAGGTTCCGGCTGCCAGATTTGTGCTGGTGGGAGACGGTCAAACCAGGCAGGCACTTGAGCGATTCGTTCAGCAACAAGGTATGGCGGACATCGTCCGGTTTGCCGGACGCGCGGATTGGGCGCAGGTGCCGACGTGGATTGCGGCCTGTGATGTCTGTGTTGTGTTGCACCGGCAGACTCGGTCGTATCCCGGTGACTCCATGAAACTGTGGGAGTATCTCTCGTGCGGGAGACCCGTGGTGACCACTGCCGGGCCCGGGTACGGAGAGACGGTAGAGGCGATCGGTTGCGGGCTCGCTGCACAGCCGGACGATGCCCGGGATGTGGCCAGGCAGTTGATCCGTCTTCTTGAGAATCCCGATGAGCGAGTGAGGATGGGGGAACGGGGGAGAGCGGCAGTGATTCAGGCTCATACCTGGAATGTCCGAGCCCAAGAATTAGAGCATCTATGTCACGCGGCGCTGGCCGAGATGCGGCGGGTAGTATGACAGCACGTGGGGATATGACCATGCCTGATGTTCAAGCGGAGCGGAAGCCCGAATCGGCCCCGTTGCGATTGCGCCATCGGATTCTTCAGGCAGGCGGATGGGCCGTGGCGGGATTTGCGCTGGATAAAGTTATCGCGGCAATCCAGCTGATGGTGGTTGCTCGTGTATTGACACCGGCTGACTTCGGCGTCATGGCAGCCTCTGCCGTTTTCGTGTTGGCCTGTGCGACGATCAGTGAGATGGGAGTGGAGTCTGCGCTGATCGCGAAGGGTGAAGTTGACCCTGAGGATTTGGCTGTTGCCTGGACGATCGGGCTGATACGAGGCGTGGCCATGGCTGCGTGCCTCTGGGGCACGGCCGATCTGATCGGCCTGGCCATGCAGATGCCACAGCTTGCGGAGGTGGTGCGGGTGCATGCATGGGCGCTCGTGTTGCAGGGGGTGGCCAGCCCGGCGATGGCACTCTTGCTCAAGAACCTGGACTTGCGCCGGCGTGTATCCATGGATCTGGTGCGCCGATTCATCGAAGCCGGCACGACGATCATTCTCGCCCTGTGGTTTCGGAACGTGTGGGCGCTGCTGGCCGGACAGCTTATCGGGATGGGTCTGAATAGTCTGTTGTCATTCTGGGTGGCCCCATTTCATCCGCGCCTGTCGCTCAGCGGTCCGGCCCGCGCATATTTTCTCCACTATGGCCGGCAGGTCAATGTCACGACATGGTGTATCTTTGGCGTGATGAGCGGGGGAGAGTTGGTCATCGGACGCGTGCTGGGTCCGGACTCATTGGGGCTCTATCAGATCGCCTTAGCGATTCCGCTTTTGCTGGGGGTCCGGGCCACGGTCTTGCTTCAGCAGATCAGTCTGCCGACCTATGCGCTGCTGCAGCAGGATCAACCGGGAATACTGCGGGTATTCGAACTGCAATTGAAGCTGGTTGGTTTCCTGTTCATTCCGCTGGCACTTGGAGCTGCGGTGTTTGCGCCGGTCATT
>Ga0224495_10002527_pt1 | contig 11884 bp, 10 predicted proteins | sample SF_Jul11_sed_USG_FD_168128 | JGI IMG/M metagenome (GOLD analysis project Ga0224495, IMG submission 168128) | Sediment microbial communities from San Francisco Bay, California, United States - SF_Jul11_sed_USGS_4_1 | ecosystem: Environmental > Aquatic > Marine > Sediment | place: USA: California...
TTGATATTGAAGACCGACTATGCCGGGTCCATAGAACTTCCACTCGACAAGATTAAGAATATTGTGACCGATAAATCTTCCGAAGTTCATTTGCTCAGCGGGGAGATCTTGAAAGGAAAGCTCAAGACCGCTGAAGATGGAAAATTGGTCATAGACCCGGGTCTCCCAAGGGCACCCACGGCAATCGATTGGAAAAATGTTTCCTCCGTTAATCCTCCTCCTAAAATTCCTCCCCAATGGAAAGGCGCCGTAAATATTGGCGGCATCTATCAGACGGGAAATACCGATAGAAAAACCGCGTCGGTGGGAGCTGCAGCAGCCAGGAAGACTGAGGATGACCGGTTCAGCCTACGGTTCCTTTTCAACTATGCCGAGGAGAAATCAGACGTAACGACTCGGAATACCTATGGGGGATTGAAGTATGACTATTTTTTCACCAAGAAATTCTATGGGTATTTAAGCACGGAGTTGCTTACGGATGAATTCAAAGATTTAAACTTAAGAGCGATCGCGGGCCCTGGTGCCGGCTATCAAATCTGGGATGACCCGGTTAAATTTTTCCTGGTTGAAGCTGGTGTGTCCTATGTGTGGGAAGACCGGAAAGCGGGAGAGGATGATAACTGGGCAACGGCGCGAGTCAGTGGGGACTTTTGGTACAAATTTGGAAAGTATATTACCTTCTCCGACTTGTTCATCATTTATCCGAGCCTGAAACGTGGGAGTGATTATACTTTGCGCAATGAGGCGGCCTTGACCACACCTTTGGGAGCGGGTTGGGCCTTGCGCCTGGCCAACATCTGGGAACGCGACAGCGACCCATCGCCGGGAATCAAGAAAGATGATTTGACCTGGATCCTTGGCCTGCAATATTCATTTTGATGCCGACTCAAACAGGGTTAATTCATCTTAAAATGAGTAATTTAATACAAACGAAATAAATCATTTTACCCCCCACCCCTCCCTCCCCCTCAAGGGGGGAGGGTTAGGGTGGGGGTAATGTAACTTCATTTAAGGCGTTTGTATTAAAATAAAAAGGAGGACAAAAATGTTGAAAGAATTTAAAGAATTTGCCATGCGGGGGAATGTATTGGACATGGCCGTTGGCATCATTATAGGTGCCGCGTTCGGTACCATTGTGACTTCATTGGTAAACGATGTTATCATGCCGCCTATCGGTCTGCTCTTGGGTAACGTCGATTTCTCCAATATCTTCGCCGTTCTGAAGGAAGGCAAGACACCCGAACCCTATGCTTCCGTGGCAGCCGCCAAAGCCGCGGGAGCGGTCACGATGAACATGGGGGTTTTCATCAATACGGTCATTAACTTCATTATCGTGGCCTTTGCCATCTTCCTTCTCATTCGCAGTATCAACCGGCTCAAAAAGATAGAGGAAGCTCCTCCAGCCGTTCCAACAACCAAAGAATGTCCCTTTTGTATTGTTTCTATACCGATTAAAGCTACCCGTTGCCCTCACTGTACTTCTGAATTGCAGGCGGCATAAAAACGGGAATTAGAATTGAGGAATTTGGTCTATAAGGAAGAGGGGGGGGATAGAGCATGAGAATTTGATGGAAAGGAAAAAAGCCTTGTGATATATTTTCAGTGTGCCTCCTGGGTAAAAAAGAAGGGGGGTGGACCCCACCTTCTTTGGATCTGGATTAAAGTAATCCTGGGAGGTTTTTTTTTGACAAAAAAATTGAGGCCATCCGTGATCGATACCCCGATTGAGAAAACTCTCCAGCCCCCATGCGATTTTTCGAGTCTTCCGCATGCTCAAAATTGACCCTGCCACCGATCCGGTAACCCCCCAAAGCTTCTCCTCCCAACCCTCAGGCTACCTGCTGCACAGATTTAGCCTGTTGGTATTATGGGGAATCCTCCTCCTCGCGGCCTGGAAAGCTCAGGTTGGCATCGTCATCTTCCTGGGCTTGGTATTCAGCGCCGCCGCTTTGGCGGCCTTATGGAGCCGCGTTTCGCTCGCCGGGGTCCGTTGCCAGCGCTTGATCCGGGAACGGCGCCTTTTCCCGGGCGAATCGACCGAATTAACGCTGCAAATCATCAACCGCAAGCCACTCCCTTTGCCCTGGATCAAGATTGACAATGAAATACCCGCAGACATAGTCCGGGATGTACCCCCCTCACCAGCCAACCGCCCCGGATTTTTCCTCTTGAGTCGTTCGGCATCGATGCTCTGGTATAGCAAAGTAAGCTGGAAATTCCGGCTGCAGGGCCATAAGCGTGGATATTATAGGATCGGTTCAATCGGAGTCACCTCAGGAGATATTTTTGGCTTCTACCCCCGCTGGGCCAGGGTTTTTCAAATAGACTATGTGATCGTTTACCCCAAAATCCTTCCCTTAGACCAACTGGGTATCCCCTCTCTGCATCCCCTGGGAGAAAGCAGGACGATTCAACGTCTTTTCCAGGATCCAACCCGCACCCTTGGTCTTCGGGATTATCGTCCACAGGATAGCCTTAAATATATTCATTGGAAGGCCAGCGCCCGCCATCAGCATTTACAGGTTAAGGTTTTCGAATCTACAACCACCCTAAAAGTATCTTTATTCTTAGCGATAGATAGTTGGGCATCGAATGGCTCCCACTCCGAGGAGGATTTCGAGTTGGCCATAAGCACCGCTGCCTCGATCGCTTATCACCTCATCGAACAAGGGAATCCCGTCGGGCTGTTCGCCAACACCCGCTTGGCGGATTCAGGTATGGCGGTAAGCATAGCCCCGGGGGGAAGCCGCGATCATCTAATGGATATTCTGGAAGCACTGGCCAAAATTACTTCTCGATCAAGAGATTCCTTTGAGACCTTCCTGCAACGGGAACGGCAAGCTCTACCATCAGGGTCAACCTTGATCTTCATCGCTTCCCAGGCTCCGGAGCCCCTGCTCTGGCTGCTGAACGACTTGAAGAAGAGCGGATTCCAGGTGCTTCTCCTGCTCATGGGCGATCAACAGGAGCAATGTCCTGAAGGCCCCCTCCCCCGGAACTATATTCGCCATGCTGGCAGCCTCTTAGGAAATCCTCCAGAGATCCCTTTATGAAACAGAATTGGCACATGGCCCTGTTATACGGCATTGTGGCGGCAATGCAGGTGTGCTGGCTGGGGATCGCCTTGGACTTGGCGAACCAAAAGGCAGCGGACGGTTCCCTGTCCCTCCTGGTCGTTTTGGGTTTTTATCCTTTGGCTTTTGCCTTTAATCGGCTCCTTCCGGTCCTGCGCTTCTCCAGGGTGGTCTTACCGAGTTGCCTGGCTTGGGCAGCCACGATGCTTCTCTTGGCGAAAATCCATTTTTTCAACAGCATTCCCCTGGGGGATCCGCTCTGGCTCCGCAACCTCTGGCAGGCGATCGCCCAGATGTTCCATGCTTTTAATCCGGTAGGATTGATGATTGTGAGCAGCGCCATCCTTTGGGGGCTGGGCTGGCGTCTGGCCTACGTGCGGATTCATTTTGCCACCTTAATCACCGAGTTCCAATTCGGTCTGGCCATTTTTTTGATTGTTTTTTTCGTACACGCTCAGGCGGATTGGAAATCTTCCGCCCTCGTCCCCGCAGCCTTAATTTTTTTCTCCCTGGCCCTGTTGGGAATGTCTGTATCCCTTGCCCGGGAGCAAACCAGTTGGTTGTCGGGTCCATATAAGGGCTTATGGTTCGGATTGCTGCTTTTTAGTATCGGTTTGATCCTGGCTCTCGGCTTGCTAATCAGCGTAGCCGTAAACCCTCCTTTGCTCGATTTCATTCTCTCTCTCCTGGCCAAGGCAGGGCAATTTATTCTGGAAATGATCCAAAAATTCTTTGCTTTCCTGAGCAGCCTTTTCCCCCCTCCCCAACCCGCGGGCCTGCCTCCCTCTTTACGAATGCCGCAGATAAGCCGACCGCCGGAGGCCCCCTTTATGCTCTTTTCGGACTCCGTGCGGGAGATCATGAGATTCATCTGGGGAATGGGGTGCCTCACTCTTATCCTGGTTGCCTTGTGGCGTATTGCCGGCCAGGTTTTTAATTGGCTTCGGCGCAAACTGAGCGGCCTGGAGGGCGCGGAGGTGGAACAGCTTTCTGGGGCCTTTAGAGAAGATTTATGGCATTTGCTGAGGAGAATATTTCTCGCTTTGCGCATGAAATGGCCCTTACGGGGAGGAGAAAAATTACCCCCTCTTCTTTCTGAAATCGAGTCGGTGCGGCGAATTTACCGCCAACTCTTAAAGTGGGCGGCAGCCCGGGGTTGCCCCCGACACGCTTCTCAAACCCCTTGGGAATATTTGCAGATGCTCCTCCAGTGGCTCCCCGAAGGCCGGGGGAACTTCACCTTCATCACCCACCAATACGTCCGCGCTCGCTATAGCCTTGCGGTCCCCACCGAAAACGAGTTGGAGCAATTAGGGCGAAGCTGGCAGCAATTAAAAAAAATCCGCTCCCAACGAGCTGTCAAGAAAACTCTTAAAAACAGGAGATAAAGAAGATGGACCAAGCCTTTGCCGCAACAGCCCCCGAAGTCTGGCGAGTCAAGGAAGCAGCCGAAAGGATCCTAAAGAATGTCAACCAGGTCATCGTGGGGAAAGCAGAAACGATTCAGCTGGTTCTTATCGCTCTTCTCTGTGAAGGGCATGTTTTAATCGAAGATGTGCCCGGCGTGGGGAAGACGCTGCTGGCCAAGACCATGGCCAAATCCATGGGCTGTCGCTTCAAGAGAATCCAGTGCACCCCCGATCTATTACCCTCCGATGTGACCGGTATTCACTATTTCAATCAGAAGACTTTCGCCTTTGAATTTCGGCCGGGCCCGATCATCGCCCAGATCGTCCTGGTGGATGAAATCAATCGGGCGATGCCCAGAACCCAGTCCTCCCTTTTGGAGTGCATGCAGGAACAACAGATCACCGTTGACTTGGAGACCGTGCCCCTGCCCCGTCCTTTTATGATTCTGGCCACGCAAAACCCCATTGAACTGGAGGGTACTTTTCCTTTGCCGGAAGCCCAACTCGACCGTTTTCTCCTCCGGGCACGGATGGGCTATCCGGACGAGGGGGAGGAAAAAGCGATTTTGACCCGCTTCCACCAGGCGAATCCGCTGGATAACCTACCCAGCGTGCTGGAAGTCAGCGAGATTCTCGAACTGCAAAAAAATTGCCGACAGGTTTATGTGGAGGATTCCCTGCACCGGTACATCACCGCCTTGACTCGGGCGACTCGCAGTCACGATAAGATTAAATTGGGTACCAGTCCCAGAGCATCGCTGGGTCTTTATATCGCCTCCCAGGCCCGGGCGGCAATCCATGGGCGAAATTATGTAATCCCCGACGACGTGAAATCCCTGGCGATCCCGATTCTGGCCCACCGTTTCATAGCAAAAACAGAGACCCGTATGAAGGGACAGTCGCAGGAAGATATTGTAAAAGAAATTTTATCCACCGTTCCCGTTCCGACGGAGGGAACAGGAAGGCCTGTTCCCTCCTCTTCCTGAATTTCACCCTTGTCCCCTCTGATATCATGATCAACCCCGGTTGTGATTCCATATCCCCCCGCCCGCCTGGTTTTTACGGGCCGGAAAAAGTTAACATATACTCGGATAAAAGATTTGGTATATAATGTTTCCTAAAAAAGGCGACTCACCACAGAGGGCCCAGAGGAAAATTAAAAAAACAGTGAAAACAACACCATATTCTATCTGGCGAATTTATTACATGAGAACACAGAGAGAATATTGAGCTGATTTTTTTTAACTATGAAATTATTCTCTGAGATCTCTGTGGTGTAAAAAAATCGCTCAATTTAGGTGTTTTATAATCTTTGCAGGAGTCAGGAGAAAGGCTTGAAAACTCCGGCATTCTTTGGGCGGAAAGATAGGGTGAGGCGAGTTGGAGCAGCGGCTGGGATATTGCTCGTTACCTTAGTCTATGGGTCCGGAGAGATCCTGGCTAAAAAAGCCCCGTCTATTTCTTGGGAGCAAAAGGAACTGCTTCAGGTAAAGGTCCACCAACTTGTTATCGATCCTACAACCATGCAACCCGTGCTTTTTCTCGCTGACTCCCTCGAGGAACGGGCGCTTCCGATTTGGATCGGCCCTTTTGAGGCCAACGCCATTAATGCCGTAATCCAGGGGAGCAAGCCTCCTCGACCCTTAACCCACGACCTTTTAGAAACCATCATCCGAAAAATAAACGGAAAGGTTCAGCGGATCGTCATTACCCATAGCAAGGATGGCATCTATTATGCGACGATGGTGGTAGAGAAGGAAGGTACACCGGTAGAGATAGATGCCCGGCCGAGCGATTCCATTGTTATGGCCCTGAAGTTTAAAGCACCCATATACGTTTCCAAGAACCTTTTCAGAGAAATGGCGATTCCCCTTGGAGAACAGAAGGAAATCCAGGAACGCTACGGTCTATCCATTCAGGAGCTTACTCCCTTACTGGCTGAATCCTTTTCCTATAAGTCAACAAAAGGGATTTTAGTATCGGAGGTTCGCCAGGGGAGCTTGGCCGAAAAGGATGGCCTGCAGCGAGGGGATATTTTTGCGGAAATAGGGGGGGAAACGATCGTAGACGTGATTTCATTTAAGGGGGCCCTGGCCAAAACTACGTCGGCTGTGCAGGCCAAGGTTTTCCGCCAAGGCCGTTTTTTATCCCTCACCCTTCATCTAAAATAATCTCTGCAGGGCTTGAGGGGGGGAGCTGTTCAAGCGCCATGGTTTGACCCTCGGATCTTCGTGGCTCAAGAGGAAAGACGTCAAATGAAGGTAAACACTCGCCTGGGATTTTCCACCAGGAGGGTGCAAATCTGTTCTTCGGTCAAGCCTTTGGCCCGCATCACGGGTACAGTATTCCGCAGGATATGGTCATAACCCCAACCGCCGTATTTGCGGCGCTGGTGCTTGTTCCAGATGTCCTGGGAAATAAGGATCTGGGTGATGAATCCGGCACGGATAAGCTCAATGATCTCATTGATCCGCTGGTGATCGGTGGGCAGGTCAATGTGCCTGAGGTGCAGCGGATAATAGCCCTCCCGCCCGAAGAGATCGTATTCGAGGACCAGTCCATTCTCTAAAAGCTTCAATCGCTTCTTGGGGTCGCGGACGGCGCGATCAATGTGGTCGATGGTTGTCCGGGTCAGATCAGCACCGGCATCTTTTAGGATTTCCAGAACCTTGAAGGCAGCTTCTTCGCCCTGCCCGGGGTGGACGTTCAGGTTGGCCCCGGTGATTTGCTGGGCTTTAACGGCAGCTCGCAGAGATTTTTCCTCTCGAGGATCGATTGGCCAGGAGGTACCGATCTCTCCAATGAAACCGGCTTTGATGTTCGTGGCTTTCACCCCGACGGTTATGTCCCGGATGATTTCATCGGTGATATCCTGTTCAGTCTTGGTTCCAAAACCCTCCGGTAAGGAGGCGGCGAAATAATACCCCGATCCCATGATGATGTTCAATCCGGTGGCGCGGGAAATCCGAACCAGGGCCTGTGGATCCCGTCCCAGGCCGTTGTTACTCATTTCCACCACCGACTGGCCGCCGGCCAGCCGGAAGGGCGTGAGTTCGGTGATCGCCTCTTCTTCATCCAGGAGGAGAAGATCGTCAAGGTTTTGAAACCAGTGGTAGCGGATCCACCACAGCGTATCGAAAGAAACCGGCGCTCGAGCCAAGGCTTTTTCGGTCGCTTCGGTTGGCTCTATGAACCAGGCCGAGCCGTCGCAAACAATGTGCTCATGGGCGAGAGTGACTCCCAAATCTTCAGGGTCAATCAAGCCAAGGACCGTCTGAATTTTTCCGGAAAGTTGGGAAATGGTCATGATAGTAACTCCTTTGTCCTCTTACCTCTTAGCTCCTGCCTATTCCTCTGGCCTTCGGTGGCTCATTGCCACTTCTTCAACTTTTCACGAATGCTGGAGCTATTTAATCCTTCCGATTGCTTAGAGTTCGAGCTGGGATAGAGGCAATATAAGATAGGGAAGCCCGAGTGTCAATACCATACCTTCTCTTGCCCACCCTCAGTTTTGTGTTTTCGCCCGGGCTGGAGGGCCATGATCGAGGAATCATGGCGGGCAAAGCATTGATTCAGGGTCCCCCGTTTGCCTCCGCCGAGGCGGGCGGGATCGGAGGAGAGCATAGAAATCACGGTTGAAGCCCCGCTGTGCCCGATGAAGAACCAGCGCCTCTGATTCCGAGGGAATGGCCCTTCAGCCCGGGCTGGGAAGCTCCTACATAAAAAGCTGGGGGTGGGCCAGCTCATTCGTCTTGCACCCCTTCACTTTGCCTCCGCAAAAAGAGAGCACAAAAAACATATATCTTTGCTACAACGGTGGAAGTAAAGCTCCAGGTCATGAAAGAACCACCACCTTTTGGCCCGGCGCAGCACCTCCCCGCCGGTGCCCCCTCTTTTATCACCCTCCCGTCCGAGCTCCGTTAATCAAAGTAAATTCATCAACCTATTGAAAAGTGAAGGGGGGCAAGGTTCATTCGTATGTTGACTTTTATCCATGACACCCATATATAATTGGCTGCATTTTCATTTCGGCTACAAGCGAGATTGCCTTATTTTAAATGCACTACCATGGGGAGGATGACATGGGCAAATCAAAAAATGATTCTGATAAAGGATGGCTGCCTGAGGTAGAGGAGCTTCGCTTCCGTGAGTCCCTCGCTTCTCAGATGGGGGGTCCGGAGAATTTGGCGCGCCATCGCGCTGCCGGCCGGTTGAATGTTCGGGAGCGAATAGAAAAACTGTTAGATAAAGCCAGTTTTCACGAGACCGGCGCCATCACCGGGACTCCTACTTTTGACCGCGACCGTCTCGTCAAGCTATTTCCTTCGAACTTCATCTTGGGGACGGGAAGGATTGATCATCGCCGAGTGGTGGTGGGTGGTGACGACTTCACCATCCGTGGAGGAGCGGCCGACGCCGCGATCGGACGAAAGGCTCCTTATGCCGAGCGGATGGCTCTTGATCTCCGTTTGCCTATGATCCGTCTTGTCGATGGGACCGGCGGGGGCGGGAGCGTTAAATTTTTGGAGAAGATGGATCGCACCTATGTCCCGGCCAATCCGGCCGTGGAGATCATGGAAGAACTCCTTGCCACCGTTCCGGTTGTGAGTGCGGCCCTTGGATCGGTGGCCGGGCTTGGCGCGGCTCGGGTTGTCTTCTCTCATTTTTCGGTTATGCCCAAAAAAACGGCCCAGCTCTTTGTAGCCGGGCCTCCGGTTGTAGAAGCGGCCCTGGGCAGGAAGGTTGAAAAAGAAGAGTTAGGCGGCTCCCACATCCATACCAGTGGCTTTGGTGCAGTGGACAACGAGGTCACCTCCGAAGAAGAGGCCTTTGAGCATATCCGACGTTTTCTCTCCTATATGCCCAATTCAGTCTACGAAATGCCTCCGGTACTGGAGGCGACGGACCCAGCCGATCGGCGCGAGGAGGAGCTAATCCGGATCATCCCCAAAAACAAACGTCTTCCCTACTCAGTACGTCGCATTCTGGCCCTGGTACTTGATGAAGGGTCTTTTTTCGAGATCGGAGCCAAGCACGGACGTTCGGTGGTTACCGGTCTGGCTCGACTATCAGGGCGGCCTGTCGGGGTCATGGCCAACGACCCAAAGTTCTACGGCGGAGCGATCACCGCCCATGCAGCTGACAAGATGGTTCGCTTTATAGATATGTGCGACACATTTCATCTGCCGATTGTCCATTTTGTAGATAACCCGGGCTTTATGATCGGCGTTGAAGCGGAAAAACAGGCGACCATCCGCTTCGGCGCGCGCTTTATTTTTGCCGTGTACCAGGCCACGGTCCCCTGGTGTTCCGTAATCCTGAGGCGGGTCTTCGGAGTGGCCGGAGCGGCCCACGGCAACCACTCACGCCTGAACTTGCGTTACGCCTGGCCCTCGGGAGATTGGGGATCTCTTCCGATCGAAGGGGGCGTTCAAGCGGCCTACAAACGGCAGATTGAAGCGGCGGAAGATCCGCAGGCCTTGAGGGAGGAGATCGAAAGGCGTTTATCCAAGGTGACCTCACCCTTTCTTACGGCTGAGATGTTCGGAATCGAGGAGATCATCGATCCGCGCGACACCAGGCCGTACCTCTGCGAGTGGATCGAGACCGCCTATCGATTGCTTCCCAGCGAACTGGGAAAGAAAAAACGGGGGATACGGCCGTAGATCCTTCTCCCCGCTTTCAGGCTTCCTTGGACGAAATTGCGATGTTGCGTTTTTTCTTGATTTTCAAATTAATTTTCCATATGATCTGGGCCATTACTTCTCTCATCAGCATACAGATGACCAACTCTTCATCAGCAATTCGTGCCAAGGGAGAGAGCAATGATCCGGGATGCGCATACCCTCAGGCGTTTTGAAGATGACCTGATGAAGAGGGGCCCTCAACTCTCTTTCCGGGAAGCACTCCAGCTATTTGAATCGATGTGGAAAGAAGGAATCACCCTGGGGATCCTCCCTCTTTCCGACCCCCTGGGCGGCATTGAAGTGGATATCGAACTCGCAAGGGTACTCAATTGTTTGAAGCACTCCTTGCGATCCCCATTTTTCTCTAATAGTTGAATTGTAATCGATTACCTGTGTCCGGCCCCAGGTAGAGGCTTCTCCCGGCCATTCAGCACGATGGAAGGGGGAAATGATAGATTAGATTGAGTGTATTTCCTCCAGCGCGGTTATCTCGGGCTTTCCACCTATAAACTCTCGACTTTTAGCAAAAAATGCTTTGAAATGGGGCGTAGAAGAGTGCGCATCCAAGGCTACCTTGTCTTTGTAACGCTCCATGATAACAAGGGTGTTGGGATTGGATTGATCCCTGTTCAGGGTGTACATTAAAGTGCCTTCTTCTTCAGCAACCTGAACCATGAGCTCCTTAAAGGCCTGAATGGCTTCTTCAACTTTTCCCTCTTTAATGGGTATCTTGGCAATAACCGAAATCATCCTGGTACCTCCCTTTCTCAACTTATTTTGTTCGGATGAGACCCCATAACACATGCCCCTTTTTTAGTCAAGGGAGGAGGGAGTTGTGCAGGTTATCCTTGACAGCCGGAGATTCCTTTTTTAATATCACATAAGGGGACAATGAGCCTTTCTTGATTCAGAGGAAAGGCCAAAAACCCTTTTCGGTTAACACCAATGGTGAGGAAGGATTATGTTTATAAAAATTCGTGGCAGGTTCGGTTGGCGGAGATGAAAGGAAAAATAAGTATTGCCCGTGAATTTTGCAAAGGGTGTGAAATTTGTATTTCTTTTTGTCCCCAAAAGATCATTTCACTATCATCCGCAATGAACAGCAACGGCTATGTAACCGCTGTCTTCAGCAATAGCGATGACTGCACAGGTTGCGCTGTTTGTGCCACCGTATGCCCGGAAGCGGCCATAGAGGTATACCGTGGCTAAAATCCTCATGGATGGCAACCGGGCCATTGGAGAGGCCGCTATAAGGGCAGGGTGTCAGTGCTATTTTGGTTACCCCATTACTCCCCAAAATGAGTTGACCGAGTATATGGCCGCGCACTTGGCCAGGAAGAGAGACTGTGCCTTCGTCCAAGCTGAGAGCGAGATTGCGGCCATAAACATGGTATATGGGGCCAGCATCGTCGGCGTCCGGGCGATGACCTCTTCTTCCAGCCCCGGGATCAGTCTCAAACAGGAAGGGATCTCTTTTTTGGCCGCCTGCGAGCTTCCGGCGGTCATTGTCAACATGTCCAGGGGCGGACCTGGTCTGGGAAGCATTGCCGCGGCGCAGTCCGATTATTTTCAGGCCACGCGCGGGGGTGGCCACGGGGACTATCGTACGATCGTTCTTGCTCCCTCCTCAGTCCAGGAACTTGCCGACCTCACCCAAAGGGCTTTCGACCTGGCGGACAAATATAGAATTCCGGTTATCATCCTGGGCGATGGC
>Ga0224495_10002528_pt1 | contig 11884 bp, 9 predicted proteins | sample SF_Jul11_sed_USG_FD_168128 | JGI IMG/M metagenome (GOLD analysis project Ga0224495, IMG submission 168128) | Sediment microbial communities from San Francisco Bay, California, United States - SF_Jul11_sed_USGS_4_1 | ecosystem: Environmental > Aquatic > Marine > Sediment | place: USA: California...
GGGGTCGCTCGTGAGTGTGACCGCCGGGAGGAATTCCCGAGAGACCTTTGGAAGAAGGCCTGCGAACTGGGTTTTATTGGTCTTTTTATCAAAAAAGAGTACGGGGGCCTTGGGTTAGGTTTTCTTGAATTTGCGATGGTGATGGAAGAGTTCTGGAGAGTGGATCCGGGATGTGGAAATATTCTGCTGACGGCATTCGGCTCTGAATTGATTCAACTTTATGGCACTGAAGAACAGAAGAAGAAATACCTTCCTCCACTCACCCAAGGAAAGGCGATTATGGGGACAGCAGTCACAGAGCCGGATGCGGGGAGCGATATCCTCTCCATTTTGACCTTGGCAAAAAGAGATGGTGAACACTATGTGATCAATGGGGCAAAACAATTTATTACCAATGGAAGTATTTCGAATTATCTTGCTGTGTTCTGTTTAACCCATCCAGAGGCAGAGTCAAGGCTTAAAAGGTTTGGTGTCATCATTGTGGAGACCGACCGTCCAGGTTTTGGGGCATTAAAGATCACGGGAAAAATGGGGATCAGAGCTTCAGATACAGCAGAGATCAGGTTGAGCAATGTGAAGGTTCCAAAGGAGAACCTCATTGGCATGGAAGAAGGGCAAGGTTTCTCTCAGATCATTCAACTCTTTAATATTAACCGAGTGATCGCTGCCTCTCAGGGGATTGGAGTTGCTCAAGGGGCATTGGATAAGGCTGTCAAATATGTCAAAGAGAGGAAGCAATTTGGTCGCCCCATTGGAGCTTTTCAAGCCGTTCAATTTAAGATTGCAGAGATGGCCACCTGGATTGAAGCGGCTCGCGCCCTTTGCTATCAAGCAGGATGGATGATCGATCATGAGAAGGTAGACCCCAAACTCATTTCCATAGCCAAATATCTTGCCGGAGAAGTGGGCGTTAAGGTAACCAATGATGCCCTTCAGCTTCACGGTGGATATGGGTATATTGCAGATTATGATATTGAACGTTTTTATCGAGACGCCAAGATCGTGGAGATTTACGAAGGGACCAAAGAGATCGAGAAGAATACTATCGCTAGAGAAATATTGGGGAAGTTATAACGGAGTGGCCATGATCAAAAAAGTTGGAGTCGTTGGATGCGGGGCAATGGGCACAGGGATCACGCAAGTGATTCTTGAAACCGGGTATGGGGTTGTCGTAAGGGAGATCGATGCTCATCTTTTAGACAAGGGTATAACTGCCATCCAAAAAAACCTTGAACGATCTGTTGAAAAAGGGACCCTTTCAAGTCCGGCAAAAGAAGAGGCACTCGTTCGTCTTTCTGGCACCCTTCACCTGGAGGACCTTAGAGATTGCGATCTCATTATTGAAGCCGTTTTTGAAGAGATTCAAATCAAGAAGGAGCTTTTTGAGACCTTGGACACGATTTGTCCGAAGGGGACTATCTTTGCAAGCAATACCTCTTCCCTCTCTATTACTGAAATGGCAGCTGCGACAAAAAGGCCGGGCCATGTGATAGGCCTTCATTTTTTTAACCCAGTTCAGGTGATGCCTCTTGTCGAAGTGATCCAGACGATCGCTACTCCCTCTGAGATTGTAGAAATACTCCTCAATTTTACTAAATCCCTGAGGAAGGTTCCGATTTTGTCCAAGGACAATCCAGGTTTCATCGTCAACTTACTCCTCACTCCCTATTTGATGGATGCCGTCCGCGCGTTAGCTGTGGGGATGGCTACCATTCAGGACATCGATACAGGAATGAAATTGGGCTGCGGACATCCCATGGGTCCCTTGATGTTGGCAGATTTTATCGGCCTAGATATTCTTTGGAAAGCGGGCAACGTTATGTTTGAAGCATACAGAGATGGACGGTATGCTCCTCCACCCCTGTTGGTTCAAATGGTGAGAATGGGATACATCGGGAGGAAATCGGGAAAAGGCTTTTATGATTGGACCGATCCCAAGAAACCGGTCCCCCAAACATTCAGGTTCTAAGCGGTAGGAGATGGATGATAAGGATTACTTGCGCGGGTCCTTAGACCGAATAACTACAGTAACGGTTAATTGTCCCTATTAATTAAATGGCTTCAATTGTTGTCCCCTTCTTCCCAAATTGCTTATGAAGTTGAGATAAATAACGAAATCAGAAAGGCGGGGAAAATGTCTGAGAGAGGTTGCTTCAGATGCTCGGTGACGGAAGGAGTGGCACTAATTACCATCGACCGGCCGCCACTTAATGTACTAAGTTTTTCCGATTATCATGAACTCTGTACGAGAATTCTCCAGTTGATCGAAAAGAAAGAGGCGAAGGTCGCCATTGTCACGGGGAGTAACAAAGCCTTTATCTCAGGACTTGATATAAAGGAAATTAATAGAATTACGACGCCTGAAGAAAACAATGAAGCGACACTCAAGATCAAGGAGCTTTTCCGGAAGGTCGAAAAGCTCTCTAGGCCCATTATTGCGGCCGTTAACGGGAATTGTTTCGGGGGAGGATTGGAGCTGGCTATGGCCTGTCACCTTCGTCTTGCCAGCCGGGATGCAAAACTTGGCCTACCAGAAATCAATATTGCGACTATTCCAACATTTGGAGGTACGCAGAGACTTCCTAGGATCGTAGGTAGGGCTAAAGCGTTGGAACTTGTGCTTACGGGAAGACTTCTCTCTGGAGAGGAAGCGGCGAGCATTGGGCTCGTCAACGAAGCCAGCCCGCCGGAGGAGCTTCTCGATCGGGCAATATCCCTGGCCGGCCAGATTGCGGGTAAAAGTATCATGGCTGTTGAGGCCGCCACCCAGGCAACCTCTGAGGCGCTGGAAATGGACATAGAAAGAGGAGTAACGCTGGAATCTCACCTTTCTTCAAAGCTTGTGGGTACATACAATATGAAAGAAGGACTCGCAGCTTTTCTAGAGAGGCGTAGCCCAATTTTTAGAGATTAATGGAAGGGAAGAACATGAGAGATGCAGTGATTGTGAGTGCAACGAGGACACCCATTGGGGATTTTGGAGGATCATTGAAGGATGTCTCTGCCGTATCTTTGGCGATGACGGTGATTGAGTCATCCTTGGAGAGAGCGAACCTCGAAAAAAAGGATGTGGACCAGGTGATCATGGGAAACTGTTTTGAACCTCTGGATCAAAATGTTGCTCGAATTGCTGCAGTCAAATGCGGTCTTCCCCTTGAAACGCCTGGCTTCACGATTGTGGTCAACTGCGCTTCGGGGATGCAGGCGATCATCTGTGGAACTCAGGCTATTCGAGACGGTGATGTGGATATGGTTTTGGCGGGCGGGGTCGAGAGCATGAGCAATGCTCCCTATGTCTTGACCACAACGCGTTGGGGCCAGCGTCTTCAGCATGGACAGCTGATCGATATGCTATGGAGAGCCATGCAGGAATACCCTATCGGAGCTGGAATGGGATTGACGGCGGAAAATCTGGCAGAGAAGTATGGGATTTCGAGGGAAGAACAAGATCAGTTTTCATTGCTAAGCCAACAAAGAGCTTGTAAAGCGATTCAGGAAGGAAAATTTAAAGACGAAATTACCCCTGTCACCATACCACAGAAAAAAGGAGAGGCAAAGATTGTTGAGACGGACGAACATCCAAGACCTGATGTGACCCTGGAGAAGCTGGCTCAGTTGTCTCCGGCCTTCAAGAAGGGCGGAACGGTAACGGCAGGAAATTCATCAGGACTCAATGATGCCGCGGCGGTGACTGTTTTGATGTCTAAAGAAAAAGCGAAAGAAATGGGACTAAAGCCACTGGCCAAGATACTGGGTTACGCCATCGTTGGGGTGGACCCGTCCTACATGGGGATTGGACCTGTTCCCGCAACAAAGAAAGTTTTAAACAAGCTGGGTCTTTCCCTCAGGGATATCCAGCTCATCGAAATCAATGAAGCCTTTGCCGCTCAGTATTTATCCTGTGAGAAAGAACTGGGATTAAATAGGGAGATTGTCAATGTCAATGGGAGTGGCATTGCATTGGGCCATCCTGTGGGGGCAACAGGATGTCGTCTGGTCGTTACGCTCGTTCACGAGATGGCAAAGAAAGATCTCAACTTGGGGCTTGCTACCCTTTGCGTGGGAGGTGGGCTGGGGTTCGCAATGGTCGTCGAGAAGGGTTGATAAAGGTCATTTCGAAAAAGATATTTTTGAGCGAGTCAGGAAGAACAGACTTCTTAGGAAGGAGCTTCGAAATTGACGTTTGGAGATACCAGGAGAAATGCTTATGACCTATGAGAGTAAACCATGGTTGAGGTTTTACGAACAGGGAGTCGGTCCAGAAATCGATATTCCCGAAGTCACATTAAAAGACTGGGTTGAACGGATTGATAGGGACTTTCCTGAGCGACCAGCTTTCCATTTCTTAGGTGTCACTTGGACGTATCGGAAGCTTATGGAAAACGCCGATCGGTTTGCTCAGGCCTTGAATGAGCATGGAATAGGAAAAGGAGATATACTGGCTATCCATCTTGTTAATAGTCCCCAGTATCTCATCGCCATCATCGGAGCCATTAAAGCGGGCGTCATTTTTTCCGGCCTCTCCCCACTCCTCACTGCGGAGGAAATGTTTTATCAATTGTCTGATTCAGGCGCTAAGGCTATTATTACCTTGGATAACCTATTTGAGGAGAAGTTGGCTGGTATCGCCAATAAGCTGCATAATCTTAAACTTGTTGTTGTAACGAAGCTTCTGGATTTCGTGGAAGCAGGCAGACCGGTTTCAGCCCCCAAAGAATTACCTGGAAAGAAGGTCCGGTGGTTAAAGGGACTGCTTTCCCACTATTTGGCGCGCCCCCCCAAGGTGACGATCGCACCGGAAGACACCTCCTGCATTCAGTACACTGGTGGAACGACAGGTGTTCCCAAAGGGGCTGTTCTAAATCATCGCAACATCGTTGCTAATGTGTCCCAATACGGTGCGTGGCTTAAGACTGAAATGGGAAGAGAAGTGATTCTCTGCGGGTTTCCGATGTTTCATGTGGCGGGGCTTTTCCACGTCATGCAATCGCTGGCCTATGCCTTTACCCAAGTGCTTGTTCCTAATCCTCGAGATACCAAACATATCATCCAAGAAATGGCCCGTTGCCGGCCCACCTTTATGGCAGCTGTACCCACTCTGTATCTTCTGCTCTTGCGGGAACCAGAATTCCAAAGGCTCGACTTTTCCGGTCTGGAAACCTGCATGTGTGGTGCAGCCCCTTTTCCTGTCGAAAAAATCAAAGACCTCGAAGAGGTCGTTGGTCCTAGTAAGTTGATAGAGGTATTTGGCATGACCGAGACGAGCCCTCTTCTTACAGCGAATCCTAAAAAGGGACTCAAAAAAGCTGGATCGGTTGGACTTCCGCTTCCTTCCACTTGGCTGAAGCTCGTGGACCCGGAAACAGGTCAAAGGGAGGTGCTTCGAGGTGAAGAAGGGGAAATCATCGCCAGGGGCCCTCAGGTCATGAAGGGTTATTTTAACAAACCTCAAGAGACCGCTGCTGTCCTTCGCGAACACAATGGTGAACTCTGGATGCATACCGGAGATGTGGCTCGTATGGATGAAGATGGCTTCTTTTTCATCGTGGATCGGGCCAAGGACATGATCAACGTTGGGGGCTACAAAGTTTTTTCAAGCGAGGTGGAGCACAAACTCTCTGAAAATCCAGCCATAGAACTTTGCGCCCTCGTCGGTGTCCCTAACCCCGAGCGTCCCGGCAGTGAACTCGTCAAGTTGGTAGTGCAGAAAAGCCAGTCCCACCGTGACAAGCCTGACGACGTGGTCAGGGAACAACTTGAGGCCTTTGCCCGGGAGAGACTGGCGCCCTACAAGGTACCGAAGATCATTGAGTTTTTGGAAAGGATGCCTCTAACGTCGGTGGGCAAGATCGACAAGAAAGCATTGCGTAGTCAAGCAAGTAAGAAGTCTTAACCAAGGTTATGATCGAATTGTTCTCGCCCGGGCAGCAGAAAGCTACGGCCGTTGGCCGTGAATGGACGGACCATCTTTTGGCTGGATGTCGTCCCGCAGGAGCGCTGATGAGGAGTCTTGGCCTCTGCCCGCGGATCTCCATCTGTGGATAAAGCAACCGTCATACATATTGCGCTGAAGTGTTTGCCCGAAGGCGAAGGTTTTTCTCTCATTCCCTCAGTGGGAAAATAAATTTTAAAGGAGGCTTGTTATGAAAAGAAAGGCTTTTGTCAACTTATGTATGTTTATCGTCGTGATTTTCACATTTTTCTCCCTTTCCAGCGTTCTCAAGGCACAGGAAAAAGTCATCAAGCTCAGATACTCGAACTTTTTCCCACCGGCACACGCGAACAGTCTCCTCGGCGACCAATGGGGCAAAGAAGTTGAAAAGCGGACAAAGGGCAGGGTAGCGATTACCTATTACCCGGGCAATACACTTGCCCCTCCTCCCCAAGCTTACGATGCCGTTGTAAAAGGTATTGCCGATATCAGCTATTGTCTTTTTGCGTACAATACAGGCAGATTTCCACTTCTGGAAGTGATAGATTATCCCCTTGGTTATACCAGTGGCTTGCAGGCAACAAGGTTGATAAATGCTTTCTATAAGAAATTCAAACCCAAAGAACTTGGTGATGTAAAAGTAATGTATTTGCATGCACACGGTCCTGGTCTTATCCAGACCAAAAAGAAAATCTCAAAACTTGAGGATATAAATGGTTTAAGGATAAAAGGTACAGGCATAAATGCTAAGATCGTTAAGGCGTATGGGGGTGTGCCTGTTACTATGCCGATGCCAGAAACCTACGATGCCCTTCAGAAGGGTCTTGCGGATGGGATTATATTACCCATCGAAGCCCTCAAAGGCTGGAAATTTGGGGAACTGATAAAATGTACGCTTAGGAACTACGGGATTGCCTATACGGTAGGCATGTATGTGGTGATGAATAAGGATAAATGGAATAGTTTACCCCCTGACGTTCAGCAGATCATTGAGAAGTTGAATGAAGAATATATCGAAAAACAGGGAAGGCTATGGGATCAACTGGATAAAGAAGGATTAGAATTTGTCAAAGGATTAAAGGGGCACGCCATTGTAGATGTGACGAAAGAAGCGGAAGCAAAAGCGCGGGAAAAGATGAAACCCATCCTCGATGATTACGTGCAGATGGCGAATGCGAAAGGCTTGCCCGGCGAAGAAGCGTTAAGGTTTTGTCTCGATTGGTTGAAGAAACACCCATAAGAAATCTACTACAGGCAGGGGTTAGCCATTTTCCAACCCCTGCCTTCTAAGGAGAAAAAATGTATGTCGGATACTTTCTGGAAAGAAATGCTGCTATCTACCACAATAAAATAGCTTTGAAGTGTGGCCATAGAAGTCTCACCTTCAGTGAGCTGAAAAACCGTTCCTTACAGTTGGCCAGCACACTCTTTTCTCTTTCTGGCGTATCCAAAGGAGACAGGATTGCCTTTTTAGATTACAATAGCATCGAGTATGTAGAATTCCATCTTGGCATACCCATAGGTGGTCTGATAGCAATTCCTCTCAATTTTCGTCTTGTCGGAAAAGAACTAAAAGCTATTATAAATAGCGCTTCCTGTAAAGCACTTATCTACAGGTCGTCCTATGCTCCTGTTGTTGAAGAGATAAGAGCAGAACTCACTTCTGTGAAGCACTTCATTTGTCTTGATGGCCCGAGGGGGAAGGACATAGGATACGAGGAGCTCTTTTTAAAAGGGCAGACAGAAAACTTTTTACCTCCGGGAGAAGATAATCCTGCATACATTCTCTATACTTCAGGAACGACGGGCGTTCCCAAAGGGGCTACCCTCACACATCGCAATATGCTTTGTGCAATGAGAGGGAACATCATTGAACAAGAGGTGATTCCAGAGAATATTTTTCTCCATGTAGCTCCTTTATTCCACATCGCTCCCCTTCAGATACTGCTTGCCTTTCTCTACCGGGGCTGCACATGTGTTGTTACTCCACAATTTGATCCACAGGTCACAATGGCGCTTATTCAGCGAGAGCGTATTACAAACATATTTTTGGTGCCACGAATGCTCAACGTTATTTTCAACCATTCAGAATTGTCCCGGTATGACCTTTCCAGTCTTTCCACAATTGCTTATGGAGGGGCTCCGACACCCCCTGAAGTTCTGCGTAAATTTCTTGACAGATGGGGGCCCATCTTCTTACAGGTCTATGGTGCATCCGAGGCAGGCCTGATAACAGTGCTAAGAGAACATGAACATATGATAAATGATAAAGACGGTCAACCGAAATATCTCAATTCTTGTGGCCGGGAGATCATTGACGTCCAGATAAAGGTGATAAACAATGAGGGAAGGGAAGTAAATCCTGGAGAGGTGGGAGAGATCTTGGTGAAAAGTGAAGGTGTCATGGGGGGGTACTGGCAGTTACCCGAAGAAACCAGCGAATGCATTGAAGATGGCTGGTTCCATACAGGAGATTTGGGCATTTTGAATGAAGATGGGTATCTATTTCACATAGATCGCAAAAAGCATATGATTATTTCTGGGGGAGAGAATATCTACCCCGCTGAGGTCGAAAATGTTCTGCACATGATGCCCGAAATCTTAGAGGCTGCAATCATAGGGGTACCTGATGACAAATGGGGAGAGACGGTGAAGGCAGTGGTTGTACTTAAGGAAGGGCAAACACTCAACGAGGAAGAGATTATAGAGTTCTGTAAGAGACATCTCGCAAGCTATAAGAAGCCAACTTCCGTTGAGTTCACTCGCGAGCTTCCACGAAATGCTGCTGGGAAGGTCCTTAAGAGTCTCCTCAGAGAAAAATACTCGGGAGGAAGAGGATGAAAACGTTTCTCAAATCTGTCTATAAACTAAGCATAACAACACAAGTGATTGCAGGACTGGCGCTTGCTTTCATGTTGATTGTAACGCTGAGTGAAGTGATTTTGCGGTCCTTTGGAAAACCAATTCTCGGGTCTTACGAAATTATCTCTTTTACAGGCGGGATTATCATCGGCCTTGCCATCCCCTATACATCATGGAAAAGGGGCCATGTATATGTTGATTTTCTTATCAACAAATTTTCTAAGAAGAGAAGAAGGGTAATCATGATAATTACCCGATGCTTGGGCATACTCCTGTTTCTCTTGATCGGTTGGAATCTCATATCCATGGGATCAGACCTGTACATGAACAAAGAGGTCAGCATGACACTTAGACTACCATTTTACCCGATAGCCTACGGTATAGGAATTAGTTGCCTTATCCAGTGCATTCTCCTTTTTTCTGACATCTTGAGGATTCGAGGAGGTGAATATGATTGACATTACCACAATAGGCATCATAGCGCTCATTATTTTGTTGTTATTTTTTCTGACAGGCATTGAATTAGCCTATGCAATGGCTATCATAGGTTTTATCGGCTTTTCCTATATTGTTTCTTTTAAGGCTGCCTGTAACCTCCTGGCTAAAGACTTCTTTGATACCTTCACGTCCTACGGATTGACTGTGATTCCCATATTTGTCCTTATGGGGCAGATAGCCTATTACTCAGGAATCGCGAAGAAGTTATACGACACCACATACAAATTCATCGGTCACGTTCCAGGGGGGCTGGCTATGGCGACGGTGGCAGGTGCGACCCTTTTTAAGGCTATGTGCGGATCTACACTCGCTACGACTGCAACTTTTGCCAGTGTTGCCATTCCTGAAATGAAACGCTATGGATACAGCAAGAGTCTGTCAACGGGCACTGTTGCGTCCGTAGGCACCCTTGGAGTTCTCTTACCACCAAGCATTATCCTAATAATATTTGGCATTATAACGGAACAGTCAATAGGCCGGCTATTCCTGGCCGGGGTGATACCAGCGCTCCTTATCTCCCTTTTCTTTATATTTATCATTTTCGGGTGGGCAAAGATCAAACCGGCTGCTGCACCGAGGGGAGAAAAATCACTATGGAGAGAGAGGGTACGTGCCTGTCCTGAATTTTTTTATGTAGGGATAGTCTTTGTCGTAGTCATCGGGGGGATCATGAAAGGGATTTTCAGCCCCACAGAAGCAGGTACCATCGGAACCCTTGCTGTACTCATCCTTGCCTTTACCCATACCAAAGGACAATTTACCCTTAAAGGGCTCATTAAATCCATGGATGAATCACTTCGAACTGCCTGCATGGTACTCATGCTCGTTGCGGCCTCCACTGTACTGGGGCATTTTCTTGCAGTAACGGAGATCCCCCTGATAACTGCGGACTGGATCACAAGCCTAACAGTTGATAGAGCCATTATCATGATTATTGTTATTTTTATATACCTTATTGGTGGCTCCTTTATTGACGATCTGGCATTCATGATCCTTGCCACACCAATCTTCTACCCTGTCATCATCAAGCTCGGTTATGACCCCATATGGTTCGGAGTTATGATTGGCATTACACTAATGATAGGCGTAGTAATTCCACCAGTCGCCATGTGTGTTTTTGTAGTAAAGAATATTACAGGGGAATCATTTGGTACAATCTATAGCGGTGTATATCCTTTTCTTTTGAGCCTCGTTGCTTGTGCCCTGTTGTTGTTTTTGTTTCCACAGATCGCGACATTTCTCCCATCATGGTTGATGGGCTAATTGAATAAATAAGGGACACTTCCCTATTTTATGATGTTGAGAAAGGATTCCTACTACCGTATAGGAAATAGGGAAGTGTCCCTAGTTTTACTTTTGAGATAGGATCGAGAGTCTCGGGTTAGGTAGGGGAGATTTTATTAGACAGATCCGATAGGTTTGCGGCGTTTTCTCTCAGCCACCCTCAGTCTGGCTAAAGACCGGCGCAGCGCTGCCTCAGCCGATGCAGCCTCTGCGGTCAGAGGGGCAGCCTTCATCGTTTCCTGAGCACGTTTCCTTGCTTCCTCAGCGCGAGCAATGTCAATTTCATCAATTCGTTCGCAGGCATCAGCCAGGATAATTACTTTATCAGGACGGACTTCAAGAAAACCGCCGCTGATGGCAAGATATTCTTCTTCCCTATCTTTTCTGATCATCAAATCCCCGGGCTGAAGCATGGTCATCAAAGGGGCATGATGGGGAAGAATACCTAATTGCCCCTCCACTCCCCAGGCAATGACGGCGCTCACATCTCCAGAGAAGATCATTTTCTCTGCAGTGACGATCTCTAATTTGAAGGTTGCCATATCTTCAGCTTACCTAAAGCCTCTGAAACTGTGAAGCAATTGCTTTTTACGAATGGTAAGAGAGTAGGGGAGGCTTTAGCCTCCCACGGAAAGGGCGACTAAAGTCGCTCCTACCCAATTTTTTTCTTCCCTCCTTCAAAAGGAAGAATATCATCCTCGTATCTTTTTGGCTTTTTCAACGGCCTCATCAATGGTGCCAACAAGATAGAAAGCGCCTTCAGGAAGATCGTCATGTTTCCCCTCCAGGATTTCTTTAAAGCCTCTCACGGTCTCCTTAATGGGGACGTACCTGCCCGGGGTTCCGGTAAATTGTTCAGCCACGTGGAAGGGTTGGGAACAGAACCGCTGGATCTTTCTGGCCCTGGCTACGATGAGCTTATCTTCCTGACTTAATTCTTCTATACCCAAGATAGCGATGATATCCTGCAATTCTTTATATCTCTGCAAGGTCGTCTGCACCCCTCGAGAGACTCGATAATGTTCCTCACCGACAATGAGAGGGTCAAGGATTCGAGAGGTGGAAGTCAGGGGATCGACCGCCGGGTAAATCCCCAACTCAGCGATAGAGCGCTCCAAAGCCACCACGGCGTCGAGATGCCCATAAGTGGCCACAATCCCTGGATCGCTGTAATCATCGGCCGGCACATAGATTGCCTGAAAAGAGGTGATGGAGCCCTTCTTCGTCGTGGTAATCCTTTCTTCCAATTCTCCAACGTCTGTCCCCAAAGTTGGCTGATAACCGACTGCTGACGGCATGCGTCCCAGA
>Ga0224495_10002529_pt1 | contig 11882 bp, 10 predicted proteins | sample SF_Jul11_sed_USG_FD_168128 | JGI IMG/M metagenome (GOLD analysis project Ga0224495, IMG submission 168128) | Sediment microbial communities from San Francisco Bay, California, United States - SF_Jul11_sed_USGS_4_1 | ecosystem: Environmental > Aquatic > Marine > Sediment | place: USA: California...
ACGTTGCAACCTGCGTTACGCAGAAGGTTCTCGGCGTTGGACCCGATATCCAGCTCGTCCGAATTGCCATGGACGCCGATTTTGCCAAGAATGAGAAGCGACACTTCTTTCCCATCCAGCCATTTTAATATTTCATCGTAAGGTTTACCAGATAAAACATGGCACTCCGGCTCCACCCCTTCCGCCCTGGCCATGGCCAGAGCCTTTTCCAGGTGGTCGCGGTATATCTTCTCCAGGCCGGAGTCGATGATCTCGTTATGCAGCTTCTCTTGTTGGTCGAACCGGAATATCTTCCCCGCTTCCTCCGAAAGAACCTTGGCGATGCTGTTGAACGCCTTATAGTGAAAATCAGGATCGAACACGGTGATCGCCGTGACCTTGGCGCCAAGATGCTTGCCCATGGCGATAGCGGCGCTCATGGCGGCGAAGGATTGCTCGCTGCCGTCTATACCCACCACCACATGGCCACCCTTTAGCTCCATGGGGGCTTTCATCACCAGCGTGTCCACATTTATCCTGCGGGTGACCCGCTCGCACACAGAGCCGATCTGGCTGGTGGGGACGGCGCCCAACCCCTTGGCGCCCATGGCCACCAGGTCATACCGGCTGGCGGTGATATCCTTCACCAGCTCGGCGTAGTTGCGGCCTTCCATAGTTTTGCCGTCATGGTCCACACCGCGTTCCTTGCATTTGGCCGCGAAAACGTCCAGATATGAATCTGATATGATTTTCAAACCTTTCTCGATCAGCTCACCATGGATATCCCGCTGCTCCTGCAGCTTGGCCGGCTCCTGATATTCGGCTGGCAGGCCAGGCTCCATCTGGACAAAGCGCTGCTCGTGCAACTTGGCGGCGTAGACATGCGCCCCCACAAGCTTGCCGCCAAACGCACCCGCAAAATCGAGCGAACGGTCCACCGCCCACAACGAATAATCCGAGTTATCAAGCATAACCAGAATATTCCGAAACATCGAAGCTACCTCTGAACGATTTGGTTTACAAATGAAGATGTAAGGATAAACAATAGACTGAGAGCAAATTATATACCAATTGGCAGGCTGAATGGAAGATCACATTTTACGGTAATTCAACCTAGCCATTCAGATGAAAAGTATTACCAATTAGCGCCATCCTGGGTTCATGAACCTTCTGCTCAATCTTATCATATTGATAACACATCGATTATATAAACGCCAGGTTCCATAGCCTTTTTCCATGGCGTTTTTGCGATATGAAGACAACAGATTGATGCGCTTTGCTTGAAGCTGGCTTCTTGAACAAAATATCAAAATATCCAATGATAAAATGAACCGTATCATTCAATCTTCAGCTCCAAACTTTACACATTTCTGATTTGAATTTTCCCCATTTGTCGGAATCTCTTGAAAGATCGGCTCAACAGTTGGAAAATTGAAATATGTTTTATATTATCGCGCTTTCGATCTGGCTGGTCATCCATCTTTATGTGGGGGCCAGCATCATCTCGCCGATGAATCTATCGCTATCCTACAAGATTATCGCCTGGGCGGGGGTGTTGATCTCATACTCTCTTGTGCCTTTGATATTCACATTCCGTGTCGCGCCGCCGAAGCCCGTGTTCTACCAGCCGCTATTCTGGGCCACCTTCATTCTGTTCGGCTATATCACCACATTATTTCCTCTGCTGATGGCAAAGGATATCGCCATGTGGTCCTGGGGGAAGCTTGGCAAATATTCCAGTCTCAACACGCAGCAGGGGAGCGTTGGCTTCTATAGCGATATGGAGAGGAGACGGAATGTCACCCATCAGATGAACATGGGCATGATGGGGATCACGGCGGCGCTTATGCTGCTGGGGATGTATCGGGCGGCGGCGGCCCCGCAGGTGAACAGGGTCGAGATACCCATCCAGGGATTGAGCAAGCAACTGGATGGGTTTAAAATCGCCTTGATCAGCGATATCCATATCAGCCCAACTGTGCATGGCGACACAGTGGCCGATATTGTCCGGCGGGTGAATGAACTGGAGCCGGACATGGTGGCCCACACCGGCGACTTGGTGGATGGAACCGTGGATGAGATGGAGCAGGACGCCGAGCCCCTGGCCAGGCTCAATGCGCGGCACGGGGTTTTTTTCGTCACCGGCAACCATGAATATTACTGGGATCTGGCGGGTTGGCAGAAGGTCATAAAAAAATTCGGCCATGTGACCCTGAACAACGAGCACAGGCTGGTGGAGCATAATGGCGCCCGTCTGCTGGTGGCCGGGGTCACCGATTACTCCGCCGGTGGCCATGATCCCATCCACAGGTCGGACCCAGCCAAGGCGCTGGAGGGAGCGCCTGATCATGATTACACCATCATGCTGGCCCACCAGCCCAGGAGTGTGGAAGCCGTTTTCGCCACCGGCAAGGTGGATCTGCAGCTATCCGGCCACACTCACGGCGGCCAATATTTTCCCTGGAATTTTATCGTCAGGTTCTTCCATCCGGTGGACCCGGGGCTGACGGATTATAAGGGGATGTGGGTATACCTGACCCGGGGTTCGGTTTATTGGGGCCCTCCCCTGAGGTTTGGGTCACCGAAGGAGATATCCCTGGTGGTGCTCAGAAACGCCGGAGCCGTGGGTTCATGATAATCGTCATCTCCAACAAAAAAATCAATCCTGGCAGGAATGATGACCGCATGTTCCTGGAGGAGCCGAGCGGAACCATCGGGGAGAAGATCGCCATCGCCACCGCCGAGCATACCCCTAGGCAGGGCAAGGCCGCCCAGCGCTGGTCCGGCGAGAAGCTCAAGGAGATCGCCCGCTCCATTCTCTTTTCCGAAAACCTCTGGCGGCTTGCCCCCGTGGCCGAAGGGGAAGCGGCCGATTTTTTCGAGAATCTCATCGTCCGGATGAAGGAGGAGGAGATAGGCTCCAAATGGCTATTCATGGTCCATGGCGCCGGCCAACCCACCCTGGGGGCGCTGGAGCAGGCGGCCAAGGTGGAGGCTATCCATGGAGTGAACGTGATCCTGTTCATGTGGCCATCATGGTCCAGCCCATTGTCCATGGCCATCCTGGGCCGCATAGCTCCTTTGCTGATCAGGAGGGCAGGGGTGACCTGGCCCAAAGCGGCGCTGGCCCTGGGTTATGGCGCCTATGAAGAAAAACTCAGGCAATACCACCAGGCCAGGGAGATGGCCAAGACCTGCCGCACAGCCCTGGAAGCGGCGCTGAACATGGTCTCCAAATTATTTGTAAAAAAGGCCTCCCTTATGGAGGGATTTTCCATATCGATGATGGCCCACAGCCTGGGCGCCCTGGTGGTGGAGAGCATGGCATGGGATCCCGCCATGGCCGGGCCGGGTAAGATTTTTTCAAACGTGATATTAAACGCCGCCGACGTGGATAGCGAGGGGCATGACGAATGGGTGGAGGCGATGAACCTGGGACACAGGATTTACGTCATCCAGAACAGATATGACGCCGCGTTGCACGCTTCCAGCGCCCTGGCGGGGAATCAGCGCAGGCTGGGAACACGGTTGAAAGGGAAAGTATCGGACCATGTGACGGCGTATGTGGACCTGAGCCCAGGGAAGGGGACCGCCGCCCGGCACGCCTTGTTTCTGATGTCGAGCGAAGCCAACAGCAGCATCCACAGGATGTACAACCGCCTGATGCGCGGAGAAGCCTTCTTTGGCGCGGCGGTGGATAGCCTGCCGGCGCCGAAGGGTTTCATGCTGGCCGAGGATAACCATTTCACTTTGTCAGACAGCGCGGCCGCCAGCGGGATGGGGAAGGATTAGTCAGGACTTGCCGGCGGTCAGCGGAAAAAGAAGTTGCTGATCCGTTTGCGGTGGATCCTGCCCTTGATCTCCTCCATCTGGCGCGCGGTTTCCTTCTGGCCCAGGATGATGCAGGATGTGGAGGAGCCAAAGTCCCACCAGTTGATATGGCAGATGTCCGGCTCTATCACCACATCGGCTTGCTGGGCCTGCAGCTTGGTCAGCGCCGATCTGGCCGCCATGTTCGAACGCACCACCACGTCCAGACCGTTTATGAACTCGTTGTTGCGCACCTCGTGCTGGATGTTCACCGCGATGGTGAAACCGGCTCCCATTTTCCGTAAAGCCTCGGTGTGATGCGCCGCGGACCATGCGCCATCCACCAGCGCCATTCCGTTCAATTTTACCGGTGGATATAATCCGGGAATGGAGCAGGAGGCGGCCACCGCCAAAAGCAGCGGCCCTTCGGTGAAATAGTAGGGCTGTTGGCTGTTAAGGTCGGTGGCGCTGCAGGTGAAAGGGAGCTTGAGATCCCTGATATCCACGTCCGGTAATAGCCTGCCGAAAGTCTCCGTCAGCCGGCTGGTGGCCAGATGGGCGATCTGCGCCAGGGAGACGCCGTAATAGATCGATTTTCGCAAGGTGGCGCTCAACTTGCGCAGGATGCTCCTGCGCTCGGTCTGCGGGTCATCGCCGGGATACTCCACGGGGATGATTTGTCCGTTTCCGCTGTGCAGATGATTTAGGATTTTGGATTTGACCGCTTCCACGTCTGGCTCTGCGGCGAACATGGCGCCCAACAGCGCGCCCACGCTACATCCGGCCACCATGTCTATCTTGATTCCAGCCTTTTGCAGTTCTTCCAGCGCGCCAAGATGAGACAACCCTCGCGCGCCGCCGCCGCTTAAGCTAAGTCCGATTTTCAAAATTCATTCACCGTAAAGTGTCTATGGATTAATAATATCATGATGGCTTTGCGGGTGGGAAGGCGGAGCGTGGATCGAAGCGTTACGCGGGCCAAAATAGAGCGGGAAGCTAACGCGGGTTTATGGATTTTGTCAGCCCGGTAAAGGTGGACCTGGATGGCATCATTAATTTACTTCTATTGGCGGCCAGAAGACCGCCATCGCTCCACAGACAAGGGAATTCCGCAAGCTCAACCAGCGGCTTTCTCCATTTTCTGGCTCTTGAGCTCGGATATTCTTTTGCACAGGTCGCCATCAAAGGATTTTCTTATGGCGCGCAGCACATCCAGGGCGATAAGCATCTCCTCTCGGGGGACGGAGTTGGAGATGGAGGTGAGAATTTCCAACTCCCGTTTATCGCTGCTCTGGATATATCGCCTTCCCTTGTCGGTCAACTCCACCATCGGTTGGTTGTTCTCATCCAATTGACCCGTCTGGGAAATATAGCCATGGCTTTCCAGCGGCTCAATCATATCCTCGATATGTATCCTGGACAACGGACGCAGGTTGGTCAGCTGGGCGGGGCTTTGCGGGCCCATACACGCCAGATCGTGAAGGATTCCCCGGTTGCCTCCGGAGAGGCTCTCCTGCTGATAGGAATCCTCGGCCAGAAGTTTCATATGATGGAACAAAGACCGGGTTTCGCTTAATACCAGCTTGAGCGCTTCCATGTTCCCTTTACTCATACTCGCCTCGGCAATAAAGATGAAAGTTGATGGCCACAAAACTCCGCCACATAGGCTTTCGTTAGCCATTTCCCAGAACGGTGATGGCGCCGGATTGTCACGTCTTGTATTTGAAAATAATACAGCTTTAAGAGGTTGGCCGCAATATGATTTTTATGGCATGGCGCGGCTTGATGCATGAATGTAACACAATGCGATCAGCGCGTGCCGTATTTGGTCTCCACGTGTATCCCGACTTTTTTCAGGAAATCGTTGGGCGCCACACCGCCGGCCAGCACAAAGGTGTAATCGTTCTCCAACTGCACCAGGGAGTCTTTCTGCTTGATATATACGTGGGGGCCTTCAAACTTGACGACGTTGGAATTGAGCATGATGTCCAGATTGCCCGCTTCCTCCATGGCAGAAACCTTTGTTCGGTTGAGCGCCTTGGCCCGGGAAAACGCGTCGCCTCGGTATGACAGGGTGACATGTGTGCCTTCCTGCGAGGCCAGGGCCATGGCGGTCTCCAGGGCGCTGTCGCCGCCTCCCACCACCAGCAGCTTATGACCGGCAAAACGCTCCGGCTCCAACAGCCGATACATGACCCTGGGGGATTTTTCACCAGGCACATCCAGCTTCCTGGGCGAGCCGCGGCGGCCGATGCACAGGAGCAGATATCTGGCCTTGATCACTCTTTTGTTGGTTTTGACCTCGAAAATATCTCCCTTGCGCTCCGATGATTCCATAGCCTCCTTGGTGGATATCTTGATTCCGGTCTTGGCGATGATATCCTCCCAAAGGTCCATCAGGGCCTCCTTGCTGATCTCCCGGCTCATCACCTTGCCATACAGGGGCAGATCCGCCGGGGTGGTCATCACCACCTTGGCCCTGGGATAAGAGAGGATGGCCCCGCCGGCCTCATCTTCGCGCTCGATGGTGATGGAGTTCAGGCGCTCTTTCTTGGCCATCAGGGTGGCCGAGAGCCCCGCCGGGCCAGCGCCGATTATCAGAAGGTCGATCACTCCTTCGGCCTTGTAGGGATTGTCCTTCAGGTCCTGGGCGATATACCCCACTGCTTCCTTGCCCTGGGCGGTGGAATTTCGTATCAGGCCCATCCCGCCCAGCTCTCCTGCGATGAATATCCGTTTTACGTTGGTCTCGAAGTTTGGATATACCTGGGGGATATCCACTCCGCGCCGCTCGGTGCCGAACACAAGCTCTATGGCGCCCACCGGGCATGCCCTGGCGCAGGCGCCGTGGCCCACGCACTCGGAGGCGCAGATGGTCATCGATTTATTGTCCACCAGCCCGAGAATTTTCCCCTCCGGGCAGGCCGAGACGCAGGCGCCGCTGCCTATGCATATGTCGCGGTTCACTTTCGGGTGGATTGTCACCGGCTCCCAGAGGCCCAGCTTTTTGGCCTGGTCAATCTCCTTCTGGACCTTGGCGGATTTCCAGTTCTCATAGAGGATATATGGCACCACCGTCACCCCGGTCAGGATCAGGGCGGAGATGAGGATAGGATAGGCCTCGAATATTCTAAGCAGTGTCTCCATCTGTTTGCCGGATACGCCTTTTCGCTATAAAGTGTGCGCTCTGAAAAGCATATAAACTATGATGTGGATAAACATCACGATGAACATCATCACGGCCAGGGGCTTGTGGAACACATGCCAGTAATGCAGAAGCCTCTGGGCTGTGGCCAGAAAGTTGCGGGAGCGGAGCATGTTGTTCTTCTGCCGGATCATGGAGAAGAGCTGCTTCTTGACGCCCGAGGGAAGATCCCGGTCGGACATAAGCTCCAGCCATATCTTGCCGATCAGGGCCATGTTGCCGATATCGTATAATAACATCTTGATGATGGCCACCACGGCGTTCTCCCGGCCAGAGGCGGGCGGCCCGCTGATACGGTCGTAATATTTCACGATTTCAGGATTTTTGCCCAGGGCGTCGCGCATTTGGCTGTCCGTGGCCTCAAGGTATGCGCGGATCTCCTCCATCTCCAACTCCTTGCCGGAAACCTGGTGAGGGATCCATCCATATAAATAGCGCCCCAGCAGGCCGCTGGTGGCCACGATAATCATGCACCAGAAGCTGATGGAAACCAGACCGCCAAGCTTGTATGTGGTGTGTGTGGTGGTGAGCACGGTGCCAACGATGCCAAGAAACATATGCACATCCAGCCATGAGCGCAACGAACCCACATCCACCATGAAGCTGAATCTTTTTCTGATGGAGTAGGACATCATGACGACAAAGCAGATGGAGCCGACGATACCCACAATATGCCATATGCCCTTGTTGGGCTCCTGTGCGCGGTGGTATTTTTCCAAAAGGCCCTCGGCGTGGGCGAAATCCAACATGCTCAGGCTGGCGCCGGAAAGCTGGAAGTAACTTTCAAACAGGGCCGCGGAGCATAATATGATCCCGCTGATCCAAAGAAAGATATGCAGCGGCCAGTTCAGTTCCGCGATTTGTTCTCTCTGAGCGGGGTTGCTCATTTTTCGGCCCCTTCCGGATGAATCATAATCTTGGCCCTACGCTTGTTTTACTTTGATTTTATGACGATTTTTTTCGATGACAACATTTCAAACAGGCCAATAGATTATTTTCTATGCGGCCGGAAGTCAACTAGAAGATGAAATAAATCATCAAGGCAGCCAAAACGCCAATCGTGGCCAGATGCCGGACACCCTCAAGAATGAAAAGAACGTCATCTTTTTTAGCGACCATGTAAGACATTGTTTATTCTCCTTTAAAAACTGGTTTGTTCTTTTGAGGAGAATACTTTGCAATTAGCGGGCCAATCAAAAACGCTCATATTAACAACAAGATATCAGGCTATGGGCGCCATCATACACTGCGTTGTTGCGGTTCTGGTCAGCTGATGTGCTCTGATTCAGTACAGTCGTTCTGGTCATTGCTCTAAAGCGGCAATAGGTTCCATGAAAATATCTTTCGACCGCAAGGAATCGAAATTCCGCAAGGCACATCAGTTATATGTGTATAGAGATTAGACCCGGTAACATTTTTTTGGGAAATGTTACCGTTTCTGTTGAAGATATTTGGCGAGAACTGAAAACAGATTGAAAAACAATCTATTATAGAGTGGCACAAGAGTTGCTTAATAGAAATGTTGAAATGTTAGCATAACGCAAATGTTTTTTTGCAGGGTTTTGAGATCCCTCCTTTCCCCAACCAAGCTCAAAACGCTGCAAATCTACCCGTGGAAGTACCCCTCACTTCCACGGGTTTTCTTTTTGCCCATTCCGGTTTACCCTATTCAAGTTTACAATCATAAGTAATGATCATTCCGAACCGTGTAAACTGCCATCGCAAAATAAGGTTTGAAAATATGGGGATCCCGATTCCTGCTCTTCACACTAACGCTCTCCCTCTATTGCGGCTCCAATTGGCGCTGCTGATGTTTCTAATTGTGACGCTCCTCTCCCCACACCAGGCCTTGGCAAAGGAGGGATATGCGGGAATTCAGATGGCCCTGGTGAAGATCGAGGCCCAGATCAGGCCGCCGGATAATTACAACCCATGGCAATACAAGGATCAGGAAAGGGTTATAGGCTCCGGGGTCATCATCGCCGGCGCCCGAATCCTGACCAACGCCCATTTAGTCACCGATAGCGTTTATATAGAGGTAAAGAAGACCAACGATCCCGTGCGGTATATCGCTCATCTGGAAGCCATCGGCCCGCAATGTGACTTGGCGATCCTAAAGGTCGAAGACCCCTCTTTTTTCCACAATACAAAAAGCCTGGAACTGGGCGGTTTGCCCGACCTTCTGGACGAGGTGGCCGTCTTTGGTTTTCCTGAAGGGGGTGAGGAGCTTTCCATCACCAGGGGAGTGGTTTCCAGAATCGAGGTTATGACCTATGTCCACAGCATGGTGGACCTGCTGGGTGTGCAGATAGACGCCGCCATCAACCCTGGCAACAGCGGCGGGCCGGTGCTGATGGATGGCAAAATCATTGGCGTGGCCATGCAGAGCCTGGCCCAAGGGGAGAACATTGGCTACATTATCCCCACGCCGATCATCAGGCATTTTCTGGATGACGTGAAGGATGGGAAATTCGACGGGTTCCCGGACGATGGATTGCTGGTGCAGCCGATGCACAACGAGGATCTGCGCGAATATTACGGCATGAAAAAAGGAGAGGGCGGGGTGCTGGTGGTGGATGTGGCCTATGGCAGTTCCTCATGGGGTTTTATCAAGCCGGATGATGTGCTGGTCTCCATCGGTGGACAGGCCGTGGCAAGGGATGGCTCTGTGCAGTTGAGCGACCAGTTAAGGGTGCACGGCTCATATCTGGTGCAGAAAAAACATATTGGAGAGAAAATCCAGGCCCGGGTTGTGCGTGGCGGCAAGTTGCTCAATCTGGAGCTTCCCCTGAAAAGCTCTCCGGGCCTTGTTCCGTTGCGTCTGGATGGCAAGCCGGACTATTTCATCCATGGCGGTTTTGTCTTCATGCCGCTCACCATGAACTTCATATGGGAGTGGGGAGGAAACTGGCAGAGGGATGCCCCGGCGGATTTGGTGACCGAGGCGGAGAAGAACCTGCCCAAGCCAGACCGCCGCGAAGTGGTGATCCTGCGCAGCGCCCTGGCTCACCGAATCAACGCCGGATACCAGGAGGTGTTCAACATGATCATCTCCAAGGTCAACGGCCAGAAGATAGCCGACATGGACGAGTTTGTCCGTGCCATCGTCGCCGCCAAGGGTAAATCTATCCTGCTCTCCAGCGAGGCTGGCCTGAAGGTGGTTATCGACAAGGAAAAAGCGGCCCGCGCCGAAGCTGAGATTCTGGAGACCTATGCCATACCGAGGCCGATGTCCGAGCGATTTTTAAAGTTAAAAAAGGGGAAGGGGAGCCAGGAACTGGGCATGGAAACACCCAAGCCTGCGGGCCGCAAATAAGTGGCTAGCAGGTAGGAATCCCCATGGAAAAGATCGAGACCGAGATTGTCATCGAAACCGGGGCCGCAACGGTGTGGCGCCATCTTGCCGATTTCTCATCATATCCTCAATGGAATCCGTTCATCACAAGGATCGAGGGGCCTCTGGCCGAGGGGGCGAGGATCTGCTTCACCGCTGTGATAAAAGGTGGCCGGCCAGCCACTTTCTATCCTGTCCTTACCATCGTAAAGCCCGGCCAGGAACTTCGATGGGTGGGGAAGCTTGGTTTCTCATGGATATTCCAGGGGGAGCATATTTTCAAGCTGGAGGAAAATGGCCCCGGCAAAACTCGCTTGACCCATATGGAAAAATTCAGCGGCCTGCTAAACGCCACCGGCCTGGTGGACGGTATGCTGCGCAAGACCAGGGATGGATTTGTGCAGATGAACGAGGCGCTGAAAACATTGTGTGAAGGGGAAGGGGGAACAGACGGCCCATCAGCCTGAGGGGTAGTAAGCATAGGTCACGGTCGTTTTGATGCCGCCAGAGCCGCAATTGAGGCTGGACTTGTGGCAGGGGCGGGTGGATCATTGGGTGCGGAAATGCAGGTGGCGCCGGAGCATTTGTCGCCCCAATAACAGCGGTTGCCGCATGCCCCGCAGTTGAGAGGGTCGGACGATAAGGCGGTGCAAACGTTGTCACATGAAGTCATACCGGCGATAGGACACTGAAACATGCAGGACGCCCCCTGCTCGCATGGCAAAGTGTCGGAAGGAGCGCCGAAAACCCTGGGCTGGCCCTTCGGCTCATCCGCCCCAGAGACAACCACCCAGTAGCCATACCGCCAGCCGTTTCGCAGGCCGCTGTGAACAAATGTTGATCCGCGATGAGAATATTTAGCGTTTGTCCTGGCTACACCACCAAAAATCAGACTGCCTACAGCCACAGAAGGATTTTCCACCCGCCAATACACGTCATATGCATCGGCGCCTGACACCGGTTTCCATTGCAGAGAGTTCTGCGTATTGCCTGGAATCACCACAAGATCGGGCGCCAATCCCTCATACAACGCGCTTGAGGTGACTTGCCCGCCACAACTGCATGCGTTCAACAACGCCAGCGCCGTCAATACCAATCCTATTGCTGCGAGCAAAACCAGGCGTATCCGCCTTCCGAACACTCTGCTTCCCATGATTTGAACCCCTCCGCTAAATACGCCCGCACGGTCCATGTGAGTTATGAATGTTTAATCAAAAGATAAAACAATACCGATAAATAATTGGGGACAATATATAAAGAATAAAGCCTGCATTCAACCGGCAAGTGCAACGCTTAGTTTGTTAAAAACTTCCAGCGGCGTTTTATAGCCCAGGCATTTTCTTGGCCTGTCGTTTAGCCACCGTTCGATCTCCTTAATTTTATCATCGCTCACGGTATCCAGGTTCGTTTTCTTGGGCAACCACCTCCGCACAAGACCGATGGTGTTCTCCACTGTCCCCTTCTCCCAGCTGTGATAAGGCGCGCAAAAGTACGAGTCCGTGCCCAGCGTTCTGTTCACAAGCGCATGGTCGGCGTTCTCCGATCCGTTGTCGT
>Ga0224495_10002530_pt1 | contig 11878 bp, 9 predicted proteins | sample SF_Jul11_sed_USG_FD_168128 | JGI IMG/M metagenome (GOLD analysis project Ga0224495, IMG submission 168128) | Sediment microbial communities from San Francisco Bay, California, United States - SF_Jul11_sed_USGS_4_1 | ecosystem: Environmental > Aquatic > Marine > Sediment | place: USA: California...
GAGACGCAATTTCTTTAGAAAGGGGTGTAACCGAGGGAGAGGGTTTTAGCCAGAAGAGGTAGCCTAAAGCGACTACCAGAACCATGACCCCCCCTGCGATCATCAAGGGCAAGGGGCGAAGAAAATTGCCTGCGACCCTGTGGGAAGTCATTCTCCCTCCCAACTTATTGGGCAAGATGGATATGATGCGCCGATATTTTATTAAACTTCTTTCTCTTGATTCTATCTCCCTTGTCATTTCATTCTTCTCTCTGGAAAAATCGGCCTTTGTCATCGCACCTAACTGATAAAGAGACTGGACCTCCGCAACCCTTTTTTGCATGGGTTGCAACTCTTTTTCCAGGAGATCGATTTCTTCGGATGCCCTCTTTCTGACAGATTCAAGCTCCTTTTCAATTTCCTGATGTAAAGACGATAAAGATGCCAACTCATCTTGATAACGAGTGAGCATCGGGTTGAGAATATTGCTGGAGACTCTTTCCCGCTGCGTCTCCAACTTGCTCAGACACGTGTCCAAGTTTTTCTTTTCGTCAAATAGTCTCAGCCATTGTTTGGACCATTTTTTGATGGACTTTTTTTCTAAGGGTCGAACGTCCCCTCCCTGGGAGATGATCCGCTGCACCAATAGAGAGCCACATTTTCTGCAATAGTTTCCTATTTCATAAAGTGCCTGGCATTTTGGACAAATGAGTTTTGCTTTTGTTCTCCCCTCGCCGATTGGACCCCATCTCTCGAGTCCGGCAGGAGCTTCTTCTGTTAAAAGGAAGCTTCCACATTTCCTGCAAAACTTCTTCCCTGCATCATATTCGATATTGCATTTCGGGCAGATCGCCATGTAGCACCTTTTACATTGGACTTTTTGGCTTCGGGGATTGCTCGGTTGTCGAAGGCGTTGGGGATGGAGGTGGAGATGGAGACGAAGCTCGAGACGGAGATGGTGCTGAAGGTGGATGAACTTTGACTCCTCCCGCGGTAGCGGTTTTAGTTATCCATGCCTCTTTTCCGCTTTCCATGCGAACATGATACCATCCTTCTTTTTCCTCAAGAATGGTTAAAGAAGTTCCTTTCGTTACTTTCCCCACTACCTTGTATTTCGTTCCCGGTCCTTCTCGTAAATTGACCCTACCCCACAGCACCTGGGTCTTGGGTAGAGCGTCAGGGGGCGGAGCGGGTGAAGAAGAAATCTTTGGAGTCTCCACAACAGGGGGGGGTAAAGGTGGGGAAGGGCCTTTGTCTGGTTCAACAGTTTTTTTGGGAGGAGGTAAAGCCTGCTTTGCTGCCGGGGCAGGGTGGGATCGTTTCGTCAATTTTTCAAACTCATTATAGAATCTGCAGAAACCCTCTTTTCCTTGATCGCCGCTGGCTGAAATAGAACTGAGATGGACGGTGACAGAACTTTGTTCTTGGACCAGTTTGATTTCGACTGGATAAGTCTTCCAGTCCTCTTTCTCGGAGATGATCTCTGCATTGATTGTTCCTGAATCTCGGTCCGTAGAGATCGTTTTATAACCACTGGTTTTGACGGCCATAACAGCGGTGTCAAATCCTTTCCTATAATCAAGAGGACTGTATGTCACCCGTGTCTTATAAACTTGCTTGAAGGGCCAGATCCCTTCCTTTGTGTAATTCTTCTTACATTCGGGGAGGGTGGAAGGTTCGGGTTGCTCTTTCTTCAATTGGATACCCAGTTGAGAACATGAAAAGATGAACAAGCTTAACATCATAATAATGGTCAGATTACTTAAACGGTATAGCCTAATCATCGCCATTCCTCCTTTCAATTTAGATTTGTAGATTTGATACGTTCGACGGCGCGAAACCCCATTTTTTAAATCGGGGTAAAAAGCGCCCCTCAGTATCAACCCTGAACATACCCCGGGCGCCTGTCCTGAGCGTAGTCGAAGGATCAGACCAGGGAGCCGAATGGGTTGATTGTTCCACAGGTGCCGTTCAAGTGGATAAAAATCTAATCATATTCAGTAATTACAAATAGCCGACCGATTCTGAAAAGAATTGCGAACAGAACGACTTTGTGCATTTTATATGCCGTATTGCGAATTAAATTTTATCTTGAAATTTCAAGAGGTTTCGTGTGGGACTAAAAAGGAACATGGAAGAAAATGTTAAAAAAGTTCATAAATGGACAAAAAGTGTTCAGTCAGGCGGGAAATAAATGGCACCATGTAGATAAGGGGCCCGAACAAGATTTCATTCTATCGGAGTAACTTCCTTTATTTTCCATTCCTTCTTTTCTTTCTGAAAGATTACATTTAGAGCCGATTTTCCTTCTTCGATTTGCCCTCCTGTCGTTGGAATGGATCGAATCCGCCACTCCACTCTCGTCTTGACATCATTGGTTGATACGGATTCCACTTTGAAGACATAATCAAGGTCAAGGTAATTATAGTTTGACCAGGATTGAAGTGCCGTTCTTCTCCTCTCTTCCGGATCTTTGTAGTCGGAAGCATAGCAGGACATCAGGAGGTTAATATCTTTTCTTAGATTTGCCTGCCGGATATTTTCCAATAGATCCGAAAGCTTCTGGATTTCCTGTGGAAAAAGAAGAACTGGCACTGCAGAAGGTACTGTAGACGAAGATTCCTTGGAAATGGGTGAACTTTCCTTCTCTGGCAATTGAGGCGATTCAATGGTCTTCTCGGAACTTGGGGGCCGTGGGCCAACATCTTCCCCTGTGAGGAGATAGCTCATCAGAAAATAGATGGCAACCATAAGAAAAAGGATGATAGATAAAATCCCATGAAGTGAGTAAAAAAAGGGTTTTTTTCGCTTTTCTAGCTTGAAGGCTTTCTCTTTCTTATCCTCCGGCAATTCCTTCGCAGAATCCGTTTCGGCCGCCTCAATCAAAGAAGGTTCTTGCGTCATATCTGCAGCATAAGGTTCTGTGGGTCCTCCCCTTCTGGACGCCATCGGCGGTTTCTCGGGAGATGGAATTGGAGAGGATGGCGCACGAGGAGGTGGAGATTCTTTCATCTCTTTCAAAGCGGATTGGGTGACAAGTGGCGCGCCGCATCGGATACAGGATGTCAACTTTTCGTAAAGAAGATGACAATTAGGGCAGATAAGCTTTCCGTCCGGTTTTACTTCCGCCCCTTTTTTCTTATCCTCGTGTACCGGCTTAGGCTCCTTCTTAGTCACGAGGTCACCCCCACAGTTACTGCAGAAAGGGGTTCCATCTTCATATTCCATGTGGCATTTCATACAGACTAACATGTTGTCTTTCCTCGTTCTTCCCTTACCTTCTCGAGAATGCTCGCCATGGTTGGGCCGGCAAGGCCGTGAATAACGATATCCGCCGAATGGTCATAGGGAGTTGGATCGCGGTTAACGATGACCAATCTCGCACCATTTCTTTTTGCGACCAAAGGTATGGAAGCCGCAGGTTGAACAACCAGGGACGATCCGATTACGATGAAAAGATCACAGAGCGAAGATCGATGATAAGCTTCCTGTGTTTCTCTCTCTGGCATGGATTGGCCGAAGGAGATCGTCGCAGGTTTGAGAGGACCCTTGCAATCGTCGCAGTAAGGCACCTTCAATCCTTTCTTTAGTCGTTCCTGGATCTCATCCCGGTCGTATCTCTTTCCACAGTCCAGGCAGGTGACATGCATGGCCGTTCCATGAAGCTGGATCACCTTTTCTTCCGAGTTTCCGGCCTTGAAGTGAAGCCCATCGATGTTCTGAGTAATGACACAGTCGAGCTTACCCAGCCTTTCCATCTCGCCAATGGCGAGGTGGGCAGCATTGGGTGGGGCCTTTTTCATGGGTTCATACATCTCGGTTGCCATCTGCCAGTATTTTTCACGAGAGGCTTCACTGGCAAGAAAGTTCTGAAAGTAGAAGTCCTCGGGATTATATCGATCCCAGACCCCTCCGGGGCTGCGAAAGTCTGGAATCCCTGACTCGGTGCTGAGGCCTGCGCCTGTAAAAACGACGACACGCGTGGCCTCTAATATCCATCGAGCCACCTCTTCAATCTCTTTGGTCATCGCGTCCCCGGCCTTCATATTTCCTTGATGCAAGCAGGTATTTTGAAGTTTTTAGCTTTTAACTAATAACTTGTAACTTATAACTTACAACTCATCACTCATAACTTTCTATACCACACCCTCCTCCTCTCTTGCAAGGGAGAGATGGCATGTGATAAAATTTTAAACAAATGAAATGCAATTTAATTAAACAGGGATACCCACAGGGGAGTTGCTTTACAGAGGTCGAAGGGAAAAAAGTGGTGGCCTGCGAGGCCACTCTCAAGCAAACGGACACCGGCCCCCTCCGATTAGTCTCTTCGGTTCATCTCTCCCGGCCGGAAAATTACCTTTCCATTTACCAATCCGGTTGTAGCTTCTCTTGCCGGAAATGTCACTCCTGGACCTTCACCAAGATTGCCCAGGGAACCTGGTGGTCACCTTCCGAAATTTTGAAGGCATGCAAGGAGTATGAGAAAGGGGTAACGCTTCGAGAACCCCGGGAAAGGGCGACCGCCTTTCACGCTCACGATTCCTGTCGTTGTTGCGGGTCTTGCGTGATGTATGGGAAACGGTCATCCCTCTGCCCGAAGATCATTCAGAAGAAGGAGATTCTCCTGAGTCCCCAAGGATGGGGACCGGCACGCAACATTGTTGCCTTCACCGGGGGAGACCTCACCTGCTGCCCCGAGTTTTATCTGGAGTGCGCTCGTCTCATCAAGGCGGAAACCCAGCTCTGGGTGTTGATAGAAACCAATGGTTATGGCCTCACTCCTCAGAACCTCGATGCCATGAAGGAGGCTGGAATCGATTCCTTCTGGCTTGATATCAAGGCCTATGACGAGACAGATCATAAGTGGCTAACAGGTTGCTTCAACCGGAACCTTCTCAGATTGCCTGAAGAGATCCTGAAGAGGGGGTTTGTGCTCGAAGTGCTTTCTCTGTATATCCCTAATCTGGTCGAAACACCGCAGTTGAAGAAGATTGCCCAGCACCTTTTTGATGTGGACCCCGATATCCCATTTACCCTTTTGGCCTTTTTCCCGGAATATCAGATGAAAAAATACAAGAGCCCAAAGGTCTCTGAGATGGTGGAGGCTTACAATGCAGTCAAAGCGATCGGTTTAAGGAATGTGAGGCTGGGGAACACGGGAATCTTCGCTGCAACCAAGGAGGATCATCACCTCCTGAAAGAAAAAGTAGGGATGGGAAACTACTAAAGAAAGTTAAAAGTTAATAGTTAAAAGTTTAAAGTTGAAATTGAAAAGAGTAGGGATAAAACAGAGAAGACAAGGAGGAGAAAAACGGAAAGGATCAAAAATTATATCAACGGGAAATGGGTCGATTCCAAGTCGGGGGAAACCTTTCAATCGATCAATCCAGCCAACAAGGAGGAAGTGATTGGGATTATTTCCAAATCGGGTCGAGAGGATGTGGATGAGGCCGTTCGGACGGGAAAAGAAGCCTATGAAGGATGGCGTTTGACACCGGCTCCCCGCCGAGGAGAGATCCTATTCAGGGCTGCGGAACTCCTCATCAGGAATAAAGAGACGTTAGGGAGATTGGAAACCAGAGAGATGGGAAAGGTTCTTTCTGAAGGTCTGGGGGATGTTCAGGAAGCCATCGATATGGGTTATTACATGGGAGGTGAAGGGAGGAGGCTTTCAGGGGAGACGGTTCCCTCGGAGCTTCCGAATAAGGACATGAAATCGATTCGGGTTCCTATCGGTGTTTTCTGTCTGATTACCCCTTGGAATTTTCCCATTGCTATTCCCAGTTGGAAGATCTTCCCAGCCCTCGTTTGCGGAAATACGGTTGTCTTCAAGCCTTCCAGCGAAACTTCCGTCAGCGCTGCAAAATTCGTAGAGATCTTGGTAGAGGCGGGTTTGCCCAAAGGAGTTTTGAATCTTGTTCATGGGCCAGGAGGAGAGGTGGGAGAATACCTGGCGACTCATCCCGGCGTGGATGCTGTCTCCTTCACGGGATCGACAGATATTGGACGGCGCCTCGAAGGGATTTGTTGCTCGATGCATCGGCCGATTGTCACGGAGATGGGAGGTAAGAACGTCATCCTTGTAATGGATGACGCCTACCTTGATCTGGCTATTGAAGGAGCGGTCTGGGGTGGATTTGGGACAACCGGGCAGCGCTGTACAGCGGCGAGTCGAATCGGGGTTCATAAGAAAATCTACGATGCCTTCGCGGAGAAGTTTCGAGCGACTGCTTCCCGCCTCCGGCTCGGTGATGGGGTTCGAAAAGAGACCGATGTGGGGCCTGTGGTCAATGAGTCGCAATTCAACAAGGTCCTGAATTATATTGACATTGGGAAGAAGGAAGGGGCGAAGCTCATCTTGGGGGGGAAAGCTTATCGAGAGGGGGATTGCGCAAAAGGCTACTTCATCGAACCAACCATCTTCAGCGAGGTACATCCCGAGATGCGGATTGCTCAGGAAGAGATTTTTGGCCCGGTCGTTTCGCTGATTAGAGTAGAAGACTTTGAAGAGGCTATCCGTATCGCCAACGGGACCCCTTACGGACTTTCCGCATCCATCTATACCGGGGATGTCAATGCCACGGCAATTGCGGAGAGAGATCTTGATTTTGGAATTGTGTACATCAATGCTCCCACCATAGGGGCTGAGATCCAACTCCCTTTTGGCGGGATCAAATACTCAGGTTACGGAAAGAAAGAGGCCGGGGGCCGTGGGGGCGCCCTCGACACCTACAGCCGATGGAAGGTCGTCTATCGAGATTTTAGCGGCAGGCTCCAAAGGGCACAGATTGACAAATAGATATCGAAAGCCAAGTGACTAAAGGGAGTAAATTGCCTAAAGTGCCTAAAACTGAAAATGTGTTGGGCGTTTAAAATTTTCTTTACAACTTTAGTCACTTTAGATCATTTATCACTTTAGACACTTAAATGTCACTTTAGCTCACTTTAGGCATTTTAGGCACACCATTTGATTTGGCTCAAAGGGATTCGATTTCTGATTTTTGGATTGTATCCAGATTCAGATTGTGGTAACTTGACAGCAGTTTGGACGTGTTGATAGGAGGCTCCCTTGGATAACAAAGTCCTCGTCGTTGATGATGAGGAGAGAGTGGTTCAATCGATCACAGGCGTCTTAGAAGACGAAGGGTTTCAGGTCGCTTCGGCAAAGAGCGGGGAGGAGGCCATTGGAATCTTCCAACAGGAAAAGCCGGATGTGGCACTCGTGGACATCTGGATGCCGGGGATGGATGGCATCGAAGTGCTCAAGAAACTCAAAGGGATATCCCCGCATTGCCCGGTGATCATGATCTCAGGGCACGCCACGATTTCAACGGCCATGACGGCCGTGAAGCTGGGCGCCTTCGATTTCATTGAAAAACCTGTTTCCCTCGATCTTCTCCTCCAGACCATCCGCCGTGCTCTTAATCAACAGAGGGAATTGGTGACAACTCAACCTGCGGAGGAAAATCCTCTCCAACAGACCTTGTTCAAAAGAGAAATAGGCGAAGAGATGGTCCATCGGTCTCCCACTCCCTTGAGGCCACCCACTTTTCTTTCCGAGGAGGCTTCAAAAGGGAAGGGGGCATCCCTGTTCCCCCAGCGAACCATTAAGAAGAGCGTCGTCCTTTACGGGACTGGACTCCACTCAGGAATGAAGACGGGGCTCCTGTTTCAGCCTCTTCCCCCCAATAGTGGAATCCTTTTTGGAAGTGTCTCTTCTGATGAAGTGGTTCCCGCGCATCTCGATTTTGTTCAGACGACGGAATTTGCCACTTCTTTGAAGAAGGGGAGGGCGACCGCCAAGACGGTGGAACATCTCATGGCCGTCCTGCACGCCTATCATATTACCAATTTAATGATAAAGATGATCGAGGAAATTCCAATCATGGATGGGTCCGCCGTCGAATTCTGTAAGGTCCTGGAGGAAGCCGGGATCGAGGAGCAGGAGGAGAGGGTGGATGAGTTGATCATCACTCGTCGACTGGAGGTCCTCTTTAGAAATAAGTCCCTGGTGATTGAGCCCGCAGAGGTCTTTTCAATTTGTTATTTCCTGAATTACCCATCCCCCATTGGAAAACAGTCCCTCGAATTCGTTCTCGAAAACGAAGAGGCTTTTCGAAGCCAGATCGCTCCTGCAAGAACCTTTGGGTTCCTCAAAGATGTGGAAATGCTCGAACGGATGGGGATGGGAGGAGGGGGCAGGCTTCACAACTTCATCCTGGTGGATGATGAAAAGGTTGTCAATACCGAATTAAGGTTTGCAGACGAATTTGTCCGTCATAAGATCCTGGACCTGGTAGGCGATTTCTATCTCCTCAACCGCCCGGTTCGAGGAAAAGTGACGGCTCAGTATACCGGCCATTCTGAAAACATCGCCCTTCTCAGAAAGATTCAAGATGAGGAAAGGAAAAAAGAACATCAGGAACCGACAGGATCCTGATAGGTCCTCCGTGACGTGCGAGGACCTTCCCTTTGTTGGGGGGTAAAATGGGAAACGAAGAGCATCGACCTGCCGTCAAAGATTTTTTGGACATGCTGGCTGACCTTTTGGCCGAGAAGTATTTCGAACGCATGGACGATCGGATGAAAAAAATACCGGAACTACGGAGATTGATCACCGCCAAAGAAGCCGGTCAATACTTAAGCCTTTCAACGGATACGATCTATCGTATGGCTTCACTGAAAAAATTGCCTTACCTCAAGATTGGAGACCGGGTTCTTTTCGATGTGAAGACCCTGGATCAATGGATTGAGAAGCATATGGTTCGAGAAAAAGAATGGAAAAGACAAGAACTGAAGATCGAGATCGAGAGGGAGAAGTCGAATGGTAAATCTTCTAAAGAATCCGACCTACTGAGCCTCCTTAGAAAAAAGAAAAACTGAAATATTTTTCTTGGCACTTCGAGAATAGGTCCGTTTCAAATTCGATGAAAGAATATCCAATTCCTTGTGGGAGGAAGACGATCGCCTTACAGATTCCTGACGGCGTTCCTGTCCAGTGGGTGGAGTCCAGAGAAATGGAACCGGCTCCCGATGTGAGGAGAGCCGTTGAGGAAGCCCTCAGCCGTCCGATCGGGACGGCACGCCTCCGGGATCTGGTGAGACCCGGACAAAGGGTGGCACTGGCTGTCACGGATATCACAAGAAAACTCCCGGAGGAGATCATCCTTCCGTTTCTTCTGAAAGAATTGGAGGCAGGGGGAATTAAAAAGAAAGACATTACTGCCGTTGTCGCCACAGGGACGCACCGTCCCAACACGCCGCAAGAAGTTAGAGAGAAATTCGGAAGTGTGGTTGATGAGATTGCCTTTATCAACCACGATGCATATAACCCAGAAGGTCTCATCCATTTAGGCATCTCAAAAGGCGGGATCCCGCTCGTTTTCAATCGGACGGTTGCTCAAGCTGACATTCGGATCTCCACAGGGGTCATTGAAACCCATCTTTTGGCAGGGTATAGCGGTGGTGTGAAAAGTATTTCGGTTGGAGTGGCAGGTGACGAAACAATTGGCGCCACTCATAGTTATGGGATGCTCCAGCGGACACGGCTTGGAATCATCGAAGGGAATGAGTTCAGGAAATTTCTGACAGAAGCCACTCAGGCCTTTGGACTTCATTTCATTGTCAATGTGGTCCAGACCGGAAAAAAGGAGGTTGTGACGGTGGTGGCAGGAGATCCGGTCGAAGCCTTTCATGAAGGGGTGAAGGTGGCAAGGAGGCTTTACGAGGTGGAGATCGATCATCCCGCAGAGATTGTTGTCAGCGGAGTGAGTTATCCGAAGAGCAGAGACCTTTACCAGGCTTCTAGGGCAGCCAACGTGGTTGTCTTTGGTCCCCGGCCCGTGGTCGTTAAAGGAGGTGTGATCCTCATTCCTGCCTCCTGTGAGGATGGGTGTGGTCACCCGGGTTATTGCGATATTATGAAGAAGGCAGAGGATGTCGATGACATCATAGCGATCTCCCGCGAAGAGGGGTTCGCCGCTGGGGAGCAAAAGGCACTGATTCTGGCATGGATACTCAAACAGGCGCGAATCGTGATGACCGATTGCGCCCTTCCCGAAGAAACGCTGAAAGAGCTTCATCTCGAATCGATGCCAACCCTTCAGGAGGCTTTTGATCTGGAATTAAGAAGAAATCCAAAAGCAAGGGTTACCCTGATACCCGATGGACTGTTGACCCTGCCGATAGTTAAGAGATAGTAACAAGATAAATAAATGTAGGGTGCGTTCCCCGAACGCACCGTCTAAAGGCTTCGGTCATTGTCGATTCTGTCATTCCCGTGGAAACGGGAATCCAGGCTTCTCCCTGTGAATATAGGGATCTAATCGACGATGGATTCCTGCTTTCGCAGGAATGACAAGGAGGACTAATCAAATTTAGCGTCGGCATTAAGTGCTGACGTTTTAGGAGGTAAATATGAATTTTCAACCGAAAGGGATTATTCCTGCCATGGTGACACCGGTAACCTCTGATGGGAAGATCAATGTGGAGGCTCTTCGAAAACTGACCAACTACCTGATTGAAGGAGGGGTCCACGGGCTCTTTCCTGTGGGAAGTCAGGGAGAATTTTATGCCCTCACCTTTGAGGAGAAAAAGCGGGTGATTGAGGTCGTGGTAGAAGAGGCTCGAGGACGAGTGCCTGTTTATGCGGGCACCGGGGCGATCACGACTCGGGAGGCCATTGCTTTGACAAAGATGGCTGAAGCAGCTGGTGTGAGTGCGGTATCTGTACTAACCCCTTTCTTCATCCATCCCAACGAGACCGAGCTTTTCGATTTCTATAGCGCCGTTGCTCATGCCACGCGGCTCCCTGTGCTTCTTTATAATAACCCCGGACGGACGGGGGTGAGCATTTCAGCGAACTTTGTCGCCCGTGCCTCGAAAATAGAAAACATTGTTGGCATCAAGGATTCCTCCGGAGACCTCACCTTGACAGCGGAATACATTCGACGAACCGATGAGAAGTTTTCTGTGCTGGCTGGGCGGGACACACTCATCTACGGAACGCTCTGTTACGGAGGAAAAGGGGCGATCGCGGCCACAGCCAATGTAGCTCCGAAGGTGATCGTCGAAATTTATGAGGCCTTTCAGGCCGGAGACTTGAAGCGATCTCTCGAAGCTCAATTCCGATTGGCTCCGCTTCGCCTGGCTTTTGATCTGGGCACGTTTCCAGTTGTGATTAAGGAAGCACTCAACCTGATGGGTATCGATGCCGGAGTTGGGATTCCACCGGTAGGAGGGATCAAGCCGGAGGCCAAAGAAGAACTGAAGGGAATTTTGAAAAACATGGGACTTTTGAAATAACGCATAGGGCATAGAGCATGGCGCATGGCGAACAAGATTTCGTAGGGGAGGCTACCCTGCCTGCAGGCAGGCTTTATGAAAACGGATCTTAGCTCCTCCCTTTGGCAAAGGGAGGTTGGGAGGGATTTTAGGAGGAGATATGGCTTATTCAGGTCTAAGAAAGCGGATCTTATCAGGGGAATGCGTCTACGGAATGATGATCCGTCAGGCTCGAGATCCAGGAGCGCCGGCTATCTTTGCGGCAGCGGGCTATGATTTTGCCTTTATTGATATGGAACATGGAAACTATTCTATGGAGACCGTGGCCGATCTGATCCGGGGGGCTAAGTCCGTCGGGATTGCCACCATCATCAGAGTTCCACATCTGGAAACATACTTTATTTCAAGAGTCCTCGATGCAGGAGCGGAGGGAATCATGGTTCCCATGACCTCCACCAAGGAGCAGGCGGAAAGGATTGTCCGATACAGTAAATATGCTCCATTGGGGCAGCGGGGGTTCGGTGGCCAACTGGGACACACCGATTACAGACCTGTGAAGGCCGTCGAGTTTATGAAAGAAGCCAATGAAAGTACTCTTATCGTGGCCCAGATTGAA
>Ga0224495_10002531_pt1 | contig 11876 bp, 11 predicted proteins | sample SF_Jul11_sed_USG_FD_168128 | JGI IMG/M metagenome (GOLD analysis project Ga0224495, IMG submission 168128) | Sediment microbial communities from San Francisco Bay, California, United States - SF_Jul11_sed_USGS_4_1 | ecosystem: Environmental > Aquatic > Marine > Sediment | place: USA: California...
ACAAATAGAGGATTTAAAAACAGAGCTTGAGGACAGATTCGGTCCTTTACCAAAACAGGCATACGAACTATTGGAGATATCAGAATTTAAGCTGTTCTGTCAAGAAAAAAAGATTTCTAAACTGTCCCTCAGGGGAGAAAAACTCGAAATTGAATTTGATTCGGAAAAAAAAGTGGAGAAAGAGGATATTAAGAAATACCGAGGAGAGATCAGTTTACCTTTAGAATTCTCAACAGATAAGGGTTTCAAGCTCAGAATAAGATTAGATAAGACCAGAAATCGACTGGAATATGTGAAAAATCTCTTGCAAAAATTATAGAAAAGCATATATTAAAAAATTAGTAAAATAAACTTTATCCTAATAAAGGAGGAAAAGGTGAAAAAGTTGTTGATAGTTCTGTCCCTGGCAGTGTTTGGATTAATCTGGATTAGCGGTTGTACATCCAGCAGTGGACAGATAGTAGCAAAGGTGGGTAAAGAGAAGATAACTGCGGGTGAGATTGCGGAGCAGTATCTGGATATGAAGAAAAATTCTACCATACAAATTCAATCAGATCTCCCTGAAAATGAACAGCTTAGACGATTTGTAGAGCAAAAAATTGACTCCAGACTTATGTTACAGTCTGCTTATGAGAAAGGATTTGATAAAGATCCAGCTATTGAGAATAAGGTCGCCCAGGAAAAAGAAAGAATGTTAATAAATGTACTCATAACAAAAGAGATAATAAATAAAGTCCAGTTAACAGATAAGGATGTGAGGGAATTCTATGATAAATCTGGAGAGAGGGCGAAGGTAAAGCATATACTGGTCAAAACTCAGAAAGAAGCTGAAGATATTTACAACATTTTGAAGAAGGGAGCAAATTTCGATTCCCTGGCTAAAGTGAGTTCTATGGACCTGCGTAGCCGAGATACAGGTGGTGATTTAGGGTCTATCACCTGGTATTCGAGATTAGGTAACATGGAGTTCAAAGAAGTTGCGTTTAGTTTAAAGCCTCAGGAGATCTCCCGTCCGATCAAGACTTATTTTGGGTGGCACATAATTAAGCTGGAAGAGAAAAGTAAAGAACCTCCCCAGAAAAGTTTTGAGGAGGAAAAGGAAAGAATGAAGATGACTCTGCAGATGATGAGGCAGCAGGATAAGGGTATAAACTATATGATGGACCTGATGGATAAATCGGAGATGAAAATAGTAAGCTCAACCAAGGATATGTTAAAAGAGAAAGCTCTGACTTTGCAGAAAGAGGATACCCTTGATGGATTACCCCAGGAGATAAACATAGATCCTGACCAGCTTTCTGAAAATGAGAAAACCTTACCTTTTCTGAAGTATAAGGGTGGTGAGTTAAACGTGGATGAATTTCTCAGATTCTACAACCGCTTCCCTTCTTTTCAGAGACCACCTCTTGACGATGAGGAAGACTTGAAAAATATGATTTTCAATCAACTTCTGGCTACAGAGATACTGGTGAATTTGGCGAAACAGAAAGGAATAGATAGAGACAAGGAATATAAAAACATGCTTAAGCGCTTTGAAGAAGGTCTGGTAGGAGAGAAATTCAGAAATGAGGTAATCTGGAAGGACCTAACCATAGAACAGGCTGATTTAGAGGAGTACTATCAGAAGAATAAAGATAAATATATCGATCCAGCCCAGGTGCAGATTCTGGAGATTTTGGTCAGAACTGAAAAAGAAGCTCTGGACCTCCTCAGACAGCTTAGGGCTGGAGCTGATTTCAAAGAACTTGCTCAGGAGAAGACTCTCAGAACTCTCGCCAAGGAAAGAGGTGGTGACATCGGAACTATCACCAGGAGTACGGATCCAGAACTATTTGAAGCTGCCTTTAAACTTAAAAAGAGTGAGATTGGTGGTCCGGTACATCTCCTGCAAAGTCCAGCAGGAGAAGGGTATTCAGTAATAAAGCTTCTGGAAAAAAAGGAGCAAAAGCAGAAAACTTTAGAGGAAATAGAACCCCAGGTACGGGGTGCCGTGACATTTGAAAAGAAGAACGCACTCTCCATGAAATGGGTAGCTGAACTTAGAGCAAAGACAGAGATCGACATAAACCAGTCTGCCATTGATGCTGCTTTTAAGATAGTTCAAAAAGGGCTATCCCAGACCGGGTCCTGAAAGAACGTTAAGGATTTATTAATAGATGAAAATTAAAAGGATAATTTTACTTCTTTTTCTAATTTATATATTTTCCACCCCGGTTCTTCTATCTCAAGAAGTAATTGACCAGATCGTGGCTATCGTGGGGAAAGATATAATCCTGGAGTCAGAGTTAAAGCTTCAGCTGGAAATCTACCTGGCTCAGTTGGGCAAAAAAGCAGCGGATGATAATGAAATGGCTAAATTAAGAAAAGAGCTTCTGGAGCAGATGGTAAATGATCGTCTTCTTCTTATCCAGGCTGAGCAGGATACGCTGATCAAAATAAATGAAAAAGAGGTTGATCAAACCTTAGAGGAGCAACTAAGTCGGATTAAAAGTCAGTTTCTCACCGAGGAAGCTTTCCAGGAAGAGTTGAGAACCGAAGGCTTGACGGAGATAGGACTTAAAAGAATTTACCGCGATAAAATCAAAGAACAGCTTTTAAGAGATAAATTCGTCAACTCAAAATTCTCCAGGGTAAACATCTCTTCACGGGAGGTTCGAGAGTTTTATGAGATCTATAGAGATAGCCTACCAGAGCAACCGGAATCGGTTAAGCTCAGTCAGATACTTTTAAAGATGGAACCCAGCCAGAAAACTCTGGATTCATTGAAAAGTTTCGCTACAGATATTTCGCGGAGAGCTTTAAGGGGAGAGGATTTTTCTGAGCTGGCAAAGAACTTTTCACAAGACCTTAGTGCTAAGGAGGGAGGGGATCTGGGTTTTATAAAAAGAGGGGAAGTATTACCTGAGTTTGAAGAGGTTGCTTTTGCTCTCAATCCTGGAGAAACAAGCGAATTGGTGCGAACTCTTTTGGGTTATCACATAATCAAATCAGAAGGGAAAAATGAGGAAAGCGTACATGTTCGACATATACTGATTAGAATTCTCCCCTCCCCTTCTGATTCTTCACAAGTTTTAAACACAGCTGACTCTCTTTACCGGAATTTGAAAGATGGTGCAGACTTTGTTTTGTCAGTCAAAGAGTATTCTCAGGATGAGGAATCTAAAAAAGAAGGGGGAGACATAGGCTGGTTCCCTTTAGCACAACTTCCCGAAGAGATAAGAGATAAGATCTCCGAAACAGAGATCGGTCAGGTAACCTCTCCCGTAATTACGGGTGAAGGTGTGCATATCCTCAAGATACTTGATAAGAAAGAGCAGAGAAGATTAAGTTTAGAAGAAGATTGGGATGAACTAAAGGAGATGGCTCGAAGGAAAAAGGGTGGTGAGCTGATATTGAAGTTAATTGAGGAGCTTAAAGAAAGAACTTATGTGGAGGTAAGGACTTAATTAGAAATTGCGGATAGATCAGTTCCTTTCTGTCTCCAGGTTGATAAAGCGAAGAACGCAGGCTAAGCTTGCCTGTGACAAAGGCTTAATTTATTTAGACGGGGTAAAAGCAAAACCCTCCAAGGAAATCAAGGCGGGGCAAAAAGTTATCTTGAATCTGGCCAGGAAAAAAATAGAATTAGAGGTTTTAAAGCTTCCCTCAAGAGGGTTAAGAAAAGATGAGGTAAGGGAGCTCTATCGCATTTTATCAGAAGAAGAGAAAAAAGAAGATAGGTTTTTCGAGAAATAAAAACTTCAGACTATCCTCTTTTATCTTTTTGCCTTTTAAAAGATACTTAACCAATAACAGGACTGACACATATGCGAGGTGGCAGAAACTTGGAATATATCGAAATCCTGTAATTAACCTTTAACTGAAAATTACTTAAAACATATAGCTAAAGCCTATCTGGGGGTTTAGGAAATTACTATCCTTTACCTCGTGGTCATGCAACTTGAGATTGATATTTGGTATGATATTATCTTCTAACTCCACCATAAGAGCAAAATGACCGATATTGTGACCTACATAAAGCCTACTAAAACGAAAAGCCCAGTCCAATAGTGGGATTAATTATCTTGGCTGACGGGACTTCCCGGAACATAGGTAAACGGATAGAAGGGCTAATGGGGATGATATTATAATCTAATTCAGTAAATAGAGTAACTGGTAATTTCTCAAAAATTAGTTCAAAGCCGAATCCCATATTATAACCGGGGTAATTCTTATTGATACGTGGAAATCCGCTATAATCAGGGATTTTCAAATCCAGATGATATACCCCTATTCCCGTTTTCACATATGGAGTAAAGTAAACCTCTATCCATCTCCACCTTCAGGTAAATTACTCCATCAGTCCAATTCCAGTCACATGATCCTCGCAAAGGAAGTTTTCCTAAACGGAATCCCAGAGAAGGGGAGAAATATGAGCGAGCAAAACAATATTCAAATCTCAGATTATAACTCGCCTTTCCTCCAGGACCTCCCTCCAATCCATCATCGTTCGAAACAGTTCGACCCATATCAACCCATAAACTGAAGAGTTTACTTTTGTCGTATTCTTTGGCTCCAGCTTGATTAGAATAAAAGAAAAGTATCATTAAGCCTATAATAAATAGAACGAATTTTCTCATTTTACACCTCCTGGTTTAAAATATAAGTTGAGAGTATATACTATCCGCCATGTAACAATTTGTCAAGTCTTTACTCACCTCCTCTTTTTTTACTCCGCGTGAGCTCCCTCAAACCCAGGTGGAGTTTTGACTGAACCAGGAAAGAAGTAAAAGCCAGTCGAAAGTCATTCTTTAACAAAAAGTGAACAGGAGAGAAAAACTCGATTATTGGGATTTTAGGTTTAAAAAGTCTTTTAACTTCTTAATTAAAACTAAGCACATCCTTTTTTAGGTGGTTCTCCACCTTTGAAAAGAAAAGTTATCAAATATACCACATCAGAAAGTGAGACCTGGCAATCTCCATTAGCATCTGCCTTCCATAGAGGATAGGGTGCTGTTCCCCCTTTGAACAGATAGTTAATAAGAAAAACTATATCCGAAACGCTAATAATCCCATCTCCATTTGCATCTCCTGTGGCATATAAAGCTACAGTTTCATAAACATCCAAAAAATCCTCTGAGGTAGAAGTCCAATATAAAATGTCTTTTATATCATCTATAGAATAATCCGGATCCTGCTGCAAAAGCAAAGCCACCGCACCAGTAACAAAAGGAGCAGAAGCACTTGTGCCTGTCCAGTTAATATGAGCACCATCTTTTTCTTGATAGTTTTGATAATAATTAACCCAATAGTAATCTTCACTTGAGAGACTAGAAGCAATCCAGGCGCCTGGAGCATAAATCTCTGGTTTGTCTCTTCCATCACGGGTTGGCCCTGGGCTGGAGAAGAAGGAAACCTCTTCAACAGGATAGCCTGATAATACAAATAGATTATTGTACTGCGGCTGGGTATGATTGTTGACATCCACCCAGCTATTTTTTGAATTAAATGAGCCCACGGTAATTATATTATTTGCATTTCCTGGCTCTGTTATCTTTCGAGAATTATCATGGCTTGCGTCATTAAACCATATGGAGTCAGGAGTTGACATAGAATATAAAATATAAGAATTCCACCAGTCAGAGCCATTTGACATTGTAATTGTCCAGTTCCCAGGAGCAAGCGAATAAAGCGTCCCTTGAACTTCTACATCAGCTAAAATAATTAGAATCTGATTATCAGGTGTAAATGGGAAAGGGTCTGGCCAGTTATAGTCAAAATGGTTATTGTGACATAGAACAAGCCCATCAGTATCAGTTGGATAATACCAACCATATCCTGGATCACCAGTGCCTGAATCTGGGGGAAATGGACCATAAGTTCTACCTCTTGGTGAGGTAATTGTTACATTAAAAGATTGGCTCCAAGGATACCATATTTCATTCCAGAATACATCATTATCAAATAAAGAATTTGCCCTTACTTCCATTGTTACTGAACCGTATCCCTGTTTCCTTGCATGATTTTTCCTCTTTCTATATTCTGTATTGTTCTGAATCACCTCTGGATTGTTCGGGTCATATCCCTCGTTCCCTGCTGAGACCACTATTACTTTTCCTTTGCCCAAGTCCTGGTTTGTTATACCATAAATGGTTTGCTCAAAAGGACTGGTTCCATCTCTCGGACCCCAGAAACCACCCAAGCTAAGATTGGCTACCCAGGGTTTTCCTAACTCCTTTGCCCGGCTCCCAATGTATAGCACAGCATCAGTGACTTTAGAGTGGTTAGACAAATCTGCTTTCACAAAAATTATATCTGCATCCGGTGCAACTCCGACATAAGTATATTGAGGAACACCATTTCCAGTCGCTTTTCCACTGCCTGTGGCAATTCCAGCTATATGGGTGCCATGCCCACCGGTAGCAGTTTGCCTGCACTTTCCCTGGTCAATATCATTCTTTGTCCATTCAGTCCCGTAGTCATATCCCCACGGGTGCGGTCCTAAATTATCTGTCTGGTCCCACAGATACAGAACCCTGGTTTTACCCTCATTATCTTGAAAATCTTCATTAGCCAGGTCAAGTCCTGAGTCAACCATTCCAACTATTATTCCTTTACCTGTCAAACCAAATGAATTTCTGGCATTTGGCGCCCCAACCATAGGAGCTGCTACATTTAGGTCCAGCTCAACTGGTTTAGCCGCTTCAATTCTGAGAACATTGGGTAGGGCAATTATTTCAGGGAGATTTTTTAAAGGAATATCCGCAGTAACAATATTACCAATCATTGAATGAATTCTGACACCATGGGACTGCAATTCATCAATGGAACCTTCCACTTTGATAAAAACTCCAACCATCGGTTCTCCATTTCTCCAATTAAGAGATATGGCTTTGCCAAATCTTTCAAAAGGTAAGGCTACTTCAATAAGAGAAGAATCTTGTGAAATTATTTTTGCTTTTGCAGGAGCATATAGGGAGTTGTATATTCCGGATAATAGCGGGTCTAACTTACTTGAAATTTTTACCTGTGGAAAAGAACGAATTGAAAGGGAAAAGAAAATAAATAATCCCGTTAAAGTACAAATAAATATTTTTATAAAATAATATTTCTTCATGACTTCCCCCTATATTTTTGTTCTTACTTGTTTTTTACTAAATCTTTATATTGTGTGCGAAAGAAAGAGATGCTATCGGTTTTGATTATTTTATCGTCCCATTCTCCTGAACAACCCCAAGGTTCAATTGCTGCGATACAGAGCCTGAAAACAACAATTGAAGTTGAATCATTAAAGACTTTCACATTTGAAATCCTGGTAGTGTGAAAGGTAATCTTCTGTGCCAGAATCTTATATTCACCTAAACGCACATTAGACAACCAGAATCTTCCAAGAGAATCGCTTTTTGTTCCTATTGTTTGCATCCCTTCTATATAGACTACAGCTCCAGCAAGAGGTTGCATGGTCTGACTATCAAAAACTACTCCCGCAATGTTCCCGGTATCCTTAATCTTTTCACCATTTTTCCTGATCAGGCTACAACTAAAAAGCAACAAAAGCGAAAAAAGAACAAAGATAAACCAAATAAATCTTTTCCCCATCGTTTTCTCTTTCTTTAACATTGTTCTCCTCCTTATTCTGTAATCAAAAATTTAGATAAACCCACTTGGGAAATCAATCATTTTAATCTCTCCTCCCTTTAATTTTCTTTTCGCTCCGCCCGGGCTTCCTATTACCCGGGGCGGAGCATCCCCATTCCAAGAAAAGAGTAAAAGGGGTAAAGCCAACCAGAGAGAACCCTTAAACAAAAAATATGCCAGGAAAATTATCCCTAAATGATTTTTTCTCTAATCCTAAGTAGATCAATAAAATAGAGAAGTTCTTATGGGGAGATTTAAAAACCTGAAAATTCTATACAAATAAAAAAATCTCTCAAAAATGAGAGACTCTAATTTGTACTTCTTTTAACTTCTTAAATTCTAAGAACTTAAATGCCTCTCAAAACTGAGAGACTGTTTCTCAAAGTTGAGAGGATCTTTTATATGTCAAGTCGATAATTTTTTATTTTCCTGTATAAAGTTGCCTCTGAGATACCCAGAGATTCAGCAGTTAGCCTTCGATTATAATTATGTCTTTTCAGCACCTCCAATATCTCCTTCTTCTCTATCTCCTGAATCTTGTTATTCAAGCCTGATTGGTTATCCAGCTCTTTATTGAAACTGTTCAAAACCTCTATAAGCTCTCCTTCTGGAAGAATCGCAAGCCTTTTTACCTTATTCTCAAGCTCTCTTATATTCCCGGGCCAGGTGTAATTTGAAAAAACCTCCGAAATCTCTGAAGATATCTTCTTGTCGTCATTCGAGAAAATCCTGACAAAATAATCTATCAATAAAGGTATATCCTCTCTCCTCTGTCTTAAAGGTGGCAGAACAAACTCTATCACCTTCAGCCGATAATATAAATCATCTCTGAATCGCCTTGATTTTACCTCATCTTCTAAGCTCCTATTACTCGCAGCTATTATCCGGAAATTTACCTTTCTCGGAGTTGTCTCTCCTAATCTGGTCAACTCTTTATTCTCTATCACCCCTAATAATTTTGCCTGTATCGATAAAGGCAGGTCTGCCACCTCATTCAAAAACAAAGTCCCGTCATCTGCCTCCTCCAAGAGCCCTTTCTTATCATAACCCGCGCTGGTAAAGGCTCCCTTCTTATGCCCGAATAGTTCACTCTCCAGTAATGCCTCAGGAATTGCGGCACAACTTACGCTCACAAACCTTTTATCCTTTCTTTTGCTCTCATAATGTATACACTTGGCTAACAAATCCTTACCCGTGCCGGTCTCCCCCTCTATCAGTATGGTCATATCTGTGTCTTTTATCTGCTTTGCCTGCTCTAATATATCGAACATCTCCTTGTTCTGAGTGATGATATTGGAGAAAGTAAACTTTTTCTCAGGATCAGCCGTTTCAAACTCTCCATTAAATCTTTCTATCTTACTCTTGAGCTCCAGAACCAGATTCAAGTCTTTTTCTTCTTTCAGCTCCCTGAATATCTTCTCCGCATCCTTCAGAGAAAAACCAGCTTGCTCATATTCCTTATTCTCATAAAATAACTGAGCCAGAGCTTTATCTATCAGTGCCAGATGATATTTAGATTCTAATTCTTTAAAGATATCCTCAGCTCGACCCAGATATTTCAACCTCTCAAAATATTCAAAAGAGTTTGATTCTCCTGCCTCTAAATAGGTTTTGGCTAACTCATATTTTGCTTTTATCTCCTCAAAAATACTCAAACCTTTTTCGAAGTTTTCCCTGGCTTTCTCTTTTTCTACCCTAACGGTATAAATCTGTCCCAAAATCCGATAACATGCCGCCTCCTCAAGTCTCTCACCTAAGGAGAGGCTTACCTTTAGAGCCTTATCACAGGAGCTTAAGGCTAAATCATATTTCTTTTTAGCCACCTGCAACTCTGCAAGAAGACGATTGGTCTGGCTGATAATTCCACTGTTTGGTGCTATCTTTTCGCCTATCTCGATAGCCTTAGTATAGTGTTCGTAAGCCGATTGATAATCTCTCTAAACAAAAGCTAACTCACCTGAATATTCATTATAAATAGCTAGTTCTCGAACACAGTTATTCTTTTGAATTAGTGATAAAGACTCCTCATAGGATTTTTTTGCTTCAGTAAACTCTCTTTCCAAAAAATAAATATACCCTAAGGATAGAAGCCCTCTGCATAAGTTAAGCTCATCCTTAGCTTGCCGGTTTAGACTAATATTTAGAAGCAGGTTTCTCTTAGCCTCCTTCCAATTTCCTATCATCACAAACATTTGACCTAAGTTACCATAAAGTATAGCCTTTTTCTTATGATCTTCTGCTTTATAACAATAGCTTAGTGCCTCCTGAAGGTATTCTATCGATTTAGAGTAACTTCCTCTTACAAACTCAACTTGTGAAAGCTTATTCAGGCAGTCTATTACTCCTTTAAAATCAATAACCCTTCTGAGAACAGCTAATGCATCTCTTATCTCTGTTTCAGCAGATTTGTGATTTCCTAAGGCTATATAAATTAAACCTAATAGATATTGAGTCTGGGCTATCTTCAACTCATTATGCAACTCAATGAATACCGAAATTGCTCTTTGAGCTGTTGCTAATGCCTCCTCATAACTACCTAAGTGCTGTAAGACCTTGGTGGCAAGAAAGTAAAACTTTCCTGTTTCTTCAGAAAATAAATCCGCACAAAGAGAAAAATAACTCAATCTGCTTGTGCTCTGGATTTCCCTTATCTGGGCTAAGGCAGTTACAAAATCTTTTTTCTCGATTAGCTTTTCTATCTCTTCAAGCTGGTGAGCTATATTTACCTTAGAGTTCTGCAGATTGTCACTCATCTTGTTTTTTAACCCCTCTTGTCAAATTTTTTACTGAATCATCCAATTCAGTAGTAGCCCTGGTTGTTGTTTTCTCAATGAAGATTAAGATTGGCTGAATATTAAGGATAAAGATAAATTTTATTTCCGGGGGATAGTTGTTTATGGTCTGGGGTGTAGCAGGTACCTTATTACTTTCTTGCCATGGATGTTCCTCATTCTTTTGCCTCAAATAGTTTCTATAATCCAGTGCCCAGGAAGAGGTGATAAAGAATAAAAGAAGAACCGCCACTAAAAGCCCAAAGATAAATTTCTTTTTCATTTTATGCTCCTTTTTGGGTGAAGTTGTAAAAACAATAAGTGTTTTCTGGTAAAAAAATAATACCTTTTAAAATATTGTCAAGTAAAATATTTAAAAATTTCCTTTATTTTTCTGTTAAAACCTACACAGGATTGTTTAATAGTTTTTATTGCAGTTAAATCAGGACGTATGTTTTAGCTGAGAGGAAAGAAGCTTTATTCTATGCAATCAGCATATCTTAAGAAAGTAGATAAATGCTCCTTAAGGAAAAACAGTATAATAAAGATTACGATATAAAACCTAACCTTTTCTTATTGAGGAAAAACAATTAAAGCCGATAAGTTTATTGAGAAAAGGGGCTTAGATAATATGAACAACAGCTTAAAAAATAGAAAGGTTTTGATTGTAGAGGATAATCCCAATATGTCAGAGCTTCTGTCTGATATGTTACTTCAGTGCTTTGATCTCAAAAGCCAAAAAGCACAGGATGGCGAAGATGCTTTAGTTAAACTGGGAAAAGAGAAATTCGATTTGATAATAACCGATCTGAGAATGCCCAATATGGATGGCAAGGAGCTTTTGGGGGTTCTGAAACAGAACTTTCCACAAATTCCAGTGGTGGTGATTACCGGATATGAGAACGAGTATGACCCGGAAGAAAAACCTAAGCCGGATGGATTTTTATTCAAGCCTTTTAAAGTTGAGCAGATAAAGGAACTGTTAAGCGGGCTTCTCAACTCCTAAAAATCAGTTTATTTTAATTCCTCCAATACCTTCAAAAGTCCACTATTCTCCCTCGGCTGAGGTATATCGTAAACCTGGATGTATCGAACCACGCCCTCTTTATCGATAATCACCGTTGCGCGATTGGTTATCCCCATATCTGCTAAATAGAGACCATATTTGGAGGCAACTGCACCTTTGGGGTGAAAATCGGAGAGAAGCGGATATTTAAGCTGTAATTTTTCAGCGAATACTTTATGAGACCAGATATTATCCACGCTGATTCCGAAGACCTGGGCATTCAGGTTCTCAAACCTTTTCAGGTCGTTTATAAAACAGGTATGCTCCTTAGAGCAGACCGGGCTAAAATCCGCCGGATAAAAAGCCAAAACGATGTTTTTACCTTTGAAATCAGATAATTTATATTCGATATCATCCTGCCCCGTCAGAACAAAATCCGGTGCTTTCTCCCCTGGCTTGATGGGCATTATATCCTCCTTTGA
>Ga0224495_10002532_pt1 | contig 11874 bp, 9 predicted proteins | sample SF_Jul11_sed_USG_FD_168128 | JGI IMG/M metagenome (GOLD analysis project Ga0224495, IMG submission 168128) | Sediment microbial communities from San Francisco Bay, California, United States - SF_Jul11_sed_USGS_4_1 | ecosystem: Environmental > Aquatic > Marine > Sediment | place: USA: California...
CGAAGCCCTCCTCTCCTCGACCCCTATCCCCGATCCCGACACCAAAAAGAAGCGAATCATATTGGAGGGAGGAGTGCCCAGCCCCATCAACCCGCCTCCGGGCTGCCGCTTCCACCCCCGCTGTCCCACAGCCAAGCCGCTTTGCTCTCAAGCAGAGCCAGAGTTGGTAGATGTCGGCGATGGGCACCTGGTGGCCTGTCACAGGCAGGAGAATGGAGAATAGAGATTGGAGAATGGAGAATAGAGAAAGGGAGAAGGAAGGAGGAAACAATGCCACGAGGAGCGTTACGTAACAGACAAGACTGTGAGGACTTCGTTCGGGGCTGCCTGTTCATGGGAACCGGCGGCGGAGGGAGCGTCGAATGGGGAATGGGCATGCTCAAAGCAGCTCTGGAAGATGGCGTGGCCCTGGAATGGGTGGACGTGGAGGCCATCCCTGATGATGTATGGACGGTCACACCCTATGGGATGGGCTCGATCGCGCCGGTCTCCCAGGAGACGCTGGATGAAATCGAGCAGCTAGGATTGGAGGACAGATTTGGCGACCGTTCAATGGAAGAAGCCGTCAAGGAACTGGGGAATTACCTGGCCAAACCTATCGGCTGCCTGGTGGCCGCCGAGTTGGGCGCAGGCAACACGCCCGCACCGCTGGTCACTGGCGCACGGCTGGGCATCCCCGTCGTAGACGGCGATTACGCCGGACGGGCCATTCCCGATGAGATGCAAGGCACACCCTACCTGTATGGCAAGCACAGTTGGCCGTTCGCCAGCGTGGATAAGTGGGGGAACGTCGCCATCGTCAAATACACCGTCAACCCGCATATGCTGGAGCGAATCGGCAAAATGCTGGCGGTCGCAGCCTACGGCATGACCACGATGGCAGCTACCCCTCTCCCCGCTCACGAGATGAAAGAGATCCTGGTCCGGGGCACCCTCACCAAATGCCTTGCTCTTGGGCGAGCGATGCGCCAGGCCAGGGAAAAGGGCAGGGACCCCATCGATGCGGCCTTGGAAGTCACTGGTGGCTGGCGTCTGTTCGAAGGGGTGGTCACCGGCAAGGATTGGGAAGACCGCGAAGGCTATATGTTCGGCACCACCCACATCCGGGGCACTGGCGACCACGAAGGGCAAACGCTGGACGTATGGTTCAAGAACGAAAACCACGTTTCGTGGCTGAACGGCAAACCGTGGGTTTGCAGCCCAGACCTGCTCACCCTGGCCTACAGAGAGAGCGGAGAAGGGACGACCAACACGCTCATCAAAGAGGGTGACGAAGTGATAGCGGTCGGTATGAAAGGGCTGGAAGCCTTCCGCACGGAGTTTGGCCTGAACGAAGCATCCGGCCCACGTTACTTTGGCTTCGACATTGACTATGTACCCATCGAGGAGCTGGTGAGGGCTAGATAAGCCTTTTCAGCGAGGATGTCCCCAATATAGCGGTTCAGCTAAGTTGCAGAGCCTTTCGCCTTGAGGTATTCTGCGAATTCCCGGCTCAACTGGTCCGCTAATTCCAATCCCTTCCCCTTATGGCTTGGGCCGAAGCGCTCTTCGTCTATCTGCTCCAGGGCACGCTTCGTGAAATCATCGCCCATCCCGTGCTCCTCCATGATCTCCAAAAGCCTCCCCGCTGCATCGAGTAAGCGGAAAGGGCCATAGCTTTTGGGCTCTTCGGCCAAGCCCCGGGCACTGGTTAAGAGGTAACCGAGGAGCAAGAACAGGTCATCGCGCACCTTCTGTAACCCCCCACCTTTCGAAGAAGCAAACTTCCCTTAGGTCCATTCGCCCCGGCGATGAAGGCAACTGGGCCGGATATCCAAGGGCTACCAGGAGCACTGGATCAATGCCCTCGGGCAGATCCAGGAACGACTTCACGGACGAGGGATGGAAGGAAGCGATGGCACAACCACCCAGCCCCAAGGCGTGGGCTGACAGCAGAAGGTTCTGAGCAGCCAGGCCGATATCCACCCCCGCCATCATTTCATCTAGAGAACCGCCCAAAGTGGTAGCCCGCTTTTTGTCTAGACAGATGACTACCACCGCTGTAGGTTTCCCGATGATGCCAGGAGCCAGGGCCCGCAGTTGGCGCATACATGAGGGCTCCCGTATCACCAGGAAAGCCCAAGGCTGGGCGTTGCCGCCACTGGGCGCTTGTAGAGCCGCTTCAACCATCTTGGACAAGAGAGCATCGGGGATTGGCTCGGCGGTGAATTTGCGCACGCTCCGCCGGCTATAGATCGCTTCCAGGACTTCCATTTGTTGTTTCTCCCTCAGTAGCCAGGCACCCCCATCTCCCGGCAGAGTCGCACAAGTTCTGGGTGGATGTATCTTCCCTCGCTCTCCAATTGTACGTCATCGGCCCAGACCGAGGGGCTGAGGACCACGCCGTCGGTGTGGGAGGGAGCTCCCAATGATGAGGGGCCGAGGCCGAGTTGCAGACAGCGACTTCTCTCCTTCACCCGAACACCCACTGGCCAGCCTCTATGACCAGCTTGTCGTCCAGGATAAGGTCCGGCCGGGGAAGGACAAAGTCCTCGTGCAGATCGCACGAAATCTGACCGCCCATGTGGGCGTTGTCACCCACTGCTACGTGGACCGTCCCTTTGATCTTCTCAGCCTCCAGCACGTTGACAGGCGACTTGGCGTTGGGATTGGTGCCGATGCCCAGTTCGGCCAGGTTGCGGCGAAGGCGGTGCTCCTCAGCATCGCTGTCGAACTGCATCAACTGGCGCAACTTGTCTCCCTCTTTGCCCCCGCCCCGAATCTCCCGAACCCATCCAGCCTGAAAGACAAAGGTCATCTCTTCTGTGATGTCCACACCACCGTCCTTGGGCACCACCACTTGACCTTGGGCAGTGCCTTCCAGGGGAACGATGAAAGCTTCACCACCGGGCAGATTGCCCCAAGCCCCTTTGCTCGTGTAGATGCCACCGTCCACCTGACCCGGTCGTCCGGCCAGACTGAAGCTCAGATCCGTTCCTTCACGTGACCGGATCACCGCCTTCTGGGCTGTGGTGAGGAGCTCAGCTATGACCTTGGTATCTTTGGCCACCTGCTGATAGTCCACCGCCATCGGCCCTCCAGGGTAGAACATCTGGGGCTCGAACATGGGCATGCTAGCTATTCGTGCCCCAGCCTGAGAGGCATGTTCGCGGGCATCGGTATGAGACAGAGAGTAGGTGGTGATGGCGATGACCACATCAGCCTGTGTCATCTTCCTGGTCACCTCTTCCCCCGGCTCTGCCCCATGTTGGCCTGTCGCTGGATAGAGGTAGAACTCTACCTTGCATCGAGGATAGCTTTCATTTGCAATCTCTGCGACCATCTTGGCCAACATGGACCTTTCTGAGGCCAACATGAGCCTCGTGCCCTCCAGGCTGCTCCACTGAAGGGGAGTGAGCAAGTCGGTGACCACCAGGAGCTTCTCACCCTTCTTCAGCCCCATGTTGACTTGCAGCATGTCGAGTACACCTTGTCTGATTTGATCTTTTTGGGGCCAGCTCATTGAAATCACTCCTTTTCGTTGGCTTTCCTACTCAGACTCCAGACCCAAGATATCCGCGCCCGGGCGGTGTTCGTGGCAGTGGCCACAGCCTACCATCGGTTCAGCGACTTCTTCCTTCGTCAAGGTGCAGAAGGCTTCCACCACCACGCGGCGGAGCAGCCCAAAGCGCCGCCCGACCCGCGCTTCGAGGACCATGTTAGGGCAGGCGTTGGCCCGTAGGATGGCCGGCACGGGACAATTCTGGCAGAGGCCTGGCGTCCAACCTTCTGAAGCACGGCTGCGAGCGAGCAGGCGACATTCCTCGCGCGACCGACCACGATGATAATCAGCATAATAGAACCGGCACTCAACCCCTACTGGAGTACGCATCGCCTATTCCCCCAGCCCAGAAGCATTGCTCTTCCCAACGGCGAATCAGACGCGGGCATACATTCCCTAAGGCGGGGCGGGAGTGTCCCCTGTCCCTTCCCCTTTTGCCATAGTCGCCGCCATCGCCAGTCCCACATACAACCAGAACAAAGCAACGGCATGCGGAAAATTCAAATTAAACAGATAGTGGTCCAAGACGCCCGCCACCATCACCCCCGCAAGAGCAGCCACGAGCCCCAACAGGATGGATTCCAAACGAGTACCCTTTCTCATCTTCCACCAAGCCCGCCCGCTGTAAACGAAAAAGACGGCCATGATGACCAGAAAGACGAATAGACCTACCAGGCCCATCTGCTCCGCGATGAGGAGATAGACGTTAGAGACCCCGATGTAGATGTCAATGTCTGGGGTGCCGGCAAAGCCCACCCCCAACCAGGGGTAACGGGAGATAAGGATCAGGGCGTCCTTGTATTCCCCCAAGCGCATCCGGCTGGCCCGATCCTCCCAGCGCAACCCCTCCTGAAGGCGCTGTATTCCCACTTGGGTTTGAGGTATTAGAAGAGCAATCACCCCCATGATCAGCAGTACCAGAAGAAGCCGACGATACCTGGCCGCCCCTAGAAGGAGCAAAGCCGTAACTAAACCCAGGAGGGAACTCCGGGAGTAGGTCATGTACAGGCAGAGGGCCATGACCGCCAGCATGGGCGCAACGAAGATGCGTCGCAACAAAGGCTTCTGGACGAACAGTTGGGAAGCCGTCAATGCTCCCACAAAGATCAGCATCCCTCCCAGGACATTGGGATCCACTGAGGTAGAGGTGGCTCGGCGGGACAGGGTGGGATCGTCCTCGATGAATCGCAGAACCCCCCATCCCGTCGGGTAGCGGACCCGTCCCAAAACGGACAGCAGGCGGATGGTCCATGCTTCGGGCAATAAGTTCAACACCACGCCAATGAGAGCCGCTACAAAGCCCGCCAGGATGAGGAGTGTCACCACTCGCTCGAGGTGTTTTGGGGTTCGCACGCAGTTGACGATCACGAAGAAAAGGGCAATGCACATGATGATCTCGACAAAGTGGCGCAGCACGTTGGCTGAGAGGCGGGCGTGGGCCAGGCCAGCGACGAAAGAGGCAAAGGCCAGCAGGATAAAGACCAAAATGGGCACGGCCAGGGGGGAAGTCAAGAACTCTTCCTGTTTGCGCGTAACCAGAGTTGTGAGCCAGACGAAGAAGATGACAACCAAAACCAAGTCGAGAAAGGTGGGGGAGAAGCCAATGTTGACCGGTAAAGCGGCGAAGGGCAACAGGTAGATGATGCCTACCAGGGCGAATAGTCCCCACTGAATGTTACGCAGCATCAGGAGACCGCCCACCAGGGCTATCAGTACCAGTGCGGCCAACAGGGGGGTGAGGAAAGCGATGTAGGCTCCTCCGATCAGTCCTACTATGAGACAGAGGCCCACTACGGCCAGGATGATCAACCAGCGCTCATTTGTGACAAAGATTGTCTGGAGGCTCACCTTCCGCTCGTCTTCCCAACTTTTAGTCCGCATCTGCTTTCTCCATCCCTATCAACTGATCTACCACAAAAGAAGGTCTCTTCCTTGTTTCTTCAAAATTGCGCCACAGATACTCTCCAAAGATGCCCAAGGTGAGCAACTGTACTCCCGAAACCACCAGCACGACCGTCATCAGGGAGGCCCACCCCTGTACAGGAATACCGGACAGTATCCTGTTGAGAACCACAATCACCGCCCACACGAACCCAGCCAGTGCCGATGCAATACCCAGCAACGAGACGAGACGCATCGGCACATAAGTGAAAGAGACCAGGGCGTCAATGAAATACTTTACTCTCTTGGCAAGGGTCCACTTCGACTTTCCCACCTCTCTCTTCTGCCGTGTATAGTACACTACGTCCCGATCAAAGCCCAGCCACAGGATAAGACCTATAAGGTAGGGGTTCTTTTCACCAATCTGTACCAGCATATTCGCAACTTCTCTGTCAATGAGCACAAAATCACACCCATTTGCGGGCATTTCTTGGATCGCGAAACGCCTGAAGAGCCAATAGAAAGCGCTGGACAAAAGTCGATCCGCCATGGGGTCTTCCCTGGATTCTCTGGCTGCCAGCACCACCTTTTTTCCTGCTTCCCATCTCCGCAACATGGTGGTGATCAACTCAGGAGGATCCTGAAGATCGGCTGCGATAATCGCGACGCAATCTCCCAAAACGTAGTTGAGCCCTGCCAGGATGGCTGCGTTTGCCCCAAAGTTCCTGGATAGCCTCACCACGCGAACTCGGGGATCCTTTTTCGCCAGATCCGTCAGGATTTCGAAGGAGTTGTCGCCCGAACCATCGTCCACAAAAACGTACTCCAACTCGTACTGCGGATTGGCATCCGCCAGACCGAGGAGGCGAGGAAAAAGATGCGGCAGGTTCAGTTCATTGTAGTACACGGGAACAACGATAGAAACCGTCCTCACAATGCACTCCTTACTCTATGCTCCCTTTCACCCGTGCGAAGGTTCAGAACCTTCGTACGGGTTGACCAGGCTCAACGCCGCAAGCTTAGTACCTGTTCTCGCCACTCAGCAGGGATATCGCGAAAATGCCGCGCTGGAACACCGGCCACTATTGTCCAGGGAGGAACATCTTTGGTCACGACAGCGCCTGCAGCGACGAAAGCTCCTTCCCCAATTTCCACACCTGGTAGCAGCGTTGCATTGGGACCTATCACTGCAAAGCGACGAATGATGGGATACCGGAATTCGAGGCTTTGCAAACCAAAGCGTGTCAAGTAGACATTATTGTCATCCACATACTGCAATCCTGGGCTGATAAACACATCCTCCTCAATAATGGCCCCGACCAGTGACAAATATGAGACGCGAGTCCGCTTTCCAATGTGCCCATCAGGGTGGACCATGACGCTTTGCCCTATTACAACCAGATCCTCCAACACGCTGCCCTCGCGCACTGCCGATAGGTCACAGATGAGGACACGCTCGCCCAGGGTCACATCGGTGTACAAAACGGTGTTACAGCCGATGACACAACCCGGTCCAATCTGAACGGGCAGATAGTCTGTTGGGAGAGACCGGCTAATGTTGCCAGTGGAAATCGGCAGGCGGCCAATGACCGCGCCATCCAGAATGCGACAACCATCTCCGATGGTGACCTTGGGATAAATCGTGACATTATTGCCAATTGTCACGTTGTGGCCAAGCACCGTATCTGGCGACAGACTGACGTTGACACCGATTTGACAGCCAGTGCCCTTCTGCATCATGCACCTCCTGCTCTGTTGATGGGGCTCTCACCAGTAGTGGGCCTTGTGAGAACGGTAGTAGGCAATAGTTTTTCGCAACCCTTCTTCCAATGAAGTTGTGGGTTCCCAGCCCACGGTATTTCTGATCTTGGATATATCGGAGTAAAAATCACCCGGCTCTTGCGCCTTCCTTTCCGGGGTGAAGGGAGCGAATTCCCAGCGGCCACTTCCTGCCACTTGCACAATCGTCTCAGCCAACTCGACGATCTTGGTCGGCTTATCAACACCCACGTTGAAAATCTCGCCCACGGCTGGCTGGCAGACAGCGACCCGTAGCAGCGCCTCAACACAATCATCCACGAACAGAAAATCGCGCAGGATTCGCCCATCCCCAAAAACCTTGATGGTTTCATCGTCAATCGCCAGCCGCACAAACCAATTGACGACCCCATATCGGGAGTGCTTCATCTGAGCTCTTGGACCATAGGTATTGGTCAAACGCAGAAGGACGCATTCCATGCCATGGACATCGCCGTACACCTTAATGATCTTCTCCGCCGTAAGGTTCGAAATCTCGTAAATGCCCTTGGGGTTGGTTGGCGCGTCCTCACTGACTGGCAACTTGACACTTGAGCCATATTGCCCCCTGGTCCCGGTGTAGATGACTTTTGCCTCAGGGTTGTGTCTCTTGCAGGCTTCCATTACGATGGCCGTTCCTTTGATGTTGATGTCAATGTCAGGGAAGGGATTCGTCAGACTCATGACATGGCACACCTGACCAGCCAGATGGAAGATGTAGTCCTGGCCCTTTACCAGATAGTTCATGGCATTAGCATCCCTAATGTCACAGAAATTGACGATCACTTTGTCCTTGACCGGCTCAATGTTGAATAGATTGCCGCCATAGTCAGGGATCATGGCATCCACCAGGGTGACGTGTGCGCCCAGTTCAACCAGTTTGATAGCTAGGTGGCTGCCGATAAAACCAAGGCCGCCGGTAATCAGAATGTTTCTTCGCACGAACTCGGTTCGGTAATCTTTCATGCTGTCTATCGCTCTCTCCTTTGTTTCCTTGAGAGTCTATTTTACCACTATTCTGTCGGATAGCAAAACCCGCTCATTTTGCTTTTGCCCCGTCTTATCCAACAGCGGCAAGCGCTGGCCCGTCGTCGCATCATACAGTCCCACCTCCAATTCATACCGGCCTGCGGGCGCATTGGGGGGGATAATTATGTCATACTTGTCTACGATCGTTTCGCCAACCCTCCAGTCGGTGGTTGGATAGGAACCTCGCGCAGGAGGGTTGTCCTTCTGTGCCCATAACTGGCCGTCGGCGTCAAGCAGGTGGGTAAAGACGGTGTAACTGATCTCCATGGGAGCCAGGACATGCCAGTACAGGGTCAGACGCAAGGCGGTGTTCGGTGCTGTGGTCAGGATGCCAGATTGCGGGCTCGCGATATCGGTAGTCAGCTTGTAGCCCGTCAGTTCCACCTTGTCACCCAGGTTAGCGTTGACAGGCGCCATCTGATCCAAGAAGGCCGGGGGCGTGAGGTAAAGGCTCAATGACAGCGATCCGACGGCTTCGTGGTGGATCTTGTCACAGTGTCGGTCCAGCCAGCCCTCGACAAAGCCGTCGGCGTCCCACAGTGCGGAAGGTTGGGGCACCAGCCAAAGCCGTTGGCGCTCCGCAGCCAGCTTGTCCAGCGCCTCAGCCGTAACCACGGGATCAACCGGCGAGCTGGCGGGCAGGACGACCAGGGGCAAATCGTCCTGAAGGTAGTATTGCAGAGCAGGGTCGGGATAATTGTGGATGACCAGATCACCGGGGGCGCGCTGCTGGCGGAGGGTGGCTACGAGGGCACGCCAGTCGGGGCTCTTGGCGTAATCTGGGACGTAGAAATAGTTGGACAGCGAGTAGCCAGACGAAGCGAGCACGAGCGCTAGAAGCAATCCCCCCGCTAGCATGGAGGTCAAGCTCCCCGCCATCCTCTCATGCAACTTAGCCATCCCTTCGACAGCCCTTCGGCGGGGTTTATCCTGAGCAAAGCCTGCCCTGAGCCCCGTCGAAGGGTCAAAGGGCTCAGGACAAGGCTCAGGGCGCCGCCGCTGAAGCAAAATACCCAGGCCCAGAGCCAGGAGAATGCAATAGGCCGGGGCGACAATGATGAGGTACCTTTCGTCAAAGATGGGCCGGAACAACGAAATCAACCAGATGCCGCCGGTGGGCAGAAACAGATACGTGCCCAGAGTGACGGCTCTCTCTCTGGGCAGACGTACGAGGCCATAGCAACCTAGCAAGAAGGCGATCACGAAGGTCCACACCAGCAGATTGGTGCGATCCTCGGGAATAGTCGTGCCCAGGCTGAAGACGACGAAGAACCTTCTCGAGAAGGAGAAGAGGCCGATGGGTTCGATCCAGTCTTTGGTGTGACCCAGCATGAATTTGCCCACGTAGAGGAGCCAGGGCACATACAGAACAGCGATTACGGCTTGAGTCACAAACCAGCGTCCCAGCAGATGCCTTTGCCCCCCTTCGACAGGCTCCACGTCTGTAGGGCAAGTTTCCATACCTGCCAGATTTGCGGGGCTGTCGCCTGCCTCCTCCCTTCTCCCCCGACCAGGGAAGAGGTATAAGTAGAGAAAAGTCAAATTCTCTACGGCCAGGATAAAAAGACTGAAGTAGTGGACGTAGAGAGTCCCAATCGTGAAAAGGACATAGCCAATCCAGAGACTCTTCTCACCGCTTTTACGCCCTCGCTCCAGGACCAGGCTGAAGAGCAAGACCGAGCCCAGTCCCAGGCAGGCCAGCATGGAATACATCCGTACGTCCTGGGCGTGCCAGATCAGAAACGGGTTGATGGACGAAAAAAGGGCCGCCAACCATCCCACTTTCGCACCGCAGAGCGCCGAGCCGAGCCGATAGATCATGGGGATCATCAGGATGCTCACAAGCACGGACAGGAAGCGGGCTGCGAATTCGCTCTGGCCCAGCAGGTAGGTCCAGAGGTGCAGAGTAGTATAGTAGAGAGGGGGATGAGGTTCAATGGTAGCCAGTGAGGGCAGCATCTCCCTCAGTGGCTGCTGGGCGAAGAGATGGGCAAAGGCTTCGTCGCCTCGCAGGGCCTGGTAGTCCAGGCGATGCACCCGCAGGGCAAAAGCCACGAGCACAAGCAGAAGCATGGCCAGCCGGATTCGATTTTTGACCATCAATCGGTTCGTTCCCACAGTCATTATGGCTGCTCTCTCCTCCTCGCTGCCGCCCAAGCCTTATCCCACTTCTGGACCTATTTTACCACACTTCTCCTTTTTTGACACCCTCAATACCCACCGCCTTCCCCATATCGGCGCGGGTAGTGCACAGGTTCGTACAGCAACAGGATTTCTCCAACTTTCTGTTCATGCAAACTATGGGGACCGACACGGCCAGGCAGATTGGCTCGGTTCTGGTTGGTGGGGTCGTCTTGGCTTTGCTGGCCTGACCATCTTTAGGGAGCTCAATTTGTGCAGACATGCACAAAGTATTAGTACTCAGAAGCGAGTTTTACTAACCTGGAGCTATCTGAAAAATAGTTCCTTTCCGGTATCTCTTTATGTTAACTTTCTATTGACAAGACAAAAGTCCTGTGGTATAGTAGTAATAGAGGCGCGCCTGGTCTGTTGATCAACAACATCGGGCGACATCGTGGCGTGGGATGGGAGTCTGGCTGATGGTCCCTTTCTCGGTCTGGTGCAAGTTAGCGTGTTTTGTTTTAGAGAGGGTTCCGCGTGTGAGAAAGGCGAGAGCCGACCCATGAAGGATCGGCTCTGCCCGACACAACCCCCTGTTCCCAGAGCAATCAAGTCCGCCACGGCCAATGATGGACCTTGAATGCTTACCCAAAGAACGCACTCTGTGCGCCTTGGTCAGGATTGCGCCTTTATGAAGTATAGCATAATTCGAGTTAGGTGTCAAGACAGTGCAAACTTGCAAACTTGCTTGCGCAGCGGTTGCGAGGGGCTGGGGGCGAGGGGTGGTGATACGAGAGAGGCCGATACAAGTTGTGGCTTTCACCACAAACCAGAGAAGTGCGAAAAATAAGAAGTTGGCGCTTTTTGGCAGTTATTTCTCTTGTTTTGGCAGGTCGAAACTGGCAAAATGTACTCAGGCCAGACAACTGGAAGGGAGAACCGCCATGATTGTGGCATCTTCAATTAACTCCGAGCAACCAAAAAACGTTGGTGAGTTGCGAGATTACCAATTGAAGAATAAGGAGGCTTCCAATGGCACAAGCAGGGATCCATAGCATCGTCGGCACGGCCGTACGCAAATGGACACCCGATCGAGTGTGGTTAATGCTGGGCATCGTCTTCGGCAACATGCTGCCCGATGCCGACAATCTGGCGGTAGCCGTCGCTACGGTCACGGGGCTGCCCACCGAGGGTCTGCACCGCACCTTCACCCACAGCCTCTTCACCGTCGCTGTAGTCGTCATTGCCTTCTACATCGTGGCCTGGGCCACCAAACGTCCCCGTTGGGGCAACCTGGGGTTGGGATTGGGCATCGGCATACTGATGCACATTCTGCTCGACCTGCTGATCTGGTTCAACGGGGTAGAGATCCTGTGGCCTATCCCATCGTGGGTCAACCTGTGGAGCAATGTCACCCCGCCCGAGTGGTGGAGCAAGCTGATGATGCCGGCCGAGTTTCTGTTTTTCGCCCTTTTCTTTGTCTTGCTCGACGTGACGGCACGCAA
>Ga0224495_10002533_pt1 | contig 11868 bp, 13 predicted proteins | sample SF_Jul11_sed_USG_FD_168128 | JGI IMG/M metagenome (GOLD analysis project Ga0224495, IMG submission 168128) | Sediment microbial communities from San Francisco Bay, California, United States - SF_Jul11_sed_USGS_4_1 | ecosystem: Environmental > Aquatic > Marine > Sediment | place: USA: California...
GCCTTTGCTTCATTCCCTTTGAGAATGTGCCCGCTTTACTATCGCGTCGCTCCCACAGTCCCATGAGTTTGAGGTATTTCTCTACCTGAGACTGCGACTCAACGGATGGATAGAAACTGGCAAAATACTGCAAATTGCGCCTTGCGCTAAGCCGATCATACAAACCGGGCGTCTGTGTAAGCATGCCAACCATCTCATGCAGTTGCTCCATGTCCCGGTCAGTTCTATGACCCGCTACGATGGCATAACCCTCCGTAGGTGCAATCATGCCAGCCAGCATTCGAATCGTGGTCGTTTTCCCTGCTCCGTTGGGACCCAGAAAGCCTAGCACCTCTCCAGCTTCGACTGCCAGGGTCACGTCTTCGACTGCAATGGTCTTGCCAAAGTTTCGAGAGAGGCCAAAAGTCTCGATTACTGCCATGAAATGCTGAGTATACCAGCCCCTCGAATGGGTGTAAACAGAGATGTTTGAAAGCGCTTCTTTCAGTTTTCAGAGTACGGAATTGGGCAGATATCTACTTTGTCCAATACCCCACAGGATCTAAGGCAACAAAACGAATGACTGTAGGACCCACTGCATATCCACTTCTTCTGTACTTTATCCCCCAAGAGATCTTGGTTGGTTGCTCCTGCGGACGCTTAGCCATCCCATCCCTTGTCCACCCATCACCAAGCCCAGTTCGCCACCAGAGCATTTTGGCGCGTCCCAGCATTCTTAATCCTCTAACCTTCCACCACCGCCTCAGCTTGGAATCACGGAGCGTGATGCGGAATGTCAATATTAGGTTTCTAAATCACCACTCAACTGCGGAAGCTAGGCTTCCGCTTATCTACAAAAGCTTGTACCCCTTCTTTTCCATCTGGGTGTTCAGCACAGCTGGAAAGCCCGACCCGCTCTCGCTCGATATGTGTTTCAAAGGAAGTATTAAATGAATCTGTAAGTAGCTGTTTGGACCATCTGAAGGAGCTAAGCGAGCCTTTGCTCAATTTGTGAGCCATATTGATGGCTTCCTCCAGAGAATGCCCATCATCTACAACTCTGGTTACCAGTCCCCAGCCTAATGCCTGCTCAGAGGAGATAGGAGCATCAAATCCAGCTATCTCCAAAGCATGCGCCAGCCCTACAATTCTCGGAAGCATGAAGGTGCCTCCACCGTCGATGCAAAGCCCGTTTGATGTATAGGCTTGCCTCAGAGTCGCAGACCGCGCCATAACACGAAAATCACAAGCCAGCGCCAACGAGAATCCACCACCAGCCGCCAACCCGTTAATAGCTGCTATAACCGGTTTAGGCATCCGACGAATCTCCAGTATTGCCTGATGAAAACTCGCCGATAACTTGTGAAAGGCAGCAGACGAACCTAGCGGGAATTCGGAGATCCATTTGAGGTCACCACCGACACAGAATCCCTTGCCCTCACCTGAGATCACCACGCCCCGTACGTTGTCATCAACGGAAAGCATGACAACATGGCGCGCAAATTGCTCGACCATATCATGATCGAAGGCATTGAACACCGACGGACGGTTTAGAATCAGTTTGGCTATTCCATCATCCTGTGACATTGCTATGAAATCCGACATACTCTTGACCCCCTTTTTACATCTCTATTTTGCTGCTACCACTTGATTCTAAAGATGATATCACAAGTGCCGTTACAGTTAATGGTGTCTTTATCGTTTGTCACCTCTCCCTCAAGTCCCATAGCCTGGCACCAGGAATCGAATCTCAGCTTTGCCGCACACTGGTGAATAGCTGTAGTCCCCGCCTTACTCACCATTTTATAAACATAGCATTCCAACACATGCCCCACGAATGTGCTGTTGTCCACTACCTCAAATTCATACTTGTGTTCTTCAGGGAAATAGAGAAGCGCGGCAATCTCCATCAATGTTTGTAGGTCTCGCATATTCCTGACCTCGCCAAAGTCGGTCTCGGCTAGGAGCTGTCTTATTTCCGCCCTCGCTATGGACCTTACCACGGCGAGATTCAGTTTGGTGGCGGCATCGAAGCCAGATTGCTGCACCGATTTTAGAAACCACCTCCCATCATGCAACAGCCATATATTGCGTAGTAGCTTCTCTTTCTGCCGAGATGTCAGCCTAACCTCTTTCGGACTCATCTCTCAGTAGCCTCCTCACAGATAGCTGGCCCAAGACCTTCCATCACCGTTTAATCACCGGTCAAGAGTAAAGGTGATATCTCTAAAACATTTACCGTCTGTGTGCATCATGCAACCTTCCACCTGCGGAGAAACGCTGTATTTCAGTCCCATGCCGTCAAACCAGCCGTAAATCCTTTCAAAGATACCGCACTGGTATTGCTCGATAGCACCGATTCGTTTTATCCCCTCATAGGCAAAACACCTCTCGAAATCACCGCGGAGGATGTTACGTGTAGGAAGGCTGAAGTCTGACTTCATGAAATCCCCTTTCACAATATCCCAGGCGGCCTCAACTAATGACCTAAACTCTTCGAATGTTGCCACGTTCTGTAGGCCCACGGCTTTTTGAATTCTTTTGATCTCTATCATCCCCATCGCCCTGCAAGCCGCCTTATTTATCTTGTTCGTCTTCTCAATGCCGCATTCTTGCCAGCAATGATAGAACCACATGGCGTCATGAGTCATCCAGTTCTTGATCAAGATCTCTTTCAACTCATTTCTGTCAAGTGTCTTCACGCTCGTTGTTCCTCCTCTCCACCGCTCAAGCACCTAGACCTTACTCTCTCTTGCGTTCCTCCACCCGCACTTCCATGACGATATGCCCCCAACCGCCGCAGTCGACGCCGACATCAACACACCCTGTCCGTTTGAACCGCATCTGGTTAGGGTCCACACCAGCATAGAACAGCTCCTGTGCCGCATAGATCAATGTCGGCATGGCACCCAAGGCTCCAAAACAAATTCTCTTGGGGCAAAGCTTGGTTAAGATGTTGCCGGCGCCGTCAAAATAAAACTTATCGCCAACCTTGTGCTGGCTATTACAGCCGTGTGAGTCGACAACTTCCACAACAATTGTCTTGTTCATCAATGCGGTCGCTTTGGAAATAACATCCTCGTTTCTGGGATTCTCTCTGAACTTCTTCATTTCCTTGTCATCGTAGCCCAGGTGTTGCTGATAGAATTTCCAGACATCTTCGCTGATTCTCATTTCGTTTCCTCCTTTAATAACGCTTCGTTATTGACAGCATAACAAGGCATAATAACCTTGTCAATAGAATTTATAACGCCCTGTTATAACTCCCCGAAATTACTTGGCCGGATATTACGAAATGTGATAGAATCCGGGCGTGGTCTCTCCCGCCATCGGAACAAGGATTCAGCAGGCCAGAGAAGAACTTGGCATCACCCAGCAAGAACTGGCAGCCAAGCTAGGCTGCACACAGGCAGCTTTATCCAACTATGAGTTGGGCAAGAGACGACTTTATATCGCCAATTTGGAGCGAATCGCCAGCGCCTTGGGAAAACCCCTAGGCTATTTTACAGAACCAGCCGCCGATGAAGACGATACCCGGGACTGGGCCCGGTATCCTCACCGCTAGAACGCAACGAGCCAAACAGTCCAATTGACTCTGCAACCCACTGGGCTTGCGCTATCTCCGTTTCTCGTCCGATCGGAGGGATTCTAGCCGGCTGACAACTGGACAGTTCTCCTCTTTCGGAAAATCACCCTAGCCGCTACCAAAGCTACTGGGCCCGAGATTAGAAGAGCCTTTCTGTCGTCGGGCATGGGACCCCAGAATGAGTCCCAGAAGGAATCCATGACCTCGGCTATCCTGATATGAGGAAGCCGAAATTGCCTCTCACCCGATTCCGGGTCGTATTGGTAGAACTCGACCTGAGCATTCTCAATTGAGGTCTCATTCTTTCCCTCATACTCCACCCAAATGTGTATCGGAGACGAGTGCACCTGATATGTGACATTTTTCGCTTCCAAGACAGAGGCCAAAACCAGAGCCCGGCTCTTGCAGTCCCCCACCCCTCGCTCCACCGCCTGCTCGACGGTGGGACAATACCATGGCATGCCATAGACCTGCCAGTCATGGCGATAACGTATCGTAGCCAGGACTGCCTTCTCTATATCTACCGCGTCAGAAGGAAGGTCGTTCAGCATAGACTGAACGGCGCCAGGGTTAGGTTCGAAGCTAAGAACTCTGTGGATACTAATGATTATGTTTACAGGATTGGGATATAGTACAAAAAGAATCCACAGTACAAATATTAGTGGAAAGTATCTCCTGAAGACTCTCCTTGCACGCTTCTCTGGGCCTACAAGACCATCTGTCATAGCTGCAACCTCACCCGATCTACTGGTAATGTTCTTCTCTACCTACACGGCCCACGAAACTCCTGCTCGGATTCCGGAGAATCAAGCCAAATATGACATTGGGCCGCCGCAATACCTGTTCGTTACTTCCTTCTGCGTTTCTCTCTTCCTATCTTCCGCAGAGCCTCTTCGCCGAGGCCGAAGTGATGAGCTATTTCGTGGCGTACTACCTCCCCTATTCTTACCTCAATTTCGTAGTCAAAGCGACATTGCGCCTCTATAGGCTTTTGAAAGATACTTATCTTATCAGGCAAGACCAACCCATACCCGCGCCCCCGCCTGGTTTGAGGCACACCTTGGTAAAGCCCAAGCAATTGCCCGGGAGTCTTTGCCCTAGCCTGTCTCAATTGCGCTGTTGTGGGCCACTGTTCCACCACGATATCGACATTTTCCAGCTTGGCCTGAAATTCGAGCGGCAGACTCTCCATGGCTCTCCCTACGAGACGTTCAAATTCTGCTCTTTCCATATTAGGAGACTACAGACACTACTGACAAGAGTGAAGATATCTACTCTTATGTTATCACCAAAGCACGTTGCCGGACAAACAAGTGCAATTCAATGGCATCATCAAGACCAAGCCTTCATGTTAATTGAGCCGTCCACAGTGCAAGAGTGATTCTTTGCTCACGAAACGTAATTATCACAAGTTATCGTGCCATCAAAATGACCGTTCTTGACGAAGCACGAGAATTAGGATAGGCTATTTGCCTAAATCTGAAAAGAGAGGTGTTAAATTGCAGTGCCGTGGCATCAGAGGGGCTATCACGGTTTCAGCAAACAATAGAAAAGGCATCCTCGCAGCGGCTAAGAACCTGCTCACGAAGATGGCGAAGGCCAACAGCATTGAAACTGAGGATATCGCCGCTATTCTTTTCACTACTACATCAGACTTGAATGCTGAGTTTCCTGCTGCGGCGACAAGAGAACTGGGATGGCCATCTAGCCTGGCTTTGCTCTGTGGACATGAGATGAATGTCGACGGTGCGTTGCCTCGCTGCCTGAGAGTCCTCATGCTTGTAAACACCACGAAGAGATCCGATGAAATTGTACATGTTTACCTAGGAGGGGCGAAAAAGTTAAAGGATAAACCATCACCCGCAATTGGAGGTAAGACATGATTGTAGTCATGAAAACTAGCTCCAGGCCTGACGAAATCAGCAGAGTCACAAAGCGAATCGAAGACTTTGGCCTAAAGGCACACATCTCAGAAGGTGTCGACCATACCGTTATCGGCGTGTTGGGCCAAGTCTTCACGGAGCTTCGCGATGCTCTGGAGTTGCTCCCCGGGGTAGAACAGGTTTTACTGGTGAGCAAGCCATACAAACTTGCCAGTCGGGAGTTTCACCCTCGAGATACGGTAGTGGAGGTAAAAGGCGTGGCTATCGGTGGCAAGGAAATAATCGTTATGGCTGGTCCCTGCGCCATAGAAAGCGAGGAGCAGCTCCTACTCACAGCTCAGGAGGTCAAGGCCGCTGGCGCCACTGTGCTGCGCGGGGGTGCCTTCAAGCCACGTACTTCGCCTTACGACTTTCGAGGGTTGGGGGAAACAGGACTGAAAATACTGGCTGCAGTAGGAAAGGAAAACAAGATGCCAGTGATTACTGAAGTTATGTCGCCGGACCAGGTCGATTTGGTGGCCAAATATGCTGACATACTTCAGATCGGTGCCAGAAACATGCAGAACTTTATCCTGCTCGATGAGGTGGGCAAAACAAGGAAGCCGGTGTTGCTCAAACGCGGTTTGTCCTCTACTATTCAAGAGTGGCTGCTGGCCGCTGAATATATTCTGGCGCAGGACAACGAACAGGTTATTCTTTGCGAAAGAGGTATCAGAACCTTTGAGACCCATACCCGCAATACTATGGATGTCAGCTCAATACCAATTATCGAGAAGGTCAGCCATTTGCCCATTATCGCAGATCCCAGCCACGCTACAGGCAAATGGTACCTAGTACCTCCCTTAGCATTGGCAACAGTAGCCGCCGGAGCAGATGGACTTCTCATAGAAGTCCATCCTAATCCTGACATGGCGCTTGCCGATGGTCCTCAGTCACTCAACTTTGACAGCTTTCGACTCCTCATGTCTCAACTATCGCCCATAGCCCAGGCTAGAAATAGACAGCTAGCTACTCAGAGCGCAAAGAGCAAACACTAAGACCAGAGACCATGGAAATCGAGCAGGAGCTAGCCAGTATAACTCCTCAGGGGGAAACATTGCTTACCATAGGCGTGTTTGACGGCGTTCATGCCGGTCATCGCTATTTGCTAAAACAACTGCAGCAGCAAGCAGCACAGAAGGATCTCGTTAGCGGAGTAGTTACCTTCGATCCCCATCCCCAATCGGTGTTGCATCCCCATGACCAATTGCCTCAGCTCAGTAGCTTGGAGGATAGGATCGCGACTTTTCAGCAGCTAGGCATAAACATAGTTGCAGTATTGGCATTTACTCCCGAGCTGGCACAGCTAGGTGCGCGCGACTTTATGTCCTTGCTCAAGAAGTACCTCAAGATGCGGGGCATTGTGGTGGGACCCGACTTTGTCCTAGGAAGAGGCGGCGAAGGCAATATCGACCTGCTCCATACTCTGGGAGATAGAATGGGGTTCAGTGTGGAAGTCGCCTCTCCCTATACAATCAACGGCGAGGTAGTGAGCAGCACTCTCATCCGCCAAGCACTAATCCAAGGCGATATGAAAAGAGTGGAGAAGCTAATGGGGCGCCGTTTCTACATCAGAGGCAATGTCATCACATCCGACAAACGCGGACGAGTTCTGGGATTTCCCACCGCTAACCTAGACATAGAGCCACAACAAGCATTACCCAACAATGGCATCTATGCTACTATGACTCAAGTAGCCGGCAAGCGGTTCCCTTCCGCAACCAATATCGGCAGCCGCCCCACCTTTGGGGAAGGGAAAAGAATGGTGGAAACTCACCTGCTAGACTACAAAGGTGATCTATATGGCAGAGAGATAAGGGTCGAATTTGTGCAAAAATTAAGGGATGAGCAACGCTTTCCTTCTTCCGAACAGCTAAAGATACAAATAGAAAAAGATGTTCGAAAGGTAGAAGCACTTCTAGCCAAAGATTCAAAATGACTGATACAAGGTTTGCCACCTTACTAAGACGAGGAGTGGCTGAGATCATAACGGAGGCCGAGCTACTAGGGCTGCTCAACTCGGGGAGAATTCTGAACCTGAAACAGGGCTTCGATCCCAGTGCTCCTGACATTCACCTCGGACATGTAGTGGGATTGAGAAAGCTGCGTCAATTCCAAGAGCTAGGCCACAGAGTCACTCTAATAGTCGGTGACTGGACAGCGAGGATTGGCGACCCCAGTGGTCAGTCAGCTACACGCCCTATGCTCTCACCCAGCGAAATAGAAAATAATGCTAGAACCTACATGGAACAGTTCTTCAAGGTGGTAGATAAGGACAAAACAGAGCTAAGATGGCAAAGCGAATGGTTTTCACCGTTCAGTTTGGAAGAAGTAATCAAACTCACCAGCAAATTTACGGTTGCTCAACTTCTAGCCAGAGAGGATTTCAACAAGCGGTATAATTCTGGCAACCCCATATCCCTAACTGAAATGCTTTACCCTTTGCTTCAGAGTTATGATTCAGTAGCCATCAAAGCCGATGTCGAATTCGGTGGCATTGACCAGAAATTCAATTGCCTTGTGGGCAGAGAGCTTCAGCAAAGCACGGGGCAATCTCCCCAGCAAGTTTTCCTTGTTCCCCTCCTGATTGGTACTGACGGCAAACAGAAGATGAGCAAGAGCTTACATAACCATATAGGCATTGTTGAGCCTCCCCAGGAAATATACGGTAAGGTGATGTCCATCCCCGACTCCCTTATCCTGGACTATTTTGAGCTGGTGACCGACGTCCCCGAAGAAGAGATTGCCGAGTTTAAGAAGCAACTAGAAACTCACTCAGTTAACCCCATGGACCTTAAAAAGCGATTGGCTCATGAAATTGTCAGGCAGTTCCACGGTAGACAGGCAGCGGATCAAGCGCAGGAGCATTTCCAGGGGCAGTTTCAGACGCGAGAACTTCACAAGATAGAAGTGAGAGCGAGTATCGGCATCAAAGCTAGTGTTGAAGCGATCCATCGCAGGGACATCCCAAGGTGGCTTGTGAATAACAAATTTACGAACAGCATCAGCGAAGCCAAAAGGCTACTTGCTCAGGGTGCTGTTCAGATAGTCCGAGCAGATGGAACCAGACAGGTAGTCAAAGATGAGAATATTGAAATCAAACCTGGTGACAAGATTAAAGTCGGTAAGCGCCGCCTTGCCGAAATCGTCGATGCTGATAAAGAAAAGGGCTAATTAGGAGGTAGAAATGCAGCTACGTATTCCAGGACCAACACCTTGTCCGCCGCAAGCCCTTGAGGCCATGGCGCGACAGATGATGAACCATCGGGGGCCGGAATTCGGCAAGATTCTCAATTCGATAACGGAGAAACTAAAACAGGCGTTTCAGACCAAGGGAGATGTTTTTGTACTTACCGCTTCCGGTACCGGCGGCCTCGAAGCAGCCATTGTCAATACTCTATCGCCGGGTGATAAGGTCTTGTCCCTCGCCAACGGGGTCTTTGCCGAGCGCTTTGCCGATATCGCTGAAAAATATGGCGCTGAAGTGGCCCATTTGAACTTCGAATGGGGCAAGCCAGTCAGCCTTGATGCCGTGGAAGAAGCATTGAGGACAGACGGCAATATTAAGGCGGTACTGGCAACTCATAATGAAACATCCACGGGGATGACCAATGACATTAAGGGGATAAGCGCCGTAGTCAAGAAATTCGATAAGCTTCTCCTGGTTGACGCCATCTCAAGTCTAGGCTGCATCAGCTTGCCCACCGACGACTGGCATTGTGACATAGTGGTCACCGCTTCCCAGAAGGGATGGATGGTTCCTCCCGGATTAGCCATGGTCAGTGTAAGTGAAAAGGCCTGGCAGGCTCACTCCAAGGCGAAAATGCCGCGCTACTATTTGGATTTCAGCAAAGCCAAAGACTATCTTGAAAAAGGCCAAACTCCCTGGACGCCAGCTATCTCCATTTTCTATGCCCTTGACGCTACACTGGATTTGATGCTAAGCGAGGGATTGAACAATATATTCGCAAGACACGCTCGAGTAGGCCAGACGGCAAGAAACGGAGTGCGATCGCTAGGCCTATCTCTTTTCCCTGACGAGAAATACGCTTCCAACACAGTGACTGCGGTAAATGCCACGGACAGAATCGACGTCGCCAGATTGATTCAGGTACTCCGAGAAGAGCATGAAGTAATCATTGCCGGTGGGCAGCAGAAGCTGTCAGGCAAGATCTTCCGAATTGGCCATCTCGGACTAGTATATGATAGGGATATCAAATTAATACTGGAGGCGTTAAACAAAGCTCTACCCCGAGCAAAGAAAGGCTAGCTAGATGATGAGAATTCTAGTTGCTGACCCGATCGCCGAAGCAGGCATACAATTTCTGCGTAGCTACGCTCAGGTCGATGTCAAGACCAAGTTGGAGCCTGACCAGCTTAAGGCAATAATCGGTGATTATGATGCTTTGATTGTCCGCAGCCAGACAAAAGTAGGAGCAGAGGCTATTGAGTCGGGGAAGAAACTCAAAGTGATCGGCCGAGCCGGAGTGGGCATAGACAACATTGATGTCGATGCTGCTACCAGGAACGGCATTGTAGTGGTTAACGCCCCTACGGGCAATATCATAGCTGCCGCAGAACATACCGTCGCCCTTATGCTTGCTCTAGCGCGCAATGTGCCACAGGCAAACAGCTACCTTAAATCAGGCAAATGGCGAAGAGAAGAATTTGTCGGCACAGAAATCAGAAATAAGACATTGGGCATCATTGGTCTCGGCAATGTTGGCTCCGAAGTAGCTAAACGCGTCCAGGCTTTCGAAATGCGCGTTATTGCCCACGACCCATTTGTCTCCAAAGACTACGCCCTCAATCTCAAAGTAGAGTTAGTGTCTATGGATCAGCTTCTTAAGGAAGCGGATTTCATCACTCTCCACGTGCCGCTGACTGCAACCACCAACAAATTAATTGGAAGCAAAGAATTGGCAAAACTAAAGCCCACAGCCCGTATTATCAACTGTGCACGGGGTGGAGTGATTGATGAGGAAGCATTACTCAAAGCAATCAAAGCTGGCAAGATAGCTGGCGCTGCTTTCGATGTCTTTGACCACGAGCCAGTAACAGATAGTCCTCTCTTCGATGAGGATAGGATAATTGTCACGCCACATCTGGGCGCCTCCACAGTTGAGGCTCAAACCAGCGTAGCCAAAGACGTTGCCGCGGAGGTTTTGACCGTGCTTCAAGGACAATTCAGCAAATACGCTGTTAATGCCCCACATATAGGCCCCGAGCTAGTCCCATTTATGAAAGTAGCCACAGTTATCGGTAACCTCGCCAGTCAACTGATGGAAGGACAAATTAACTCAACACACATCAGGTATAGTGGAGGGGTGACCAATTACGACTGTAACCCTATCAAGACAGCGCTCATCAGCGGGTTACTGCAGCAAGCGAGCGAAGAAAGAATCAACCTGGTCAACGTTGGTCTTATCGCCACTCAGCATGGTCTAAAGATCAGCGAAGAAAAAGAGGCAATATGCCAGAACTATGCTAACTTGCTTACGCTACAGGTCAATACCAATGCGGGAACCACCACAATATCGGGCACAGTTAGAGACAGCGAGACTCACATCGTCCAGGTCAACGATTTCTGGATGGATATCGTGCCCACTGGCGGATATTTCCTCTTCTGTGACCATCTCGATCGGCCCCGGCTTGTTGGCACCATCGGCAACATCACGGGCAAAGCCGATATCAACATTAGCTCCATGCACCTGTCCCGGCTTCAGCCTCGAGGAAAAGCCCTTATGATCCTGGCGTTGGATGAGCCTCTGGGTGAAGAGGACTTGCAGGAGATACGCGCCCTTCCTGGCGTTTACAGCGCCAAAGCAGTCAGACTATAGCTGGTCTTTCCCTTAATCTCACTCAGTCCAGGGCATTTATGACCAAACCAGCCGGGAGCTTGGGATAAAAATAAGTAGATTTGCGTGGCATCCTATCTTGGGCGTCAGCAACAGCCTTGACCATCCCCGGCTCGGGAGGACGTAGCAGGAAAGCCAACTGATACTTCCCTTCTCTTATCTGCTCCTGGGCTTCCTTCAAATCTACTGTGTAAGCGATCTCTAGGTCGTCGACTCCGCCTAGGACGCTCTCCAAAATAATATGATTAAGAATGCTAACGCCAAATTCTAGATAAGCTTGGGACCTGCTACCAGGCATCATAGCCTCAAGGGAAATATCTTGACCTTTCTTCAACACGACCAATGAGCCAGGTTGTAGACCCAAGATTCCCAAACAGCTATCAACTGGTAGCTCCGACGCCTCACGGCTGGCTCCTTTTAAGGGAAGAGACTGAAGCACAAAGTAACTTCTGAGTTGATCTTCCAGCCGCACTAAGATCGAAGGCGCTATGCCACGCACCAGTCTGTGCAGAGCCAGAACAAC
>Ga0224495_10002534_pt1 | contig 11868 bp, 12 predicted proteins | sample SF_Jul11_sed_USG_FD_168128 | JGI IMG/M metagenome (GOLD analysis project Ga0224495, IMG submission 168128) | Sediment microbial communities from San Francisco Bay, California, United States - SF_Jul11_sed_USGS_4_1 | ecosystem: Environmental > Aquatic > Marine > Sediment | place: USA: California...
CATGCTCCTTCTCCTGGTTGGCGGTTTCGGTGAATATATCGGATATCTGAACATACCCCTCTTTTTTTGCCTGGCTGGCAAAATAGGTGTACCGGTTTCTTGCCTGCGACTCCCCGGAAAATGCAGATAAAAGATTTTTTTCCGTTTGGGTCCCTTTTAACGTCATATCAAACGCCTCCTTTTATGTGTTTGTTGATTATTTTTAAAAACTAAATACCGCCGGTGATACAACACACCTCTAACCGTTTTTTAGCTGTCTGACTCTTCAGCCCACCACCCTTTTGCTATGTGTTTTTCTTTTTCCTGTTCCGCAAGTTTTTTCACTTTATAGGCCGAATCACGCAATACTCCGTAAAGAATGCCACAGCCGTTATCTTCTCGCTCAATGTCGCCCTTATCTGCGACTCTGATCATTTCATCTACAAGATTCAATGTTTTTCTAATATTATGATTGCAGCGTCTCACGTATCAGGGTCTCCATAAGCTATCAAAACTTTATCAATCTTTGTTCAGTTTTTCCAGCGCTGTGGCCAGGTCTTTTAAGTCGGGCCGCTTGTTAATGTCGGATACATGTGCGTACCTTAAGATACCGTTCTTATCTATGATAAACAACGCCCTCTCAGCGACACCATCTGAGCGAAGCACACCGAACATCTTTGCAACCTTACCATGGGGCCAAAAATCGGAAAGAACCGGAAACCATAGATCCCCCATCTGATTGGTCCAGGCATAAAGGGTCGGAATGTTGTCTACCGTAATCCCCAAAAGTACCGCACCGTTTTTATCAAAAATAACCTTCGCAAGATTATAGCCCGGCCATTGATCCGAACACACCGGCGTCCAGGCAGCCGGCACAAAGGAAATGACAACATTTTTTTTCCCTTTAAATTGACTCAAAGAGATTTTTTCTCCAGATAAAGAAGGAAGAGTGAAATCAGGTGCCTTTTCTCCGACCTTGACTTTCAGTTTGCTGTCTATCGGTTTTAACTGTCCGGGATTATAAATATTTTTTTTGAACGCATCTGACAGTCCAAATGCATAAGTGCTAATAAAAAAAAGGACGAAAAGCGTTAAAAATATCTTAGAGTATTTTCTCACAGTCAACACCTCCTCTTTAAAATCCGGCTTTAGAAAGAATTAAGTTTAAGAATTTGGGTGCATCTTCTATTGCACCGCGCTCGGAATAAAAAATACTGTGGGTTCCATCCTTATTTATTTTAACGCCGATAAAGTATGGCGTTCTCACCTCTCCAAACATTTTGTGGATGGAAAAATCGCTATCTGGAAAAAGTGGAAAATTAACATCATAAGTCTTTTGGAAAAAATCAACCTCGAAAGGAGAGTTACCGGCACCAATACCGATCAGCTTTATTTTATTTTTCAGTTTTTCATCTTGTGCAATCTTATTGTACAATTCATTTACCACCGGTGCATCTTTCTGGCAGTATGGGCAGTACATGCTAAAGATTTCTATTAGGACAACCTCTGCTTTTATCTCAGGAATGCGAAATGTTTTTTTATTTTTGGTAATGCCTAGATAGTTTTGGTGAGCTGGCACCTCAGGCACAGACAGCGTTATTTCCGGCAGCATCCCCCCTTCTTTCGGAGGGGCAATTCCCGCGGAAAGCAGACCGATGGACAATAACAATAAAATTAAAACCCAACTAACGACGGATGTTTTTTTCATAATAACTCCTTATTTTATCTTAAATAACAAGTTTTGTGCCAGGCAGAATAAATAATCGATAGATATCATAATATCCTGACATACATTAATTGTTTTAAATTACTGCAAACCAAAATTTGTTTTAATTAAATGTTAGTTATCACCGATTTAAGGGTTCGCAAAACCGGTCCAAAGATCAAAAAATTTTGAAAGGCCTACAAAAACATGTAAACGAAACTGTATTGAAAGCATGCGAAAAGACTAAAAACTGTCTCACATTAAATGTTGATACACATTTGTATTATGAAACAAGATCCTTATTGATTTTTTAGGGCAACCAGTTCTTTGCTAAGTATTTTTATGTGGCCCATCTCTTCTTTGATAATTTTGTCAAGTTTATCCTTCCCATACTTTTCAGGGACCATTTCTTTCATACCAAGATAAAAAACGATGGAATCTTTTTCAGCAAGGATGGCTGCCTTGAGGACACTTTTCATGGATGAAAAATCAATCTCTTTTTCAAAAAAGATTTTGGTATCTGCCAGCGCCCGGAGATAAAGGGCGGATTCATTTTGAGGGTCAAACGCCGTTGATGCTTTTTCATTTCCCGACAGTTCCGACCTTAAATCTACAAATGTCTTTTCATGTTCGACTTCCATTTCCGAAAGTTCAATAAGAAGCTTTTTATACTTAGGATTGTCTGTGTTTTGAGCGGCATCTCCATAAAATTTGGCGCCATTTCTTTCAAGTTGTTCAGCCATCTCAAACACATCGTTTGCAGTAAAGTCATAAACCATTTTTTCATGCCTTTCGATATCTTGAATTATTCTTTTATCCTGCATTCCTTATCCCATTCAGGGCATGCAGTTTTCATATCAGTCTCGTACTTGATTAAGCATTCGCTACAATCCATTTCAACATTTGTTACATCACCGTATCTTTCTTTGATTTCTTCGGTAGACAGATGTGTAACAGCACTGCATCCGCACTGAGGACAGGATGTTTCAATTTTATACCGTTTGGACGACATGTTGCACCTCCTATGAATGGGGTTATAAAAAGGTTAATACGATATGTTACAGAAAAAGTTCGTTTTTTGATGAGTTAAAGATTATGATGATATATAAATGACCTAAGAAAATGACCTAAGAAATAATTTGCATACCAATTTTATCTTGATTTAAATGCAATGCTCATGCCAAATATGTCACAAGTTTATTTCCCAGGTTGGCATAGTTGTTGTATTGTGTGTTTAAGGGATTGGTGAGTTTTTATTATAACCTTTTATCAGCGAAATGAATAATCTTTTTTAAAAGGACCGTAAGATGGCAAAATACATCGGGATTAATCATCTGGCAATGGCCACCCGAGATATGGATACCACTATTAGATTCTGGCGGGATTTGTTGGGACTGCGTCTTGTGGCCGGACTCGGCGGGCCGAAATACAGACATTATTTTTTTGAACTTTCCGAGTATGACATGATTGCCTTTTTTGAGTGGCCTGACGTCGAAAAAATGCCCGAAAAAGATCATGGCGTGCCGGTCAGAGGTCCCTTTGTATTTGACCATGTTTCTTTGGGGGTTGAAAGTGATGAAGACCTATGGGAACTTAAGGACAAACTTGAAACCGCTGGAATTTGGGTTTCGGAAGTTATCGATCATGGGTTTATCCATTCCATCTATTCCTTTGATCCGAACAATATCCCCATTGAGTTCAGCGCACCGGTTGCCGGTTTAGACATACGAAAGTCTCCCAAGATGAAAGACAAAAGTCCCACGGCAATTGCCGAAGAAGGCGCCAATCCTCAGGCCGGCCATTGGCCGGAAGTCAAAAAGTCGACTCCGTTAGAGGATCGCAGCATTTATCCGGGTGAAGGTATGGCTTTAATCTGACGTAAGCAAATTTATTAAATTAGGAATGAGCTTATTATGAAATACCGAAAAGAAAAAGATTCATTGGGAATTATAGAAGTTCCAGCAGATGCGTATTTTGGAGCAAGTACCCAGAGGGCGGTTAACAATTTTCCTGTCAGCGGTCTTAGATTTCACGCTTCATTTATTTATTCCCTTGCTCTGATAAAACAATGTGCTGCAATGGTGAACCATGAACTGGGCCTTCTTGACAGAAAGGTATCAGAACCCATTGTCACATCCGCCAAGGAAATTATGCAAGGAAAATTGGAAGATCAGTTTGTGGTGGATGTATTTCAAACTGGATCAGGCACTTCAACGAACATGAACGTGAACGAGGTCATTGCATCTAGGGCAAACGAAATTGTTACAGGGAAAAAAGGGGGGAAATTTCCGGTTCATCCCAATGATCATGTCAATCTCGGACAATCGAGCAATGACGTCATCCCTTCTGCCATCCATATCTCTGCATTAACCCTTATTAAAAAGAGTCTTATTCCTTCATTGGTCAGTCTCAAAAGAAGCCTTTCAGATAAAGCCGTTGAATTTAAAGATGTAAAAAAAATCGGAAGAACCCATTTACAGGATGCCGTACCCATATTTTTGGGTCAGGCGTTTTCAGGATATGAAAGACAAATTGCGCTTGCCATAAAAAGAATTGAGACCGCCCAAGACCATCTCGCAGAACTTGCCTTGGGCGGAACCGCTGTTGGAAACGGCCTGAATACCCATCCTGATTTTGCAAAAAAAGTTATCCTCCTGATCTCGAAACATTCAAAATTCAACTTTAGGGAAGCAGAAAACCATTTTGAAGCCCAGGGGGCACAGGACGCTGCGGTCGAAACCAGCGGCGCCTTAAAAACCATCGCCGGCAGTCTGGTGAAAATTTGCAATGACATTCGATGGCTTGCATCCGGCCCCAGGTGCGGGCTGGGTGAAATATCGATTCCTTCTCTTCAACCCGGGTCTTCTATTATGCCCGGAAAGATTAATCCGGTTATTCCGGAAGCCGTTATTCAGGTATGTGCTCAGGTCATGGGAAACGACACCACAATTACGATAAGCGGACAGGCGGGCAATTTTGAATTAAATGTAATGCTGCCGGTGATTGCCTATAACCTTCTGCAATCCATAGACCTTCTTTCTTCTGTAACCAAGCTTTTAGCTGAAAAATGCATCATCGGAATTCGCGCCAATCGACAAAAATGTGCCGCCGACATCGAAAAAAGCCTGGCCATGGCAACCTATCTGGTACCCCATGTCGGATACGACAAGGCAGCCGCCATTGCAAACAAGGCCCACGAGACGGGCAAAACCATCATCGAAATTGTTCTAGAGGAAAAGATTCTTCCTGAGAAAGAATTGGCAAGAATCTTTTTTTCTTAAATACTTGAGCCCTCGGGGTGTTTTTCTGAATAGCCGCTTCATGGATAATCTTTTTTTAAAACGCGTGAACTCGTAGCAAGGGTTCGTAAAGAAAGAACAGGAACCAATCTTTAAAAAATCAATAGGTTCACAGTATAACTTGCAATTTCTTTAAAGATTCGATTTCGGCATGCGCCTGTTCTTTCTGACGATCCCTACGCCACTCAAACAGCACCCATTTTAAAAAAAGATCATCCATTCCGCTAATATTCAATCGTCAATCATCAATCGTTTGTAATCGTAAAATTATACCGTTTAGATTTTTTTGCCACCAAAAACACAACATTCACAATTCAGATACAAGAGGAATATTATGACAATCCCCGGAGATCTTCATACAACCGCCATGGCTGTCATGCCCCATAAAGATGCGGACAGGGCACTCGAATTCGCCCTATCCATGGATATTCCATTCTGGCCTCAGCTGCCGCACGTCAGTTACTATGAAGACATGTATGTTCAGGCCGCCGAACATTTTCCCGGTATTCTTCTGGATATGGAAAAACGAACCCTTCGTTTTTCCATGGATAAGTTTATCAATGAATTTGAAGAGACCATGGCCCATTTTGACGAACCTGAATACTTTGACATCAGTAAAGCGTATTCGGTGGTTTATCATAAATTTCTAGAAATGAACCTTTCCGACCGACCCGCCATAAGAGGGCAACTGGAAGGACCCGTCAGTTTTGGCTTAAATATACTTGACCAGGATGACCGACCGATTCTCTTTGAAGACACCATACGTCCATTTATGCTCGAATTTATGGCAAAGCGCATCAATGTCCAGCTGCATCGGCTTCAAAAAATGAATTCTAATGCTTTTATGTTTATTGATGAACCGGGACTGCAATTTTTATTCAGTGCACTTTCGGGTTATGACAACATAAAGGCCAAAGGCGATCTGGAGCACTTTTTCGCTATGGTGAATAGACCTCGCGGTATCCATTTGTGTGGAAATCCGGACTGGGATTTCCTTTTGAATCTGGATCTTGACATCATTTCTCTGGATATATACCAAAATGGAGAAGTATTTTCATCGTATTGTGGATCGATAAAACAATTCCTTCACCGCGGCGGGGTCATTGCATGGGGGATTGTACCCACAAATTTTGAGCCTTTTGAAGCTGAAGATATCGGTTCGCTGGAAACAAGGCTGTCAGCATTGTGGGATTTATTGGATGATAAAGGCATCGATAAAGAGTTTTTAATATCGAGAAGTCTTTTATCTCCGGCAACCTGCTGCCTGGTCAACCCAGACGGAGAAAAGACCGTTGAAAAGGCGTTTAAAGTTGTTCAGGAATTATCACACCGGCTGCGGGACAGGTATGGACTGAAATAGTGTCTACAGCAATTCCCAAAAACATGTTCCGATTGAATTGCTTACGGTCACAATTTCAGTAAGCCTCAGGATGATTCCGCACTTTTAGCCCGGATTTTTCGCAGATTGGACCTTTTTCAGAAAATCATTAAGAAGCCTTCCTACAATCGCCAAACACTCGGGGTCCAGGTAATGTTCCGCACGTCTTTCGAAAATAACCTTGCACTGGGCCGGAAATTCTTCATCTACATCATCAAAAAGTAAAAGCACAGGAACTTTCGGCAGCGGATAGAGTTTCATGATAAGTTGATAATTAAGATCCAAACCCGGATCCCTCCCACCAAGTTTTTCACATGCTGCTCTCAGATCTTCCAGGCGATTCGAAAAATTTCGGACAATCGGTCGTTCCGTATGATTCACGAAACTATGAACCAAAGGAGCGGTATCTTTAAAGTCTCTATAGGAGACCCATTCCTTGTCCAGAGAAGGTATATCCGGACATAGAAGCAGGTATTTGCAAAGGACAACGATGATTCCCATAGGCGGCTGTTCGCCGGACGGGTCTGTTATTCCCCGGCTTGATATCCTGTAAGGTTGCCCGAAAAAGGAAAGAACCATCTCATCTTTTTCAACACGCCCCCCTAATTTTTCGGCTCTTGAATCGAGATCGATTTTGCCAATCTGATCCAAGTAATTTTGATACGTTTCTTTAAAAACAGACGCTTTTTCCACAATATATCACCCCTATTTTTGGGATATGAACATGTTAACCCGATCCCAGAACCCCTGGCCCAGACCGTGATAATTTATCCGAAAGAATAAAACTTATTTGTCTTAAGGCATTGCAATCGCAAGTTCCTTATGCAGACATGTCGCACCAGGGCGGGCCATTATTCCATTATTCCAGCATTCCAATTGTAAGCGAAGCGAACTAAGTTCATATTATGATTTTATCAGCATGTCAATTCTACAGGATCATTCAAAATACGCATACAGTGAACGTCTTTTTCAGATTTTCATTGACAAATTTCATCAAAAGTGCATAAAAATATAATTAATATCAATAGTTGTAAATTTTGATCCCTGAATCTTATTGGCTCTTTAAATAACGCCTCGCGTTCTTATTATTCAAAACCCATAGCAACTTATTAATCGCAACGCCTTTTGAAACCATGATCTTGAATGAACGGTTATTCCAAAAGGTTCGGAGAATCTTTCCATGAGCGGAAAACCAACCTATAAAGAATTGGAAAAAAAAATTACAGTATTGGAAAAAAAGATTGTAGAGCTGGAAGGGAGCAAAAAGGCCATTCAAAGAAGCGAAAAAAGATTGAAAGAAGCTGAAAGCATCGCAAAGATAGGACATTGGGAATTGGATTTGGTTACTAATACGTTATATTGGTCGGATGAAATTTATCGTATTTTTGATTCAAATCCTCAAGAATTTGGCGCAACTTACGAAGCCTTTCTCAATGCCGTGCATCCTGAAGACAGAAACACTGTAGACAAAGCGTTTACAGATTCAGTAAAAAAAAGGACAGGTTATGATATCGTCCACAGACTGCTCCTTAAAAACGGTACATTGAAATATGTGCATGAAAAATGTCGGACCATATACGATGCGGATGGAAAACCGTTACGCTCTTTAGGAACCGTTCAAGACATTACCCATCAAAAACTGGATGAGCATCGCTTTTCCGGAATTATCGGACGTGATCCGAAGATGAAAGACATCTTCGAGATGATAAGAGAAATTACTGACGTCGATATTCCTGTCCTCATTCAGGGAGAAAGCGGCACCGGAAAAGAACTGGTAGCCCGTGCCATACATAACGAAGGCCCGCGTGTGCATAAAGCCTTCGTACCGGTCAATTGCGGGGCTCTGCCCGAGGGGTTGCTGGAAAGCGAACTTTTCGGTCACGTGAAGGGTTCTTTTACCGGAGCCTTGAGAGACAGGAAAGGCCGATTTGAAATGGCCAACGGCGGTACGCTGTTTCTGGACGAAATAGGAGATTTACCCAAAGTGATGCAGGCAAAGTTACTGAGGGTTCTACAGGAAGGCAATTTCGAACGGGTGGGGGATGAAAAAACCATTTCTGTGGATGTTCGAATTATCAGCGCCGCAAATCGAAACCTGAAAAACGAAGTGGAAAAGGGGAATTTCCGTGATGATCTATACTATCGGATCAGTGTGGTTCCCATTCATATGCCGCCGCTGAGAAAGCGTAAAAACGATATTCCTCTCCTCGTCAACAACTTCCTTAAAAAAGCCGCTTATAAAGAACAAAAAACAAAAAACATTTCGGAAAGTGCGCTATCCGTTATGATTGATTACCCCTGGCCCGGGAATGTCCGGGAGCTTCAAAGTGCCATTCATTATGCACTTATAAAATCCAGAGGAAAAATCATTCAACCTGTTCACCTCCCTATGGAATTGAGAAAGCAGGAAATTAATCGGTTATCCCGTGGACCGTCTCTGAGGCTGGATTCGAAAATCGTAAAAGAAGCTCTGATTCGAAGCGGCGGTAATAAGGCCAAAACTGCAAGATATCTGGGTGTGGGACGGGCCACATTATACCGTTTTTTAAAGGATTTCCCGGATATCGCTTCAAATATTTACGAATCTGAATAATTTTTGCTTGCATCAGGCCTTCTCAATTTTTACTCCTTAGATCAAGGTGCGAGGCAGCCAATGAACTTCAACTGCGAAAGATGCGGAATTTGCTGTAAAAAGATTGGCATTCCATGGTCTGAATTGGATCCTCGTCTTGCTGCGGATTATCTGGACATGAACCTCGAGGATTTTATTGATTTATATGGTTTTGTTAGGAACGAATATTCCGGAAAAATCGAACATACCGAATATAACGCAGCACCTTGCCCCTTTCTGAAATTCAATATGGAAAATGCGTTTTGTAGAATCTATCCTGTCAGACCCTGGATCTGTAAAGGCTACCCGGGGCCAGGGACATCATGTATCAATGGACGAAAGCGGTCTTGATTCAACCTGCCATTTTGGCTGTGGGCGAGGCCTGCAACACAGACCTCGCCCACAGCTTTGGCCATCTGCCACGGCGGCCTGCTGCCCGCAATTAGCGTTGCTGAAAATTAAGATTGCGAAACTCGAGCACCTTACTTTCCCACACAGATTAGGCCACTTCCTGATAGGCTGCATCAACCACATCATCATCCGATCCGGAGGAAGTGTTTTGCCAATTGTTTTCCGAAGCATATCCATGCTGCGGATCTCCTGAACCGGAATTTTTCTGATAAACAGAAGCCGCCATCTTATGAGAAGCCTGGGTCAACACTTCGGTCAAGCGCTTGATCTCATCCGTATCTTCACCTTCCATCGCGCGTTTCAGGTTCTTGACCGCATATTCGATATCGGTCCGGGTTCCTTCATCAATTTTATCTGTAAATTCACTCAGCGATTTTTCGGTGGTATAAATAAGAGCATCGGCGGTATTCCTTGCATCCACAAGATCCTTTTTACTTCTATCAGATTCGGCATGAAGCTCTGCATCCCGCACCAAACGATCGATCTCTTCTTTGGTCAAACCGGAAGAAGCGGTAATGCGTATGGACTGCTGCTTTCCTGTAGCCATATCTTTTGCCGAAACATCCACAATACCGTTGGCATCGATATCAAAGGCGACTTCAATCTGCGGCATACCTCTCGGCGCCGGAGGAATACCCGTCAACTCGAAACGTCCCAAGGTTTTGTTTCCGGAAGCCATCTCACGCTCGCCCTGGAGCACATGAATCGAAACCGCCGGTTGGTTGTCCTCGGCAGTTGAAAAAACCTGACTCTTTTTGGCCGGAATGGTGGTGTTTTTTTCGATGAGCTTTGTCATGACACCGCCCAGAGTTTCGATACCCAGGGATAGGGGGGTTACGTCAAGGAGTAGAACATCTTTCACATCGCCTTTCAATACAGCACCCTGAATCGCCGCACCTAGGGCAACCACCTCATCCGGATTTACGCCTTTGCCGGGGGCTTTACCAAATATTCTCTTGACACGCTCCTGGACCGCCGGCATGCGGGTCATTCCCCCGACAAGAATCACTTCATCAACATCTCCTGTCGATATACCCGCATCATCCATCGCCGTTTTACAGGGACCTTCAAGCTTATCCAACAAATCACTGACCAGAGCTTCAAGTTTGGCCCGGGTGATTCTAATATTCAAGTGTTTCGGACCGCTGGCGTCAGCTGTAATAAACGGCAAATTTACATCCGTCTCCATGGAGGAAGACAGTTCCATCTTGGCCTTTTCAGCGGCTTCTTTTAACCGTTGTAAAGCCATGGTATCTTTTCTCAGATCAATTCCCTGGTCTTTTTTGAACTCGTCGGCCAGATAATCGACCATCCGGAGATCAAAATCTTCACCCCCCAAATGTGTATCTCCATTGGTGGCTTTGACTTCAAAAACACCATCACCAACTTCGAGGATGGAAACATCAAACGTTCCACCGCCCAGATCGAATACCACAATCTTCTCTTCATTTTTCCTATCCAATCCATAGGCAAGAGAGGCAGCCGTAGGTTCATTGATAATTCTCAATACATTTAGGCCCGCAATTTTTCCGGCATCCTTTGTCGCTTGTCTCTGGCTGTCATTAAAATAGGCCGGCACCGTAATCACTGCATCTGTCACCTTTTCACCCAGATATTCTTCGGCCGATTTTTTGATATTGGCAAGAATATAAGAAGAAATTTCTGCCGGGCTGTAATGTTTCCCCTTTAAATTGATTCGTACATCACCATTGGCCGCCTTTTCAATCTTGTAAGGCAAAATTTTAATGTCCTTTTGCACTTCAATTGAATCATATTTGCGGCCGATGAGCCGTTTTATAGCGAATACCGTATTTTCAGGATTGGTTATGGCTTGCCTTTTGGCAATCTGTCCCACCAGCCTTTCACCTCGATCGGTAACCGCAACAATGGAAGGCGTTGTTCGGCCGCCTTCGCCGTTGGTGATCACCTTGGGCTCTCCCGCCTCCATGATCGAGACACATGAATTGGTGGTGCCCAAATCGATTCCGATTATTTTACTCATTTTATTCACCTCATTATTACCTAAGCTGATCGTTTCAAATTTCAAATTAGGTATTTTTTAAATTTGGGGCGGTTTGTGATGAACCGCCCCTTGGTTTTATTGTTCGTCTTTGTAACTCAAAATTAATGTACGGTTATCTGTTTTGGCTTTTGTTCCTCTGGTTTTGGAATATCGATCTTCAAAATACCGTCTTTGTAATCGGCACTTATTTTTTCAGGATCGACATCAGCAGGAAGCCTGAAGACTCTTTCAAATTTTCCAAACATTCTTTCCCTGCAATAATACTTCTCCTTTTTAACCTCATTATCGAAGGATCGTTCACCTTTTAGGGTAAGAACCCCGTCTTTTACATCGATGACGATGTCTTTCTTGTCGATTCCGGGCAGTTCTGCTTTTATAACAATGTTTTCGTCATTGTCGTAAATATCGACCATCGGATTCCAGTTCCACATGGAAAACCTGCTATCACCGCGGACAACCGGT
>Ga0224495_10002535_pt1 | contig 11867 bp, 11 predicted proteins | sample SF_Jul11_sed_USG_FD_168128 | JGI IMG/M metagenome (GOLD analysis project Ga0224495, IMG submission 168128) | Sediment microbial communities from San Francisco Bay, California, United States - SF_Jul11_sed_USGS_4_1 | ecosystem: Environmental > Aquatic > Marine > Sediment | place: USA: California...
GTCGTCAAACGTCTCGGCGAACACATTCCATGGAACGGCGCGCGCGACGTCTGGTACCACGAGGCCGTCGCCGACAGTTCGCCAGACTGCCCGGTCGTGGAGATGGACGCCGAAGACCCGCTGTTTATTCTCTATACCTCCGGCTCCACCGGGAAGCCCAAGGGCCTCGTGCACACGACAGGAGGCTACTTGGTGTTTGCCGCCATCTCGCATCGATACGCCTTCGATTACCATGACGGCGAGGTCTATTGGTGTACCGCCGACATCGGCTGGGTCACCGGCCACACCTATATCGTCTACGGCCCCTTGGCCAACGGCGCGACTACGCTGCTGTTCGAAGGAGTGCCCCATTATCCGGACTCTTCTCGACTGTGGCAGCTTGTGGACAAACACCGGGTCAATATTTTCTATACCGCGCCCACGGCAATCCGAGCGCTGATGGCGGAAGGCGACGAGCCGGTGAAGAAGACCAGCCGGCGGAGCCTGCGCGTACTGGGCAGTGTCGGCGAGCCGATCGATCCGAAGTCGTGGGAATGGTTCTACCGTGTTGTCGGGGAACAACGCTGTCCCATCGCGGACACCTGGTGGCAAACGGAAACCGGCGGATTGCTCTTAACCCCCTTGCCGGGGGCCATGCCGTTGAAGCCTGGTTCGGTGGCCAAGCCGTTTTTCGGCGTGGTCCCGGCAATCGTGGATGAGAAAGGGAATATTCTCGATGGAGCGGCCCGAGGCCGGTTGGTCATCACCAGGCCCTGGCCTGCCCTGGCGCGGACGATCCATGGAAGCCATGAGCGGTATCTCAAGACCTATTTCACGAGATTCCCAGGTCTCTATGACACGGAGGACGGCGCCCGGCGCGACGCTGACGGCTATTACTGGATCACGGGGCGGATCGACGATGTCTTGAACGTGTCGGGTCATCGCATGGGGACGGCTGAGTTGGAGAGCGCGCTGGCCAAGTATCCGGATGTGGCCGAAGCCTCCGTCGTCGGGTTCCCACATGACATCAAAGGACAGGGGATCTATGCCTATGTCGTGTTGAAAGAAGGAATCAAACCAACGGAGACCATCAGAGCAGGACTGGTCGAACAAGTGCGCAAGGAAATCGGTCCGATCGCCAAGCCCGATCACATCCAATGGGCCGACGGGCTGCCAAAGACTCGTTCCGGAAAGGTTATGCGCCGTATCCTGCGGAAGATTGCGGCGAACGAATTGGGGGATTTGGGGGATACCTCGACGCTGGCCGATCCCACGGTCGTCGATGGGCTGATCGCCAAGCGCAGGAAGTCCTAACGAGGTGGTTCGCGCGACAACATCTCAGATGTGTTTGCTAGGTGACAATACACTCGAGCACTCAGCTTGACCGACTAACAGGATGCCAAATCAAGGCGGTAGTTCGCGAAGTTGCGCAGAGGATAACTACCTAAGAAGCCATGGATTGTATTGTCGCTCAAGTATGGATTACCGGGAGTAGGGAATTGCGTCCAGGGCAAAATTGAAGAAGGGGCTATGAGCAAGCACACCCGTGCCAGCCACCCCATCTATAATCTTCTCCCCACGGAAATCGAGGGATTCGATTCCCTAGCCGAGCTGGCCTTGGATCTGCGCTGGTCGTGGAACCATGCAACCGATCATGTATGGCGGCAGCTTGACCCTGCGCTGTGGGATCTGACCCAAAATCCCTGGGTGGTTCTGCAGACAGTCTCGCGAGATCAGATCGATCGTGTGTTAGACGATCCCGAGTTTCGCAAGCAGGTGGACGATCTGGTGCGGACGAGGAGGCAGGCCGTCGAGGCTCCCGCGTGGTTTCAGCACAGCTTCCCACACACCCCTCTCACCTGTGTGTCGTATTTCAGCATGGAATTTATGTTGAGCGAAGCGTTGCCCATCTATTCAGGTGGACTGGGCAATGTCGCGGGCGATCAGCTCAAGGCCGCCAGCGATTTGGGCATGCCCGTGGTCGGCGTGGGACTGCTGTATCAGCAAGGGTATTTTCGCCAAGTGATCGGCAAGGACGGCGAGCAAGAAGCCCTTTTCCCATATAATGATCCCGGACAGTTGCCGATCACGCCGTTGCGTCAAGCAAATGGTGAATGGCTGCGGTTAGAGATCGCCCTCCCGGGGTACTCGGTGTGGCTGCGTGCCTGGCAGGTCCAGGTCGGCCGAGTGAAGCTGTATCTGTTGGACAGCAATGACGCGGCGAACTTTCCCGCGCATCGAGGGATTACTAGCGAGCTCTATGGCGGCGGCCCCGAGCTGCGCCTCAAGCAAGAACTGCTGCTCGGGATCGGCGGGTGGCGACTACTCGCCGCGCTGGGCATCCAGCCGGAAGTCTGTCATCTGAATGAAGGGCACGCGGCCTGTGTCGTCTTGGAACGTGCCCGCAGTTTTATGGACGAGACCGGGCAGCCCTTCGGCGTGGCGCTGGCGGTCACGCGAGCGGGGAACCTCTTCACCACCCACACGGCCGTGGCCGCTGGCTTTGACCGGTTCACGCCAACTCTTATCGAACAATACCTCGGTGGATATGCCGAGCAACAGCTCGGTATACCACTCCATGAGTTGCTGGCCCTTGGCCGCCAGAACCCATCCGACTCTTTGGAACCGTTCAATATGGCCTATTTGGCAATCCGCGGGAGCGGCAGAGTCAATGGGGTGAGTCGTTTGCATGGGAACGTCAGTCGCCGCTTATTTCATCCGCTCTTTCCGCGGTGGCCAGAAGACGACGTGCCGGTCGGACATGTGACCAACGGAGTTCATATGCCGACCTGGGATTCGGCGGCAGCCGACGATCTGTGGACGAAGGCCTGTGGCAAGGGTCGCTGGCTGGGTGTGACAGAACCCCTGGAACAGGATATTCGCTGCGTCTCTGACGCCGGGCTCTGGGAATTTCGTGTTGCTGCAAGCAAGGCGTTTGTGGCCTACACACGCGAACGATTCTCCCGTCAACTGGCTGTCTCTGGCGCATCGCCCGAAACACTAGGCGAGGCGACACATCTCTTCGATCCCAACGCCTTGACGCTGGGCTTTGCGCGCCGTTTTGCGACCTACAAGAGACCGAATCTCTTGCTGTACGATCCGGCGCGATTGCTGCGCCTCTTGTCGAATCCTGAACGACCAGTGCAACTCATCATCGCGGGTAAGGCCCATCCAAAGGACCATGAGGGCCAGGCCTTGATTCAGGAATGGACCCAGTTCATCCGGCGGCCTGAGGTCCGACCGCATGTGATCTTCCTCGCCGACTACGACATGCATTTGACCGAGCAGATGGTGCAAGGGGTGGATGTCTGGCTGAACACACCACGGCGCCCGTGGGAGGCCTGTGGCACGAGCGGCATGAAGGTACTCGTGAACGGCGGCCTCAATCTCTCGGAATTAGACGGCTGGTGGGCTGAGGCCTACAGGCCTGAGGTGGGGTGGGCGTTGGGGGATGGTCAGGAGCATGGCGATGATCCAGCCTGGGACGCAATCGATGCCGAACGCCTCTATGACCTGCTTGAGCAAGAGGTGATCCCGGAATTTTATGCCCGAGATGAGCATGGCATTCCCACCGCATGGGTCAAACGGATGCGGGAGAGCATGGCACGTTTGACCCCGCGTTTCTCCACCAACCGCTCGGTGCGCGAATACACGGAACGACACTACATCCCGGCTGCCGCTGCCTACCGTGAGCGCGCTGCCGATAAAGGCGCGGTGGGCAGGAACATGATCAATTGGGAACAGACCCTGAAACGGCAATGGGCCAAACTATACTTCGGCAATGTGACGGTGGACACGCGTGACGAGCAGCACCTATTTGAGATTCAGGTCTATCTCAACGACCTCGATCCGAAGGCCGTGAGGGTCGAGTTGTATGCCGACGGCGTTAACGGCAACAGTCCGGTCCGACAGGAGATGACACGCGTCCGCCCACTGGCTGGCGCGTCGGGCGGCTATGTATACAGCGCGGACGTGTCGGCGGCCCGTTCAGTGCGAGACTATACGGCGCGCGTGATCCCGCACCACGATGGTGTGGCGGTCCCGTTAGAAGTCGCGTCTATTCTCTGGCAGCGGTGAATGTCACTTGAATGGGAGTAGCACGGCGGAAGGCGAATGATGAAAGAGTCAGAAGAACAGAAAGGAATGCGACCGCCACCAGGCATGAAGGGGAAAATGATAGCAAGGAAGGCCTGTGCCTAAACAAGGTGACGGTGTATTGGCTGGAGAAAATATGAAGTACACAGCCAGTCCTTCGAAGCTTGGCACCGTGCTCTCGGTGCGTGGCAGTGTCGTCGATATACGGTTTGAGGGCCGGTTGCCGCCTATCTATTCGTTGCTGCACGCGAAGGAGGGGACCATTGCCATTGAGGTGTTAGCTCAGCTCGACGCGCATCGCGTGCGTGGCATTGCGCTGACCCCGACCCAAGGTCTCTCTCGCGGCATGGTGGTGGAAGATACGGGTGGACCGCTGAAGGCACCGGTCGGTAACGGAATTCTCTCCCGCATGTTCGACGTGTTCGGGAACACCATTGACCGCGAAGCACCCCCGACGGATGTGCAATGGCGCTCAGTCCATCGAGCCCCACCGGCGTTAGCACGGCGCTCCACAAAGTCAGAGATTTTCGAGACAGGGATCAAAGTCATCGACGTGCTGATACCACTTGAGCGAGGCGGCAAAGCGGGCCTGTTCGGCGGGGCCGGCGTGGGGAAGACGGTTTTGCTCACTGAGATGATTCACAACATGATCGGGCACCAGAAGGGCGCCAGTATTTTTTGCGGAATAGGCGAACGATGTCGCGAAGGGGAGGAACTGTACCGCGACATGAAGAACGCCGGTGTGTTGCCGAATATGGTCATGGTCTTCGGGCAGATGAACGAGCCACCGGGCAGCCGGTTCCGTGTGGGACATGCCGCACTGACGATGGCCGAGTATTTTCGCGACGATGAGCAACGTGATGTACTGTTACTCATTGATAACATCTTTCGCTTCATCCAAGCCGGCATGGAGGTGTCGGGCTTGATGGGGCAGATGCCGTCGCGTTTAGGCTATCAGCCCACAATGGGGACCGAGCTCTCGGCGTTAGAGGAGCGTATCGCCAATACTGATACCGGCGCCATCACCTCAATCCAGGCGGTCTATGTGCCGGCGGATGATTTCACTGATCCGGCGGCGGTACACACGTTCTCGCATCTCTCTGCTTCCATCGTGCTCTCTCGCAAACGGGCAAGTGAGGGACTGTACCCTGCTATCGATCCGCTTCAATCCAGTTCAAAAATGGCCACGCCGGGTATCGTGGGTGAACGGCATTATTCCGTGGCGCAGGACATCCGGCGGACGCTCGCACAATACGGAGAACTGAAGGATATTATCGCCATGCTCGGGCTGGAGCAGCTTTCGCCGGAGGACCGCAACGTGGTCGCCCGTGCCCGCCGGTTGGAGCGTTTTCTCACCCAACCGTTTTTCACGACCGAACAGTTCTCCGGCCTCACTGGAAAGCTTGTCAGCCTCAAGGACGCACTAGACGGATGTGAACGAATTCTTCGGGATGAATTCAAAGACTACCCGGAGAGCGCGCTCTATATGGTCGGGGCTATTGACGAAGCGAAGCGAAAGGGGCGCCCAGATCGGTCTGAAGGCTCAGCTAGGTCTGAGTCACATCCGAATCCCAAGGCAACAACCTAAAGTGGAAGTGGAACATGCAATCAGGAGGCATGACTCTTAAGATTCTTCTCCCGTTCAAAATCTTTACTGAGAAAGCAGACGTATTGCGTATTGTCGCGGGGACTCGCGACGGCTCCTCCTTTGGACTCCTGCCCCACCGGCTTGACTGCACGGCAGCCCTCGCGCCCGGGATCCTGACGTACGAAACAGAAGTGGATGGTGAGGTATACGTGGCTGTCGATGAAGGCGTCCTGGTTAAAATTGGCACCGACGTGCTGGTCTCGGTACGTAATGCGATAGGGGGGGTGAACCTCGCCCAACTGCGCGAAGCGGTCGATCGTGAATTTTTGACTCTGGATGAACAGGAGAAAAGCGTGCGTTCGGTGCTGGCGAAATTAGAGAGCGGATTTATTCATCGTTTGGCCACGTTTCATCATGAGTGAAAAACCGGAAGAGAACTCTGCGCCTGGCCAGACGGAGCTCAGTCATCGGGTGGGAGAGAAGGCGGCACGCAAGCTCAAGGCGCAACGTCATGTCACGAAGACTGTCTGGTCCGGCTTGGGCATGATGGGCATCGTGGGCTGGTCGGTGGCGGTGCCGACGCTTCTCGGTGCGGCGCTCGGGATATGGCTGGACCGGCGCTTCCCAGGAAGCCGATCCTGGACGTTGGCCCTGCTGGTCGCTGGCCTCGCGATCGGTTGTTTACTCGCGTGGCATTGGGTTGCGGCGGAAGGAAGAGACATACGCGAGCAAGAGGAGAATAACCATGAATGAATCAGTGAGCCTGATGGGTGCCGTGGTAGCGGGCGTCTTGCTCGGGACGATGTTCTTTGGCGGTCTTTGGTGGACAGTGCGGCAGGGTGTTTCTGCCAACCGTCCGGCGCTTTGGTTTCTGGGAAGCTTGCTGTTGCGGACAGGTATGGCCCTCGCCGGATTTTATGTTGTCGGGGGTGGTCATTGGGAGAGGTTGTTGTTGTGTCTCCTTGGATTTGTCATCGCGCATTTCCTCGTGACCCGGTTGACCGGCCCGCCGGTCGAACAGCACAAGTTCCCAGCGAAGGAGGCCGGTCGTGCGTCTGAGTCCTGACGACATCATCCTCTGGCACTATGGGTTTTTCAAACTCAACGCCACTATTGCGGTGACGTGGGGGCTGATGTTCGTGCTGGTGGTCGGTTCAGCGCTCATCACGCATAACCTTTCCCCGGGCCTGAGACGTTCCCGCTGGCAAAACTTCTTGGAAATCATCGTGACCGCTATCGAAAAACAAATTCAAGAAGTTGGCCTCCGCCATCCAGAACAATATATCGGCTTTCTGGGCACGCTCTTCCTGTTTGTTGCTGCGGCCAGCCTTGGCACGGTGATCCCCGGCTATGAGCCGCCGACTGGCTCGCTCTCGACTACCACAGCACTGGCGTTGTGCGTGTTTGTAGCCGTGCCGTTGTTCGGCATTGAAGAACAAGGTGTGGGCGGATACCTCAAGTCCTACGCACAGCCAACGGCGATCATGTTACCGTTCAACATCATCGGTGAATTCTCCCGCACCGTGGCTCTGGCTGTCCGTCTATTCGGCAATATGATGAGCGGAGCCATGATTATCGGCATCCTACTCACGATTACCCCCTTTATCTTCCCGATCGCCATGACGGCGCTCGGTCTGCTCACCGGCATGGTACAGGCCTACATCTTCAGCATCCTGGCAGCTGTATACATCGCGGCCGCCACGCGAATCCGTAAGCCCAAGCCTGAACCAGATGCAAGACAGTGAATCATGAACTGCGAAACCAAAAGGAGCTGCCATGGACAACATGACGATTATCGCGGTGACATCAATTGTCACTGCCGGTCTGACCACTAGCTTCGGTGCGATCGGGCCTGCATTGGGCGAAGGGCGTGCGGTGGCTGCAGCATTGACTTCACTGGCGCAGCAGCCTGATGCCTCCGCGACCATCACCCGGACCTTATTCGTGGGCCTGGCGATGATTGAATCCACGGCGATCTACTGTTTTGTGGTGTCGATGATTCTCCTATTCGCCAATCCCTTTTGGAACCACGCCATCGCGCTCGCCACGGGAAAGTAACCTATGCTGATCGATTGGTTCACCGTCGGCGCGCAAGTCGTCAATTTCCTTATCCTGGTGTGGCTATTGAGGCGCTTTCTGTACAAACCCATCCTCCACGCCATCGATGAGCGGGAGAAGCGGATCGCCAAGGAACTCGCGGATGCTGACGCGAAACAAATGGAAGCCCGAAAGGAACGTGACGAATTCCAGCATAAGAATGAGGAGTTCGCCAGACAGCGTGCCGCGCTCTTGAGCCAGGCGACGGACGAAGCGAAAGCCGAACGTCAGCGCCTTCTCGAAGAAGCGCGTCAAGCGGCCGATGCGATGAGTGCCAAACGACAGGAAACGCTCAGAAACGAGGCCCATTACCTCAATCAAGCCATCGGTCGCCGGACTCAGCAGGAAGTATTCGCCATCGCACGAAAAGCGCTGTCGGATCTCGCCACGACGAGTTTGGAAGAACGCCTGGGCGCGGTGTTCATTCGCCGCTTGCAAGAGATGGACGGGGAGGCGAAGGCGGGCCTCGCCAAGGCCCTGAAGACAGCGCCTAACCCCGCGCTCGTGCGCAGCGCGTTTGACTTGCCTGCGGAGCAGCGCACGGTGATTCAACAGTCGCTCAACGAAACCTTCTCGACGGCAATTCCCGTCCGGTTTGAGACCGCGCCGGACTTGATCAGCGGAATCGAACTCACCACGAATGGACACAAAGTGGCCTGGAGCATAGCGGATTACCTCCTGTCGCTGGAAAAAGGCGTCGGCGAACTTCTGAAAATGAAAGACAAATCTGAAGCCCCGGTCAAATCTCAAACTGAAGAACTTCAGCCCGAATCAGAGAGCCATTGAGTATGGAACCTGAGAGCCTCCAGCAGGTTTTCGACAGTGCGTTTGCCGGAATACGTCAGGTGCGAGACGCCTTCGTGCCTCAACTGAGGCCACGGGAGGTCGGCACGATCACGAGCATCGCCACGGGCATCGCAAAAGTCTCAGGCCTCCCCGGTGTGGGTTTTGAGGAGGTGTTGAGATTTCCCGGCGATGTGTATGGCATCGCATTCAACGTGGATGAAGACGAAATCGGCGTTGTGCTGTTGGGCGACCACTGGCAGTTGCATGCGGGCGATGAAGTCGAGCGTAGGGGGCACGTGATGGACGTGCCGGTGGGAAACGGATTAATCGGACGTATTGTGAATCCATTGGGCCGACCTCTGGACGGCAAAGGTCCGGTGATGTCCAGCGCGCGCCTGCCCACCGAACGCAGGGCGCCGCACATTATGGATCGCGCGCCCGTCACTATGCCGCTCCAGACCGGCCTGAAAGTCGTCGATGCGCTCGTTCCTATCGGACGCGGTCAGCGCGAACTGATCGTCGGCGACCGGCAGACAGGCAAAACCGCCATCGCGCTCGATACGATTCTTAATCAACGTGACCAAAATGTGCTGTGCGTGTATTGCGCCATTGGCCAGCGCGCGTCCGGCGTGGCCAAGGTGATCGCTACCCTGCGAGAGCAAGGCGCGATGGATTACACCGTCGTAATCGTAACCGAAGGCAACGATCCACCCGGCCTCGCCTACATCGCTCCGTACTCCGCAACAAGCATTGCGGAATATTTCATGGCACAGGGCCGCGATGTACTGGTTGTGTACGACGATCTTACGCATCATGCGCGTGCCTATCGTGAACTGTCTCTGCTACTGCGTCGCCCGCCCGGCCGAGAAGCGTTTCCCGGCGACATCTTTTACATTCACGCGCGGCTGCTGGAACGGGCCACGCACTTGCGCCCGGAGTTCGGAGGCGGCTCGCTGACCGCGTTGCCTATCATCGAAACCGAAGCCCAGGATATTTCGGCCTACATTCCGACCAACCTGATTTCTATCACGGACGGGCAGATTTACCTCTCGCCGTCGCTGTTCGAATTGGGCGTGCTGCCTGCGGTCGATGTCGGAAAATCCGTGTCGCGCGTCGGCGGCAAGGCGCAACGCGCGGCCTACCGTGCCGTGGCTGGTGACCTCAAGCTCGCCTATGCGCAGTTCGAGGAGCTCGAGACCTTTGCGAGGTTCGGCGCACGATTGGATGAACATACACGCGCGATCATTGACCACGGACGGCGTATTCGCGCTTGCCTCAAACAGCCTGAGTTCGCCCCGGTGTCCGTGCCCTCGCAAATCGCTGTGCTGCTGGCGTTGACCGAGGAACTCTTCGACCGCGTGCCGCTTGTCCAGATGGCAGAGGCCGAGCGCGCCGTGCAGCAGGCGGCGGTGAACATCCCGGCGGAAGTCATCGCACGGATCGATACGGCTAAAAAGTTGAGCGACAACGATCGGAAAACGATCATCGACATCGCCCGCAACGCGCTCGCACGTTTTCAGCCTGAACCCGGGCTCAAGGAGAAATCATGAGTGAGTCCGCTGCTGGTCTGCGCAGTAAGATCGCCGGCGCCGGGGAACTGGAATCCGTGGTGCGCACGATGAAGGCCATGGCCGCCTCGAGCATCGGACAATACGAGAACGCGGTGCGCGCGTTGGCCGACTACTATCGCACTGTGGAGTTGGGATTGGTCGCGTGCTTACGAGAAAATGGACGCACACCCTTGATTGCAGGGAGGGAAAGGCGAACAGTTACGAGTCCGATTGGCGCGGTCGTATTTGGTTCCGATCAGGGGTTGGTCGGCCAGTTCAATGACGTGGTGGCTGATTTTGCGGTGAAAACCCTGGCTGCTCTTCCCAGGACACCGCAGATTTGGGCGGTCGGCGAACGCGTGCAAGGGCGCCTGTCGGACGCAGGACTGCCGCTGGTCGGATTCTTCGCTGTGCCGAATTCCGTCAAGGCCATTACCCCGCTCGTCGGAAAGATTCTTGTCGAGAGCGAGACGTCCCATAGCCAGGATGACGTCACGGAACTCTACCTCTTCTACAACCGCCCTACGTCAGGGGCGGTCTATGAGCCCGTCAGTCAGCGGCTGCTGCCGCTGGACGAAACATGGCGACGCCAGTTGGCCGAACGGCGCTGGCCGACAGGAAACTTGCCGGAGATCGTGGGGGGGAGCAGCGCGACGTTGCGGGCGCTTATCCGTGAATATCTTTTCGTCTCGCTCTTCCGGGCCTGTGCCGAATCCCTCGCGAGCGAGAACGCGAGCCGCCTGGCGGCGATGCAACGCGCCGACAAAAACATCGACGAATTACTGGAGCATCTCAATAGGACTTTCCATCGTTTGCGCCAGAGCGGCATTGATGAGGAACTGTTCGACGTCATCTCCGGTTTCGAGGCGCTGTCACGAAAAACACGCCGCTCAGGCCCCTGAGGGGTCAGCTATGAAGGCGGTGTTTTCATCCAGACAGCATGGTCGTGCACGCGCGTGTGTGTTTCGGTGTTCGCTCGTGATGGAATGGGCGTTCTGCAGCGACGCAACGCGCTCAGGCAAGAGGAGATCACTGAAGAGATCGAAGTATTGATGTTGAGCACCCTGGTCACATCCCGTCGCCGGTAAATGGACGCGTCAATGAAAGGAGCAGCACGATGGCAACCGATCCTGTATGTCAGATGAGCGTCGAAGAACGATCTGCAGCCGGACAGAGTACCTATGAGGGGAAAACATACTATTTCTGCTCACCCGGTTGCCGCGAGGTCTTTGAGAAGGACCCCGGCCAGTATATCCCGAAGACGACCGACCTCTTGGGGAGGAAGATCCATCCGGATCGATAGCAGCCATGTCCATCATCCGACAAGATCCGACGACGAAAGAGTGGGTCATCCTTGCGGCTGAACGGAAACGGAGGCCGCACGAGTACAACCGGCATGCTCAGGCTCGCCCGCAAGCTACCGAGAACGGTCCTTGTCCTTTCTGTCCCGGACGTGAAGCATCAACGCCGGAGGAGGTATTTCGAATCCCAACGCCGGAGGGAACCGGGTGGAGCGTACGGGTGACATCCAACAAGTATCCGGCACTCGGGCCGACGGGCGGCTTGGAACGGCGCGAAGAAGGAGCGCTGTTTCGAGAAATGGACGGGGTCGGGACGCACGAAGTGATCATCGAAACACCGTCTCACGATCGCATCACGCCTTTGATGACGGATCAAGAGGTGGCCGATGTGTTGACCGCGTATCAGGCGCGCTTTTGGGCGTTGAGAAAAGATCCGCGGCTCAAGTACATCATCATTTTCAAAAATCATGG
>Ga0224495_10002536_pt1 | contig 11866 bp, 9 predicted proteins | sample SF_Jul11_sed_USG_FD_168128 | JGI IMG/M metagenome (GOLD analysis project Ga0224495, IMG submission 168128) | Sediment microbial communities from San Francisco Bay, California, United States - SF_Jul11_sed_USGS_4_1 | ecosystem: Environmental > Aquatic > Marine > Sediment | place: USA: California...
AGTTCGAGTTCGGGATGGGTTCAGGTCTTCTCCGTCCGCTCTCATCCTTCTCTCCTAACCTCATCCGGAGACATTCCAGTCTTTTTAGTCCGTCCTTTTCTTTGATTCCAATGGGGTTGGCGAGATACCTGATTTTCACCCCTTCTTCGAGGGCTTCAACAATTTCCTCTTCAAAAGCAGGCATCTCCTCCCTTGAGCGACGATACAGAATGGTTGCCTTCTTTCCAAGGCGGATCGCGGAGCGGGCCACATCCATCGCTGTATTTCCTCCACCGATGATGGCAACCCTTTCACCAACTTTTTGTTTCCCAGTCAGATTGATTTTCTTGAGAAGGTCGAGCCCGCTTTGGACCCCTCGTCCCCTCTCTCCCGGGATCTTAAGGCCTCTGCTCAGATGGGCTCCGGTGGCAATAAAGACGGCCTGATAATCATTCAATGCCTCCGCCTGAATCTTCTCGCCAATCGGAACACCCGTGCGAATTTCCACTCCCAGGGCCTCTATGCTTGAAATCTCACGATCCAAGACATCCTTGGGCAAACGGTAGGAGGGGATTCCCATCCTTAACATCCCGCCCGGAAGCGTTTGGGACTCAAATACAGTGACAGGATAATGAAGCCTGGCCAGATGGTAAGCGCAACTCATCCCCGCTGGTCCAGATCCGACGATGGCGATCTTTTCTTTCGCTTGAGTCGAAACCTTCTCAATCTTTCTTGGTCTTTCGGAGGCGAAGTCAGCGACGAAACGTTCCAGGGCATGGATGGCAATCGGTTCATCAAACCGTCCGCGATTGCACTTCGACTCGCAGGGATGAAAACAGACCCGTCCGCAGACCCCGGGAAAGGGGTTCTCCTCTCGGATTAAATTCCAGGCCCCTTCAAAATCGCCCTGGTCTATTTTTTGAATGAAGGTGACGATGTCGTTTCCCGCAGGACAGGCTGCATTGCAAGGCGGCGTCTTATCTTCATAAAAAGGCCTCTGGGTCCGCCATGCACCTGTCTTGTTCCAGTCCATATACCCACGGGAGATGGAAATCTCGGGCATTTCTGAGACACCCTTGAATTGAATTTGTTTGGACATATTTTCCCTTTAACTATGAATTGAGTGATATAGTTTCTGTCATAAAATCCGAAATCCGAATATCGAAACAGAATTTAACGGTGACCCGGATATCAGGTTATCAGGTAGTGGGTATCAGAATATCAGGGTATCAGGCTTAATAATCTTTTAGTCTTTAACCTTTCCTGATATCCTGATGCCTGGTATCCTGCATCCTGATTTCCTGGTACCCTGATTACCCATTATGATTTTGTGCTTCGAATTTAGAATTTGACTTCATTATAGGCTTCTCTCGCTGCCTGGGTGTTCTCGCCTTTCTTTCCTGGAATCTCTTCGCGGATGGCAAGGGAGACGGAATCGATTCCTACCAGTCCGGTCACCTTTGAGAAAGCTCCCAGGATGGCCGTATTAACGATAGGGCTTGTCCGTGACCCCAACCCATTCCGCATTGCAATACCTGTGGCATCGACCGTGGCGATCTGAAAATCTTTCATGTGTTGAAAGGTTTCGGCAGAGTGGCCTGAATTGATCAGAATCCACCCCTTCTTTTTAAGTCCCGAAGTCACGTCGATGGCTCCGATTAATGTGGGATCCAGGACTACAATGTGGTCAGGTTCATAGATATTGACCCTCAACTGGATGGGTTGGCGATCCACCCTCAAGAAAGCCATCACCGGCGCGCCCCTCCTCTCCACCCCAAAGGCAGGAAAGGACTGGACGTGAAATCCCTCATGGAAAAAAGCGACGGCTAACACCTTTGAAGCCACTTGGGCTCCCTGACCTCCTCTTCCATGAAATCGGACTTCAATCATCATTGGCCTCACAAAAACGTCTTTGGTTTAAAGGTTAAGGTAAAGATGCCAGTTTCGTAGTTGGGTCAAGTTGTTTGTCCTAAAATCATTATCCTTGCCCCGTAACCCTTTGACCCTAAACCTAACGGGCCTCCTTACCCTAACCCAAGACCTTTATTTTTCATGAAACACTAACGCACCGGATAAACCACCGTTAATGCCCTTGCGTTCTTCCTTTCCAGAGCTCTGTACGCATGGGGGATAGAAGATTCAAAGTAAAGAGAATCCCCTGGATAAAGGATGTACTGCTGGTTCTCTGTCCTGAACTCTAACACCCCTTCTAAGAGATAGATGAACTCTTCTCCATCATGGCTGAAGTAGGATAACTTCTCCGCCTTTTTTCTCTTAAACTCCACCAGGAATGGCTCCATATATTTTTTCGATTTCTTATAGGCCAGGGCTTCATAATAATAGCCGCTCTCCTCCCTTCCAAAATATCGCGAGTCCATCACCTTGCTTTCATCCCTCTTTACGAGGACCACTTTTTCTTCAGAGCAGTTGTCCTGGAAGAAAAAACCGATATCAATATTTAAGGCCTTTGAAATCTTGAGCAGGGTAGCTATAGGGGGAGAAACCATCTCCTTCTCAATCTGGGAGAGAAGAGGTTTGGAGAGGCCTGTCCGATCCGAGAGGTCTTGAAGGATGAGGCCTGACTTCTTCCGGAGTTCCCGAATCTTCCCTCCGATGTGGAGTTTCTTTACCTCATGTTTGATGTCGTCCGAAACCACAAATATTTTATAAAGTGTTTTAAGGGTCCTGTCAATAGTTTTTTATTTAAACTTAAAAAATTTTCAATTTAACGAAACATGAAAATTTTCTAGAAAATCCGCTTAGCCCTTTCCTTCGGAAACCATCGAGAAATGATCTCTTTAAGAAAACCCCTTCAATAGTAAAAACCTAACAATTTTGGTATAAACATTGTTAAGTCTGGAATATACACAATCATGAAAAGAACAACTATTTCGACAATCATAAAAGGCCATAATGCCCTTACAATCTTACCGAGACTCAGGCGGCTAATAACCATCGCCATAAATAGGCATCCACCCACAGGCGGAGTCATGAGCGCGATGTTTAAGTTCACACACATCATAATTCCAAAATGTAAGGGATGGACGCCCAAACTAACAGCCAAAGGTGCTAAAACGGGGGCAAGTATGATCAGGGAGGCCGTTATATCCATAAACATGCCAATAAGGATTAAAAAGAAATTTATTAAGAATAAGACTACATATTTGTTTTTACTAATAGAGAGAAAAAATTTGGCTACCATCTCCGGTATTTGTTCACTCGCTAAAAGCCAAGCCAACACTGCGGCTGAGGACATAATCAAGACAATAATACCCATCATCACAGAGCCATTAAACAGGAGGCTGAACAGATCCTTCAGGGAGAGATTTCTGTAAACGACAAATCCCAAAAAAAGGGCGTAACCCACCGCGACAGCCGCCGCTTCGGTGGGTGTAACAACACCACTCAAAATGCCGCCCAAGATAAATGCGGGCATGATGAGTCCCCATATTGCCTTCCTAGTGCCCCAAAAAAACCTTTGAAGGGTCATCTTTTCCGTATGCTTGGGATAGCCTCTCCTCCCAGAGATAATCCGGGTTAGGATCATCAACCCTATCCCGATCATCAAACCGGGTATAATCCCTGCAGCGAAAAGGCCTGCGATGGATACACCCATTAGGGCACCATAAATCACCATTATGATACTTGGAGGTATTATTGGCGCGATAATGGATGATGCCGCTATGACTGCGGTGCTAAAATCTTTATCATAACCCTCTTTGGACATTGAGGGGATGAAGATTGACCCCAATGCGGCCATATCCGCCACCGCAGCCCCTGAAATACCTCCGAAGATGATGCTCGTTACTATAGAGACCTGTGCCAATCCTCCCCTCATCCTCCCGACCAAAATATTTGAAAAATCGATAAGCCTTCCCGTCAGCCCTACTTTGTTCATAATATCACCAGCTAAAAGGAAAAAAGGTAGGGCCAATAAAGCAAAACTATCCATTGCAGAGAAAAATCTCTGGGGCAGCATCGTTAGGAGGGCTGGATCATCTAATTTGAGGAATCCAAAGAGGGCGGTCAAACCAAGAACAAAACCGATGGGCGTTCCAATTAACATCAAAAAGATAAAAATCGTAAAAAGGAAAAGGGCCATTATCTCCTCCTTCAACCACTACCGTCTCTGATTGCTTCTATCTTGGCATTCCTTGTTTGCTGCAATACTTATAAGTGCATTATTGGAATAAACCTGCCATGGGTAGTATGCTGAAAAACCTTTACAGCGGCACCTTTAAACGTTTCAACACTCAGTTTCCAGGCCAATTTCAAAGGTCACCTCAGGTGACATCGCACGTTGCCCATAAGACATATGAAAAACCCGCTTGGTAAAGGTTCGGAAACATACCCAGCTGCCGATTTAATGCAATATTGAGGTAAATATGCATTGATAGGCTAACCCATTTATATCTCGCGTGAAATAGGCCCAAATTCCAATATGATTTTCTTGGTCATGTTTAGGATAAGTTGAAGAAAGGTAAGGAAGGCCCCTAAAGGAACAGCTAAATAGGGCCAGAACATTGTGACACCCAGAGTGCCGGTCGTCAGAAGAGTTCGGGTGGCCATCAGGTAACCTTGCTTTATAAGCACAATTAAGAAAAAGCCAATCAATAAATCAACAAAATAATCCAAAACCTTTGAGATCTTCTCAGGCATTTTCTCGGTCAGAAACTTAATCCTGATGTGTTCCCTTTTTCGAAGGGCAATATTTATCGCTAAAAAGCTCATCCATAGTAATAGGAACCGTGCTAATTCCTCAGTCCATTCGAAGGGGTTGCGCATGATATAGCGAAAGAAAACCCCAAGAAGGGTGACCACAATCATAGCCGAAAATAGGAGAACGCAAAAAGTTCCCGACGCCATCTCAAAAAGATATCCTATTTTATTTGATACCTCGATGATTTGAGTTAACCCTGATCTATTCTGCATGTCCCGCTCCAAGAATTGCTATTTTCCCCCACACCACTTTAACGCTGAACACACCACTTTGTTAACACGACAATTGGTTTGGCCTTTGAAATGCTCAAGGGTGGGCTATCCCCACCCCTGGTTGGTTTTGCAAAACCCTTTCTCTGGCCATCGTGTTTTTTTAATTCCTATTAGGTACTTAATAACCCAATTTCGTCTCCGCTTCTTTAATGCTTCTTAAGAATTCATCCACCCACTTGGGATCCATTTGTGTCTTGAGCCAATCAAGACATGCTGGCCGAGCAAGCTTTTGGAATTCGAGAATTTCTTTATCAGAAAGGGCATACACATTCATCCCGCGTTCCTTTAACTCTCCAATAGACCTTTCCTCTAACAAACAGTTCAACCCTCTCGAAGTGGTTACCGCCGCCTTAGCGGCATCACGAACGATCATCTTATTCTCAGGAGATAGGTTTTCGTACCACTGCTTGTTGCATACGATCCACTGGATACCATATTGGGAGTTTGTAAGGGTCAAGTATTTCTGAACCTCATTTAATTTTGCCCAGCTGATGACAGAAACAGGATTTGTCTGTCCATTGACAACACCCGTCTGCAGAGCGGTGAATGTCTCAGGCCATGAAACAGGAATGGCACTTGCCCCAAGGGCTTTAAACATTGTCATCTGCAAGGTGTCCATCCCACGAAATTTGAGCCCCACCATATCCGAGGGGGCTCGTATCGGTCTAACGCTATTTGTGATGGCCAAATACGAATATAAATCCATATTCGCAAGTCCTTTGATTCCCGTTTTTTCAGTGAAAGCGTCGAGTAGTTTTTGGCCAAAGGGCCCATCGAGGACTTCCACAGCAATCGCCTCGTTTCTAAATACGAAAGGGGCGAAAGGAAGTAAAGCGGGAGTAAAAATTCTATACAACCCTGCCATGGATGCTCCATGAACCTGAATCACGTTATTTTTCACAGCCTCCATCATGTCTATCTCTTTTCCCAATGTTCCTGATGGATAGATTTCCACCTGAAATCTGCCACTACTTCTCTTTTCAAGTACATACTTGAAGGCAGTAGCGGCAGCATGAATAGAATCATCAAAGGGTTTTGGAGGTCCGAGGTGCGCGTATTTAATCTTTGTGGGTTTTTCCGCGGCGAGCAAAGGGTTCGAAGTTAAAACGAGTAAGATCAATATGAGAAAGATCGAATAAATCATTTTCTTTTTCATGATATCCTCCTTGTTTACTGAGGGAATCTTTCGATTAAGAAAAGAAATCCTGTAATAAAATCTACCTTATTGATATTCATCCCTACCTTATAGATGCTTAATTCACCTCCTTTCACGGCTTTTTGTGTCTTAAAACCTTTCCTGAAGTCGCACCCATCACCTTCCCGTTGTCTACCGCAATTTCTCCGTTTAGCAGGACATGGCTTATGCCTTCGGGTTTTTGCTTCGGATCTTCATAAGTTGACTTATCTATGATTGTCTTAGAATCAAAAATCACAATATCTGCATCGAATCCCTCTTTCAATAATCCCTTTTTCTTCACCTGAAAAGTCTGGGTGGGAAAGGAAGTCATCTTCCTGATTGCCTCCTCAAGGCTCAAAACGCCTTTCTCTCTGACGTATCTCCCAAGTATCTTTGGAAACGTTCCGGTGAACCTTGGATGAACCCGGCTCTTCCCAAAGTCAGGAACCCCGTCTGTTCCAATCATTGTGAAGGGGCTTTGCATGATTCTTTTGATGTCTTTATCACTCATCACAAAAAGGATTATGATAGTACCTCTTTTTTCCTCAACAACAAGGTCAAAGATCACGTCATAAGGACTTTTATTTTCTCTTTTTGCTATGTCAGCAATGGACTTACCAATATAATCGTGATGGTTTAGGGATGCTGCGATGACCAGATTTTCAAAACCTGCTCCTTTTATTAAATTTTCCCATTGTCCCTCTCCGCTTTTTTCAATCTCTGCAATTACCTCCCGCCGAATGGTCGGATCCTTCAACCTCTCGGAAAATACCTCCGGACCATCCGATAAGATGCTTGGAGGAAGAACTGCTGCAAGGAAGGTACTTCCGGCTCTGTAGGGGTACTGATCACAGGTTATTTCAACCCCTCGAGCTCTCGCCTCTGCCATCATCTTTAGTGTCTCAACACTCTTACCCCAATTGTTCTTGCCGATTACCTTGTGGTGCGCAACATGGACTGGTAGGTTTGCTTCTTCACCAATTTTTATAGCTTCGGTTAGGGCGGGAATTAGCGAATCACCCTCGCTTCGAATATGAGATGCATAAATACCATTGAACTGGCTGGCGACTTTGCTGAGTTCGATGATCTCATCTGTTTCGGCATAATTTCCTGGTGCATAGATGAGGCCAGTTGATAACCCAAAAGCACCATCTCTCATCGCATTCGCGACCAACTCCTTCATCCTCTTTAGTTCGGAATCTGTTGGCGCACGGTTCGCTGAACCCAATACTGCGATTCTAACAGTGGAATGACCGACCAGGGGAAGAATATTGATTCCCGGTTTCAGGGCCTCAAGTTTTCTCAGGTATCCGTCAAAGGAATGAATTTCCGAATACTCTTCTGGCATGTTTTCCGAACCCAGTACTCTCAAGGTGTCTTTGATATCCGTCCTGTGGTGCTCTGAGATGGGTGCCGGTGAAAATCCACAGTTACCAATGACAGTCGTAGTCACACCCTGTAATATCTTCTCGTCGAAGGTGGGATTGATCAGGAGATATAGATCATCATGGCTATGCGTATCCATAAACCCTGGGCTTACTATTAAGCCATCAGCATGGATAACCCGTTGCGAACCCTTTTGATTAATCTCCCTATCGATCCGGATAATTTCTCCATTTGATATCCCAATATCTGCCTTGTAATATGGATTTCCTGTCCCATCTATCAAATGACCATTTTTTATTAATAGGTCAAATCGTTCTTGCATTTTCAGCCTCTATAGAGTTATTTTCGGAGTCCTTTTTGAAGAAATTGTTTATTTGCAAGAATCATTACCTTTTTTTCTTGATTTGTTAAACACGCTTATGGAGTAGTTAACTATAATGATCAAATCCCTTCTTCTCCGGGCATTATGATGGCCTTACCCCATCTCTCACATATCTGATTATTTGCTCTTTATTTAAATCCTCGATACCCAATTCCTTTAGAGATATCCCCTCTTTTAAAAAATCCCGCTTGCAGATGACTGATCCCAACCGTATCAGCGACTCTGTTATCGGAATCTCTACACCCAATTTTTTAGCCAAATTGTAGCGTACGACAGCACCTACGGGTATATCTTCGGTGAAATAGCGATGCTCGACGGAATCAGGGCCAACGATTGGGGGAAGAACGACATCTGCAAATGGAACCCAATACTCTATACCCATGATGCTACCTTTCCAGAAGAATTGGTCCTCTCGGTGTTCAATAATCTTTATTCCCATGGCGTCTGCGATCCTTCTCTCTTCTTGATAAAAGGCTAACTGAACCCTGGATACTGCAGGACTCATTCCATATTTGTACATGGAGTATTTGCCACTCGGAATACCTAAGATGCCTTCCATTTCTGAGACCTCCATAGCACCCACATTGAGGATTGAACCGGGAATATGAACAGCGGGATTGGGGTTGGAAAGGTCAACTCCGATGATTGTGTCTCCTCTTTTAAGTTCCACGGCTCCATCGAATGCAGGGATTCCCTTTAAGATTTCAAAGAATTTATCTCCGTCCGTGTTTGGGAGGGCATCGCAGAGGAGATTGCGAATCCTGATTATGCAATCCAGCTTGCCAGGCTCAATTATTCTCACCCCGTATGGCATGGAACTCCATCCACCAATCATGACATTTATATTAATTCTTTTTTCACGCATCATATTCTTGAGCATTAAGGAACCGAAGTTGTCCGGGAATATGCTTATCACCTGTCCGTCCTCAAGACATGGAATCATTTTTTCAAAGAATGCTTTGTGGCCCTTTGCCGGAATGGCTACTATCAGTAAACCAGCCCCTTTGAGTGCCTCGGTTATCTCCGTAGTTACAACATCAACCTTGGCAACACCTGTTCTCCTGAACCATTTGAAATTGAGCTGCTTGCCTCCGATCTCTATCCTATGCGATTTCAGAACATCTCCTAAACTTTCCACGGCAAGCTCAGGTAGTTCATAAAGGTGTACCTCATATCCTGTTAGGCTAAACTCTGCAGCAAAGGTTTGGGCACAGGCACCTCCACCTAGAATCGCAATGGGCTTCTTCAATATTTCATTCCCATCCATATTTGCCTCCTCCTCATATCTTCTTTTCTCATCGAAACCACTATTTGAACTTGTTAGACATACCCCTATTTCTTAATCTTGTTGAATTGATTCCTGAAAAATTTTTCTTCCTCTGCATGAATTTCCATCGCCTTGTCAATAGCTCTCAAGTCCTTTGATTTTATGGCCTTCAAAAGAATCTTGTTTGATTCCAGAAGCTTGGAGGGTCCTTCTGGAAATATTTCACCCAAAATTGGGATATATCCTTTGAGGAGGATATCTTGAAATAGTCCCCAAACTATGTAAAATATTTTGTTTCTTGTAATTAGGGATAATTCTTTGTGAAACTCTACAGCGATAGGAAAATATGCATGAATATCACGGGAACAAGATTCCATCTTTTTTATAATGCGATCCAATTTTTCAAGATCACTTTTGTTTGCGTTGGCAGCCACAGAATGAGCTATCCCAAGTTCTATGTACTTTCGGACTTCCCATAAGTCTCTGATGGTCTTTTCTTCGACCTTGATTAACCATGAAAGCTGCTCTCGCATAGCTTCCATATATTGCGTAATATCACACTCTTTTACGATAGATCCCCTCTTGCCAGTATTAACTTCGATTAAACCCATAATACTAAGAGTTCGTAGTGCCTCTCGAATTGTGGGTCGGCCCACATTGAACATTGCACACAGCTCTCGCTCAGCAGGTAGTTTATCCCCTGGTTGCAGCTTCCCATCGAAAATGGGTTGTTTGATTTGGTCAGCCACCTCTTCATAAAGGCGGATCTTTTTAAGTGGTTTAAATAAAAGGGGTTTTTGCATTTGCTTGGCCTTTCTTGTATTATTGGATTACGGTAATACCATTTTCTTATTCTATTGTCAAGCTTTTTTACAAATATTTTGAAATCTTGATTTTTCACATAGCCTCTGTTAATTTTCGCTACTACCAAATGAGGTGGGAAGATGAAGATTGTGGTTATGGGTGCAGGGGCCATGGGAAGCCTCTTCGGAGGGTTTCTGGCTCTTTCAGGAGAGGAGGTCTGGCTGGTCGATATCCGTAAGGAACAGATTGATGCGATTCGGTCCGTTGGTCTCACCATTGAAGAGAAAGAAAAGAGGCAAATCATTCGTGTAAATGCCACCTCAGATGCCGCCTCGGTTGGAAAGGCTGATCTGGTCATCTTCTTTGTCAAAACCTATCATACGGAGAAGGCGGTTGCCGATGCGTTGGCGGTTCAAAAGGAGGATACGGTATTCTTGACTCTCCAGAATGGCCTTGGAAATGAGGAGGCAATCTGTAAACAGGTGGATCCAAGGAAGGTGATCTTGGGGGTCACAAATCACGGAGCGACTTTTTTAGGCCCGGGCCGCATTCGCCATGCGGGATGGGGAAAGACTTATATCGGCGAGTTAGACGGAAAGGAGACCCCTCGAGTGACTCAGATTGCCCAGCTATTTACCAAAGCAGGGATTGAAAGCGAAGTTTCTTCGAATATCCAAGGCCTTGTTTGGAATAAACTCTTTATTAATGTAGGGATTAACGCAGTGGCCGCTATAACGGGATTGAAAAATGGACGCCTTCTGGATTACCCTGAAACGTTGAGATTGATGGAGGCGCTCGTGTCTGAAGCCGTTGCAGTGGCTAGAAAAAAGGGAATCCCGATCGAAGGGAATCCCCTAGAGACGGTCAAAGCCATCGCAGAAGCGGCAAGAGAGAATCGCTGTTCCATGGGCCAAGATTTTGATAACCGAAGAAAGACGGAAATCGACGCTATCAATGGAGCCGTGGTTCGAGAAGCTGAACGTCTCGGGATTGCAGTGCCTTATAATCAGATGGTCACAGACCTGGTTAAAGTGATTGAGAAAGGATTCTAAATACAAAGCACGAAATCCGAAACTCGAAACAAATTCAAATGACCGAAATACAATTCAAAACTAATATTTTTTGAAAATTTGGTGATTCGAATTTAGGATTTGTTTCGGATTTCGATATTCGAATTTCGGATTTTAAGGAGGGCCAGATGGACCGCAAGAAAATTACTCCTGTCGATGTTCAAGCCATGAAAAACGAAGGGAAGAAGATCACCATGCTCACGGCCTACGATTACCCCATGGCTCTGCTCGAGGACCGGGCCGGAATCAAAATCATTCTGGTTGGAGACTCTGTGGGAATGACTGTCCTGGGTTATGAGAATACGATCCCTGTCACCATGGATGAAATGATCCACCATACAAAGGCAGTGGCGCGTGGAGCAAGATATGCACTGATCATCGGTGACATGCCCTTCATGTCTTACAACAGCTCGGAACGGGAGGCTATCATCAACGCCGGGCGATTCATAAAAGAAGGAGGGGCCGATGCAGTGAAGTTGGAAGGGGGTGCCAGCGTAAAAGATATTGTCAGGGCGATCGTAAAAGCGGGCATCCCAGTTATGGGCCATATTGGATTAACTCCTCAGACGATCTCGATGCTCGGAGGATTCAAGGTTCAGGGGAAAGATGCTCAGGGGGCGCAGAAGATCATCGATGACGCCCTCCTCCTCGAAGATGCAGGAGCTTTCTCGGTTCTCCTTGAAGCTGTCCCTGCTCCCATCACCAAGAGAGTGACAGAACGTCTGAAGGTCCCCACCATCGGAATCGGTGCAGGTGTCCACTGCGATGGCCAGGTCTTGGTGGTTCATGATCTGCTAGGACTTTTCGAT
>Ga0224495_10002537_pt1 | contig 11864 bp, 11 predicted proteins | sample SF_Jul11_sed_USG_FD_168128 | JGI IMG/M metagenome (GOLD analysis project Ga0224495, IMG submission 168128) | Sediment microbial communities from San Francisco Bay, California, United States - SF_Jul11_sed_USGS_4_1 | ecosystem: Environmental > Aquatic > Marine > Sediment | place: USA: California...
AGTGCCGGGTGACCTGGGCGCTGGTCTTGCGCACACCCAACTCCGGCCCAAAATCGATCCACAGCTTGTACGCGGGACGCCGGGCCTTGGGAAACGGCTCCACCTTTTGCACCCGCCCCACGCGGATGTCCACTTTCAAAAAGTCGTCATAATGGATGGTCGCACCCGCCATAACTCACTCGCTCCTATTCGCTTCCGCTGTGTTTTCCCCTTACCAGGGGTGAAGGGGGCATAGCTCCCTTCCGGGGTTTCCAAGGGGCGGCGCCCCTTGGGTGCTGTTGCTGTCGGGTCGCCCCCTGCTCAGCGCCGCTTGGGATCGAAGGCTTGCAGCAGGGCCTCGCCGATGAAGTTGATCAGGATCACGGTGATGACCAGCAGAAAGAAGGTGGTGAGGCTGATCCACCAGGCCTCCACATTGGCTTTGGACTGCCGCAGCAGTTCCCCCAGGGACGGCGTGGGACTGGGCACACCCAGGTTGAGGAAGTCCAGGCTGGTCAGGCCGATGATGGCGCCGGAGACGCGGAAGGGAAAGAATGTGATGACCGGCACCAGGGTGTTCGGCAGGATGTGCCGCCGCATGATGTCCCAGGTGCCCACCCCCATGGCCCGGGCGGCGCGCACATAATCGAAGTTGCGTGCCCGCAAAAACTCCGCCCGCACATAGGCGCTCAGCCCCATCCAGCCGAACAGGCTCAGCAGCACGATCAGCTTGGGAATGCTGGGGGTGAACGAGGCGCTGATGATGATGAGCAGGTACAGCTCCGGCATGGAGCCCCAGATTTCAATGGCGCGCTGCCCCAGCAGATCCGGCCAGCCGCCCAGAAAACCCTGGGCCGCGCCGATCACGATGCCCGCCAGGGTGGCGATGGCCGCCAGAATAAGCCCAAAGAACAGGGATAACCGGAAGCCATACAGCAGCCGCGCCAGCACATCGCGTCCCCGGTCATCCGTGCCCAGCCAGTTTTCGGCGCTGGGGGGGCTGGGATGTTGCAGGCCTTGCGCCTGATTGATGGATTTGTAATCCCAGGGAATGGGGGGAAACACCGCCCAATTGGAGCCGGTGGAGAGGAGCTTGCGCACGTAGGGGTCGCGATAATCGGCTTCCACCTCAAAATCCCCGCCAAAGACGGTCTCGTTGTACTCGCGCAGAAACGGGTAGTAGAAGGCCCCCTGGTAACGCACCAGCAGGGGCTTGCTGTTGGCCAGCAGTTCGGCGAACAGGGTGATCCCCAGCAGCCCCAGCAGGATCCACAGGCTGTAATAGCCGCGCCGGTTGCCCTGGAAGGCGCGCCATTTGCGGCGGGTGTCTTCCCGCATGCGGAATCGTGGCAGCATGACCCTCACCGGGGAGCGCTTTCAAAGGAGATGCGCGGGTCCACCAGGATCAGGGACAGGTCGCTCAGAAGATTGCTCACCAGCGCCAGCAGGGAGAAGAAGAACAGGGTCGCCATGACCACCGGGTAATCCCGGCTGATGATGGATTCGTATCCCAGCAAGCCCAGGCCATCCAGGGAAAACAGCGTCTCGATGAGCAGCGAGCCGCTGAAGAACAGGGCCAGAAAGCTGCCGGGGAATCCCAGAATCAGGGGAATCATGGCGTTGCGGAACACATGCTTCCACAGCACCCGGGACTCGCTGAGTCCCTTGGCCCGCGCCGTCTGCACGTATTGCTTATGGATTTCATCCAGCATGGAATTCTTGGTAAGCAGGGTGAGCACGGAAAAGCTGCCGATGACGTAGCAGGACAGGGGCAGCACCATGTGCCACAGATAGTCGGCCACCTGACCCAGGGTGCTCAGTTGCGCCCAGTTGTCGCTGGTGAGACCCCGCAGGGGAAACACGCTCCAGAACGACCCGCCGCCGAAAAGCACGATGAGAAAAATGCCCAGCACAAAGCCGGGAATGCTGTACCCCACCAGGATGACCACGCTGGTGACCGTATCGAACCGGCTGCCATGCCGCACCGCCTTGCGGATGCCCAGGGGAATGCATGCCCAATAGGTAATGAGAAAGCTCCACCCCCCCAGGGAGATGGAGACCGGCAGCTTATCGGCCACCAGGTCCACCACGGTGCGGTGGTGGTAGTAGGATTCCCCGAAATCGAACGTGAACAGGCGGCGCACCCAGTTGAAGAATTGCAGGTGCACCGGCTGGTCGAAGCCGTAGAGGCGCTTGAGGTATTCCACCTGTTCGGCCTCCAGAGCCCTCTGGCGCAGGACGCCCCCGGGCAGGGCTGGCCCCGCGGCGCCCCCCTCCGTCGCGGTGCTGTGCGCACGCAGGCTGCTGATCATCTGCTCCACCGGCCCCCCGGGCACGAATTGCAGCACCAGAAACGTGACCAGGATGATCCCGAACAGTGTGGGGAGCATCAGCAGCAGACGCTTGACGAGGTAGTGCCACATGGTCAAGAACCCCGGTTCATCGTTGTTCCGGCAGCGCCTGGCCGGAGGCGATCGCCGCCGTCAACGCCTTTTCCCGTGCGGGGTCTAGTCACTAGAAGGACAGGTGCGACAGGGGGTTGAAATACTTGGGCAAGGTTTTGGGATACCGCAGCTTGTTCCAGTACGTCACGCGATGGCTGGCGATGAACCAGTGCGGCACCGCCAGGTATTCGTTCCACAGGGCGCGGTCCAGGGCGCGGACGGCGATGGTCAGTGTGGCCCGGTTATTGGCGGTGATGACGGCATCCACCAGGGCATCCACGCCCGGATTGCGCAGTCCGGCGGTGTTGCGGGAACCCTCCTGGCCCGCGGAGGCGGAGTGCCAGAACTCCCGCTGCTCGTTTCCTGGCGACTGACTCTGGCCGAACACGTCCACGATCATGTCAAAGTCGAAGGTGCGGACTTTTTGCTCGTACACGGCGGAGTCCACCACCTTCATGTCCGCCTGCACGCCCAGCTTTTTCAAATTGTTCAGGTAGGGCTCGGTGATGCGCTCGAACGCGGGGCTGTCCAGCATGACGGTGAACCGCATCGGGGCGCCAGTGGTCTCCTGGGTCAGGACACCGTCTTTGACCACCCACCCCGCATCCTTCAGCAGCGTCACTGCGGCCCGCAGGCGTTCGCGCAGGTTCGCCGGGTCCGCCCCGGCGGGGCCCATGGGCCGGGTGAATACCTCCGGCGCCAGGTGCGCGCGTTGGGGTTCCAGCAGCTTCAGTTCCTCCGGAGAAGGAAGCCCTTCCGCGGCCAGATCCGAATTGTCGTAGTAACTGTCGTGCTCCGTGTACTGCCCATAGAACAGATTCTGGTTGCTCCACTCAAAGTCGAAGGCCAGCGCCAGCGCGTGGCGCACCCGCCGGTCCGTGAACAGCGGCTTGCGCTGGTTGAACACATAGCCCTGCATTCCGGAGGAATTTGAATGCTTCAGGTTTTCCTTCAGAATCCAATGGCGGTCCCACTTGTCCCCGGCCACATCCACCGCCCACTGCTTGCTGCTGCTGATCCACAGAAAGTCGAATTCTCCGGCCTTGAAGGCTTCCAGGGCCACGGTCTGGTCCTTGTAGTACTTCATGGCGATGGTGTCGAAATTGTTCTTGCCGGCGTTGACCGCCAGTTTCTCGCCCCAGTATTTTGGATTGCGCCGGAACCGAAGGTTCTTTCCGAAATCGAAGCTGTCCACGGTGTAGGGTCCGGAGCCCATGGCCAAGCCCACAAAGTCCCGCCCGAAATCCTTGCCCTGGTACACATGCCGGGGCAGCACGGGCACTTCTCCCAAAATCATGGGCAGCTCGTTGTTGCGGCGGGCAAAGCGAAACACCACGGTGCGGGCATCGGGGGTCTCCACCGCCTTCACATCGGCGTAATACAGTTTGTAGAAGGGCTGCACCCCCTCGCCGCGCAGCGTGTTGAAGGTATAGGCCACATCCTGGGCCTGCACGGGTTTGCCATCGGAGAACCGGGCCTCGGGCCGCAACCGGAAGGTGACCGACAAGCCGTCTTCGGCCACATCCATGCTTTGGGCCAGCAGACCGTAAATGCTGAACGGCTCATCCAGGGCATGCTCCATCAGGGATTCAAACACGTACAGCCCCAGTCCGGAGGCGCCGCGGCCTTTCAGCGCGAAGGGATTGAGCGTGTCGAAGCTGCCCACCACCGACAGGGTCAGGGCGCCCCCCTTGAGTGCGTTCGGATCCGCATAGTCAAAGTTCCTGAAGGTTTCCGCGTACTTGGGCTTTCCACCCAGGGCCAGTCCGTGCAGGGGTACCCCGCCGGCGGAGGGCGAAGCCAGCAGCGCCAGTCCCAGTGCCGCGGTCACCCATAGGGCGCCGCGCCCCCGTTTCAGAACGCTGAATTTCAGCGTTCCGCGGTTTCGATTTCGGATTAGAATCTTAGCCATCGCGTGCTCTCCTTCCGATACCCAGTGCGCGTTCTGAAATGATATGTCTTCGGGATACAACCATTGGCCCCGCCCATGCCCGCCAGCTTAACGTACCCCCCTGAAGATGGAAAGGCGCTTCCGGGGATGCTCCCCGCCCGAACTCCCCCGAGCGCGGTGCGGACGGGGGCGGCAGGCTGAAAAAGTGACAAAAGTTGCACAATCCGGGCATGAATGATATGGCAAGACACGGTTTTTATTTGAGGGTGTGAAACGGGTATTGCGGGGAGCGGTCTTTCTTGCGGGCGGCGTGAATCCCTCGGGGATTCAGGCAATAGAAGAAATGATAAGCGAGTGCCAAAACCTCCTCATCCATGTTCCCTTTCGGCTCTCCGTCTCAACCGTCAAGAAAAGTCTTGAAATGACAGTGCTCCAGGCGCACACGGCCCGTGAAAACAGGCCCCTGGATGTGCGAGTGCCTGGGAGCACCGGGAGCCTGGATACATTCCAGAACGTGTGTGGTGTTTAGGGAATAGACGCAAGAAAAATAAATGGGACAACACCATTGCGGGCGCTTGCCCGCGGGCCGGGACCTTAACTCAAACATATCCAACCGGAGAAGCGCGATGACTTCCATCATGAACAAACTGACGCTGGTGCTGCTGGCCTCTGCGCTGGCGCTGGCGGGTTGTAAAACCAAGGAGGGCGGCAAAGCCGCGGTAGAGGCCAAGCCGGTAACCTGGAAGATGGCGAGCACCTTTGCCGGCACGCTGCCCATATTGGGCACGGGCGGGGTGTACTTCAGCGATACCCTGAATAAAATCACCAGTGGCCGGGTGGACATCAAGTTCTTCGATCCGGGCAAGCTGGTGCCTGCGCTGGAAGTGTTTGACGCCACGAGCAAGGGCGCCATTGACGCCGCCTGGTCGGCCGCCGGGTACTGGACCGGCAAGGTGCCGTCCGCGGTGTTCTTCGCCGCCATGCCCTTCGGCCCGGACACGACGGAATACCTGGCCTGGATTTATCATGGGGGGGGCTGGGATCTGTGGAAAGAGATCTACGCCAAGAGCAACATCATGCCCATTCCCTGCGGCATCATTCCCCCGGAGGCTTCCGGTTGGTTCCGCGACCCCATTACCAAGCTGGAGCAGTTCAAGGGCATGAAAATCCGGTTCTACGGCATTGGGGGCCAGGCCATGCAAAAACTGGGAGCCTCCGTGCAGCTTTTGGCCGGGGGCGATATTTATCCCGCGCTGGAACGCGGTGTGCTGGACGCCACGGAGTTCTCCATGCCCAGCATCGACCAAAAACTGGGGTTCAATAAAATTTCCAAGCACTATTACTTCCCGGGCTGGCATCAGCAGGCTTCCCTGATGGAACTCATCATCAACATGGAAAAATGGAAGTCCCTCTCCGAGGCGGATCAAACGCTGATCAAGGTGGTCTGCCGCGACACCATCGTGCAGGAGGTCACCGAGGGGGAACACCAGCAGGGCGCCGCCCTGTCCGCCTTCCGCGCCGATGGCGTGCAGATTCATGTCTGGCCGGACAACATTCTGAAGGGCTTCGAGAAGGCCTTCAATGAAGTGGTGGAGGAACAGCGCAAGGCCGATGCGGATTTCTCCAAGGTGTACGACTCCTATACGGCGTATCGTAAAAATTACAAGGAGTGGGCCAAGCTGTCCCGGCTTCCCGCCAGTTACAACCCGTAATCAGGAGTCCCATGGACCGACTGGCGCGTTGGCACAAAGCTTTGGACCGGATCAGCCAGAAGGTGGGTCAGCTCACCGCCTGGCTGGCGATTCCCATCGTATTCGTGATCATGCTGGATGTCGTCTCCCGGCGGTTTTTCGCGGTTGGATCGGTGACCCTGCAGGAACTGGAATGGCATTTTCATGCGGTGCTGTTTCTGTTCTGCGCGGGGTTCGCCTATTTGCACGATGCCCATGTGCGGGTGGATCTGGTGCGCGCCAAGCTGTCCCCGCGCACTCAGGCCTGGATCGAACTGTCCGGCACCCTGGTGTTTCTCCTGCCCTTCTGCCTGCTCATGATTTTCATGGGGGTCTCCTTTGTGCTGCAATCCTGGGGACTGAATGAGCATTCCGACGCGCCGGGCGGATTGCCCTACCGCTATATCATCAAGAGTGTCATGCCCCTCGCCTTTTTTTTGCTGTTGCTGCAGGGGGTCTCCATGGCCCTGAAGCAAATTGAAATCCTCTTTGGTTCCTCCGCCCCGCAGGGAGAAAAATCATGACATTGCATGAGGTGGTGCCCGCGTTGATGTTTTTGGCGCTGGCGGTGCTGTTGTTCTCCGGCTATCCGGTGGCCTTTGTCCTGGCGGGGGTGGGGTTGGGATTCGGTCTGCTGGGGATGTCCTTGGGCATGTTTCACGCCTCCGAGTTTTACAACGTCACCTTGCGGATTTGGGGCGGTTCGGCGGCCAACCTGTTGCTGGTGGCCCTGCCCATGTTCGTCTTCATGGGCATCATGCTGGAGCGTTCCGGCGTGGCGGAGGAACTGCTGCATACCATGCAGGTGATGCTGGGCGGCCTGAAGGGCGGACTGGCGCTGGCCGTGACAGTGCTGGGCACCGTGCTGGCCGCCACCACGGGCATCATCGGCGCCTCGGTGGTGATGATGGGGGTGCTGGCCCTGCCCCCCATGCTGCAGCGGGGCTACCAGAAGGAACTGGCCCTGGGCACCATCTGCGCTTCGGCGACGCTCGGCATTCTCATCCCCCCCAGCATCATGCTGGTCATCATGGGGGACCTGCTGTCCATCCCCGTGGGGGATCTGTTTCTGGGGGCCTTGTTTCCGGGCTTGCTGCTGTCGGGGCTTTACGGTGTGTATATTCTGGTGCTCGCGCATCTCATGCCCCATTTGGCCCCGATCATGCCCAAGGAGGAGCGCGACTATACCCCGGGGCAACTGCTGCAGATGATCATCCGCACCTTTTTGCCCGCCGTGTTCCTGATCGTGATGGTGCTGGGCTCCATCTTCATGGGCTGGGCCACGCCCACCGAAGCCGCCGGGGTGGGCGCTTTCGGCGCGATTGTGCTGGCCGCCTACAACCGCCGGCTGAACTGGGAGGTCTGGAAGGATGTGGCCTACCGCACTGCGCTGATCAACGCCATGGTGTTCATGATCATCGTGGGCGCCACCGCCTTCAGCTATGTCTTCCGTTCCCTGGGCGGCGAGGACTTCATTGATGCCATGCTGCTTGGCCTGCCCTTTGATAGCTGGGGCATTTTGGTAGTGCTGATGGCAGTCATCTTCTTTCTGGGATTCTTCTTCGATTGGATCGAGATCACTCTCATCGTCCTGCCCGTGTTCGGGCCGGTGGTGGGCAAGCTGGATTTTTCCGGCCTGTTCGCCAATCCGGCGGATCAGGTACTGTGGTTCTCCGTGCTGGTGGCGGTGAATCTTCAAACCTCGTTTCTCACCCCACCCTTCGGGTTCTCCCTGTTTTACATCAAGGGGGTTTCCCCGCCGGAGGTGAAGATCGAGCATATCTACCGGGGCATCATTCCCTTTGTGTTCCTGCAACTCGTGGGTCTCGGCCTGACCATGCTGTTTCCCGAACTGGTGTTGTGGCTGCCGAAAAACGCGCTGGGGGCGGGTTAGTCCCCCAACAGCGCCGCATGGTGTCAGGATCGCACCGTGCGGGGCTTCAGGGTCTCGGGGGGCCTTGGCGCTGTGCCCGGCAGCGCCCGTGCCTGGATGTTTCCCTTCTGAATTGCCAAGCCCGTCCTCCCGGTTTATTCTGGTTCTCGGAACAAGAATTCAGCACGGGGTATTTCACTCACAGGAACCCCCTGTCGGTCCGCAAGGTGACTCGCCGCGCGGAGCCAGGGTGCGATCCCTGTGTGCCCGGGCCGTATTGATCACGGAAGACTCAGGGAGCACACAGGTCATGGCCATGTATCGCGTGGAATTCGCCCGCGATTGGATCACGGGACGCTGGGGTTTCACGGACCGCGTATTTCAGGATTTGAAGGGACGCGAAACCGAGCCTTCCCGATTGGAAAATGCGTGGCTGGTGGAATTCACAGGGCAACCTCCCGCCCTGGGACGGCTGCTGTCTCAGCGGCTCAATATCCAGGAAAAGGACTTCCGGCGCTTTGGCCCCATATTCGAGATCACCGTGGTGTCGCAGGACACCCAACAGGCCAGCGGCTGAGTCTGCACCCCCGCTTTGGCCGCCGCCTTCACGCTCTTTTAAACGATACCCCACCGATGATCCGAAACTTCCTATGGCGGATGGCGTTTGGAACCCCCGGGTTTCATGGGGCCGTGCGCGTGGCGCTGCCCGCGCTGGTGGCCCTGATCCTCGCCGTTCCCGGAGTCTCCCTTGCCCAGAACAAATACGCGGGCACCTATCGGATTGAGGGATGGGAGGACCTGGAACACAAGCAGATCTACCATTTTTTCTATCTGCATCCCGAGGGGGTGTTTTTGCTGGCGGGGGAATGGCCCGGCAATGAATCCTCCCGCTTTCAGGGCGAGTGGAAGGTGGAGGGGGATCAACTGACCCTGACCGGCAAGGGGCGGGTGAAGACCAATCAGGGTGCCTGGTCGACCAACTTTTCCCGCGTTTTCCGCATTGTGGTGCGCTCCGAGGGGTTCCAACTGGTGCCCGTGCTGGAAAAGAACCGCTTCGGCCTGATGGGCTGGCCGAATCCGTTCCAGTATTACCGTCCGCGACCCGCGGTGAACCTGCCCAAGGCGGAGTTCCCCTCGGAGGAGGCCGGGGTGTTGGAATGGATTAACAAGCGTCTGAAGTGATTCCTGCCCGGGCGCGCGTCTCGAATGCGCTCCTGGCCGGACAGCCTCTCTAAAGCGCCCCTGCCGGGCGGATTCCCTATTGCGCCCAGTATGGGCGGATTTCCTATTGCGCCCAGTATGGGCGACGCTTCTCTCCGAAAGCGGCCATGCCTTCCCGCCCTTCCGGGGAGTCGAACAAGCGTCGGCTCTGGGCCAGCGTCCAGGCAAAGCCCTCCTCAACCCCCAGGGTCGGTACGGTTCGCAAGAGGGCGCGCACCTCGGCCAGGGCCAGGGGGCCGCACTCGCGCAGTTCCCCACACAAGGCCGCCACGGCGCCGTCCAGGTCCGCCGGAGACACGCTGCGATATCCCAATCCCATCTGGCAGGCCTCCTGAGCGGAGAAGCGCTCCCCCGTGAGAAAGTACCGTGTGGCTGCGGCGCGGGAAATCTTGCGCATCACCGGAACCGAGATGATGGCCGGGGCCAATCCCAGCCGCACCTCCGTGAAGGCGAAGTGGGCGGGTTCAGTCAGAATGGGAAAGTCGCACACCGCGATGAGTCCCAGGCCTCCACCGTAGGCCGGCCCCTGCACCCGAGCGATGACGGGACGCGGACTGTTCCACAACGCCTTGAGGACGCGCACGAAGGGCGGCTCGGCCTCGGCTTCCTGCGTGGTGGCGGCCTGCACGGCCCCCCCGCCGGCGCGTTTAAGATCCGCCCCGGCGCAAAAAGTGCGCCCTTCGGCCGCCAGCACGATCACCCGAGCCTCCGGTTCGCTTTCCGCACGGGCGATGGCCGCCAGCAGACCCTCGCACAGTCCCTGACTCAGGGCGTTATGCTGGGCGGGGGCGTTCAGGGTGATCCAGGCGGCGGAGCCGCGCAGGGTATACAGGACGGGTTCGGACATGGGTCAGCTCCCGATGGTGGCCGCGCCCCGGCTGCAGACCGGGCGGGGACGGGTGATGGTGAAGACAGGGCCGCCGATGGGGCGTGCCGGTGCTCCGGTTCATGCCATTGCCAGCCGGTGCTTCAGCCTTCGGAAACCCAGGGTGAATCCCAGCAGCAGCAGCAGGGAATTGACGATGAAGAAGCTATGCAGGCCCAGGTAGGGGCCAATAAGCCCGGCCAGCAGGGGGCCGCCGCCAATGCCGAGCATGCCAAAGGCCGCGCCCCAGGCCAACACCCGGGATTCCATTCCCCGTGGTGCGGCGCCCCGCAGCAGGGTCACCGCGCAGGGCGCCATTCCGGCGGCGGTGAGTCCCAGGATGATCCGCATGATGGTGAGTTGCAGCGGCGTGCTCACCAGGGCCATGGGCAGGGCGCCCAGGGAGGAGGCCAGCAATGCGGCCAGCATCACCCGTTCCGCCCCGAACCGGTCCAGCAGCCGCCCCCACACCGGTGCGGCCACCGCGCTGGAGACGGTCAGCGCCAAGGCCACCATTCCCAGCCACCAGTTCACCTCCGGACCGGAGGAGACGCCCTTGGCCTCCATCAGTTGCAGGGTGTACACGGAAACCACCTGGATGCTTCCCAGGTAGGTAAAGGTGGTGGTGAACTGGAAAAACAGCATCATGCCGATGCCCGGCAGGCGCAGGATGATGCGCAAGTCCTCAACGACGTTGAGCCGAAACGGCTGGGCAGGCCGCTGGTGGTGCTCCTGGGCAAACACCAGTCCGATCAGCCCCGCCAGCAGAATCAACCCCCCGCTGACATACATCAGGTGTCCATAGGCGGGCAGATGGGAAGCCACCAGCGCGCCCAGCACGGGCCCCAATGTGCCGCCAATGAGGGCCCCGGTGGCGATCATGGACAGACTGCGGCCCATCCGGTTTATGGGGGTGTTGGTGGCGATGAGGGCGTTGGTGGAGGGAATAAAGCCATTGGTGGTGCCTCCCAGCAGGTATAAACCCAGGAAGACCCACAGATTCGGCGTCAGCGGCAGCAGCAGATAAATGATCCCCATGCCGAAGCTGGTGCGCAGCACCATGGCCTTGCGGCCATAGTGGTCCGCCACCACACCCCACAGGGGTGTAAGAAAGAAGCTGAGCGTGAAGTACCCTCCCACCGTGTAGCCAATCCAGATTTCCAAAGGCCCGGTGGCGCCCTGTTCCTTGAGAATCAGCGGTAAAAAGGGGTTGGAGATGCCAAAACCCAGGGCCAGGGCGGCGGCGGCCAGGGCGAGGGACCGCATGTTGCGGCGCCAATAGGGAAACGCGTCTTCAGAGGGGGGCGACGCGGAACCTTGGATGGGTGCGGCGGGGGTGTGCTTGCGGCCAGTGTCTTTCGTTGTCATAACCTGCGGGTGCTCCAAGGGGCGCGGCACGGGAGTCAACTCGGGCGGTGAAATCAGATCCTGGGCGGTGGTACCCGTTCCACGCGCAGCAACCCGGACCAGATCCACCATGCCAGTCCCAGCATCAGGAGTACAACACTCAGGGCAAAAAAGGCCCGCAGCCCCAACAGGGGGCTAATGAGTCCGGCCAGCACGGGGGCGGCGCCGCTGCCCAGCATGAGCATGCTGCTGCCCAGGGCCAAGGCCCGGCTGTCCATGCCTGCCGGGGCGCGCTCCTTGGTGATGCGCACCAGCGCCGGCTGAAGACCCACGGCGAACAAACCCAGCGCCAGCCGCGACAGGGTCAATTGCAGCAGGGAATGCACGAAGAGCAGGGGCAGCATGCTCAGGGCGGAGAGTCCCAGCCCGATGGCCATCACGCGCCCCGGCTCCCAGCGGTCCAGCGCCCGGCCCCACAGCGGCATCGCCGCGATGCTGGCGACGGTGAGCGCCA
>Ga0224495_10002539_pt1 | contig 11859 bp, 9 predicted proteins | sample SF_Jul11_sed_USG_FD_168128 | JGI IMG/M metagenome (GOLD analysis project Ga0224495, IMG submission 168128) | Sediment microbial communities from San Francisco Bay, California, United States - SF_Jul11_sed_USGS_4_1 | ecosystem: Environmental > Aquatic > Marine > Sediment | place: USA: California...
GAAATTATTTCCCTGAAGGCCCTGAATGTCATCTTTCGGCATGCAAGCCACAAACATAGTTCGGAGTAATCATGTCGATCAGGCATCACTACAGGCGTAAGCACAGGGAGGAGGATATCGACGTCACCCCATTGCTGAACGTTATGGTTGTGTTGATTGCATTCTTGATTTTCTCTGCGGTGTTTTCGCGTGTCACAATTCAGGAAATCACTTTGCCGACACAAGGCGAAGGAGGTGCATTGCTGGATAAGCCGGTAGCGGTGATTGATGTGATCGTGCGCACGAATTCCATGGAAATCGGCGATGGCAAGAATATCATTGCGACTATTCCAAAATTAGGCGGCAAATACGATACCCAAAAACTGTCTGAACACCTGTTGGTACTTAAGGAGAGGTACAAGGATAAGCAGGACGCGAATATCCTGTTCGAACCGGATATCGAATATGAATTCATGATCCAGATTATGGATGCGGTGAAGATAGCCGAGATTAGGCGGGAAGGGACACAAATTGTCGATAAGATATCGCTGTTCCCCGAAGTGTCCCTGGGTGACGCACCATGAAAAGTTCGCGGCGGCTTAAGCGCATGGATCGCGGGGAAGTCAAAGCCCAGACAGTAGTACTTACTTCTCTGATGGATATTTTCATCGTTATCGTTATTTACCTGCTGATGAACCAATCAATGGGCGGGGATGTTATTACCCCTCCCAAAGCTATCAAATTGCCCAGTTCAGTTGTGGAAACCTCACCAAGACAAACTGTTGTAATGATCGTGAGCGATGAGGAGGTTGTTATCCAGGGAGACAGGATTGCATCCATCAACGAAGTACTTGCCAACGACGATGATTTTATCGAGGAAGTAGGAATACGCATGCAGCAGATCAGGGAAAGTTATATTGGTCTTAGCGACGAATCCATGGCTAACAGTACCGAAGTTACCATCCTTGCCGATCAGAGTGTACCTTTCAAGGTGTTGAGAAAATTAATGTCAACCAGCAGCAGTGCCGGTTACAGCAAGATTTCCCTCGCCGTCAATAACAAAGATAAACAAAACTAGCGTGATTCTGTGAGTACATTTATTGAACAGCAAATACAGGATCTGCAGGCGCAAATAGCCGGGACTGCTGAAGAGATAGCCGCGCTGGAGGAGGACTTACGCGTCAGGGAAGCCGGATTGGCGAACCATCTCAGCCAACGGGCGCAGTACCAGCTGCTCGAAGAGCTATGCTCGACGCTGGAAAAATTGGCCAGGACAAGCGCGGCGGCGTCCCTGTTCAGGGAAGCCACAGGCAATGATGCGGAAAAGGAGCTACAGCATATACGCGCCGTTACGGCTGAATTCAAGCGAAAAACATCCTCCATGGAATCAGCTTGTGCGGAGCTGAAATCCGATATCAGGAATAAACAATCTTCGCTCAAACTCCTTGGTAGCCAACTATCCGAACGCCAAGGCAAGGCAGAGCGACTAAAAAAAGATCCCATGCATGACATGCCCTATCGTGTTTTGCCTTGGTCGCACCATGGGGGGGATGAACGGCGCTTCCATCTGATCCTTTTTTCCATCGTATCCTTCACAATAGCCTTTGGCGGACTCATTCCCTATTTCAGGCAGCCGGTGGTGGAGAGCAAAGGGGTTATCGTTCCCGAACGGATTGCCAGAATTATCAAGAAGAAGCAGGAAGCCAAAAAAGAGGAATCCAGGCGCCTAGAGAAGCTGGCTGAGAAACAGCAGGAAGCAGCCGAAGAGGCTCAAGAGAAGTTGGAGAAAAAAGCCGGTAAACCTGAGGAAAAGATCGCCGCTGAGCCTTCAGGCAAGCCACAAGAAGCTGCTCCAGTACCACTCGCCGGGACACCCGCTGGTGGAGTCGATGCAACTGGGCCGGCACCGGTCGAAACGGAGACACAGCGGTACCGCAGATCTGCCGAATCCAAGGGTGTATTGGCATTCAAGGGCGATTTGGCAAATCTGCTGAAAGATACGAACTCGTCGAAAATGGGCGCCGATGCGCACATATCGGTTAATTCAAAGCGTACAACCGGGGATGCTCTTCAACGTTCTATAGCAGTCACACAAGAGACGGGCAGTAGCGGCGGCATTGACACTTCTGCCATTAAACGGCAAAGCGAGGGTGTCGCGACGGAACTCATCGCTGCCACAGACATAAAGTTTTCACGTGTAGAAAGCTCGTCCGTTACTACTGCAACGGCTGGTGCTACAGGCAAAGCAGGCAAGGGGTCGAGTGAGGCTGCTGCCAGTTCATCCAGCCAGGGGGGGGGTGCGCGCACAGACGAGGAGATTCAGATTGTATTCGACCAATATAAATCCACACTTTACCGGATGTATAACCGGGAGTTGCGTACTAATCCAGGTTTGCGGGGCAGGATGGTGTTGCGTATAGTCATTGAGGCGGATGGGCGTGTATCGGCGTGTACGGTGAAGACAAACGAGATGACATCCCCCGAATTTGCTGATGCCATTGTGAAACGTGTGCTGAATTTTAATTTTGGTCCCAAGCCGGGAGCCCCAGCGGTTTCGATTTTATACCCTATCGAATTTTTGCCGGCAAATTAGCGAAGAATGATCGCCGGGCATAAGTATTGTCAAACCATGCCCCGATTCAAAATTTTTTACGGAAAAGACCATGATCAACGGAATCCTCCATGCCACCTTTCTGGCATCTGACTTGTCCAGATCACGCAGTTTTTACGAAGATGTGCTTGGTTTGCAGCCGGATCACAACCGGCCATCAATGGATTATGACGGCGTGTGGTACGACGTGGCCGACAAACAGCAGATCCACCTGATGGTGTTGCCAGATCCGGAATCCGGAATACAGCGTCCCGTACACGGCGGACGTGACCGGCATGTCGCGCTGGCGGTTGTGGATTATAAGCGTTTGCTTGAAAGGCTGGATCGGGCGGGGGTCGCCTATACCATCAGTCATTCCGGTCGCCGCGCATTATTTTGCCGCGATCCGGATGGCAATGCACTGGAATTTGTTGCAGCCTGATATTTGGCCGAAATTACCCGATACTCGTGGGTTTGATTCTCGACTGTAATTTCTGTCCGTCGCGTGCGCGCTTGCCGAAATAATTCTGTAGTGCTTCTCCAGACAATTTAATAGCCTGTTCCTTCGCGCCGCTCCAGCCGCTGATCTGTACCTCGGGCTGGTTGGTCACGGTCGCACCTGCCAGTTCATCCTTGTTGCCCAGTCCCATGATGATCACTCCCTTGCCGCCGCCGGGCAGGTGCTTCATCTCGGCCAGCATGAATACCAGCAGCCTGCCACCACTCGATACCGCGGCCACGAGCGAATGCTCGGTGGGCGTGTACGGGGCAGGGGCGAGGATGTTTTCCTTGTCCACGGTGATGAACTGCTTGCCCGCCTTGTTCCGGCCCACCATGTCGCCGATTGTCGAAGTGAAACCGTAGCCGGCGGAGGTCGAGATCAGCAGATGCTGGTCGGACTTGCCGCACAGCGCATGTGCGATCTTCGCACCGGGGGCCAGGTCGATGAACGTGGTTAGCGGCGCGCCGTCGCCGCGGCCCGAGGGCAGTTGCGCTACCGGGATGCTGCACACGCGGCCGTTGTCGCAGATCACGATGCAGTTGTCGGTGGTGCGGCACTCGTACTTGCCGAGCAGGCTGTCGCCCTCCTTGAACGCCAGGTTGGACAGATCAAGACCGTGCCCCTGGCGGGCGCGTACCCAGTGCTTGCTGGAGATGATCACGGTCACAGGTTCGTCCAGCACCGGCACGACGATGGCCGATTTGCTCTCTTCCTTGATCAGTGTGCGGCGCTCGTCGCCGTATTTCTTCGCGTCGGCCTCGATCTCGCCGGCGACCTGTTCGCGCAGCGCGCTGTCTTTTTTCAGCAGGCGGTTCAATTCGCGCTGCTCTTTTTCCAGCGCCTTGATCTCCTTTTCGATGCGGATGCCTTCCATTTTCGCCAACTGGCGCAGGCGGATCTCGAGGATATCCTCGGCCTGCCGGTCGGAAAGTTCGAAGCGTGCGACCAAGGCGGCCTTCGGATCGTCCGATTCACGGATCAGCGCGATTACCTCGTCGATGTTGAGGAACACGATCATCCGGCCGGCGAGGATGTGCAGCCTGTCCTCGACCTGGCCGAGGCGGAACTCGCATCGGCGGCGTACCGTGGCGACGCGGAACTCCACCCATTCGCGGATGACCTGCGCCAGCGACTTTTGCTGCGGCCGTCCGTCCAGCCCGATCATCGTCAGGTTCAACGGTGCGGACGATTCCAGGCTGGTGTGCGCGAGCAGCACATTCATCATCTCTTCCTGCGACTGGCGCGACGACTTCGGCTGCAGCACCAGCCGGATCGCCTGAGACTTGTCCGACTCGTCCGCCACCGCGTCCAGCACCGACAGGATCAGCTGCTTGTTCTGCACCTGGTCCTGCGACAGGCTCTTCTTGTTGGCTTTCACTTTCGGGTTAGTCAGCTCGCCGATCTCTTCCAGCACCTTGCGCGTCGACACGCCGTGCGGCAATTCGCTGACGACGATCTGCCACTGACCGCGTGCCAGTTCCTCCACCGTCCAGCGTGCGCGCATCTTCAGCGAGCCGCGGCCAGTCAGGTAAGCGTCGCGGATGTCCTTGGTGGACGAGATGATCTGCCCGCCGCCGGGGAAGTCCGGCCCCTTGATGCAGGAGAGCAGGGCATTGTCTGCGGTATCCGGGTTATTTATCAGCTTGATCGCGGCAGCGGAAACTTCGCGCAGGTTGTGCGGCGGGATCTCGGTCGCCATGCCCACCGCGATGCCCGAAGCGCCGTTGAGCAGTACCATCGGCAATCGAGCCGGCAGCATTGCCGGCTCCTTGAATGCACCGTCGTAGTTCGGCACGAAATCCACCGTGCCCATGTCGATCTCGGACAGCAGCAGTTCGGCCAGCGGCGTCAGGCGTGCTTCGGTGTAGCGCATCGCCGCCGCGTTGTCGCCGTCGCGCGTGCCGAAGTTGCCCTGGCCGTCCACCAGCGGGTAGCGCAGTGAGAAATCCTGCGCCAGCCGCACCATCGCTTCGTAGGCGGACGAGTCGCCATGAGGGTGGTACTTGCCTAGTACATCGCCGACCACGCGTGCAGACTTCACGTGCTTGTTGCCGTGGGTCAGGCCCATCTGGCGCATTGCGTACAGGATGCGGCGCTGCACCGGCTTCTGCCCGTCGCACACGTCCGGCAGCGCGCGGCCCTTGACCACTGACACCGCGTATTCCAGGTAGGCGCGCTCGGCATACTGCGCGATCGGCACCTCGTCGCCGTCCGGCAGCGCGGGTAGCGGGGCGAACTGTCGTACGCCCCCCTTGCCGCCGGAATTTTCCATTACCGCTTCTTCTGCAACCTCCACCGCGTTGTTTTCATCGGCGGGGAACAGGTCGTTCTGGTCTTCGTTATTAGATTCAGTACTCATGTGTATTCCATCGTTAGATCAAGCGTCCATCAGCAGCTTTAAACCCCCTCCAGCTCCCCCTTGTCAGGGGGAGTGCCCGGCCTGCTCCTCCCCTGACAAGGGGAGAGCGAAGCGAGGGGCTTTGGGAGGGGTTGGTTTTAAACATCCCCCATCACTTCATTGCCGTGATATTCAAGCCAGGCGCGCCGTGTCGACGCCTCCTGTTTGCCCATCAGCATGTTGAACATATCCATGTTTTCCCTGAACGAATGCGCGGACACATCCACGCGCAGGGCACGGCGCGTGTCGGGGTTGAGCGTGGTGTCCCACAGCTGCTCGGCATTCATCTCGCCCAGTCCCTTGAAGCGAGAGATCGACCACGATCCGTCGCGGATCTTTTCCTGGCGCAGGCGGTCTTCGATCGCCTCCAGCTCGCCCTCGTTCAGTGCGTAGATCTTGCGTATCGGCTTCTTGCCCTGCGCGGGCACGTCCACGCGGAACAGCGGTGGTTGTGCGAGGAAGACCTTGCCGGCCTCCACCACCTTGTAAAAATGGCGGAAGAACAGCGTCAGCAGCAGCGTCGAGATGTGCGCGCCGTCCACGTCGGCGTCGGCCATGATGTAGATACCGTTGTAGCGCAGGCCGGAGAGGTCCGCGTCCTCGTCCGGGCTGTGCGGATCGACGCCGATCGCCACGGCGATGTCGTGGATCTCGTTGTTGGCGAACAGCCGGTCCTTCTCGACTTCGAATGTGTTCAGCACCTTGCCGCGCAGCGGCAGCACGGCCTGGAATTCCTTGTTGCGTCCCTGCTTAGCCGAGCCGCCGGCGGAGTCACCCTCGACCAGAAACAATTCGGTGCGGGTGGGATCGCTGGAGCTACAATCGGTCAGCTTGCCCGGCAGCACCGCGACCGACGAGCCCTTTTTCTTCTCGACCTTTTGCGCCGAGCGCAAACGCGTCTGCGCCTGCTGGATCGCCAGCTCGGTGATACGCTTGCCGAAGTCCACGTGCTCGTTCAGCCACAGATCGAGCGGGTCCTTCACCATCAGCGACACTAACCGCAGCGCGTCGCGCGACACCAGCTTGTCCTTGGTCTGCCCCTGGAACTGCGGGTCGAGCACCTTGGCCGATAGCACGAAACTGGCGCGCGAGAACACGTCGTCCGACACCAGCTTCACGCCCTTGGGCAACATGCCGTGCAGCTCGGCAAAATTCTTCACCGCGTTGAACACGCCGTCCTTCAGCCCCGAATCGTGCGTGCCGCCCGACCAGGTCGGGATCAGGTTGACATAGGATTCGCGCACCACCGCACCCTCGGCCGACCACACGATCGCCCAGGCTGCGCCTTCGCCCTCGGCAAAACCGCTGTCGCTGCCGGCCGTGACAAACTTCTCCATCGCGAAGATCGGCACCGCCAGCTCCTGTTCGGCGGTCGCCTCGGCCAGGTAGCCGCGCAGCCCGTCCGGGTAGATCCACGACTTCGTTTCTCTGGTCTTTTCGGTATGCAGCGTGATGCTCACGCCGGGCAGCAGCACCGCCTTGGAGCGGAGCGAGCGTTCCAGCTGCGGCAGGATCACATTCGGCGTGTCGAAATACTTCGGGTTCGGCCAGGCGCGCACCATCGTGCCGGTCTGTTTCTTCGGGCAATCGCCGATGCGCGCCAGCGGCGCTTCGGCCATGCCGTTCCTGAAGCGGATGAAATGCTCGCCGCCGTCGCGGTACACCGTGACCTCTACCTTGGTGGACAGCGCATTGGTCACCGCCACCCCTACGCCGTGCAGCCCGCCGGCGAATTTGTAGGCCCCGCCGGATTCCTTGTCGAACTTGCCGCCCGAGTGCAGCACCGTGAACGCCACCTCGACTACTGCCACACCTTCTTCCTTGTGGATGCCGACTGGGATGCCGCGCCCGTCGTCGACCACGGTTACCGAGCCGTCGGTGTGCGCGGTGACCATGATGTTCTTGGCAAAGCCGGCCAGCGCCTCGTCGCAGGCGTTGTCTACCACCTCGGCGATCAGGTGGTTGGGGGATTCGAGATTGGTGTACATCCCCGGGCGCTGGCGCACCGGTTCGAGGCCGCGCAGGACTTTGAAGCTTGATTCGTCGTAGTTATCTTTTGCCATGGATTTGAGTCGGGTGTCAGTCTGGTTATTGCGATTTGGTTTGGGTGCTGTCTGATGCGGGGGGTATTTTACAGAAAGTTGGAGGGAGGGATGGGGTTGGTTTTCTGGGGTTATTTTTTATCGTGATAAATCAACATCGACGGGGAACAACTTTCCCTCGCCCCTGAGGGGAGAGGGGTGGGGGAGAGGGGCTAAAGTCAAAACCGCCGGTGGTAGACCGGCAGCTAGTCACTTTCTTTTGCTTCGCCAAAAAGAAAGTAACCAAAGAAAAGGCGACCCCGGTTTGCCGCCCACTACGTGGGTTCCCTGCGTTGCTCGACTGGTCAGGCGGCTGCGGAACTCGCACTGCGTGCTCAGACAGTCCTCGCCGACTACCCCTGACCAGCCTCCGCTACTCGGCGGCGCACAGGGGAGGTAAAGCAAAAGTCAAAACCGAAAATCGGGTGGGCAACAAGTTGCCCACCATGCTGAGGTAGATAGGCAAAACATTTTGACTCCGGTACATTGGAAGCTGTCCTTCAAATGCGCAGAAGATAGGAGTGTTTAATGGTTAAGGCTATTTGTAGAGATTGCGTTAAAGATTCCTACCTGAAAGATATCTTTAAAAAAGAAGGGAAGACGCTCACGTGCTCAATTTGTGGGGAGGTGAAAAACTACTCTATTTCTGTTAGGAAGCTGAGCAAAATAATTGAACCAATCATGAGCAGATATTTTAGTCCCGGCATGTTCATTCAAAATACAGTGGAAGGACACGACGAATATTTTCAAGAAGGGAGTCCCATGTCTTCAGTGGTTCAGCAGGTTTTGAACCAATTTATTAGCATTGCTGATGATATTGTCGATTCAATAATCGAATTCGAAAACTTTGAGATGTATGGCGATTCGAAACTTTATTGGGACAAAGATTCAAGCTACATTGAAAGTAACATAGGCGCTGATCATTATTTGTCTAAGTGGCAGGGTGCGCTAAATGAACTTAAACATAGTAGGCGATTCTTCAGCCCTGAAGCAAAGCACCTTTTTGAGGAGTTGTTTGAGGGGGTGGAAAATTTGCGGGGATGGGATGGGAAAGTATTTAAGCCAGTTGTTCGGCGACTTCCGACAGGCTCTAAGCTGTTTCGCGCACGTATTTGCAAAAATACATCAATGTTGAATGAGATCATTCAAGCACCATTCATGCACGTTGGGCCTCCGCCAGCGGAACGTGCTCGAGCTGGCAGGATGAATCCAGAAGGTGTACCAGTTCTATATGGTTCAAGAGAAATTGAAACATGCTTAGCGGAAATGCGGCCAGCACTAGGTAATGATGTTGCAGTAATTGCTTTGCAAGTCACCAAGCCGATGCGGGTTCTTGATTTTTCTAGGTTAGAGCAAGCTAGAAGTGGTGGTGCAATTAGCTACTTTCAGCCAGATTTCAAAGAACAGCATTCCAAGCAAGCTTTTTTAAAGCTCATTCATAAATTGATTTCTCAACATGTTGTGCCGGGCCGTGAACCTGAATACATTATTACGCAAACAATGGCTGAATATTTGGCGCATGTTTATCAAAAACCGTTTGATGGGATATTGTTTAGTTCAACGCAGCATGAAAAAGGAACAAACATAGTGCTATTTGCAAAAGATGGGTGGTATGCATCTTCGGAGCAATTCTCGGTTTCTTATCTCTCCGGTAGTCTGAAAGTATTTACTACTCGCGGAATCAAATATGAGCACACTGAATCGGATAGCGTTATTCAAATTAAGGCGGACAGAGAAGAGCGTGGGGAATTTGATAATTTTGACGATGGTATACCTTTTTGAATCCTCCGATTAATAGCACGCGTAGGGCGCAATTATTATTGCGCCGAATGAAAGAATCCGGTGCAATGTTTCGCTTATTGCACCCTACGATTTTCGGTTTTGAATTTTGCTTTTTCATCCCCTGTGCACCGCCTCGATCAGGCGCGAACGAGCGGTGGGGTTAGGCGACAACACGCCGCGCAGCGGCTTGTTGCGGCGTAGACTAACCTTCAGGTTATGTCGTAGCCAACACTGTTCGAGTCCCGCAGTGGGGCGCGGGGTGTGCGCCCCGCCAGGTCGAGTTGCGCAGCCCCGCTTGCTTGCGGCTGATCGAGGGTACCCCGCAGGGGGCGGTAAACCGGGGTCGCCTTTTAGTTCCTGCATAACTTAAAAGTTAGCCTACACTGCAACTTCGTTGTCTTGGGTTACTTTATTTTGGCGAAGCAAAAGAAAGTAGCTTGCTGCCGGGCAACCACCGGCGAAGTTGTTTTTCATTTATGCTTCCTAAAATGAAACGCACCGTAAAAATAAAACCTGCCCTGATCGCGCTGCTTCTGGCGACATTCATCATCCACGCCACTGATGCGCTAGCCCGCCGCACCGGTGGGGCTCGCGATGTAGCCATCGACATGGTGGTGATCCATTCGACCGGCGGGCCGACCTGTGATGCCGAGACCGGCAAGCCGGTCTGGGTGGGGGCAGGCACGCTTGAGGAGAATATCCGCCAGATCGAGGCGCATCCCGTCCTTGGCATTCATTACATGATAGACCGTGACGGGACGCTGCGCGCCAGCGTGCCGGAGGAGCAGCTGGCGCATCACGTGCTGCACTACAGCGGCCGTTCGATCGCGATCGAACTGGTCAACGCCGGCGACGGGCGCGAGCCGTTCCCCGCGGCGCAGCTGGATGCACTGGTGAAGCTGCTGCGCAGCATTACGGGGCGCCGCGGCATCACCCGCGACGGCATCAAGCGCCATTCGGATATCGACCACGGCAAGATGGACTGCGATGCCACGCAGCGGCGCAAGGTGGATCCCGGCGCGGCGTTTCCGTTCAAGGCGATCCTGAACCGGGTGTTTCCGCCGCTTGCGAAAAACTCCGGCGCCTGAATATCCAGTCCGGCCAAGGTACTTCGGCTTGCAATTGCTGGTCTGAGAATAGATGATGTGCGCCATCAGCCAATTACTTCCGCAGTCAACACCGCTTTAGCCCATGCCTTCATTTATCAATATCACGTTCCGCTTCTTTTTTTTCGTTCTGGTTTTTGCGTCTTCCATTGCTTTTCCCGGTCTGGGGCACGCCGGGCTGCCGCAATCTTCCAGCGTGCCAGGAGGTGTTGCGGTGGTTCCGCTCGGCAGCGTTACTGCCGGCGCTGCGATGCCGCAATCCTGGCTGGATGGCCAGCCAGTGCTGGTGACGGCCGATCAGGGTCAGTGGTACGCGGTGGTCGGGCTGGCACTGGATACCAGGCCGGGGCCCCATGAGTTGCTGGTGAAGGTCGGCGACGAGATGAGGGCACTGGCCTTTGAGGTTAATGCCAAGGACTATCCCGAGCAGCACGTCTCGATCAAGGACAAGGGCAAGGTCAATCTGTCGCCCGAGAATGAGGCGCGTGCCGGGCGTGAGATCGCTGTCATCAAGGGGCTGAAATATTTCTGGCGCGATTCGCATGAAACCGATCTGGACTTCATCCTGCCCGCCAAGGGTGAATTGTCCAGCCACTTCGGCCTGCGGCGTATCTTTAACGGGGAGCCGCGTTCACCCCATGCGGGCATCGATTTGGCGATAGACCGTGGCACACCGGTCATGTCCAGCGCGCAAGGAAGGGTGTTGGCGGTTGATGATTATTTCTTCAACGGCAAGACGGTCTTTGTCGACCACGGCAACGGCCTGATCACAATGTATTGCCACCTTGACCAGTTCGATGTACAGGCCGGGCAAACGGTGAGTAAGGGTCAGCGTATCGGCCTTTCCGGCATGACCGGGCGCGCCTCCGGCCCGCATCTGCACTGGAGTGTGGTGCTGAACGGTGCGATGGTAGATCCGGAATTATTTATTTCGGCAAGCCCCTGAGGCCGTTGGTTGCCGCTAGCAGGTTTTTCAACGCACGGTATTTATAAACCTGATTCGTCACAGGTGTTTGTTGTTGCGCGATGTGTGATTTAGCTACAAATAACTTCACTTTTAGGGACTTCGAAGGTATCGTATTGCCAGTTTGGAATATTACTTATAGCCGTGGGCTGAATGATGATTTTAAAACGCAACCCGATCAAAATATGCCGTTTGGTCGCCGCGTGTTCGAATATTCAATCGGTCATTCAGCCTCACAGGCTTTATCCGTTGGTTGCATAGTCAAGGAATCTGCATGGAAACTGCCAAGAATACAGCCAGGAAAACGCTAGTGCTGGTTTTCCCCCCGGTCACGATTTCAACTTCCCCGCCGCTCGGGGTTGCAATGCTGAAAGGATATGTCGAGCGTGAGCTGCCGGAATGGGATGTCAAATTACTGGATTTGAATCTGTGGATCCTTAATAAATTTTTTTCCGGT
>Ga0224495_10002540_pt1 | contig 11858 bp, 11 predicted proteins | sample SF_Jul11_sed_USG_FD_168128 | JGI IMG/M metagenome (GOLD analysis project Ga0224495, IMG submission 168128) | Sediment microbial communities from San Francisco Bay, California, United States - SF_Jul11_sed_USGS_4_1 | ecosystem: Environmental > Aquatic > Marine > Sediment | place: USA: California...
GGTTTGTGCCTGCTGATGATTTTGCCTAGCTCACGGTAAAGAGAGCGCAGCCTTTCCTCCATAGGAAGCCGCGCTGACAGACTGACCACCCCACAATCTACCATATGCATTTCCTCTTCGCCATCTACCACACCGTATCCCAGGTTTATGGTACCGGGATCAACGCCCAGAATCCGCATGTTAGCTTTGACTGCGCAGCCTCTCTAGAGTAGTGTCAGAGAAATCCATATTGGAGAAAACACGCTGCACATCGTCCAATGCTTCTAGCTCGTCGAGAAAATTCAAGGCTTGAACTGCTTTATTCTCGTCCAGCACCACTGTAGTTTTGGGCGCTAGCTCCAGCTCCGCCGAAACCACATGTTCCTTCTCCTCAATGACCTTCCTCACCTTCTCTAATTCCTGAGGTTGGGTGTAAATTTCCACAAGACCGTTTTCGGTCTTCACGTCTTCAGCCCCGGCATCAATAGCTCGTAGCGCGATTCCTTCGGCGTCCGCGGCATTGCTTTCTACAGTGACTACTCCTCTACTCTCAAAGAGCCAGGAAACACAACCGCTCTCACCAAGATTCCCTCCGTGGCGGGTGAACAGACGGCGCACATCCTGAACCGTGCGATTGCGGTTATCAGTCAGGACTTCCACCAAAACTGCTATTCCGCTCGGCCCATAGCCTTCAAATGTCACCTCAGCTAGAGCTGCTCCCCCTGCTTCACCGCTACCCCTCTTTATAGCCCTCTCTATATTGTCCGAAGGCATGTTGCTATCTCGGGCTTTCTGCACTGCTAAGCGTAACCGGAAATTACTATCCAGACTGACTCCGCCCTCCCGTACGGCAACTATGATTTCTCGAGCGAGCTTGGTAAACAGCTGCCCGCGCTTGGCATCAGCCGCTCCCTTCTGCCGCTTAATATTTGCCCACTTAGAGTGTCCTGACATCGCTATCCCTTATACCACATTTTACCACTGCAACTACTGAAAGGTAAAGCAAGATATTGTCTCTCGAACGACTTTGACCTGCTTCGTTGGACGACCACGGTAGTGCACGAACCCACCTGGGGGGCCAAACCACTACAAAGATCTGGAGCCTATCTTCTTTAGCCCTTCCGTGTAGGGTGCCCTTACTATGCCTTTTTCGGTGATTATGGCAGTTATGTAAGCGGGAGGAGTGACATCAAAGGCAGGATTGGCTGCTCTTGTGCCTTCTGGAGCAATGGGTACTCCCCGGACATGAGTTACCTCATCAGGGCTTCGCTCTTCAATCGGGATTTGGTAGCCACTGGCCAGGGAGAGGTCAATGGTAGTGGTCGGAGCGGCAACATAGAATGGGATACCATGGGCATTAGCAAGAATCGCCAGAGTATAGGTGCCAATCTTGTTGGCAGTATACCCGTTGGCGGCAATCCTATCAGCCCCAACAATGACGCAGCCAATTTCTCCCCGTTTCATAAAATAGCCGGCCATGGAATCGGTAATCAATGTTACGGGTATGCCTTCCTGGATTAGTTCCCAGGTAGTGAGCCGGGCTCCCTGGAGCAGCGGACGAGTCTCCGTGGCAAAGACGCTCACTTTCTTTCCCTGTTCTTTGGCAGCTCTAATGACGCCCAGAGCAGTCCCATACCCGGCGGTGGCCAGAGCGCCGGCATTACAGTGGGTAAGAACGGTGAAACCATCTTTGATGAGCTCGGCTCCTAGCTGGCTGAGCTTCTTGGTTGCGGCCACTTCTTCCTGATGAATCCGCTTCGCTTCATTGACAAGCGACTTCCTTACTTCAGCAACGCCATCTCCCCGGGCGGCTTTCTTCATCCTGTCGATAGCTTGAAAGAGGTTGACCGCAGTAGGCCGGGAGGCAGCAAAAGTCTGCATGATCTGATTCAACTGCGCCAGAAAATCATCCTTATTGGCTGTCTTCATACCTGATGCACCCAGAGCTATGCCGTAGGCAGCAGCTACCCCGATGGCTGGCGCGCCCCGGACCTTCATTTCCTTAATAGCCATAGCTACATCGCGGTAATTATCCAGGTCGGCGAAGATTTGCTCCCACGGAAGCTTGCTCTGGTCCAGTATTCTTAGCTTGCCATCAAGCCATTCTATTGTTTTGGCCGTCATCGCTGTTAGTATAATCGAAAAGACGAACTCAAAGGAAGTTTTGAATGCGCGTTTGGCAGTACCCTGCTGTCTTTCTGAGCCCTTCGTTCTTTGTCATCCTGGAGAAGCGAAGAATCTAACCATTCTCAGGGTGACAGGACAGATAGTTCTGGCCGAGCTGAAATTTGATAACACGAAAGAATAATGTTATCTTTATTAGATTCACCCACCTGGGAGGCAAAGATGGCCAAGATCTATTTCATCGATGTTACCAATCGCGATGGCGTCCAGACCGCACGCCTCGGTCTATCCAAGCTGGAGAAGACCATGATAAACATATACCTCAACGAAATGGGCGTCTTCCAGTCCGAATTTGGCTTCCCCACGACCAGACACGAGTCATTTTATCTTCAGGCGAACCTGGAGTTGGCTGAGATGGGCGTCCTAAAACCTATCCGGCTAGGAGGGTGGATAAGAGCGGTTGCGACTGATGTCGAAAAGGCTTTCAGACTTGTCCCAGGCATTAAGCACCTGAATCTGTCTATCTCTACATCGGACCAGATGCTTCAAGGCAAGTTCCAGGGAACCAAGACCCGGGAAGACGTCATAAGCATGATGATTGACGCTGTCGAAGCGGTTCGCGCCCACGGCGCCAAAAGCGTTGGCGTAAATGCCGAGGATGCCTCGCGAACTGAAATAGATTTCTTGGTCAGATTCGGCTCGGCAGCCAAGGAACATGGGGCTCAACGTCTTAGATATTGTGACACCTTGGGCTATGACAACCCGTTTTCCATCTACGAAAGCGTCAAAACGCTGGCAGAGAATGTGGGAATGCCCATCGAACTCCACTGTCATGGCGACCTGGGAATGGCTGTGGCTAACTCCCTTGCCGGAGCTAAAGCAGCTATAGACGGTGGGCAAGATGCCTATATCAACACCACAGTCAATGGAATTGGAGAACGGGCCGGCAATGCCGACCTTGTCGCCACTGCTCTAGCCATCACCAAATCTAAGGGACTCACAGGAAAATATCAACTGGAAAAGCCCCTGGATCTGACAAAAGCCTGGAAAATAAGCCGATTTGCCAGCTATGCCTTTGAGGTCCCCATCCCCATAAACCAGCCGGGTGTGGGGGCAAATGCCTTTGCCCACAGTTCCGGCATCCACGCCGACGGTGTGCTAAAAGACCCCGAAAACTACGAGTTATACAGCTTCGACGAAGTGGGTAGGGGTGAGCCGGAGCTCGTGGACACCGGCAGGGAGATATGCTCGGGAGAATATAGTGGGATATCTGGCTTCAGACATATAATGGGCCAGATGGCGATAACCTTTGAGGATACTGCGCAGGCTGAAGAAGTTCTCGAACTGGCCAGATATGCCAACGTAGAGGCGCAAAAACCACTGATCGAGGATGAATTGCTCTTCATTGCCAAATATCCCAAAATTGCCAGGAAATTGTTGACGCTTATACCACCAGAATAATTCATCCTTGACATCAGTGCTCATTCCATTGATAATATAGATGATTAGGTGCGGGTGTAACTCAGCGGTAGAGTGCTTGCTTCCCAAGTAAGACGTCGTGGGTTCGAATCCCATCACCCGCTGTGATGGCTATAGGCGACAAGGGCACGGACTAGAAGATGAGGATAAAGCTAAACCTTAACCAGTTGGAAGGACTGGCACATCAGCTTCCCTTCGAAGTGATAGTGGAAAACCCGAGGGATGTTAAGGGCCTGCTGGAAATATTAGGCCACAATATGCCCTGGGATGAAACAGGGCTTAATAAATTCGGCGATCCCCTCCGGAAGCCAAACAGAGTGACTTTCTCTGTGGAGGCAGTGGACGGAGGATTCATTTGCGACATTCACCCTGCTTTCGCCATCTATATTTCTAACCTCTTGTCGGTGGAAAAATAGCTGCGCATTGTTTCACAAAATCATGGGCCGTTAGCTCAGCTGGTAGAGCACCTGACTTTTAATCAGGGTGTCGCGAGTTCGAGTCTCGCACGGCTCACCAGGCAAATCGCCAGCGTTTGCCGACATTAGCACCTAATTACTCGTTGTCATCTGTCTTAAAGATCCTGCCAAACCTGTCTGGTGCCCTTTCTTGTAGCCACGGCAGAACGTGGCTCTATGTGCAATGTTGCCCATCCAATCAGCCAGCACACGTCGTTGACAAAAGGCCTGTCGGCTGATATATTGGGGCAACAGTTGTAGATTGAATGTTCGTTCAATCAGCCGCGCAAAAACTCGGAGAATTCACTATACACACTTTCAGCAATGACGGGGCTCCGGTCAAAGAGCGCAGAAACCATATAGTCCGCTGCTCTACGTACGCAAGACAAAAGACCGATGCCGTTTTGCGGGCGATTGGACTTGATAGTAACTGGTATCGATAACAGATATGGAAAGGAGTTATTGAAGTGATTACTCTGAAGGAAGGAAATTGGCGTATTCCGAAGTGGAACAGAAAGGTATTTGCCGTTGCCGGTGGTCTGACAAACTATAAGAAGTTCTGCCCGGAAATGAAGATCGAAGAGCAGGTGATGGTGGCATTCCGGCAGATGTTGGAGAATAATGACCTCAAGGTTTCTCCCGTGGAAATCAAGGGGTTAATTAACTTCCTTGCCTGCGGCGAATTTGCCGACCACTTTCAAGACCAGCTTCTGTGCGAAGCCAAGGTCACCGACTACCTCGGTCTTGACCCGATGTATGATATAGGTATCAAGACTGGCGGGGCCACGGGCGGATCCACAGTGTTGACAGCCGCTATGGCGATAGCCAGCGGATACGCTGACGTGGCGCTGGCGGCGGGCTGGGAGCGCATGTCTGAAGTGGATACGCGGACAGGCAACTACTACATTGCCACCGCAGCCTGCAAAGACTTTGAAACGAGGCTTTCCCGCATCTATTCTGCCTACTATGCCCCTATGGCCGTCCGCTTCGCCTGGGCCTACAATCTCTCCGAGGAGACCAGAGCCAAAGTGGCGGTCAAGAATCACCTCTACGCCTATTACTCGCCGTATTCCCAGCAGCCTGGCAAATACACAATTCAGGACGTCCTTAACAGCCCGATGTCAACCTACCCGTTACGTTTCCTGGAATGCTGTGCCATGACCGATGGCGCCGCCTGCATGCTGCTTTGCGATGAGAAGACCGCCTACAAGTTGACCGATAAACCCTGCGAGCTTTTCATAGCCGGCGGGAGCCATACCTTGAGGGTGGCGGACCGCAGAGACATGGAGATCCCGCTTCTGCCACACGAGACGTCCGAAATGTACAAGGGCCTGCGCAAAAAAGAGGGCCAACGGTGGCCGGGGTTCGAAAGCTTTGCTGCCGCACGATTTGCCGCTTATTTCGCCTACCGAACGGCCGGCATCACCAACCCGCTTGAAGAGCTTGACCTGGTGGAGCTGCATGATGCATTTACCATAAGTGACATTCAGACCTATGGGGACATCGGACTCCGTCCTTACGGACAGGAACCCGATTACATTGAATCTGGTGATGCCTACTTCGGCGGCAAATGTCCGGCCAATCTGTCCGGAGGGCTAATAGGCACCATGCATGCTGTCGGGGCAACTGGCATCTTTCAAGGAGTTGAGTGCCTCTGGCAACTACAGGGCAAATATGATAAGTTTCATGGTGACCCCAGGATCTGGGAGTCTTTTGGCAAGAAGAAGCCGGAAGACTGGAAGAGCCTCCAGATACCTAGTGGCAAGCAGGCGCTGTGGGTATCCCACGCCGGTGTCGGGTCACATGTAACGGTAGGCATTCTCAGGAAGGCCTTTTGAAGGAGGAGAACCGTGGCAACAAAGAAAAAGATAACAAAGTATACTGGCAAACCTGCGAAGGTGCTTCAATCCGAACCAGCCCTGGTGATAGAGTGGCCGAGGAATCTGGCGCACAGGCATACTTATGGGAAACTCTCGCCGTTCTTCAAGGGTCTGACACAGGGCAGATTGCTGGCCACCAAATGCGTCAATCCTGAATGTGGAGAGCACAGGCTGTGGCTTCCGCCCCGGGCTGACTGCCCTGACTGCAACCAGCCCATGACCTGGGAAGAATTGCCCCAGCCGATAATCGGCACAGTGCATACCTATGCGCGTGTGGAGTACGCCGGCGCCGGTATAGAGCTCACCACCCCTTATTTCCAGATTGACGTTGAGTTGCCTGGCGTGTGTACTATATTCAAAGGTTATCTCCAATACGGAACCGCCGAAATAGGCATGAAGGTCAAAGCTTGCTTCCGGAGGGAGGACCCCACCAACACAATTCTTGATATATACTGGATACCTGTAGCCGATGATACGGATTCCCGGTCTTAGGCATATAATTCATAGGGAGCAGACTAGCAGAAGCACTTACGAAACAAAGGAGACATGGCATGGGCAAGTTGCTCTGGGAGCCGACGGAAGAGCGAAAGAAGAACGCAAACATAACTCGTTTTATAGAGTTCGTTAATGAACGACACAAACAGAACTTTCATACCTACAAAGAGCTTTATGACTGGTCCATAGACAAGATACCCGATTTCTGGGCTTCTGTGTGGGATTTTGTCGGGGTGAAGGCGTCCAAACGATACGAAACGGTGGTTGATGATGTGACCAAGATGCCGGGCGCAAAATGGTTCATAGGAGCGAGGCTGAATTTCGCCGAAAACCTATTGAGATACAGGGACAAGAATACAGCGTTCATCTTCAAAGGAGAAACTCAGAAGTCAGCCACGATGAGCTACGCTGAGCTGTATGACTCTGTGGCACGCCTGGCACAATCTCTGCGAGGAATGGGACTCAAGCCCGGAGACCGGGTAGCCGCCTACATGCCCAATATGATAGAAACGGCTGTGGCGATGCTTGCGAGCACGAGCATCGGTGCGGTCTGGGCTTCCTGTGCCACCGATATAGGTCCTGGAGCAGCCATTGATCGCTTTGGTCAAATCGCACCGAAGGTCTTGTTTACCGTCGACGGCTATTTCTACAAAGGGAAAGCCTTCGATTCTCTTTCCAGCGCTGCTGAGATCGTCAAGGGGGTGCCCTCTATCGAGAAAGTCGTGGTGGCGCGCTACAGGGAAGAAAGACCCGATATCAGGCATATCCCCAACTCTGTACATTATGATGATTTCCTATCGAGAGGGACGCCCAAAATTCAGTTTGAACAGTTGCCCGCAGACCATCCCGTATTTATCATGTTTTCGTCAGGGACGACTGGCAAGCCGAAGTGCATGGCTCAAGGAGCCGCTGGAATTCTGGTAAATCAACTGAAGGAGTTGATAATTCATACTGATCTGAAGCGAGATGATGTTCACTTCTTTATCACGACTTGTAGCTGGATGATGTGGAACTGGATGCTGACTTCTTTGGCCACAGGCAACACCATTGTTCTGTACGATGGCAATCCCAGCTACCCCGGGCCGGGGGCCATGTGGAAACTGATTCAGGATGAGAGAGTCACTCTGTTTGGCTGCAGCGCTAGCTACATTAACTATCTCAGGACCGAAAACATTAAGCCGGCCAGTGATTACGATTTATCGTCGCTGAAACAGATATGGCAGACCGGTTCGCCTCTCTCGGTGGAAGGGTTTGAGTACGTGTATCGAGAAATCAAGAAGGACCTGCATTTCAATTCCAGTTCAGGCGGCACAGACATCAATGGCTGCTTTTTCACTGGCAGTCCGATTCAACCTGTATATGCAGGTGAACTGCAGGGACCGGGCCTGGGCATGAAAGTAAAAGCATATGATGAAGCAGGACGCCAGATTTTTGATCAACAGGGCGAACTTGTCTGTGAAGCGGCTGCGCCGCCTATGCCACTTTATTTCTGGAACGATCCGGATGGCAAGAAATACAGAGACGCTTATTTTGGTGTTTACCCTGGTGTGTGGCGTCATGGGGACTATATCGTGTTTCATAGTGATACGGGGGGAGCTACTTTCTATGGCCGCTCTGACGCAGTACTGAAGCCGTCCGGTGTTCGCATAGGTACGGCCGAAATATATAACGTAATGGAAGGGCTGCCCGAGGTCGCTGATAGCCTGGCAATAGGGCAGAGATGGGAAGGAGACCAGCGTGTCCTCCTTTTCGTCAAATTGGCAGAAGGACATCAGCTGACGGAAGATCTACAAAGTAAAATCAAGAAGAACCTCCGTGAGAAAGCTTCCCCAAGACACGTCCCGGCCAGAATCATTGAGGTACCCGATATTCCCTACACCACAAACATGAAGAAGGTCGAAAGCGCTGTCACAAACATAATCCATGACAGACCTGTCACGAACAGGGATGCCCTGCAAAATCCCCAATGTCTGGACTATTACGAGAAGCTTACCAAGGAAGGGGTCCTCAAATCGTGATCTGTTCCATATGGCAAGAGGGAGGAGCCCAAAAGATGAGAGCAACCGGATCGAGTATGGAAGTTGCTGAGATGCGCTTAAAGAAAGCGGTTGACGCCTTGTCTGTGGCTTCTTGCGCGTACTGCGCAGAGAGTGCCCCTAGGGAGATGAGCCGTGAACTTTGATTTGAGCGAGGAGCAAAATCTGACTCGCCAGGCGATCCGGGCTTTCGCTGAAAAACAGATAGCTCCGGTCGCCCGACGGCTAGACGAAAAAGAGGAGTTCTCTATCGAGCTGACTCGCAAAATGGCCGAGCTGGGGCTGTTGGGGTGTTTCATACCAGAGAAATATGGCGGCTCCAACATGGGCTACATCTCCTATGCAATTGCGGTCGAAGAGCTGGCTAGGGTTGATGCTTCGCAGGCCGCCACTATCGCTGCTGGAAATTCTCTGGGAATCGGCCCTATCTATTACTTTGGCAATGAAAGGCAAAAACAGGAATGGCTGCCCAAGCTCTGTTCGGGAGAGTCTCTGGCTGCGTTTGGTCTGACGGAGCCTGATGCCGGCTCCGACGCTGGGAGCTCTCGAACCACCGCAACACTACAAGGGGACCGCTGGACCATCAATGGGCACAAGATATTTATCACGAACTCGGCTTGCTCGTTAACCGGTGTCATTATTGTCCAGGCTGTCACCGGCAAACGTGACGATGCCAAGCCAGAAATCAGCTGTCTTATTGTTCCCGGCGGCACCCCTGGCTTTACAGCTAAGGAAATGAAAGACAAGATGATGTGGCGAGCATCCAACACGGGTGAACTTTTTTTTGATGATTGTGTGGTGCCCAAGGCAAATCTGCTGGGAAACAGGGGCGATGGCTTCCACCAGATGCTTGCCACACTGGACGGGGGACGCCTCAGCATCGCGGCTATGGGACTGGGCGGGGCTCAGGCCGCTTTCGAACTGGCTCTGCAGTACTCCAATTCACGCATCCAATTTGGACGGCCCATCTCTTCATTTCAAGTGAATGCTTTCAAGCTAGCAGACATGGCACTGGAAACTGAACTGGCCAGGAACCTAGTCTACAAGGTCTGCTGGCTACGAGAAAACGGACGTCCCATTACCAAAGAAGCAGCCATGGCAAAATTGTTCTGCTCCGAGGTTATGCGCCGCTGTGTCCATCACGCAGTGCAACTTCACGGAGGGTATGGGCTGATGAAGGATTATGAAGTCGAGAGATTATATAGGGACCAGAGAATTCTGGAAATCGGCGAGGGAACGTCCGAAATACTACGCATCGTGATTGCCCGTAATATCGGCGTGTCGGGAAGGGCAATCTAGAAAGAAGGACACAATGAAGAAAGAGAAGGCAAAACGCAAGACTTCCGCCAGAGTGAGCCCGGCCAAGGGTAGGGTGCCAAGGCACGATGATCTTCTCACCGACGTGGCTCACCTCGCCCGCGTGAAAGAAGTGGGGGAGAAAAAAGAATCTCTTAGCGACCGGATTCGCAGGGTTCGAGAAATGCGGGGGCTTACCATTAAGGACCTCAGCAGCCGAACAGGGATCGATACAGATACATTGGAACGTATAGAATCGGGCGAGATTATCCCTGCATTAGGGCAGTTAGTCAAGCTAGGCAGAGCGCTTGATATGAAGATGGGCTACTTTATCTCCCCAGGAATTGACAAGCTCATGACCGTAGTGCGCAAGCATGAACGACGACCAGTATCTCGCTACGGAGAGACAAAGAGCATAGAGTGCGGCTACTTTTACGAATCCCTGGCCCCGGAAAAAGCGGACCGATTGATGGAGCCTTTTATTGTGACACTCGTACCCACAGACGTAGAAGAGTTCTCCACCCATGCCGGACAGGAATTTATCTATGTCTTGGAGGGCGAAATGAAAGTGCAGGTTGGGGATCGGGTCGACTTTCTCAAGCCTGGAGATGCCGTTTATTACGACTCCAGCCAACGTCACTTCGTTAGATGTGCCGGCACCACTGCAGCGAAGATTCTGGCTGTCCTCTATACAGAATCGAGATAGACCACAAGACGAGCGAGACCTCTAATAAGATTGCTGAGAAGACCCTAACCAGGCCACTTGAGCAAGAACGGTAGTAAAGGCTATTCAGGCCTTGGCCAGTGCGCAAACAAGCCATTTGGACGTGGGCAAGGTTCAATGCCCTTCCTTGGGCCCCTCAGGTGCATTCTAGCGCGAATTCCACGGGCATCATCCCTGCAAAACCGGGCCTACAACAATTAGGTGTTACTTACCGCAACGCCACTCCATTGCACGATTGCACAAAGTGGCGAAATGTTGCGTAACAAAACAAACACTATGTTTGTTTTGTTGATTATCTAGCCATTCCGTTAAGAGGCAATTCCAGTCATCATTGTGGGCGATTCGCCAGTCACATTGTCATTCCCAGCAACTAATGCCATCGGCTGCTCCAAAGTTGGCAGAACCTTTTTTCTTTTTATAATTCGGTACCAGTCTTCGTAGCAATAGATTCCCTGGAAGACAATAGCGGAGAGACCGCCGTAGAAAATCTCTGGCGTCAGGATACAAAACCCCTGTACTGCGAATATGCCACCCACAATCAGGGCAAGAAACCAGTGGTGGAGGTGGAGTCGATAGTTCCGCCAGGGGATTACTATTGACCTGACAATGCCTTGTTTGCCGTCTGTCCGGCCGCTGAGGTACTTGGTGGCGAAGAAAGCAACAAACCAGGTCTTGTAGCAGAATATCCCAAGGAAGATACAAACGGCAATTAGACTGATGAGGATTATCTTCTTCCTCATTCTGCCCCATATGATAATATTAAATCGCCCCAAAAGTCCAGATACTACGATTCTTGCGCTGGCTTGGTTGGCGGAACCTCAAGCGAGGGCTGTTAGGCCGTTCCTGCCAAGGCTTCTACGCTAGCCTGGAATGTTACCTCACCGCACACCCCGCGGACGAACTACCTAACGTTACTGACTATTGTGCAGTCTGATGAAATTGAATATTTATCGGTTTTGTTCAGCTCGCGCAACCCTTGCCCGGATTGTCACCTAATTACGCAAACTACCATTTTCTGTACTATGCCTGATTATCGTTGCCTCAAGCTGACTTTGCTACACCGGCAAAAATCTAGGAGGTCTTTCGTGATTGACAAGGCTTTCCACCCGTCGGTTGAAACGCGGAGCACATCCCGTTCTACAGAGATTACTGCGGACTCTCAGGAGCTGCTATAGACCAGCTAGCATAGGTGAACTAAGCTATCTTCGTCGTACAGGCTTCCTCTTTGCACCAGCCCGACCTTTGGCTTTGGGGGCGTCAGAAATCTGCTCTCCGCTCATCCATTTCACAATACTGTCGAGTTGCTTTGAATCTATTTTCTTCGCTTCCTTTATATCCAGTTCGGGATTGCTATACTTCATTATCTCGTATTTCAACGTCCCGAGCAGAC
>Ga0224495_10002541_pt1 | contig 11858 bp, 12 predicted proteins | sample SF_Jul11_sed_USG_FD_168128 | JGI IMG/M metagenome (GOLD analysis project Ga0224495, IMG submission 168128) | Sediment microbial communities from San Francisco Bay, California, United States - SF_Jul11_sed_USGS_4_1 | ecosystem: Environmental > Aquatic > Marine > Sediment | place: USA: California...
AATATGGCTGTTCCACTCATTATAACTATCATTAAAATAATCAATCTAAATACTGTTTTCATCATCGTCTCCTGTTTTGGGTAGTATTATCATCGTAATTTAGTATTCCAATGTTAACTTTCCAAAAAATATTTTATATTATTTTTATTTTTTTTGACGATTGAAATTCTGAATACTCAACACTTTTTCGCAGAATATCATTTTAAAATCACTTTCTTCTGCATTCGGTTACAAATCATGATAATCCTGAAAAACTGATTTCTGCCGGAGTTCCCGCAAAAAATAGCAGCTTGTCATTGCAGCATCTTTTCATTCAATGAAAAAATCCATTAATTATCTCATTACTATTAATATATTTGTCCACAAGAACCGGATTTATCTCACGCATCTCTGCAATGGTCAGAATAAAATCATCAACCCCTGTTTCCCATTTGTTTTTTAAATATTCAACAACAACCGATTTATTGTTATTTTCAAGGGCTGATATTACGTATATTAATTCATTTTCCTGCATACCCTTTTATCGGTAATTAATACATTTATTAAAATATATTTTCCCATCTTAAAGAATAGATATTTTTATCGGTTGAAATAAAAACATCAGAACCTGATGATTTAATTTGTTGAAACTTTCCTGCTCCGTGAAAAAACATTTTTTCATCAAAAAGATATATATGCCCCTCATTCCAGAATACAATTCCGGAGTTATTATTCAGAACTTTCCAGTTCTCAACATTATGAGATTCTGTATTTTCATCGTCTATAATAATACTATCTAATAAGGTAAAAGAACTGGTTAAAACATTTATTCTGATTTTGCTTTTATCGGTAACCAAAAAGAAAGCCCTGCCATTTTTCAGACCCATCGGCAAAGAGAATGGATATTCCTCCGACAAGGGATACTCAACTATCGACGTTAAAATTTCTTTTTTATCATCAATTTGACCCCTGATAATCGTATCAGTATGTGAATCTGTTTTTCGAATCTGCAGCAAAACTTCCTTATTATTAAAATCACAGAAAATAGACTTTATTATTCCGTTTACATGGATCTGATTTTTTTTCTGCTGTGCTATATTTGCATAAATAAAATCTCCGTTAAGAGTTGCATAACAAACATCATTGGATTTTATATTGTCTGTGCTATCCTGATGGTTAAACTGATACTGAATAAACAATAATCCCTCTGAGCTGTTTATAATATCAAGATCCGGTGTTAAAAAAAATAATCGCGAATGATCACCTGAAAGTGCCATTATAAATTTACCGCCGGGCATTGCCTGAAGATAATGACTGCTGCCCTTTTCCCACAAGAGAGTACCTTTTTTATCAAAATATAAAACAGTTCTTCCCAGACGCGGATACCAGATATAAAAATTTCCATTATCCGGATAAGTTAAATACCCATCATTTTTCATTAATAAAAGCGAATTACGCTGCTCTACCTGATCAACCTCACCTGGAAGGGTAATTATTTCCATTTCAGAGGGTTGCCCTGAAATTTTTTTGATGGAAAAATTATTTATATTATTTACTTTTTTGTTTTCTGGATCCTGAAATAAAACAGGTGGAACGGATTGATTTTTCTCATTTCGGTATATAATTTCCCCGTTGTTATTAAATATATAATTCAACGAAAGAGAGCTGATCGTTACAAACTCTCTGGAAGTAACATAAAAACTTGTTAGAAAACTTAAAAGTAAAAGAGGAACTCCGGCAATTTTCAACAACATGTTATCGTATGAAAAATTATACTTTTGTAAGAAGTTTTTTATCTTCTTTATTTTTAAGTATGTTTATGTACGAACCAAATTTTTCTTTAAACTGGTCATAAGAATAAATTATATATTCATAACCCTGCTCTGTTAAAAAAAGCTGACGATTGTGACTAAAACGCTCCTCTGAAGACTCCTGGGTTATGACAGAGTAAAAGAAGGCTTTATTCCCTTCACTTTTTGGACGCAATATACGCCCGAGTCTTTGCGCCTCTTCCTGTCGGCTTCCAAATGTACCGCTGACCTGGATAGCAATATTGGCATCGGGGAGATCTATAGAAAAGTTGGCAACCTTGGAAACAACAAGAGCAGATATCTGTTTTTCCCGGAACGCATGGTACAACTCAGAGCGTTCATTTAAAGGTGTTTTTCCGGTAATCAAGGGAAGATTAAACTTGCGTGAAATCTTGCGTAATTGATCAAGATATTGACCAATAATTAAAACCTGATCATTTTTATAATTTTCTAAAAGGGTTCCAATTACCCTCATTTTTTCAGGATTTTCTGATGAAAATCTGAATTTTTCCCGGTCATCTGCTACAGAATACATTCCCCTTAAAAAAGATCTCATGGAAACCCTTACTTCGATACATTGGGCCTGTGCAATCCATGATTTTTTTTCAAGCTCTTTCCAGGGGACATCAAGCTTCTTTGGGCCAATCAAAGAAAAAACATCCTCTTCAAGACCGTCTTCCCGAACCAGAGTAGCAGTTAATCCAAGTCTGCGTTTGGCCTGCAACTCACTGGTCATTCTAAAAACAGGAGCGGGTAATAAATGCACCTCATCGTACAATATCAAACCCCAGTTATTGGAAGAGAAAAGATGAAAATGGGTAAACTCCCCTCCCTTATTTTTGCGATGTGTTAATATGTTATAGGTAGCAATTGTAATAGGTTTAATCTCTTTTTTATCACCTGAATATTCACCAATATCTTCAATGGGAATAGTGGTTTTATCCAGAATCTCGTCACGCCATTGTCGTATAGAGAGGGTGTTTGTCACAAGTATTAAAGTCTGCGCACCCACCTTCTCCATTGCACCAATACCAACAATCGTTTTGCCGGCACCGCAGGGTAAAACAACAACACCAGAACCACCCTCGATTGATCCATCTGCATAAAAAGAAGAGACGGCCAATTGCTGATAATCACGAATTGCAAATTTTCCGCCATGTTTACAAATTTCTCTTAACTGAAATTTATACTCACTTCCTTTATCATACCCGGCCTGATCATCTACCGGAAACCCGAGGCGTATTAATGCCTGCTTGATATGACCTCGATAGTCATTTTTTACATAAATAGCATTTTTGTCTTTCATCCCTTCAATGTAAGGTTGAACTTTTTTACTGCGGAAAATCTCTTTAAGATAACTTTCTTCTTTGGAAAATAAAATCAGCTCGCCTTTTTCATCACGCAATAATTTAATTTTTCCATATCGGTCAATCTGCCGGGTGACTTCGGCATTTATGTTTTGTGGAACCGGATACTTGGAATACTTGTAAAGGGCATCGATAATATTTTCTGCGGTTAACTTGCTCGCACCAGCATTCCACAACGAAAGTGGTGTGATTCGATAAGTATGCAGATATTCCGGTGATTTTTCTAACTCGGCAAACTTGCCAATTATACTTCTTGCTTCCTCAAATAAAGGACTATCTACTTCAAGTAATAGTGTTTTATCTGATTGTACAATCAATGGTCTTGTGTCCATATCCATCAAAATCTCCAAATTTAAAATATTAACAAATATTATTGCCTGTTATGGTAAAAAATGATTTGCCGCATCGATAAAAGCGCTATTCAGCTCAGAATAGAGATAAAGTATTAAAGTTTAAACATATTGTCAAGTTTTATAATCTTTGATTGCCTCATCTTTAACCTTCAAGCCTGCTATATGGTAGACATTTATGCTATGATTGGAACACCAAATTTCCCCCACTTTAAAAGATAATTCATAAAAAATTGTTTGCAGCATGTATATTGCCAAAAGAATATCCATTCAAATCCAAAGGAGAGCTTCAATGATACATCCTAAACTTGACAAATTACACATGGGGCTGATAAACAGACCATTAAACATACATATTGGAGACTACGTAAAAGTACATTATAAAATCAAAGAGGGTAATAAAGAAAGAATTCAGATCTATGACGGAACTGTTATTGCCGTGCAGAACAAGGGTGTGGGTAAATCCATCACTGTGCGAAAAATCAGTTTTGATGTAGGTGTTGAGAGAATTTTCCCCTTATATAGCCCTTCAGTTGATCGAATTGAAAAAGTGAGAAGTAACCGCGTACGTCGTGCAAAACTGTATTATCTTCGACAACTTCTTGGTAAAAAAGCTCGTCTGCAAGAGCTTAAAAAAGCAGAAAAACGTGACAACGTATTTACCAAAGCAGATGAGCATAACAAAGCCAATGCAAAGCCTGTTGAAAATGTTGCTGCTGAACCTGAAGCAGCCCCCGCCGAATAAAAAAGAAGGCTTAAAAGAGCCATTCACAACAAGCCATTTCAAGGGGGAAAGTGTGTATGCACGAACCCCTTGAATTAAACTGGCTTCAGCAACATAAAGCGAACATATCTGATAAAAGTTTTCTTCTGGCTATTGATGAGGTAGGAAGAGGTCCTGTTTTTGGCCCGGTTACGATTGGCGGTGTTCTGATAAAGCTAAAGGATCTTGAAACACTTGCCGGAATAGAGATCTATCACAAAATCAAAGATTCTAAAAAATTATCTGCAAAAAGACGGGAACAGTTATTATCTGAAATAAAACCTCTTTTTTATACCGCCACGAGCCATGTCTCTGTAAATTATATTGATCGATATAACATTAACCGGGCTATAGAATACGGAGTCTACCGTATAACACAAAGAGCTAAAAACTTTCTGCAACCTTCTGGTGAAACTGTTGATATAATTTTTCTTGATGGCAACTACCGGTTTTCTTATCCGAAAATCAATATGAAAAAATTAATGCCGCAGATAGAAACTATTGTCAAAGGAGATGAAAGAACATTTTCTATTGCCTGTGCTTCCATTGTTGCCAAAGTGACAAGAGACCAGATGATTACCCGTTCTGCACAAAGATTTTTTCAATATCACCTTGAAAAAAATGCAGGGTACGGTACCCGCGAGCATATTGCTGCCATAAAAAAATATGGTCTGACACGATTTCATAGAAAAAGTTACCTGAAAAAATATCTTTAAATTTCATAAGGGGGTGCCGGAGGCCAGATGGCCGAAGGCAGGGGCATTGGTAATGTACAAAACAAACTGATACACCTCACGCCCCTTTTAATTAAAATTAATTTTATTTATTGCATATATTATATCACATGCACAGTTAAAAATCTTTGCTGTTGCCAATACAAAAATGATAGCCAACTTGTCTTAAATATAGATTTCTGGGTTATGGCAGAAATATCACAGCAGTACCTGCCGATTACAGAGAGAAACCGTGATCAAATTGTCCGGGTCTCGAAAAAGCTGATTCAATTCAGAAAAAGCGCCCGCCTTTCAGCTCTTCTGGAGAAGATTCATGCTGCTGATCTTGCCCGAATCTGGAAAGATTACAGCGATATTGAAAAGTCTCATATTATACCGTTGATTTCACCTGAAAAGGGAGCTGTTTTTTTATCTGAACTTGATACTCTGCAACGCGGAGAGCTGATCAAATCACAGAATACGGACTGGATCATCGATCGTCTTGAGGAACTTTCTCCTGATGACTCGGTGGATATTTTGAAAGATCTTCCGGTCAGAGAGGCCAATTTTATTTTAAAAAGATTTGATCGTTCTCACTCTCAGCAGATAAAAGATCTGATGAACTATCCGGAGGAGACTGCCGGAGCCTTGATGACCTCTGAGTTTTTTGCGGTTTTATCTAATGCTACTGTTGAGAGTATTACTGCGCAATTTCGCAAGGAACGTGAACTTCAGGAAATTGAGGATATTCACTTTATTTATGTCGTGGATAAAAAAAACCATCTGATTGGATACATACCACTCAGAAAGCTGATTCTGGAAAATCCTAAAAAAAAAGCTATCGATATTATGACCCCGCCCCTTGTGGCCGTTCATCCCGAAATGGACCAGGAGGAGGTTGCCAAACTTTTTCAGAATTTTGACCTTATCAGTATTCCTGTTATTACAAAAGAAAACGTTTTACTTGGCCGTATTACCATTGATGATATTATAGATGTTCTTGAAGAAGAGGCCTCCGAAGATGTTTACAAGATGTTTGGATTAAACAAAGAAGAAAATTTTTCTAACGGTATTTTTTTGGCGCTGAGACACCGCTTTCCATGGATGTTGATCAACATCTTTACGACGACTCTCTCGGCTCTGACGATTGGAATTTTTACGGGAATTATTGAACAGTTTGTAGTGCTGGCTCTTTTCATGCCCATGGTTGCTGCCATTGGCGGATCTACAGGAAACCAGATGGTCGCTATGGTTGTTCGTGGACTGGCGATCGGAAATCTGCACTGGAGAGATATCAGGTGGATTTTAATCAGAGATATTACAACTGTAATTTTAGGTTCCCTTGCCATTGGATCGATGGTGAGTCTGACATGTTATCTTCTTTTTGATAACGCAATGCTGGGCCTTGTCGTTGCCATTGCCATGCTGTTAAACATGATTTTTGCCACATTTGTAGGGGCATCCATTCCATTTATATTAAGGTCATTAAAGATGGACCCTGCTTATGGGTCATCTATTCTCGTCGCCGCCTCGACAGATATTATGGGATTTTTTATTTTTTTAGCACTTGCATCGATTGTTCTCATAAAATGAAAAAAGTCCATAACCCTGAAACCGTAAAACCTGACAAAAACCTTGCCAAACTCCTGTATTTTTCACTTCCCGATTCTCTTCGACACAATGTTACCTCTTTTTTATCGGTTCATGAAAGGGGAGTTCTCTCACAGTCCCCTCCCCCCACGCTTTCTGCAATTCGTTATAGCGCACTGACTCGCCTGTTAAAATGGAAAAATTCAAGCAGTAATTTACAAAAAAAGAACTCTTATGGGTATATGTACTTTGTATTTCATGCAGCCTTTTGCATGACTGCACTGTTTTACAGAGAATATGTTGCTGCAATTTCTGCAATAGTTTATGGTATAACCGGAGCTCTATTTTTATCAAAAAAAAGCAGTCTTTACATTAAAATGCGCCTCCATTTTTCTTTTCATCATCCGGAATATCTGATTTATAGCGGACTGATTTTCACGGTCTCTTTTTTAACACTTGGGTATATAAATTTACCCCTTGCCGGGAATCAAGATTCTTCTATAATTATGATACAGGCAATTCTTCTGGCACCTCTTTTTGAAGAGTTCTTTTTCAGGGAAGTACTCTTTGACATTTTTGCTAAAACAGTTTTACCAGCATGGAGCATTGTTGTTCTTACTGCGTTTCTTTTTTCACTTGTTCATATAAACATGGAAAGTCAGTTTATTGAATTTATTGTCTATTTTAATGCTGGAGTTTTACTTGGTTCTCTGCGATGGATAACCTCTTCACTCGCTCTACCCATTATAACACACGCGGCGATCAACACTACGATACTTTTTTTATAATATATTTTACATGCGCATGAAAAATATAACAAATGAGGGTACATTATTTTTCTGAAAACCATATTCAGAAAAGAATTACGATATTTTAGTTTTTGACGCTGTAATAAAAAAAATTTCATTACCCATTGCGATGGATATTTTAACAGAAATAATTAAAAAAAGAGCTCAAACAGTACCTTCCAGAGAAGAAAGCCGAAACTGGGATCTAAAACCGGTTACTATAAATGTGAAAGACCGTTTGAAAAAAAAAGGCCGTCTTAATCTTATTGCAGAGATAAAAAAAAAGAGCCCTTCTAAAGGCAGTATCAATGAATCCATTTCCATACCCAAAGCGGTTGAACTTTATCAGCCTTTTGCTTCTGCAATATCTGTATTAACAGAGCCAGAGTATTTTGGCGGCTCGCTTAATGATTTAAAAGATGCATCAAAGATTACCGAGATTCCCCTCTTGAGAAAAGATTTCCTTACTGATCCGATGCAGGTTTTAGAAGCCCGCGCATTCGGAGCATCTTTTTTTCTGTTGATTCAGGCTGCACTTTCCAGACTCCAGGTTCAGGAGATGATCGCAGCCGGAAAAGAGTATAATATGCCGGCTCTTGTTGAGGTTCATAATGAAAAAGAGCTTGAACTGGCTTTTGAAAACAACGTTGAAATTCTGGGAATCAATAACCGCAACCTTCATGATCTTTCCATTGACTTGAACACAACACAGCGACTGGTTCAAACGATACCTGCCCGACTTCAGAGCAAAATTGTTATTGTTTCGGAATCGGGACTCAGCAACAAAGGTGATCTGGACAAGCTTCCTGCACTTGTAGACGCCGTTCTGATTGGCACCTCATTTATGAGCTCTAAAAACCCGGAAAATTTATTAAAAGAGATGTTCCCTGGATCATAATCAGAAAAATCAATTGAATACCTTTGATCACAAATTTAAAAACAGAATGGTAAACACATGGGTTACTGAAAAACAAAAGATATTTTTATTTCTATTTATAATCTGTACTACATTTTTTGCCTTTTATTTTAGCTTAGAACAGGGGTTATTTAAAAACAATTTTTTATTTTATCTTTCTCAAAACAAAATATCAATGCCTGCATACTATTTCTATACCTACAAAAATCCCCTTTTTTTGTTTCTTAAAGATTCTTCTGTACATCCTTTATATCTTTTGCCTTCCCTGATATGGTCACAAACCTCGTATCATTACACTGCCACTTTTTATCTACTCATCTGGATTATGGTTCATTTCTTTTATATTAAAAATTTTCATTCCCTTCCTCTTCCCCTGACTATATGGCTCATCTCTCTGCCCCTTCTCTTTTCTTCAGATATCACTTTTTTCTTTCTTTTTCTTTCTTTTCTCTTATTTCGATACGCTGAAAATTATTTCAGCTCAGCTGTGACGAATGACAGTTATTCCCGTAGTACTTCTGGAACTTTTTTTAAGTTTAAATATGATAACAAAAATTTGATTCATCTGATTTTTTTTATTTTTTCATCGATGACCAGCCTTTCCGCAGGTGCTCTCTATTTTATTCTCTACACAGCAACCAGTACAGATCGTTATTTCTACAAAATCAATCTGAAATATTTTTTTATTTCTATTTATCTTGTTATGCTCTTTATTATCATACTCTTTTTTTTCTCTGCTGTATTATCAAAATCCAATAATTTGAACAGCAGTATGATTTTTATTCCAGACTATTATAAACAGGTGACCGGAAGTTATCTTGTTTTCGACTCTTTAAAAAAATTCCTCGATGACTCCGGAACACTCTTTTTCATCTGTCCGCTTCTATGTATTATTGCATTTTCCATGATAAATAAAAAAGCAAAACCAGATAAAAAAAACCTGATTCAGGTTGCCATGATTATTCCGTTATTTTATCTCTCTTTATCAAACTTTTTTTTAGCCCTTTCTACCCTCTGTTTTATTTTCCTGAATAAACTATCTGAAAAAAAATATACGGAAAATTACCGATGGATGAATATTTTTCCACTTACCCGGAAGCATTTAAAAATTACCTCTCTTGCTCTTGTCGTCTTTTTATGTATTATTCTCTTTCAACCCCGGCAACAAAATGTCTGGCTTTCCAATGCTACTACCCTGATGATATCGAACGATGATTTACACATGCTTTCGGCGCAAAATAACAGTATCCATTATATTGAGCTTATTGATTTAAAGGTAATTCCTGAAAATGTTGATATTATTAAAAATTCTGTTAAACTGAAAACTATTGAGCCTATTTTTTCCAACGCATTAATAACATACCTTGAAGCAGAACAAAAATACGCGGCAAATCTCCTTTCTCAATATGAAAAAAAAGATTTTACACTGGTTATTCGTTCATCGATAAATCCTGCTGATGAACAAAGGCCTTTTAGAAGAATTCACTATATCTGGAAAACTTTGATAGAGACAAACAGCTCTAATACCAAAAGAGATCTTTTCATAATTTAGACTAATAATCACCCATAGGGCTACTTGCTGTACCATAGAGCTTGCGAGGAATTCGACCCGACAGATAAGAGAGACGTCCGGAAATCCACGCATATCTCATGGCCTTTGCCATTTTCACCGGATCATCAGCTCCCGAAACAGCGCTATTTAACAATACTCCATCCATTCCCAACTCCATCGCCTCTGTGACATCACTTACGCAACCTATGCCCGCATCAAGCAAAACCGGAACTTTTCCATTAACAAGCTCCATTATCATCTTTATATTTGAACGATTTTCGATCCCACGTCCACTACCAATCGGACTTCCACCCGGCATAATTGCATCAGCACCACTGTTTAGCAGACGAACTGCCACAACAGGATCATCACTCGTATAAATCATCAATGCAAGCTCATTCGATGGAAACTCCTTTCGCACCATCTCTACTGATTTTAACGTTTCTACAGGATCAGGAAGCAGAGTTTTAAGATCATTAATTACTTCAATTTTTAAAAACTTCATCCCCATTTCAACAGCCACTCTGGCAAGCCTCAATACTTCAGCGGCGGTGTGGGCACCTGAGGTATTGGGCAAAATAGTAATGTTTTTCTGATCAATATAATCCATTATATCCATGCCGGTTTCGTGTTCTTTGTTCAAAGGAATTCTGCGCAGAGCAACAGTTACCATATTTGTTCCGCTTTCTATATGGCATCTCTGCATTATTTCAAGTGTTGGATATTTCCCTGTTCCCAGAAGCAATCTTGAGCTTAAAACCCTTCCTGCCACAATAAATTGATCGTTTGCTATAAGTTCGTTTTCCATACTGATTGACTATATAAAAAAAATGTCATGCTTTCGAATAAAAATGGCGATTGTTCAATTAAAATGTCAACTCTATTAATTTTTACTTGCCACTCCATAGAAGACAATAGATTCGGATGACTGGATAATATATGATATTTGATTGGATACACTCACTATTTTCAAACGACCTTGGTATTGACCTTGGTACCGCAAACACACTTGTTTACGTAAAAGGACACGGTATAGTTTTATCAGAACCTTCCGTAGTTGCTGTGCACGCTTCAACGGGTAAGGTTCTTGCTGTGGGCCAGGAAGCTAAACGTATGATGGGCAGAACCCCTGGTGAAATCATTGCAATTCGGCCAATGAAAGATGGCGTAATTGCTGATTTTGAAACAGTGGAAAAGATGATTCGCTATTTTATAAATAAAGTACACAACAGAACAACCCTGGTAAAACCGCGCATTGTTATTTGTGTTCCTTCAGGTATAACAGAGGTTGAAAAACGAGCGGTTCGTGAATCAGCTGAACAAGCGGGTGCCCGGGAAATTTATCTTATTGAAGAGGCACTTGCAGCTGCAATCGGTGCAAATATTCCCATACATGAACCTGCAGGAAACATGGTTATTGATATCGGAGGTGGTACTACCGAAATTGCAGTACTTTCTCTTGGTGGAATGGTAATTTCTGACTCAATAAGAATTGGTGGCGATGAGTTTGATGAAGCAATCATGAAATATATGAGAATTCAATATAATTTAATCATTGGAGAACGGTCTGCTGAAGAGGTTAAACTTGCAATCGGGAACGCTTTTAATGAAAAAAAGAATGATTCTTATGAGTTAAAAGGACGAGATGCCATGTCAGGATTGCCAAGAACCCTGATCGTAGATAGCAACGAGGTCAGAAAGGCATTGAAAGAACCACTTGATGCAGTACTTGAGGGGGCAATACATGTACTGGAGAGAACCCCACCGGAATTATCTGCTGATATTACAGAAAGAGGAATTGTATTAACCGGCGGAGGAAGTCTCCTGAAAGGACTCGATAAGTTTTTATCAAAAGAAACTGGTGTTCCGGTTATTCTGGCTGAAAATCCGTTAAACTGCGTTGCAATAGGAACCGGTAAATACCTGGAAGAGTTAAAAAACATAAAAAAGCGAATGTAAATTAAGTATTATATTTAAATAATGCTGTCACCAACTTATGCTTATAGAACACTTTTCAAGAAACAAAGCT
>Ga0224495_10002542_pt1 | contig 11857 bp, 7 predicted proteins | sample SF_Jul11_sed_USG_FD_168128 | JGI IMG/M metagenome (GOLD analysis project Ga0224495, IMG submission 168128) | Sediment microbial communities from San Francisco Bay, California, United States - SF_Jul11_sed_USGS_4_1 | ecosystem: Environmental > Aquatic > Marine > Sediment | place: USA: California...
GAAATAGTTCTCGATTGGGACAAGCTGGCGCCATCCACCCAACTGGCCTTCGGTCAGGCGCTGATGAGGCAGCCGACAGCCTATACCTATGATTCCCCGGGGGGGTTCTTCAAGCTGCATTACGACCTCACCGGGTTGACGGCGGTACCTGCGGCCGACGATGATCTCAGCGGTATCCCCGATTTTGTAGAGAAATGCGCTGCCTACTGTGACACCTCATATGACGAGCACCAGCGGCTGGGGTATCTGCCACCCCCGGCCGATGCCGGGCAGGGCGGCGATAACAAGTATGACATTTATTTCGATGATTTTGAGTACTACGGGATGACCGTCCCCGAGTCACCCGGGCCTGAACCCTGGGATGATTACATCAGCTACATCGTCCTGCATCATACGTTTCAAGGTTTTCCGCCAAACGACGACCCGGAGGGGCAGTGGCAGGGGGCGGCCAAGGCGACGGCGGCTCATGAGTTCCACCACGCCACTCAGTGGGCCTATGACATTGGCGAGGGAAGCTGGTATATGGAGCTGGATGCCACGCACATGGAGGATATTGTCTATCCCCACGTTAACGACAACTATAACTATATGGCTGACTTCTTCTTCTATCCGGAAAAGTCCCTCATGGAAAACTCATACCACTACTATTCGTGCTTTGTCTGGGGGATGTACCTGACACAGAGATTCGATACCTCGCTGATGGTGGCGGTGTGGGAAGGCGCTCGGTACAGCCCGACCGTCTATGGTGTTCTATCCGATACGCTGGCGGGACGTTACGGCTGGACTCAGGACTCCGCCTTTGCTGAATTCACTTCGTGGAATTATGTCACCGGCGGGCGTGATGACGGGCTGCATTATGACAACGGTGACGAATATCTGCAGGTCAATATCGGTCGGAGCCACAGCTTCTTCCCGGTCCCGGTGCAGAACTCACCCAAGAGCCCGGCCGGTTATGGCTCCTGTTACGTGCAGTTCGTCCCCGGTACGACTACCGGCACGTGGCGTTTCATTTTTGATGGCGCCGATTCCAGGCAGTGGAGCGCTTATCTCATCAAGTCGACGAGCATCAACACCCATGAGTTCGTCAAGATCGAACTGGATCCGGTGACGTACCAGGGCGCCGAGATAGTCGAAAATATCGGCTCATATTATCGGATTATTCTGGTGGGCGCCAACCTCAGCGAATTCTCCAGCGGCGCCAACTTCTCATACGCGGTGGAGGAGGTGCCGATTTACGCCGTCGAGGTCGCCTCGGCAAGTGACACAGCCCTTTATTCCGGCGGTTCCCGGCCCTTTGAGTTCGTGGTGACCAACACGTCCACCCACAATGATATTTTCGACATTATCTTTAGCGACAATCTGGGCTGGGTGACTGCGGATACCGTCAGCAAGCCGCTGCTGGCGGGGCAGGATACCACTATTACGGTAGAGGTGACCGCACCCTCGGCCACGCCGCTGGGCACCACCTGCGAGCTGTACTTCTCGGCAAGATCATGGGGTGAGCCGGCCGTCTTTGACTCTCTGACCCATATTGCCGAGATCGTCCTGCAGAAGGGTGACGCCAACTTCTCCGGCAAGATAAACGTCAGCGACGTGGCCTATCTGACGACTTTTCTTTTCGGCAACGGCCCCGCACCGGTACCGGTGTTTCTGGCGGGTGACTTTAACTGCTCGTCCGCGGTAAATATCTCGGATGTCACCGGTATGATCACTTATCTATTTGGCGGCGGTACGCCACCGGCCTGCAATCCGTATTGATTTTTCTTTTGTTTTTTTGTTGACACTAATTTTAGGCTCTGGTATACATTATCAAAACCTACACCCTTATTTCGAAATAACATGGATGTTATCCGAAATTTTTGAGGGGGGAAAATGGAAAACGGTTTCAAACCGAAGATTCTCATTTGCACGGAGTGCGGTGAGGAGTTTGTCTTCACTTCAGCGGCGCAACAGTACTTTGTAGAGCGCGGGTACAATGAAGAGCCCAAACGCTGCAAGACCTGCCATACAAGGTACAAAAAATCTCAGCGGGATCAGCGCCATCAGCAGGAACCCGTTCCGACGGGATACAATCTGTCTGACTGATTCTCGAAGCGAGACACCGGCGTGAAATGCCGGGGTAGGAATGAGTGGTAGAGTTACCTGTCGTTACAATACGAATCCAATAAGCATCGTACCTAACGAACCAACATCATCTTTTTTACCTGTCTCTTGTCACCCGCTGTAACCGAGTAGTAGTAGACCCCGGAGGCCACATCCCGGCCGGCCTGGTCGCAGCCGTCCCAGGCGACCCTGGTCAGACCCGGTCCTCTGGTGTCATCTATAATTACGGTCACCAGTCGCCCCAGGGTGTTAAAAACCTCCAGGCGAACCTCCGAAGCGTACTCCAGTGAGAATTCTATTATCGTCGCGGGGTTAAACGGGTTGGGGTAATTCTGGCTCAAGGTGAGTGTGAAAGGGAGGTTGTCATCGAGCCCCGTGCTGATTGCCGATGAATCGACAACCAGGTCCGCATACATGGTGTGACCGGCCATGGCAATATTGTCTACGGCAACACCCGTGGCGATACTCGCGTAGGTGTCCGACGATGGCCGCGAATGCGCCGTGAAGGCGTTGTTGGCCGTTGTTCCGGGAAAGCAATCGCCGGCATCGCCATAGTCCATGTTTCTCTCCAGCTCATAAAGACCATCAGCCTGTTCCAGCGCCACCGCGTAATGATTTGATCCGGCCGCCTCCGGCCACCATTCGTACTGGTTATCCTCATAACTCTCGTCGACATGCCATATCAAAAGGCCGCTGCCGGGCAGGTGTGCATCAAATCCAACCCGCTGGCGATTTTCCACCAGGAAATACTGATTGCCCGGAACCGCCGTTGGCAGGCGGAATACCGGCCCCCCCGTCTCCACATCGCTCATGGCGGCTTCGTATCGACTGGCGGTAATCTCGGACGGGACCACGAAACCCATGACGGCCCGGCTCCAGGCGCAGGGGTGAGCCGGGGACTCGCCCATTCCGGAAGGTCCGTTCCAGCTTCCGTAAGACATCAGTCCCCAGCGACCGATTCCGCGCGACGAGTAATCCGTATCGTACAGGTCCGGCAGGCCGAATACATGGCCCAACTCATGGGCGTAGATGCCGACGGTCATATCGCCCGGCTCGGTCCAGTATTCGGGCTGAATCGTATACGTGGAAATGTATACGTTGTCCTTCTCCCGGGGAGCTATAGCGTACTTGTGAGACCAGATGTCATCATCGCCGCCGCTGAATTCCGCCCCGGGTCCACTGTGCACAACCATCAGGTTGTCAACAAAACCGTCACCGTCGTTATCGTATTGAGCGAAATCGACGGCCGCGTCAATCATATCGACGATGTCTTCGACCAGCTTTTGCGTATTGCGCGGGTAATCACCCGTTCCGCTCTTGCCGTCAACGTAATAAGCGTAGGTGTTGGGGGCTGTGACCCAGCCGACGGACGACGGCAGATGGAGAGTAACCAGATCGAGCTGTCCATAAGAAATCTCGCCGTAGTAGCTACTGACCGTCGCTCCCTGCGTGCCGAAAACCAGCGAATCGAAAAAGGATTCGCCAACGGAAGCCGGATGGTCGGTGAATTCCACGAGCACGGCCAGTAGTCTCAACTCTCCCGCCAGGGCCGCCGCCTGGGCGAGCGATTCGCGGCCGACGTTCTTCACGAAAGGGTTGTAAACTTGATTAACGCCTTTTGCCCGGAGCCCGTCCAGGTGGGTCAGGTAGTAGCCGGGCGCGGTTTTCCCAACAGGCGAAGCCGCCAGCAGGCCGGGGTGGGGCGGGGCGGCCAGGCTGCATCCGGCCAGCATGACCACGAGCGCTGCCGGCCCCAGAAGGCGAGGCTGCTTAAGTCTTCTATTTTGCGTGCGGCTGTTCATAGAGGCTCATTCCGTGCGTTTCACAAATCACCGGAAATACTTTGTGCAAAGGCGGTGCCGACCCGGCATGATGGCCGTAAGCCTCTGCGTTATAGGGGGATGATTGGGTGGGTGTGGGGCGGGCCCCATGCCGTGATCCAGGTGGCAGGCTGCATCTGGCTGTGGGCGACCGCCTATAGCCCTTCCCGGCGTATTTCCATGGGAAGGATTGCATGAGACATAACAGGCGGCGGTGCCGTCTTGGCACCGCCGCCACTAAGGGTAGCCAGGAGGAGTGATTGAGCGGAGAAATTTTGCCGAGCCTGCCGTTTTGCGGCTACCCGGGCGACTGTCAGAGAATAACGCCGGTCGAGATTGCCACGTTAAGGCCCTTGGACGAATATCCCGAGAATGACGAGCCGACCACGGCCGCAAAATCGAGATAGAACGCCGAAGCCTTCACGCCGGAACCGAATGAGAATGAAGGGCTCTTATTCTCGCCGGCACAAAAGCCCGCCCGCAGGGGCCACATTTGAACCGGCAGCCATTGCATGCCTACGGACAGACGCGGTTTCGTCGAAGCGCCAGCGGCCTCCTTGCGGAATCCCTGAACATAGTCAACAGCCCATACTATGGAACCGGAGGTCTTCGCAAAACCCAGCGTCATGACTGACGGCAGGGAAGTGGAAAACGACGATATATCCCGGCTGTAATCATCGGATACCACCAACTCGTCGTTGTCTGAATTGTCCACCGTCATCGTGTCGAAGCTGAAGATATACCCGTGCTCCTCGGGTTGTTTGCTCCAGCGGATGGTGCTGAGGACGTTGCGGATACTTACGCCCGCCATATAATCCCGGCTGACCCGGAGAGCCGCGCCGAGATCAAGGCCGAAACCATGTCCGCCGCCGGCTGTCTGGGCGATGAGGCGACCCTCACCGGCGAAACCATACTCATAAGTCGTGGCTATACCTTCGGCTTCGACCACCCGTTCAACGCCGAGGCCGCGGATGTACTTTGCGGTCGCGCCCACGGCCAGTTCCCTGCCGCCAAGCATGAGGACGGGTCGGCCATAGGACAGGCCAAGAGTTGCGTAACCCACGGCATCTGAATAGCTCCCGTCGACGCGCACTGTGTCGGCGAGAGAATTCCCGTTGAGCACCAAGTCAACAATATCCCTGTTGAGATTTACCGCCGCCGCACCCACACCGGTGGTGGCGACGACGAACGGACCCATTGAAAAACCCAGCGCGCTGGCCTCGATCTCGGCAGATATCTTCAATCCCTCTTTTGGGATTTTCGACATGATGTCGTCCTTGTCATCAGAGGTCAGAAAGGACCCGGTGTAAGAATTGTAATCCTCCAGCGTGAAGGTGTTGTTGACGATGTCAGCCCCGACGCCGGCGATTTCCAGCCTGGTCTGCTGGTAGTCCGCAAAACCGAGGTTGGCCGGATTATACCTGGCCGCGTCGACACCTCGGGCCAGTCCAATATGAGCCCCGCCCATGGCCACACTGCGGGCCGAGGACAATCCCTGGGCGTCAATTGACGCCGACAAGAGCAGGACCGCTATAACCACCGACGCTGCCAGACGCCGGCAAACGGCGTATTTATCAATCCTTAGAGATCTATGCATCTTTATCGCCTCCTTACAGATCACCATCGAAGCGGTATTCAACCTCGATGCGGCCAATCACCTTGAAGTAGTCACTCTGGATGAATTTCACGGGAATTCCGCCGGAACTTTCCAGAAGCAGTTCCTGCCCGATGTAGAGAGTCTCATTCTTGAGAATCTGCATATCGAGACTGTCCAGTGTTATCTCCCGGTAGCCGGTCGATGCCGTATCGCTCACCAGGCCCAGTGCGTCTACCGGCGCGGCGACGACGAAGATGGTGTCGGTATCGTCCTTGGGGACTCGCAACTGGTAATTGCTGAACAGGTTCGCCGAATCCGGCCCCATGTAGAAAGTGACAGCGGCGCCGGCCGGCAGGTGGTTTATTATGTTGTAGACAAATTTCGCTTCGAGGACGTGGTCGGTTATCTTGTCAATATCTTCCTGGTCGATCTCCTCGCCGGTGATATCGGTTTCTACTCGGCATTGAGGAATGACCACATGCAGGGGAGCCGTCACATCTATGTGTGCGAAGATGTAATCATTGTCCTCCAGTTTGCCCTGGTACACGCCATCGCCGAATGTCACCTGCCCTGAAGCGGTGATCTCCGATGGGATGGGGGCAAGGAAATTGGCCGAATCAACTAGCGTAAAGGTGGTCGTAGAAAAACTGTCACCCGCCGGCTCGATGGCGCCACTCAGTTCGATGTAGTTGCCGTGGTTACCCGTCAGGCGGGCGTCGAGATAGCCGGGCAGGTCAATGCGGTTTTCCACCTCCAGGTTCAGGACGGCCACCTGGATCTGCACCGAGTCAAATCCCGTCGGGACATCTATCTGCTCCTGTACGCCGTCAAAACTGGCCGAGATACTATCGAAAACACCTGTCACAGAACGGAAGGTCAGGGACGTCAGGTCGGCTTGTACGGCGATGCTGTCGGCCTGGTCGATTGGCACCCGGTTCGAACCGGACCCCGGTATGTCGGCCACGACGCTGATGTCGAGAAGCTGAGGCACCGTGTTGTCGGACGGCACGATCAGGCAGTCCGCCAGGTCGATCGCCACGTTTTCAGTCTGGTTGGCGGCGACCGTCTGGTTGACAGTTATCGGCGCCCCGCTCAGGATAAAATCCGGTAATGACAGCGTCAGGTCGGCGTCAAGGCTCGTGTTGTTGGACAGTATCAGACTCAACTGACCGGAGGCCAGCACGGCCGTGTCCACCCGGTCGCTCTCGTCAAGGGCCACCTGTTCACTGAAATTCCGTACCAGGGGCGGGATTTCGGCTACAGCGGCTGAAACCGTGATACTGTCTCCAAAGTCCAGACCGGTCTCAATATATCGTGTGGATATGCCGGTGACATACCCGCCGGGCGTATGGCAGTATGCATCTACCCGCCAGGAATTGCTGATCGTCCGGCCGTCCAGAAGTAAAATTGCTGTATCGGTGCTGCCGTTATAGAGCGTATCAGGTAGAGTATCGCTGGCTATCAGCCCGAAGTAATTGTCCACTACCGATACTATGATGGTATCAAGATCGAGGCCGAGGTTGTTGACTATTTCGACCAACGCCTGGCCCTCGGCGACCGTGGCGCTGGAGAAGACGGCATTGATTGCCATATTTTCACCCACGGAAAAATTAGTCGCGGGCACCGTTGCTTCATCACCGGACATCAGCAGCGTTAGCTGGCTTATACCGGCAAACTGGTGGGTCGCGACATCACCGGTGGGAGCATCCAGCCGGATGATTCCCAGTGTCTCGGACACAGCGTAGCCCAGGTCTGTCGTAGACAAGTCTCCGGGCTCGAGGCCGACCGTATCCAGATCTTCCGACAGAGCATACGTCACATTCCCCTCCGAATCCATCTGGAGTCCTTCCTGGTCGATCTTCTGCACGATTTCTTCCATCGGATACGTCCGGTTTACGAGGGGGACGATCAGGTTTGTATTCCAACTCGGCGCTTCCGGCTTCTTTACCGTGCACTGGGCCAGGGTCAAAAAGGCGACGACAATTATCAATCCCAGAAACGCTTTGCTGGAGAATTTAAAAAGAAAGGAGTCAAAGACATTAGTTGCGTCCTGTTGTCTCCTCCTGGACCGCTTCCTAGACATTATTCCTCCGGTGGTTGAGGTTTCATACCGTGTTCTGTTACCTTTAGGCGCAAACCCGGTGCCGCCGCCGATCTTTAGGCTTAATGTGCTATATGGCAACGTCTTACAGTGCCTGACCTGGCACCTCCAGGACCCTTGTCAAAGTTCGAGAGTTGTCCATGATGTATGGGATAATCTCTATATTGTCTTCTGGAAGGGGATTTTGTATATTTGGACCGGGTGGATAAATCGTGGGAATGAACAAGTACGACAGACTGCTCTATATCCTCAACCTTTTGCGGTCTCGCAGAAACCTCAATGCCCGCATGATCGCCGAGGAGTGCGGCGTGACCGAGAGATCCGTCTATCGTGACATCATCGCTTTGTCCGAAGCCAACGTTCCCATCTATTACGATAACGGTTACAAGATGGCCTCCGACAACTTCCTGCCACCTCTGAACTTCGATCAGGACGAGTACCGCTGTCTGAAGCTTGCACTTGAATCGACGCCGCTCAAGGAGGTTGGCAATTACCGCGACCTGCTCAAGCGGATAAAAGCTAAAGTCGACGCAGGTCTGTCTCGAACCGTCCGGCAGAACAGCCGGTTCGGCCCCCGGACGACCCTTATCGACATATCCGTCTCCGTCGACCAACGCAAGGTCACCGACTTTTTCGAAACGCTGGAGGAGGCCGTTCGGATATCCCGACGGCTATCCATGCGTTATGATTCCATTTCGTCAGGCGTGACCGAAAGGATCGTCGAGCCGTACTTCGTCGTTTTTCGAGGCCGGGCGTTCTACTTTGTCGGTTTGTGCCTTCTGAGAAATCAATTCCGGACTTTCCGCGTCGATCGCATTATCAGCCTCAAGATCATGGATGAGCACTTTGATCGCCGGCCCGATATCGATGCCGAGTCGTATTTTGAGGGCAGCTGGCAGGTTTACAGCGGCGATCCTGTCGAGATCGTTGTAAAGTTCTGCGGCTCAGCGGCCAGGGTAGTCCAGTCGGCGCAACATCACCCCGGCGAACAGATCGAACGCGTCGACGAAGGCCAGATTATCTATCGGGTTGTCAGTCGGGGAACCGCCGAGATTCAGCGATGGATTCTGGGGTTCGGAAAGGAAGCTGAAGTAATATCCCCGCCGCAGCTTCGCCGGGAACTGCTGGCACTTGGCGTCTCGCTCGCCGCCATCTACCGTTCCGAGTCGCCATAGCTGGCTGCAACCGAAAGCACTGGCGATAACCGGCCTTTTGCGAATCGCCCGAAAACAGATTGTTCTTGTGCAGCCGCATCGAATGGCATATTGTGGAGATTCAGCGACGGTATGAGTTCAACAGGGCGGCAGACAGCGCAGGGTTTTGCCCGACCATGGGGGAGGCGGAAAAATACCTTCCGGACAGCCGAGGTACCACGGCAGACTCTACGCTGCGGTGAGTTACCTCCGGCAGTCAGGCCGAAGACAGGAGCACTACGTGACCGCACACCGAAGGCAGAGAGCACAGTATCACGGCGACCGGGCCAGACGGGGTGGTCCAGAACGGTTCGGTTCTTCATCGGGTGGCGTAGACTACGGGTCCGCTTTTGAAGCAGCCCCGGGGGCTCTCGTATTGATCGGGCCGGATGGAACCATCACCGGCGTTAATGCCGACGTGGAGACCCTTTTCGGATACACCCGGAGAGAATTGGCGGGTCGTCCCTTCAATATGCTGGTGGCGGGTGAGTTCGATGATTCCTGCCTTAGCGGAAGCATCACCGCCCGCGCCGTGCCTGCCGGCGGGCACGAGCCCCGGGTTCTGTTCCTGATGGGGCGGCGAAAGGACGGCACGGAGTTCCCCGTGCAGGTCCGACTGAATCGGACCTCTGCCGAAAGCGGCGGATGCATCGTGCTTTTGATTCAGGACGGTGATCAGAAGACGCTCGATCAGGAGATGGCGCGAAAAGTCGTAGAACTGCAATCGATGCTCGAGGCCTTTCCGGATCTGTATTTTCGACTGGACTCCGATGGCACTTTTATCAGCTACAGCACCAGGGCCGTGTCTGAATTATATGTGTCCCCGGACGAATTCCTGGGAAGGAAAGTCTACGAGGTGATGCCGAAGAGTATAGCTGACCGTTACCATACTGCCATGGCTGCAATCCGGCGAACCAATAAGGTGTACCATTTGGAGTACACTCTGTCGTTGCCCGGTGGAGACCAGACTTATGAAGCCCGCGTACTGCCGCTTCCCGACTCTCAATTTCTCGTGGTGGCGAGGAATATCACCGCCCGAAAGCAGGCCGAAGAAGCTCTGAAAAGGTCCGAGGAAAAGTATCGACAACTCTATGAGAACCTTCAGGACGGCTCGGGAGCGGTGGATAAGGCCGGAAATATCGTCGAAAGTAACGCCGGGTTTCAGCGTATGCTGGGGTACACTTCGGTGGAACTTCTCAAAATGACATACAGGGATATCACACCCGCCAAATGGCACGCCATGGAACTGAAAATCCTCGAGGAGCAGGTGATTCCCCGAGGATATTCCGACATCTACGAGAAGGAATATATCCGGAAGGACGGTACCACGTTTCCCGTTGAGGTGAGGACGTACCTTGTAAGGAATGCGAACGGTGAGCCCCAGGGTATGTTTGCCTTCACGCGCGACATTTCTGAGCGCAAGAGTACCGCCGATGAGTTGCACCGGGCCTATGATCGCATCCGCGCCGAGATGGAGGTGGCCAAAGACCGAAACATCGCCCTCAAGGAAATACTCAACCGGCTCGAAAGCGAAAGGTCGGAGTTCAAACGTCAGATTGTCGCCAATGTCGAGAAAGTTCTCCTGCCGACACTGCTTAAGCTTAAAGACGTCGACGATGTCGACATCAGAGATCATGTCGTGTTGCTGGAAAAAAGCCTGCAGGAGATTACTTCGCCATTCGTCGACGCGGCCAGTTCTATTTTTTCACATTTGAGCCCGCGCGAAATGGAAATCTGCCAGATGATCAGAAACCGATTGTCATCCAAAGAGATAGCTAGTATCCTGGGGATTTCGCCGGCCACAATTCATAAGCATCGCGAGATGATCCGGAGGAAACTGAAACTCCAGCACAAAGATATAAATCTCAACAGCTACCTTCGCAATCTTTGATTCCCCTCCAGTAATACGCACTTTATGCGCAATTTGCTCGTATTGACTTCTGTCAATTATTGTCGAAATTCGCATCGTAGTATGTCGGAGCTTGTCACCCGATGACGCCAGATGACGCGTATTACGGCTCGGAAACCAACTCCGGGTGACGGAACTGACGCCCCGAAACGATCGGGAACGGCAGACTAAGAAACGTCGGTGGCGTCAGCGCAAACACTTGTTTTGGCAAAAGGAGGGCCTGAATGACAAAGGCGGAGCGACTAATCTACCTGGTCAACATGATCAAAAACCGGGGCAGCGTCCTGGTAAAGGATATGGCGGCCGAATGCGGCGTCTCCGATCGAACCATCTATCGGGACCTTAACTCGCTGTCCAGAATGAACATACCCGTTTATTATCAGAACGGATATCGGCTGATGCGTGACACGGACGTGCCATTTATGGATCTCAGCCTGGAAGATATGCAGTTGATTCGGTACTGCCTCAGGAATAATCCTCTGTATGGGGACCCGTTCTTCAAAGGCAGGTTTCGCATCATTGACCAGAAGATGCTTGAAAAGGAAAAAGCGCACAAGAAGAACGGTGAAGGCGATTTCTTCATCTTTGATGCGCGGACCGAGCCGATGGAGCAGAAACGCGGTACTGAGATTTTATCGCGTTTTCTGATGGCTGTCTTTGAAAGGCGCAAAATAGCCGTCCGCGCGGGCGCAGACAATAATCCTGAGACCGTGTACGTTCCCCTGGCCGTTCGAGTTCGCGGCAATCGACCGATTCTCATTCTGGCCGACAATAATAAGCTATCGGCTGTTGAACTGGACGTGGATGACATACACGATATGCGCCTGACCGCCGAGACCTTCGATCGCAGGCCGACCCAACTTGTGGCTGTCGAAACCACCCACAAAAATGGTTGACGCCGCTCTACCGGCCGGCTTGATTTCTTCTTGTGGAGAAATTGAGTGTCAGGGAGATCGCAGTCGCCGGGTTGATAGCCGCTGTTTACGCGATCGTTAGTTATTTCCTGGCACCGGTATCGTTCGGCGTCTATCAGGTGCGTGTCGCCGAAGCCCTGACAGTCCTGCCGTTTCTCACCCGGGCGGCTATTCCCGGGCTGTTCATCGGGTGTTTTCTGGCCAACATATTTGGGGGCAA
>Ga0224495_10002543_pt1 | contig 11855 bp, 9 predicted proteins | sample SF_Jul11_sed_USG_FD_168128 | JGI IMG/M metagenome (GOLD analysis project Ga0224495, IMG submission 168128) | Sediment microbial communities from San Francisco Bay, California, United States - SF_Jul11_sed_USGS_4_1 | ecosystem: Environmental > Aquatic > Marine > Sediment | place: USA: California...
AGCCACTGGCCGACCGACATGTCAGGCATCATCGTCAATACCGCGAACATCACCGGGATGTTATCGACCACCGCTGAAATCACGCCAACAGCGATGTTGGCATTGGTTGCCCCCCAGTCACCGTACATCACCTGTGAGATCATCGCGAGATAGCCGATGAAACCCAGTCCGCCCACGCACATCACCACACCGTAGAAGAAGAACAAGGTGTCCCACTCTGATCGCGCCACTTCACGGTAAATGTCGAATGGCACCGGACTGCCGATGTTTTCATCCTGATCGCTGAGGGTCAATTTTCGCTCCTCAACGACCTTCAGGTAATAGGCGTAGAATTTGAGCAAGCTCAATCCGGTAAGCATGCCGATCACCGGCGGTAACTGCAGGACACTATGGAAACTCACTGCCAGCGCAATGGTGACCAAGAACAGGAGCGCTATAGTGATCGCGCCGCGCTTCATCGCAACCATCGCGCCACCCGCCTTGGGCTTCAGGTTCGGCACCCAGAAATGCATAATGGCCGCCGGCACCAGCCAATTGACCAGCGATGGAATAAACAGCGCGAAGAATGACCAGAAATCCACGGCACCATTGGTCGCATGAATATTTTTCTGCCAGACCATCAACGTGGTGATGTCGCCGAACGGACTGAATGCGCCCCCGGCATTGGCCGCAACGACCAGACTGATACACGACAAAGCGACAAATTTTTTATTGTCAGCGCCGACCGCCATAACCACCGCCACCATCAGCAGCGCCGTAGTCAGATTGTCAGCCACTGCCGAAATGAAGAAGGCCAGAATGCCGGTCACCCAAAACAGCGCACGGTAGCCGAAGCCCTTGCGGATCAGCCAGGAGCGCAGCGCTTCAAACACATTGCGCTCGTCCATCGCATTGATGTAGGTCATCGCCACCAGCAGGAACAACATCAGTTCCGCGTACTCTTCAAGATTGTGGCGCAGCGCGGCCTCGACGACATGAGGAATATCGTGCGACTGGTAATACCAGGCGATCAGTGCCCAGATGACACCTGCCGCCAGCATCACTGGCTTGGATTTGCGCAGATGGGTGAATTCCTCGGCCATCACGACAAGATAAGCTACGATGAACAGCAACACGGATGTGACACCCACCCAGCTGCCGGTCAGATCGAGGCGCTCTGCTCCCTCCGAAGCAAACGCGAAAAGCGGCATGAACAACAGCGCAAACAAGGCTATAAAACGGTTCATAGGAGTATTTCCAATAAATGCTATGGGTAAGCGCAGTATGTAAGGTTTAAGCACTGCCTTGGGATTTGCAAGGGCGCGCTCGATATATCCCATGCTGCTCTCGGTAAACTGTATATCCACCGTCAACCCCCGATGGGTGGCTTTTGCCCGCGCGTGGCAATCAGGCTTAGCATTATGCTTGTACCCAGCACCGCGATGATCACACCCAAGGACACCGCTACCGGAATCTTGAACCATTCCACGATCAGCATCTTGACGCCCACAAACATCAGCACCACCGCCAGGCCGTATTTGAGCAAGTGAAAGCGCTCGGCCATGTCAGCCAGCAAAAAATACAGCGCACGCAAGCCTAAAATAGCGAAGATGTTGGAAGTAAGCACGATAAACGGGTCGCTGGTGACGGCAAAGATGGCGGGGATGCTGTCAAATGCGAAAATCAGGTCGGAGACCTCAATCAGCACCAACACCAGGAACATCGGCGTGAACCAGCGCACACCCTTTTCAACAATCCAGAATTTGTCGCCGTGATAACCTTCGGTGATGCGCACATGGCTGCGCAGCCACTGCAACATCGGGTTCTTGGTCAGATCGGGCTCGTGCTCGGCGAACAGGAACATCTTGATGCCGGTGACCAGCAAAAATGCGCCGAAGATGTACAGCACCCAGTGGAACTGCGCGATCAGCCAGGCACCGAGCAAGATCAGCACGATGCGCATGACGATTGCACCCAGCACGCCGTACACCAGCACGCGTTTCTGGTATTCCAGCGGCACGGCGAAAAAACTGAACAACATGACAAAGACAAAGATATTGTCCATCGCTAGAGTCTTTTCCAGCAGATAACCTGTGAGATATTCGATCACCTTGGCATCCGCCACCTCGCGCCCGGCGGCGTGATCCAGCCAAACCCATAACGCACCGCCGAACAGCATCGCCATCGCGAACCACACCAGCGACCAGGACAGCGCTTCGCGCAGCGTAACTTTCTGCGCTCCATGTCGCCCCAATAGAAACATGTCCACCGCCAGCATGGCCAGCACGAATACGCCGAATCCCGCCCACATCCACCACGTGCCGATTGATTGTAATTCGCCCACTACCGTCCTCTTTGTTTCACCGATTTCTGCCAGCCAGTATATTACGTCACCCTTGTTTGGAACGACCGTAAAACCACTTGAGCAGGAACGGCGGAGCCATCGTGGTGAGGGCGATCACGATCAACAGCGCGGCATACAATTCGCCGTTGAGTATGCCCTGGCTGAAGCCGAGTTGCGCAAAGATCAGGCCTACTTCGCCGCGAGGGATCATGGAAAGGCCTATGGCTATTTGATTGCGGCGCGGCTCACGAATAAAAAATCCTGTCGCGAATTTGCCAATCAGGGCAACCAGCAGCAGAGCTGCGGCCAACTCCCAGATAAAAGCCGAACCCCAGTCTATTGCTTTTAGATTAAGCGATACCCCCACCATCACGAAGAACATCGGCGAAAAAGTGTGGATCAGGGGGCGCATCTGCTCCTCGAGCCGGTGGGCCAATTTCGGGCTGGGCTTGAATTCAATTGCGGACGTTTTGCCCATCCACAGCCTGAAACCGAAGTGCTGGCTGAATGCCAGTCCCGCCGCAAACCCACCCATGATTTCGGGCGCACCCACGGCATGCGCGAGCCAAGAGAATAGCAAGATCAGCGACAGCGCCATGGTCAGCAGCAAGCCCGGCGTGGCGGCGCGCTGATCAAAATGATCGATTACCATCGAGGCCAGTTTCGCGACTAAGGGAGTGAGCAGCATGAACAACAGGATATACAAGCCCACTTCGCCCAGCGCATTGAATGAAACCTGTTTTTCCACTGCAAATTGATACAGGAACGCAAGCGTCATCACGCCGAGGATGTCGTCGAGCACGGCCGCTCCGATCACAATCTGCGCTTCATCGGCCTGTCGCTTGCCCAGGTCGTTGAGCACGCGCACCGTGATGCCTATGCTGGTAGCGGTCAACGTTCCACCGATGAATAATGCAGTTAGCCCCGGCAGATCAAATATCCATGTACTAACTCCGTATCCCAACACGAACGGCAGGAAAAATCCCATCATTGCAACGATATAAGGTTTGACCCCGGAACGAGCCAAGCGACTAAGATCGGTATCCATACCGACTTCAAATAGCAGCAGGATGATGCCGATCTCTGCCAACAGCTTCATTGTAGTATCGGGCGAAACCCACCCCAGCAGCGATGGGCCTATCAACAACCCCGCCAGTAGCTCCCCGATCACCGAAGGAATGCCGAAACGCGCCACCGTTTCCGACAACAGGCGTGCCGCTATCAGGATGATCGCGAGAAACAGGAAGAAGTGATGTAATTCCATCTATCGTTCTGTCGCTTCTGAGAGCAGTGGTTTGTTCAATGTACGCGCATAAAGGCGCTGAACAAGACTTCTTGGGTAGAACATCACCAGCAATGCAGTCAGGGTGATGCTGGCCAGCACCACCATATAGGTCGTATCCCGTATTATCTCCCCGCCCACAACACCGTATTTGAGCGGAAGTGAAGCAAGTACGGCTGCTGCCAAGCCCTTGGGTGCCATCATCGAGATGAAGGCTGCATCTCTCAGCGTGTAACCCGGATTGTGGAAAATCATCCGCGTAAGAATCAGGCGTATCGCATAGATCAGCATCACTATCGCGATAGCAGCAACAGCCAGATACGCTTCGCTGAAGCGGATCGAGATGCCAAGATAGACAAAAAAGTAGGTCTTCAGCAAGAACACGGCTTCGCGATAGAACGTCAGGTCCGTTTCATTCAATGGTACGAGGTTCTGATCTATATTCGAAATGCGGTGCAGATTGAATTTTTCAAAATTAGTCAGTGAGATTCCCAGAGCCAGCGCGGCAATCGCTCCCGAAAAGCCAAGCATCTCCGTTATTCCATAGACGATGAACACATACGCAAGCGTTGAAGATATGGTGTTGGGGAAATCGCGCACCTTGCCCAGCACCAGCAACCAACCGATACCGCCTAACACGCCTATCACCGCGGCGAAGATCAGCGCTGCCATCACGCTTCCAATGAGTCTGCCGGGCTCAACGCCGCCTTGCGTATGGATCTGCAGCAACGCGAACACGCCGACGATGCATAACACGTCGGTCAGTGCCGATTCCAGCACCAGCACGGTGGCTGGCTTTTCCGACAACTTGAGCACCTCGACCATCGGGATAACGACAGCGGAAGTCGACCCGCCAAGGGTTACACCCAGCATTACGGCAGGTAACAGTGCCAATCCCAGCACAAATTGACCGATCACCGCTACAGTTGTCGCGGACAATATAAAGCATCCCAGTGCCAACAACCCGGTTGTGCCCAACGATTTGCCGAGTACGTTCAGATTCAGCGAGGTGCCACCCTCGAACAAAATCACTACCAGCGCAATGGTAGCGATCAACGACCCCACTCTACCAAAATCTGCCGGCGTAACCAGCGCCAAAATCGGGCCGATCAAAATACCAACCAGCATCAGCACCAATACGTCCGGGATGTTGGTTCTTCGAAATTGCAGGGACAGAAAGTGGGCAAAGAACACCATCAATCCTATAACCAAGATGGTAGTGGACATATGAACACCTTAATTTTAGATTGGCTCTGGATTATACATTCCAGCTGCAAATAAGGTTCGGCAAAAGCCCCTGTGTCCGCACTGCCGTCATTTCCCCTGGCTCGACATCACTACTTGAAGACCGGTATTGCGCTGCTTGTCCTGACCCGAGTAAATCGTCAAGTGCGGGTAGGGAATTTCGATGCCATGCTGGTCGAATGCGGTTTTCAGGCGTCGCAAGTATTCGCGCCGCACCCCCCATTGCTCCAGCGCAGCCGTCTTGAATCTGCAGCGCAGGATAATTGCCGAATCTGCCCATTTGTCGACGCCGGCGATTTCGATATCCTCCAGAATGCGCTGCTGGAAATCTTTGTCCGCCCGCAGAACTTGTGCCACCTCTCTCATTATTTCAAATGCCGCGTCGACACTTTCGCGGTATGCAATACCCACGTCTATCACGGCATAGGCGAATCCGCGCGACCTGTTGGTGACGGTGGTGATCAGGCCATTCGGAATGTAATGGACACTCCCTTCATAGTCGCGCAACTTCACGTGCCGCATCGTGATATCTTCGACCAATCCCCCCTTGTCGCACACCTCGACCACGTCTCCCTGGCGTATCTGGTTTTCCAGAAGAATGAAAAAGCCGTTGAAATAATCCTTGATCAGGCTCTGCGCGCCGAAACCGACTGCGATACCCACCACGCCGGCCGCGCCCAGGATGGGGGCGATGGATATGCCGATCTCACTTAATATCAGCATACCCGACACCAGCGTGATCACGACTGTAAAGATGTGACGGAATACACGTGTCAGGGTTTCAATCCGTTTGTGTTCCTCTGCAGAATTACTACGGCTTCGCATATAGCTTCGAAATACCCTTATCGTCTTTCGGCCCAGCACGATCAGCATCCACGCCACCGCAAGAATGACGATGACATGCATTACCTTGGCCGAAAAATGTTGCTGAAAGAAAGGCAATATGCGATCCATGATGAACTCCATTCGATGACTGTCGATTGATGATGCCCAGATAAAGATACACGGGCAACGCGCGGCTAGAAAATGGCAGGTTTGCCTGTGCTAGTTAATATTTTGATGGGGTCGATTACATATCAGACAACGGTCTGTTCGCCAGCTTGGCGTCCTTGATTTGCAATTGCTCAATCACTTTTTCCAGCGAGGTCTCCAGCTGCAGCAATGCATCATGCGGTAGCGCCTTCAATGCTTCGGGCAATATTCCTTCGGACGGGCCGGGTGCTCTGGATACCAATATGGTCGCTTCATCTGACAGGCGCAGGCCAACACGGCGTTGGTCCTCCTTGCTGCGCTCCTTGATGATCAGCCCGCGCGCCACCAGCTTTTCCACCAACTGACTGCAAGTAGATTGATGGATAGCAAGTTGCCCCGCCAATTTGGAAACACCCGTGCCAGGCATATTTGCGATTTCCTGCATGATCCACAATTGCGACCCGGTTACGCCGCAGGTTTGCTCGATTTCCCGAAAATGCTGGCGCGCCGAACCATAGATAATTCGAAATTTCTTCAACACCGTAACAGACAGTTTCTTCTTGCTGGAATTGCCCAAATGTACCCCCTAAGTTTTCTGCGACTTGAAGTCATGTAGATAGCTGGCCGCATTATAACTTGCATTATCAATTCATATCAATTATATTGATATCAATGTATCTATCATGATGTTAACAATTACCGCATAGGAGAACACTTAATGAAGAATGGAAACTTTACCCTGCTTGCACTCGCTATCCTTGCAATTCAGGCATGCTCTACAACACCAAAGGCCTCATCCCCGGATTCGGCACCGCTGGATACTTCAGCACGCAACATCCCCTATACTGCATCTGCAGAAACCACCGATGTCGGCACCGCCAGTCTGGCGGAGCAACTCGATGAGATGAAACAGAAGAGCGTTTACTTTGACTTTGATAAACATTCGATTAAGCCAGAGTATCGTGAAGTCATCCAGCAGAAGGGTAATTTCCTCAAGCTCAACTCCGGCATTTCCCTCACTCTGGAGGGCAATGCAGACGAGCGCGGCAGCAACGAATTCAACCTTGCTTTGGGACAAAAGCGCGCCGAGTCAGTACGCAAGGCATTGGAACTGATAGGAATTGACACGGACCGAGTGAAGGCAGTCAGTTACGGCGAAGAAAAACCTCGCCGGAACTGTCATGAAGAAAAGTGCTGGATGGAGAACCGACGCGTCGACTTCATCGGCAAGCAGGGTTCCTAACACCATTGGGAACGTCATCCAGGCTTGCGGTCGTCAAGTCACCTCGCTCTCATCCCATAAACACGATCGTGCTATTTGGCGAAGTGTTAGCGGACATTTTTCCCAACCAGAATGTTCTGGGAGGCGCACCGTTCAATGTTGCCCGTCACCTGAAGGCATTCGGGCAAAATCCTGTTCTGATTTCACGTCTGGGCCATGACATGCTGCGTGACGAAGTACTTGAGCTGATGTCGCAGCAAGGCATGGAAACCCAGGGCATCCAGTGCAGCAACCGTTATCCGACCGGACGCGTGCAAGTACATATCAAAGATGGCGAACACCAATTTGAGATACCCCCCTTGCAAGCCTACGATTTCATTCACCCTGCAATGGTACGCATGACAGCGCTTTCGGTACACCCGAGCATAGTCTACTTCGGTACGCTGGCTCAGCGTCACGAAATTTCCAGGCGCGCGCTGAAGACGTTGTTGCGAAGTACGGAAGCGACAAACTTCCTTGATATCAACCTACGCAATCCATGGTATGACGCAAAGACCGTCCGCCAATCCCTACACTATGCAGACATACTGAAGCTCAATGATGATGAACTGAACGTATTGTCCGAATTGCTGGAGCTTTCGGCTAGTCATCCCCACGACCGGGTTAGAGAGTTGATGGAGCAATTTGACATCGAGCGCGCGATCATCACGTGCGGAGCAGAGGGATCATGGCAGGTCGATCGCGACGGAAAGAGGGTCGATTCGAAGTCAAATGGCAGCATCGCAAATCTTGCAGATACCGTCGGAGCAGGCGACGGATTTGTGGCTGTCTATATTTTGGGATATCTGCTTCGGTGGCCCACGGACTTGTCGCTTGATCGGGCCAATGCATTTGCTGCAGAAATCTGCAAAATTCGTGGCGCCATTCCTGACCACGCTGATTTTTATGAGCCGTTTACTCAAGAGTGGTATGCATGAAACAGCAACTCTTGCCGCCAAGACAGCCCTTGTACATCGTGTTGCTCAGTGTGCACGGCCTGATTCGCGGCCATGACCTCGAACTGGGGCGCGATGCGGATACCGGCGGCCAAACCAAGTATGTCGTTGAGCTCGCTCGCTCCCTTGGCGAGCGGACCGAAGTAGAGAAAGTGGTACTGTTGACTCGGCGCGTCCTGGATAGCCAGGTCAGTTCCGATTACGCACAAGTATTCGAACCTTTGACGGAGAAGGCGAGTATCGTGCGTATCGATTGCGGCGAACAAAAATATCTGCGCAAGGAAATGCTGTGGGACTCTCTGGAGAATTTTTCCGACAATGTTCTTACATACCTCAAGAGCCAAGGACGCCCTCCGGATATCATTCATAGCCATTATGCTGACGCCGGCTATGTGGGCTCAAGGCTGTCTCATCAACTGGGAGTCCCGTTGGTGCATACCGGCCATTCGTTAGGCCACAGCAAGCGCAAACAACTATTGGCAAGCGGTATTAAACACAGCGAGATTGAAACGACCTACAACATATCACGCCGCATTGAAGCCGAAGAAACAACTTTGGGCGTCGCCGAGCGTGTCATCACCAGTACCCAACAGGAAATTGAACAGCAATACGGGCTGTATGATTTTTACCAGCCTGAACGGATGCGGGTCATTCCTCCCGGCACGGACTTGGAGAAATTCTTTCCTCCGAAAGGCGACGAAAAACACAGCGAAATCGCCAACGAGCTCAAGCGCTTTCTGAGCCAGCCCGGAAAGCCGATCATCCTGGCGCTGTCTCGCCCCGATCCAAGAAAGAACATTGTGACCTTGATCGAAGCCTATGGTGAATCGCCGCAATTGCAACAAACAGCCAATCTCGTGATCGTGGCCGGCAATCGCAACGACATTCAGGATATGGAAAACGGCTCGAGGAATGTTTTGAACGACATTTTGCTGGCGATCGATAAATATGACCTGTACGGTAAGGTTGCCTATCCCAAGCATCACAAGCCGGAAGAGGTGGCTGTTTTCTACCGGCTTGCCGCAGCCCTCCACGGCGTGTTCGTGAACCCCGCTCTGACCGAGCCATTTGGCCTGACATTGATAGAAGCTGCTGCTTGCGGCCTGCCTATCGTTGCAACCGAGGACGGCGGTCCGATCGATATCATCAGCAATTGCCAGAACGGCTATCTGATCAACCCGCTCGACAAAACTGCAATAGCGGAAACTTTGCTTCATATCCTGACTGACAAACCGGAGTGGCACCAGTTGGAGAAAAATGGCATTCAAGGTGTGCGTCGCCATTACTCATGGCAAGCACATGTGGAAAAATATCTTGCGGTGATACGGCCGCTGGTTGAAAAGACCGAGCCGATATCCAGAATGACCCTGCAAAGAAAATCCGCCATGTATCGTGATCGGGCGATACTGACCAGCCTTGATTTAAACCTGATAGGTGACCGGGAATCGTTGTCGCAGCTTCTGCAAACCATGCAGGCTAATCGCAAGGAGATCATTTTCGGAATTGCCACAGGCCGGCGACTGGATGACGCCCTGGCCACGCTAAGGTTGCATAACATCTCTCTGCCAGACTTGCTGATTACCAGCCAGGGCACCGAAATCCATTATGCTCCAAATTTGACCAAGGATGCGGTATGGGAGCGTCACATCAATCACCTGTGGAATCCGCAGGCTGTACGCGAAGTGCTCAAGGAAATCGCCGGGCTTAAAATGCAGCCAAAAATCAACCAGAGTCATTTCAAGATCAGCTACTTTATTGATCCCGCCGTGGCAAATGTCCAGGAAATCCGCCAAGCATTATTGCGCAACGAGCAGGCAGTGAACGTTGTATTTTCGTTCGGTCAATTTCTCGACGTGCTGCCCGTCAGGGCATCAAAAGGCCTGGCATTACGCTGGTGTGCCCAGCAGCTAGGCTTCCCACTTGAAAATACACTCGTTTCGGGTGTCACCGGCGCCGATGCCGATATGCTGCGCGGCAACACGCTGGGTGTGGTCGTGGATAACCGCCATCTCGCTGAATTGTCTGATCTGACCAATGCCGACAAGATATACTTTGCCAGAAAACCGTACGCCGCTGGCATACTGGAGGCGATGGATCATTACAATTTCTTTGGTGGCAACAAAGTGGTGGTTGCATGAGGCCTTTCCTGCTTTGTACTGACCTTGACAGAACGCTGATCCCAAACGGGAACCAGCCAGAATCCCGGGTGGCCGAGAACCTGTTTCAGCATTTGGCAAACCAGCCGGAAATCTCTCTCGTGTATGTAACTGGACGGCATCGCGCACTAGTCGAACAAGCCATTATTGATTTCGACTTGCCGCAACCGGATTATGTTATTGCTGACGTCGGCACCACGATCTATCAAATCAAAGAAAATGTCTGGAATCATTGGCAAGCATGGGATGCCCAGATCGCGCCTGACTGGCACGGGCTCACCCACGAAGATCTGTACCGGCAGTTGAGCGTCTTTCCGATGCTGCGCCTGCAGGAGCCGCAAAAGCAGAGCCGTTACAAGCTTAGCTACTATGTTCCCCCAGAAACGGTTACGCAAGGATTAATCGAAGACATGGACAAACGGCTGAAGCATGCAGGCATCAAGGCAAACCTGATCTGTAGCCTTGATGAGGCCGGCGGACTTTGTTTGCTGGATGTGCTACCCGCCAGTGCCAACAAGCTGCATGCAATCCGGTTTCTGATGAAGGAGGGTGGTTTCAGACGCGAAGCCACGGTCTTTGCCGGCGACAGCGGCAATGACCTGGATGTGCTGTTGAGCAACATACCATCCGTGTTGGTGGCAAATGCCGCCGCTGAGGTCAAAGCACGTGTTGCCGAAGCAAATATCGATACCATCTATGTCGCAAAGGGAGACTATCTCGGCATGAACGGCAACTACCGCGCTGGAATTCTGGAAGGTGTCGCCCATTATTTCAAGGATGTGGATACATGGCTGCGCCAGCAACCATGAACGCCACCAGGGGACGTTGATGTACGAGCAAGTTTCTCACTCACTGCTGAATGAAATTCTGGCTGACCTGAAGCCGGAAATCAGGAACCTGAAGCTGCGTCATTTTTACACTCGCCTCGGAGCAAATTTCTATGCGATTCATTCCCTGTTCCACCTTCTTTATGGCGAGCATGTAGATTTCAAGGAGCAAATGGTCAATCTGGTCGAAACGCTGGCAACTCGATATATCGAACGCGCTGCTCATCTCAAGAAATCAGATTTGGCACGAGAAAAGAACTTCAACTGGTTTCTGAGCCAAAAATGGGTCGGCATGGGACTGTATTGCGATCGCTTTGCCGAAAACCTGCATGGCCTGCGTAACAAGTTGCCATATTTGCAAGAGTTGGGCATCAACATGCTGCATGTCATGCCCATCCTGGATTGCCCGCCAGACCATAGCGACGGCGGCTATGCGGTGCGCGATTTCTGCAAGATAGATCCCCGTTTCGGAACCATAGAGGATGTCGAAGCCCTGTCTGATTCTCTGAGGAAGCGCGACATGCTGCTGGTACTCGACGTTGTCGTCAACCACACGTCCGACGAGCACGAGTGGGCGCAAAAGGCACGCAGCGGCGACAAAAAGTATCAAGACTACTACTATGTCTTCGATGACCGCGAAATTCCGGATAGTTACGAAGAGACCATGCCGGAAATATTTCCCGCCAGTTCGCCAGGCAATTTCACCTGGGATGAACAGATGGGCAAGTGGGTAATGACGGTATTCAACAGTTACCAGTGGGATCTCAATTACCGCAACCCGACGGTGCTGATCGAAATGATCGACATCATCCTGTTTTGGTCCAACAAGGGCG
>Ga0224495_10002544_pt1 | contig 11854 bp, 8 predicted proteins | sample SF_Jul11_sed_USG_FD_168128 | JGI IMG/M metagenome (GOLD analysis project Ga0224495, IMG submission 168128) | Sediment microbial communities from San Francisco Bay, California, United States - SF_Jul11_sed_USGS_4_1 | ecosystem: Environmental > Aquatic > Marine > Sediment | place: USA: California...
ACTTCGGGTTGAGACCCACGCCTAACTCGGCGACGTTGTAAACCTGGGGGTCTTTCCTGTTCCGGAGATCTTCGACCAGTTGTCTCGCCTGGGCGCCTCCTTCTATCTTGGTGATCATTCCTTTTTCCACAGTCGCTACGACTGCTTCTTCCAATACTCCGATGCCAATGTAAGGTATGCTGGCGTCGGCCACGATGATGCCCTCGGCGCTGCCCTCGAGGGGTGAAAAGTTGGCTTCAACGTTGGGCACCGGGGAGAGCTGGCCTTTTTGGACAATGCAGTACATGGCATTGCCCGGACGGCCATCCTTTTTCATGTCCAGGCGAGTGCCTGCCGGGTTGGTCAGGCGAGCGGTCTTGGCTTCGGTGAAGGCAGCGGCCAGTTTCTGGCAGACGATTTTCTGCTCGTTGAAATCAGCTTCGATGCCGCCATAAATAAGCATGTCCTCGGTAAAGTCCGTCAGGACCAGGCCGCGCGCACCGGCTTCGAGAGCCCGCTTCATCGCGCGGGTGTGCGTGATGGAATTGGACACCGGGGCGAAGATTACATCGGCTTTGATCATGGCCTCGGCTATGGTTGCCGGTGGCTCCTGCCCGTGTCCCTGGCGGGGGATCATGGTGGCAATCACCACCTCGGCGCCTCTTTCATAGGCTGCCGTGGCCAACACTTTAGCAATCTTCGTTTTCGTAAAGTCGGTGATAATCAGGACGTTTTCACCGGGCTTGACCCCGGCGCAGGTCTCAACCAGCTTAACCGCTCCTTTGATCATTAGTATTTCTTTCATCTCTTTCTCCTCATCAGCCTCAATTTTTAAAAACTCCGCATAGAGCTTTCCCTGGAGAAAGGACCGCCTCTTGGATCTAAAAGAGAGAAGCCCTTTCTCCTTTGATGAACCGCATCATGATGAACAAAGGAATCGTGGTCGATACGATGAGAATCGAGGCAAAGGCCGTGGCCAAGCCCATCTCGTCGGATATGATCCCGTTGAACATCTCCACGGTCATAGTCGACCAACCCGGGGTCTGCAGAACAATCGTGGAACTTAACTCGGAGATGGTGGTAATCCAGGTCAGGATGGCCCCGGACAAGATACCCGCTGCCATGAGCCTAATGGTAATCTTGAAAAAAGTTTTCATGGGGGGCACACCGAGGGAAATGCTGGCCTCCTCCAATGCGGGGTCCAGTTGGTAGAGGATGGAGGAACTGGAGCGGGCAATGAAGGGCATTTTCCTTATGGTATAAGAAAGGGCCAAAATCATCCAGGTTCCGGTCAGCACGACCAAACCGGAGTTGAACATGACGATGAGGGCGATGCCCAAAACCGTCCCGGCAATCGTAAAGGGGAGCATGATGGCTAAATCGAGGGTATCGCCCACGATGGAACGCCGCCGGGTAAGGATGTAACCGGTGGGCACTCCAACGAGGATCGATGCCAGCGTGGCCATGGAAGCCAGGAAATAGCTGTTGAAGATCGGCCGGGCGGCGTGTTCGAAGGCGTAAATGTAGTTTCTCAAGCTGAACGCGGGATGAATGACCGGTCCCCGGGTTTCCATAAAGGAGACCGTCATGGCCACTAAGAAGGGAATCAGGGGAATGAGGACGACCCAGTAACAGTAGCCTGTGGCCAGAAAATAAGAGGCACCTTTCAGCTCCCGTACTAAAGGCCGCCCTTTGGCGCTTTGGATAAAATTGCGCTTGCGTAAGTAATACCGCTGGGCCATCAATGAAGTCATGGTCACCAGGATCAGAATCACGCTCAAGGCGAAAGACATGCCGGGGTGTCCGCCGATCTCGGAAGTAAATTCCATGTAAGCTTGGACCGCCAGGTAGGGTTTCTGCTCTCCGATAATCATGGGCACACCGAAATTCTCAACGGCCGTCATGAATACCAGGAGCGTCCCGGAAAGAATGCTGGGCAATACCAGGGGCATGGAAACCTTGACGAAGGTTTTAAACGGCCCGGTCCCTAAACTGCGTCCGGCCTCTTCGATGCTTTCATCCACGGCGTTAAACCCGGAGAGCGTCATCAGGAATACATAAGGGAAAAACTGCATGGTGAATATGGCGGCCACACCGCCATGACCGTAGATGGACTCAAAGGGAATGCCCAGGGATCGAATCAAGGAAGTTACTACGCCAGCCCGGCCCAGGAGCAAGATCCAGGAAAAAGCGGCGATGAAACTGGGGACCATCAGGGGAATCGTGCTCATAGCCAGGAGGAAAGGTTTACCGGGAATATTATAGCGGGCCACTAAAAAAGCCATGGGTACCGCCAGGAGGATGGTCAAAAGCGAGGCGGCCAGGCTAACGCTCACGCTGTTCCATAAGCTTTGCCAGTAGGTCCGGTACATGGAGAATTTTTGGAAATTCTTTAAAGTAAGAGCGCCACCTTCCGACGTCTGAAAGCTGCCGATTAAAACCATAGAGACGGGAACGATAAGAAAGAAAATGACGGCAATGAAGATTAAAATGGCGGTCAAATTCCAGAAGAGATTCTTCACGTCCTTTGATCCTCTCGAAAAGCCAGCGCGCGCTCGATGGGATAATGGATCTTGACCGTTTCACCCAGATATTTGAGCTGGGACGGATCGGTGTGGTAGTTCAAAATCAAAAACTTGATTTCCTCCGTAACCGAAATTTCATATTTGATCATATTGCCAAGGTACTCCATCCGGGTGACCCGCCCCTCAAGAAGCCAGTGAGTTGGCGGAACTGTTTCTCCCGGATAGAGGATTTGGATAAACTCAGGCCTTATGGCTAATTTGACCTGTACCCCCGCTACCAGGCCATCTTGAAGCGGGAAGCCGAGCGACACGGAGCCGCATTTGCCGACCAGCATTTTGTTCTTTGCTTCCGCCATCTCCACCTGGATCAGGTTGGTTGCGCCAATAAACCCGGCCACAAAGGTGTCTTTGGGTTGGGAGTAAATCTCCCAGGGTCTGGCGACCTGGCAGATGAAACCATGGTTCATGACCGCGATCCGGTCGGAGATCGACAGCGCTTCTTCCTGGTCATGGGTCACGTAAATAGTGGTTATCCCTAAATTTTGCTGGAGGGAGCGAATCTCGCCGCGCATCTCAATCCTTAACTTGGCATCGAGGTTGGATAACGGTTCGTCCATCAAGAGGACTTCCGGTTCGATGGCCAGTACCCGCGCGATGGCTACCCGTTGAAGTTGTCCGCCGGAAAGCTGATTCGGCAGACGGTCCCCCAGGCCTTCCATGTGGACCATGGAGAGGACTTTTTTAACTCTCTTCGCCTGGTCAGCGGCGGGAACATTGCGGGCCTTGAGGCCATACTTGATGTTGTCCTGCACTGAAAGGTGGGGGAAAATGGCATAGTTTTGGAAAACCATCCCCACGCCCCGCCGGTGGGTCGGAATGGGGTCTATTCTCCGATCCCCAAAAAAAATTTGTCCTTGTTCGATGTCTACAAAGCCGGCCACGCAGCGTAAAAGCGTTGTCTTGCCACAGCCGCTGGGTCCGAGCAAGGTAAAGAATTCCCCTTTTTCTATTTCCAAACTTACGTTGTTGACCGCCACTAAATCTCCGAAGCGTTTGGTAGCGCCTCGGATGGAAATGCCAGACATGCCTTCTGACTCCTGATAAAAATAGGCCGGACTGCTCCGGCCTGCCCTGAAAAAATTTAATAGGACGCAGATTTACGCCGATAACCGCAGATAATTATTTTCTTTTTAGTTTATCCTGATAATCTGTGTACATCCGTGTCCAAAAAGGAATTTTCTATAAAGTAAATTTATGGATGAGAAGGCGACTCCTCCTCGGGGTCGCCCTTCAAGCCTACTTTACGCGCAGAAGAATATCCTTAACTTTTTCGAGGATTTCGGGTCTCCTCTTGGTCCAATAATTGTCGTCATAATTTTTAAGCAGGTTGATTTTGGACATAGGAATCATCCCCGGGGCCAACCCCGTAAAATCGATATCCGGGCGGGATGGCCTGCGCAAAAATTGGTCCAGGATCTGCTTACGGGTTTCCACGCTCGTGGCCCAATCCATGAACTTGCGGGCGTTCTCCCGGTTGGGAGCGCCCTTGATGATCGCCAGGCCTTCGGTATAGGCCAGGGTTCCTTCGGCAGGATAGACAACCTCCACCGGGGCTCCGTCTTTCTTTAACCGATAGGCAGCATATTCCAATGTTATCCCGGCCGGGAATTCCCCACTTGCCACACCGGTGTAAACAATGGAGGACTGCTGGGTAATCTTGGCTTGTTTCAGAAATTTCTCCGCCTTTTTCCAGCCAGCCTCATTGTCCCCCCAAAGGGAGAGCATGATGCTGAGCTGCGAGTAGGCTGAGCCCGCGTTGTTGGGGTTACAGAACGCCACCTTGTCTTGCCATTGGGGGTCGAGGAAATCACTCCAGGCCTTGGGCGCTTGGGCGGCGGAAATAAGCTTGGTGTTATACATGAAAACCATGACGTGGAGAATCTTGCCAACCCACATGCCGTTGGGATCTTTGTATTCCGCGGGATAGGCAGCAAAGTCTTTAATCTTGTAGGGCTCCCAAAGATCCATGTTGTTCTCCAGGATAATATTTGACAGCCCCAAGGCCACATCGCCGAGAGGGCGATTTTTCTCGGCTTTCATCCTCTTGACTAATACGCCTGAGCCGGCCCGGACCATTTCACACTTAACACCGGTGGCCTTTTCAAAAGCAGCGGCCATTATGTCGTTCTGTTGTTGCTGGTTCGAACTGTAGACAATCACTTTGCCTGCGGCCAATGCCGGCGACGCGCCCAGGAGGGCAGTCAGGACCAAGACCGCTGAATAAATTAGCCAATGTCCCCATTTTTTCATTTTTTTCCTCCTCTGGTAAGAATTAAATATCGTACTTATTCCCAGGCCAACCCTGGTAGCAAAAGCTTCCTGCTCCGCCAATACTGATACCTATGAACCCAACAACCAAGCAACTGCTTGGGATGGCCGTTTCCGTTAGCTATTTTTCAAGGATGGGGGATTGATTTTTTAATCCTATGTTTCAACCCGTAAGATCGGGGATGTTGCCGAGATGGTGGCGTCTAATCGCATCGAATGTTCTAGTTTCTTTTAGTATGAGAAAGATATCAAGAAGTTAATCGACCGTCAAGGGTTTTTATTGAACCGCCAACTACGTTTCTATTGGGTCCAAAATCCTGGCCTCGAAACGGTCTTCTTCCACCCTCTTCTTTATTTCCTGATATTCCTCCTCGCTAACGGGCCGGTAAATAACTCTGTCCCCCGGAAGAATTATCGCCCGCTTGTCAAGAAAATAGGACAAGCGTAACCTTCAGTGACAGATACTTATAGGAGGAACTCTCCATAGCAAAGATTCTGTTGTGGCCTGGGGGTCAGGCCAGTACGCGCCGGAAGCATCGGCCGGGATACCCATGGTCATGCTGAACTCACTGAACTTCCGCTTCTCCTCCGACCCCGGACATTTATCCGTGATTGAAGGGTTACGGCAATTGATCCTTATTCTTGCTTTATTAACATGAATTTTCTATGATCAAATGAAATATTTTCTTCTTAAGGAGTCCCGATGAGGATACAAATTACACTTACTTCAGCCGCAGCAAAAAGAATCATCGCCAAAGGAATCAAGGCCCATCCTAAGGTCCAACAGGCTCGCAAGAGGGGCAGGATCGTCATAAAGGGGGGCACTACCACTTCCGCTATCTCTGAGGAGCTCTGCGGAAAACCAATGAAGATTTCCGGGATGATAACCCCGAAAGGTACTCAGACTTCCAAATTCAGGTTTGAAATTGACCTCCCTCATGCCCTCATTCTTAAGGGGAATCAAATGATTCCCCTCGATTCTAAGGAGGCCTGGGATAAGGAGGCGCTCGACCTCAACCCGGAAGACCTGGTCATCACGGGGGCCAACGCTTTCGATGTCTATGGCCAGGCGGTGCTTATGGCCGGATCCTACGCCGGAGGAAGTGCTCTTCCTTCTTTCCATGCCCTGCTCCTCGACGGAATCCCCTTTCTGATTGCCGTCGGGTTGGAAAAATTAGTTCCTGGAAATCTTTGGGATTTGATCTCCCTGGCGGGACGAAAAAAAGTAGATTTTTCTTACGGAATGTCTGTGGGCCTGATGCCGGTCTTTGGGGAGATTTTTACCGAAGTGGAAGCACTGGAAACTTTGGCCCAAGTCGAAGCCTGTGTGATCGGGAAAGGAGGAATCCATGGAGCGGAAGGAAGCACAACTCTGCTTGTGGAAGGGCCTAAGAAGGAAGTTTTGAAAATAGACCAGCTATACCAAAAAGTGAGAGGGGCCGGTTTGAGCGGGCTGCCCCGGAATCTTGTCCCCTGTGCCAGAGGATGTCCGTCCTGCAAGAGGCATATCAAATGTCTCTATAAACTTGGGCAAAGGAAATAAAAAAAATGAAACTTTTTGAACCGATTCGCATTGGAAGCCTGGAGCTAAAAAACCGAATAGTTATGGCTCCCATGGCCACCCATTATGCGAATGAAAGCGGGGCGGTAACCGCAAGACTCAAAAACTATTATGCCGCAAGGGCCCGGGGAGGAGCTGGGTTGATTATCACAGAAGGGGACAGAAGGGAACGTTCTTTCCGAATGAACTTACATATACTTTTGGAGTTCGGCCAGCTCATCAGAATGGGCCTCGGTGATTACAGATCAATCATATTTGTCAAGTCAATTCAGGATGTCCCCCATTTGGCACGTCGGCGGGGCTTTTAAAAAATCTAGCTGGGAGCTCGAGTTTTTCTCTAAAGCGATGATTCCTACCTGCAAGGGTGGGTTTTGAATTTCAAATCGCGGCACTATCTTGCAAATTGAAATCATGAATAGGATCCATAGGGATTTATTCCTGCGGGAAAGGTCCCCGGATTTCTTATCGGGTTGCGTTCGGGTGGATTGATTCATGATGCTCACCAGAGAGGTTGGTTTGCCGGAGCGGGAAGAAGATGTTGATCTGCGATCTTATTTATTATAAGAATAGTTAATGAGGATTGAACTGATCTCGGCAGCTGCGGAAGACAGCGCCCGTCTGACCCCCTTGGCCTTAGCCACTTTAGCGGCTCTTACCTCTCCCGATGTCGATGTGGGGTTCTTTGATGACCAGATCCGCCCCATCGACCTCCAAAGCGACTTCCGGAAGGCTGACCTGGTGGCTATTTCCGTGATGTCCAAAACTGCCTATCGGGCTTACGAGATCGCCGACGCTTGCCGGAAAAAGGGAATCAAGGTGGTCTTGGGAGGGATCCACCCCACCCTCCTGCCGGAAGAAGCTTCGGCCCATGCCGATGCGGTGGTCATAGGAGAGGCGGAGATCCTTTGGCCCCGGGTCCTGGAAGATTTTCAGGCCAATCGCTTGCAGAGGTTTTACCGGCAGGACGAAGTCGTGGATATGAACCACTCTCCGGTCCCCCAGCGAGGGATCTTCAAGTTCCATTCCCGCAGCTACATCCCGCTGGATGTGGTCCAGACCACCCGGGGCTGCCCCTACCATTGCGATTTCTGCACGGTGAATTCGGTCTTCGGTAACCATTTTCGGATGCGGGAAATCGATCAAGTCGTGGCCGAGGTTCAGGGTTTGACCCGCTGGGGGATTCTCTTCGCCGACGATAACGTGATCGGCAATGTTCCCTATTCCCGGAAGTTATTTACGGCCCTGGAGCCTTTTAAATTGAAGTGGATCGGTGAGGCTTCCTTGGCCGGTCTGGATAATGAACAGAGCCTCAAGATTTTGCAGAAGAGTGGATGCAAGGCTCTTTTCATTGGTTTCGAATCCCTGAATCCTCAGCTGAGGAGCATAGGAAAGCCTCAGAACAATCCGGAGCGCTACGGGGAGGTGATCCGTAAGCTACACGATCACGGGATCATCGCCTATGCGGCCTTCATGTTCGGTTTCGACTTCGACGATCCCTCAGTCTTTGAGCGCACGGTAGAGTTTGCCGTCGCCAACAAGATCATCCTGGCTCAGTTTGCCATGTTAACCCCCTACCCCGGAACCCGCCTCTATGCACGGCTTGAGGCGGAAGGTCGGCTCCTGCGGGATCAATGGTGGCTTCTGCCCAACCAGGAGATTTTGGCGCCTCACTTCCGTCCCCGGCTCATGGAGCCCGAGCAGCTGCGGGAAGGTTGGAAGTGGGCTTGGCGGGAGTTCTACAGCTTCTCTTCCATTTGGAAACGGATAGATTTATGGCCGGCCCTCCATCCTTACCTTGCCTACCTGCCCTTCAACCTGCGGCAGCGGCACTTCGCCCGTCAAAAGATCTCTGCTGAAAACACCCGGCCCAGGTCCTGGAGAGTATAACAAACCACCGTTCTCTGGGGGAGGAACCGGTGTGCCCGGATGTGCCTCAAAAAAGCCTGACGGTCCTCGTCAAATCGTTGCCAACACTCCCTCCCCACCTCTACCCCGAAAACCCCCCGAATCCCCACTGAGAAGGCCCCCAAACAAACCCAAGATCTTGTGCTAAAATTCCCTTGACACACAATTACCTTCCCAGTATACTCACAACCCAAAAGCGAGTTCTTATAAAATCCTTATGAATCGGATTCGAAAAAAACGCCAGCCAATTCGGTAGGAAATAATTTTCCCTGAATTCGAGCGAGGTGGCGATCATTTATCTTCCTGCCTCCCTTGCGGGTGATCGCAGATGCCAAAATTCGTTGATCCGAAAAACTATCCCTGGGGAAGGAGAGCGGAGTGGAGTTTCCAACCCATCGAAAATCCTGCGGCCTTGATGAAGGTAAGGCTGAATCCCTGGGAAAAAAAGCCATCGTCTCCTCCCGGTTCCGGCCCCTGCAGGGTCCCTACAAGATCTTCGTCTGGGGATTTGCCATCGCCATGGCCCTTTGGCATCTCTTCGTCCTGGGAATCTACCCCATCGACCCCGTCATTTTTCGTGCTTCCCATGTGATGTTTGCCTCTTGCCTCATCTTCTTCCTCTTCGGCTTCCGATCCAGTTCCGTCCAACATCGTTTCTCCGTCGTGGATGCGGCCCTGGCCGTTTTCAGCGTGGTTATTTTCTTCTACTTGAACTGGGTGTGGGACGATTACGTCAACCGCATCGGGGTCGTGATGGAACCCTGGGACATTCCCATGGCGATCGGCCTCATTTTCATCGTGATTGAAATCACCCGCCGCACCACGGGCTGGAGTCTCCCCATCATCGCCGGAGTATTTCTGGCCTATCAATTCTTCGGGCAATACGCGCCGGGCCTGATGCGGCATCCCGGCCATGATTACGAGCGGATTCTAACCACCCAATTCAGCCAGTCGGGCATATACGACATTCCCACCGGCGTTTCCGCAACCTATGTGTTCCTGTTCGTCCTGTTCGGGGCTTTCCTGAACATTTCCGGGGCCGGGGCCGTTTTTACCGACCTGGCCAGAAGCATCGCGGGAGGAGCCCGCGGGGGGCCGGCCAAAGTTTCGGTCGTGGCTTCGGGATTCTTTGGCATGGTTTCGGGCGCAGCCGTGGCCAATGTGGTCACCACGGGAGCTTTCACCATCCCCTTGATGAAAGACATCGGCTACAAGCCCCATTTCGCCGCGGCTGTGGAATCAACCGCCAGCAGCGGGGGGCAGGTGATGCCCCCGGTGATGGGGGCCTCCGCCTTCGTCATGGCGGAAATCTTAGCCATGCAGTACTCCGAGATCATGATCGCGGCCATCATCCCTGCCTTTCTCTATTACGCTGCGGTTTATTTCATGATCGATTTCGAGGCCGTCAAGGAGCGGCTGACCGGGCTGCCCCGTGCTCAGCTGCCCAAATTCTCCTCGGTCCTGTCGCAGGAAGGGTACCAACTTTTCCCCCTGGTGGTATTGCTCTACTGCTTGCTCTGGCAGCAATATTCGGTCATCCTCTCGGCCCTTTATTCCATTCTGGCCATCATCTTTTTCACCCTCTTGAAAGAGTTACTCGGCTACCTGTACCATCAACCGCGGAATGAAATCGCCAATCTGTCCAAAGTCTGGATGGTTGTTTTCCTTCTCATCATGATTTTTATCGAGGTCCGATGGGAACGCTTTTGCTACCCCCTCCTCGGGGTGGGATTGGTGACTACCCTGGGAAAGATCGGGCGAGATTACCACCGATCTTTGAACATCAAGAAAGATGTCATCCGGGACCTGCTGGCCTGGCTGCGGCATGCCTGGAATTTTTTCACTCGCTCCCTGTACCAAGGTTCGACCTCAGCCATGGAGGTTGCCTCCACTTGTGCCTGTGCCGGGATTATCATCGGGGTCATGAAGCTCACCGGCATCGGCCTCAAATTCACCCAGACCATCCTCGCCCTCTCCCAGGGAAATTTACCCGTAGCGCTCGTACTCGTGATGTTTATCAGCCTCATCCTGGGCATGGGGGTGCCCACGGTGGCCGCCTACATCATCTGCTCGGCGGTTGCCGCCCCTGCCTTGGTCCGTTTGGGAGTTCACGAGCTCGCCGCTCACATGTTCATCTTTTATTTCGCCGTGTTTTCCTGTATTACTCCTCCGGTATGTATTGCCGCTTTTGCGGCGGCGGCCATTGCCCGGGCCAATGTCTGGAAGGTGGGGCTCACCGCCATGAAGATAGGCTTTGCGGCCTATATTGTTCCTTACATGTTTGTTTATGGTCCAGCGGTCCTCATGAAGGGACCCTGGCATGAGATTTTATTGGCGGTATGCACGGCCTTATTGGGAGTTCTGGCTGCCGCGGGCGGTTTTCAAGGCTATCTGTTTCGCTGGCGTTTAGGAATCCCGGAGAGATTCTTCTTGGGAGTCAGTGCCTTGGCCCTCATCAAACCCGGCTGGAAGACCGATCTTGTGGGATTCCTCGCCTTTGGGACCGCGGTGGCCCTGGTGTATTTTATTTCTCTGCGGTCCAAGGAACGGCCGGTGACCTGAGGTCAAGGAGAGGGATGCCCAAGGAATTCATCCGTTGTGGAAAATGGGTGCTAAATTTATAACTCTAAACGTGGGAAAGGAGGTTTTTATGAAAAGGTTCTTGGTGATCGGGTTGGTCTTTGCTTTGGTGCTTGGTATGTCGAGCTCGGCTCTCGCGGGTAAGGAGAACTGGCCGAAAGCCCTATCCTTCGGGGCTGCCAGCGTGGGCGGCAGTGCTTATACGGCCTGTATGGCCTATGCCTCCGTGGTAACGAAGTATCTCGGGGTACCGGCTACCTGCGAAACCTCGGGAGGGTCGATCAATAACACCAAACTGGTGGACATGAAAAAGCTCTTGATGGCCCACACGGCTCAGGGAGCCGCCTGGAACGGTTTTCACGGAACGGAATGGGCCAAAGGAAAGAAGCATCAGAATATCCGGGCCATGTTTCCCATTTACCCCCAGCTTTGGTTTGGCTGGACCCTTCCCAAATACAACATCAAAAAATATTCCGACTTGAACGGTAAAGTGATTAGCGGGGGCCCCCGGGGTGGCACCTCCGACGCCTATCTCCAGGCCATTATGAAAATCTCGGGAATAAAACCTAAAAGTTACGTCTATGCCGGTTTTAGCGATACGGTCGGACTGCTCCGGGATGGGCACATCCAGGCCGCCTTTTCCTCCACCGGCGTACCCCAGGCCGCGGCTAACGAGGTGACTTCCACCCTGGGCGGTTTTATCCTTGGTTTTGATAATGAGGCGCAGCAGAAAAAAGTCTCCAGCGTCATGACCTATCTGCCCCCCTTTACGATGCCCGCCGGGGTTTTTAAGGGGCAGGATCAACCGGTTCTCTCGAATGCCGACTGGGTGGTGATTTCGGTGAATAAAGAGGCGGATGAAGATTTTGTGTACAACGTTGTCAAAGCCGTCCTGGAGCACAATAAAGACTTGGTCGCGGGCCATAAAGCCCTAATAAATTGCAAATTGGAAAATGCGAAATACATCATGTATCCC
>Ga0224495_10002545_pt1 | contig 11847 bp, 13 predicted proteins | sample SF_Jul11_sed_USG_FD_168128 | JGI IMG/M metagenome (GOLD analysis project Ga0224495, IMG submission 168128) | Sediment microbial communities from San Francisco Bay, California, United States - SF_Jul11_sed_USGS_4_1 | ecosystem: Environmental > Aquatic > Marine > Sediment | place: USA: California...
GCGTGGGACAATTATCCGAGCGGTGACGACATTGCCGATGCACGTCGCTTGAACGAATTCATCGAGCAACGTGTACTGGAAATGCCCGAGCAATATTTCTGGCTGCATAAACGATTCAAGACACGCCCAGAGGGTGAGGAGAGTTTTTACAAATGAATTACCGCGATCTGCGCGACTTCATCGCCCAACTTGAAAAGATCGGCGAACTTAAGCGCGTGACAGCTCAAGTTTCGCCACATTTGGAGATGACCGAAATCTGTGACCGTGTGCTACGTGCACAGGGATCTGCGATTCTGTTCGAAAACGTAGTAGGCCACGACATGCCTGTCTTAGCCAACTTGTTCGGCACCCCGCGACGAGTGGCACTCGGCATGGGCGTAGAAGATATCGACACATTGCGCGAAGTCGGTAAGCTGCTCGCTTACCTGAAGGAACCGGAGCCTCCCAAAGGACTTAGAGATGCCTGGGAGAAATGGCCGGTACTCAAGCAGGTGCTGACGATGCAATCCAAAATCGTATTTTCCGCTCCCTGCCAGGATATCGTCTGGGAAGACAAGGATGTCGATCTTGCAAAACTACCGATCCAGCATTGTTGGCCGGGCGATATCGCACCGCTGATTACCTGGGGTCTGGTAGTCACGCGTGGCCCAAACAAGCCACGCCAGAATCTGGGCATCTACCGCCAACAGGTGATTGCGCCGAACAAAGTTATCATGCGCTGGCTAGCCCATCGTGGCGGCGCGCTGGATTTTCGCGACCACTGTGAAAAGCATCCCGGAATACCTTTCCCGATCACGGTGGTGATCGGCGCCGACCCGGCGACGATACTCGGCGCGGTCACGCCGGTGCCCGATTCGCTCTCCGAATACCAGTTCGCCAGTCTACTTAGAGGCAGCAGAACCGAACTGGTGAAGTGCATCGGCAACGATCTGCAGGTGCCCGCCTCAGCCGAGATCGTACTGGAAGGGGTGATCCACCCGAACGAAGAAGCGCTGGAAGGGCCTCATGGCGACCACACCGGCTACTACAACGAGCAGGACAAATTCCCAGTATTCACAATAGAGCGTATTACAATGCGGCGAGATCCCATTTACCATTCCACCTATACCGGCAAACCGCCCGACGAACCCTCGATGCTGGGTGTCGCGCTGAACGAGGTATTCGTGCCGCTGCTGCAAAAGCAATTCCCTGAAATATCCGACTTTTATTTACCACCTGAAGGATGCAGCTATCGCATGGCGGTGGTCAGCGTTAAAAAACAATATACGGGACATGCCAAGCGCGTGATGTTCGGTATCTGGAGTTTCCTGCGCCAGTTCATGTACACCAAGTTCATCATCGTCGTCGACGACGACATCGACATTCGCTCGTGGCCCGAAGTCATCTGGGCAATCACTACCCGCGTCGATCCGGTACGCGACACGCTGCTGGTTCCGAACACCCCAATCGACTATCTGGATTTTGCCAGCCCGACATCAGGGCTAGGCGGCAAAATGGGGCTGGATGCAACCAACAAATGGCCGGGCGAAACGCAGCGCGAATGGGGCACTCCTATCGTGATGGATGCTGCAGTGAAAGCAAAAGTGGATGCAATATGGGATAAGCTGGGGCTGTAACTGCGCGCAGCTCAACCTGCCTTAACGCAGCAAAACAGCACGTTGCTGAACGGCGTGCCTTCGCTCATTGGTAGTGTTTCCACTGAAAATCCCAGCTCTTGCAATAGTGCCCTCCAATTACTTGCCGATCGATAATGCAGCGGATGCAATCCTTGACCGCGCCACAGGCAGCAAATTTGCTCGGCCAAACGGGTAATGTAAAAACGCAATCCTCCGGATGCATCGCTTTCGCGCATAAGCAAAATTCCTCCAGGGCAAATTGCTTGCGAGACCCGCTCCAAAGTTTGCATCTGTTCGTTCGCCCCCATGTACATCAACACATCCAGAATGACTGCGATTGAACAAGCTGGCAACTCTGCCGTACGAATGTCGCCATGGGTAATAGTTGCTTTACCACGCAATGCCTGCTTGGCAACAAATGCTTTTCGTTCATCCAGCTCAATACCGTGCAATTTAATATCCAGAGGGGGATAAGGCCAATCCGATGGCCAGTTGCCCGCACGGTGTGAATTAACCGCTTCATTCAGCAAAGCCGGCAACACCCCCAGGCCGCACCCCAAGTCGATCAGCAAGCCGTTGTCGGGTACTAAACCGCGTTTAAGTAACGTTTGGAACACCGGATCGTAGCGTAATTTCCCCCGGACAAACTCGAAATAAACGCGCCCCTCATCGATATATGGCTTGGCCGCTACCTGGATGAGGTCATCAAATTGTGTCAGCATGTTTCAGTGCAGCAGGAAGTGATACCGATCGCAGTCCAAGCGTGCTCATATGATCCAGCAGACGCGGCAACGTCTCCAGAACCACGGTAGCACTGCCGCCCGATTGATGCGACCGGCCATCATGCATGAGCAATATATCTCCGGCGGCAAGACCGCACAATAGCCTGTCAAGTACTCGTTCAGAATTCTGTTCAAAAACATCGTAACCGCGTCGCGTCCATGTAACATACTTTAGGCCGGCATATTCGATCACGGGCGCAAGGAAGGGGGAGCGAAATCCCATCGGCGCACGAAAAAACTCAGGTGACGCACCAGTAGTTATTCGAATAGTTTCCTGTGCAGCACTGATCTCTCGGTACAATCCTCGCCAGCCCAACAGGGCAAAATTATACGGGTGGCTGTTACTATGATTCTCGATGCTGTGGCCACGCCGTACAATTTCCCGAGCCAACTCTGGAAATTCGGAAACTTTGCCGGCAATACAGAAAAAGCTCCCTTTTGCGTCATACTGATCAAGCAGATCCAGTATCTGCGGGGTGATTCCCGGATCAGGGCCATCATCAAATGTTAGTGATATCTCGTTGCGCCGTATTGCCCTCACGGGTAACCTCGTCATATTCGGTCCGAGCAGGCGACCACGCGGCCAGAGCACTGCCGCCGTCAGAACTGCATGATTGAATGCAACCATGCCCAGCGCCCACCGCCAAAGATCGGTATATACCGCAGCAAACACCGCACTGCACAGATGAACAATCAGACTTATGCGCAACGCTGCCGAAAAGTGCCAGATTCGCCCCGTAGTATCCGCAGGATTAAGAATTCCTACCGTCCTGTCATGTTTCATTTACTATCTTGCCCCCCATCAATACGGCCGAGAACAACAGGCTCAGGAAGGCACCCATCGCCACGGTTTGACCAATCGCTGTGAGCACCGGAACACCGGAAAAACCCAACATTCCGAATGCGATAGTGGTTGAGATATTAGCCACCAGTAAAGAAACCATGGTGAGCTTGCCGTCCTGATCATGTGTCGCAGCATTGCTTTCACGATCAAAGAACAGCGAATAATTGGAACCGACAGCAACTGAAAGCAGCATACCCACCAGATGGAACAACAGCAACTCTTGGCCGCCTGCTAACAATACCGCCAGTGTAATGATGACAGCAGCCCCCAACGGCAACAAAACATCTGCCACACGCCTAGCAGAACGCAAACTGATGAACAACAGAACAATGATAGACAACGCGCCGATAATCGACAGCCATACTGCCTCATGCACGTATGAATCGTAAAGAGAGTCGCTCTCGTTTTTCAAATCCAGCAGGGTGACCATAGCATCCTGTGACCCGAAAGCATGTTGTATCGCCTGCTTATCAGTCACGCCGCGTAGCGGCAACATAGCCCTCCAGCCATCATCGTAGTGCGCCAGCAAACTTTCAGTTTGCAAACCCAAATTAGTGCCTTTCAAATCGTCCAATGTGATCGGGGATTGAACACGCACCGCTGCAATCTCCCGGAAAAACGGCTCAAACAGGTCATCCCTGAACGGCATTCCGGTGAGTGCTTGCTTCAGATTGGAACGCAATTGACGTTCTTCCGGCAATGCCGCCTGACGTATCTGCTGTGTCTTCACGCTCGGCAAGTATCGCGAAGGCGTATCGTATCCGGTCAAAATTTTTCTGCTCATCAACTTATCGAGTTGCACTCCAACTGCTTCGCTGCGTTCAAGCACCTCCTCACGATACTTGCCGCCGACCACTATAAGAAAACGCACATCGGGCGCACCGAGGTCATCTCGCAGCGACTGGTCGAGTTGTTGCTTTTCGACCGACAGTGGGAACAGGCTGGAAAGTTGGTCACTCCAAACCGGCTCACGGTGCATCGCGATTGATATTACTGCTGCCACCACTGCAACATAAACCAACGGGCGCAAGCGTGGCGCGTATCCGATCACAGCAATCACCCTGTCTGCTAGCAAACCCGGTGCAACAGGCGAAAATTTTTCCGAAACCAGATTCGGCAGTACCCAACGGGTGACCAGCACTGCCACAACCAGTCCGATCACGGAAAACAAACCCAGTTGGGCCAGACCCGGAAAGTCCGCGAGAAACATCGGGCTAAAACCGCAGATTGTCGTCAACACGCCCAACCGTATCGTCGGCCAGATATTTTTCAGTGCCTTGCTGGGAGGTCTACCCGGCGAAAGATGCGTAAAAAAATAGATGGAATAATCTACCGCCTCGCCGATGAGCGTAATGCCGAATCCCAATGTCACACCGAATACCACACCATATCCCATGCTAACTGCCGCAATACCAGCCAACGCTCCGCTGGCAACCGGAAGCAGCGATATCGCCAGTACCCGCCATGAGCGGTACACCAGCAACAGTAGTCCGCTGACCAGTATTGCCGTAATAATGGAAAATTTGAATGCGACACCCTCGATGTTGTCACGTGCTTCCACCGAAAACACACCGGGACCGCTAAGACGCATTTTCAATCCCGCGAATTCAGCGCCCTGTATTGTTTCTGCAAAATGTTTGCGCGCCAACTCAACGGCATGTTGCTGCGCATCGATATCATAACCTGCTGCAGAGGTCTGTAGGATCAGCAAAGCACGCGACCCGTCATCGGAGGTCCACACACCCTCCTGCAGGGCCGGTTGGGCTTGCCCGGCGAATCCCTCTACAATGTGCAGCAACTCGCCGCTAGGATCGCGGGGAATTACCTGCTTGATCATAGTACCGGCTGGCGAACCAAGCATCTGAAGTATGTTCTCAAGCGAGTCGCGCAAGCCGCCTGCGGTAAAACGTTCAGGCGTGACCGCTGAACTGAGCAGGTATCGATTATCAACCAAGAAGGCCTGATCCCTGTCCAGAGTGCCTTTCTCACCGTTGTTAACCATCATAAAGGCCGGCTCTTTGCGCAGGCGGTACGCCAATTGCTTGCTCGTGGCAGCCAATTTTTCCGTCGGGCCGCCCTCTATTCCTATCAGAATCAAACGTGAAACGATCCCATCGCGCAATTGCTCAGTCAACAAGCGCTGCGCAGATGTCGGCGTACCGGGGAGAAATGCATTCAGGTCGGCACCGACCTGAATGCGCGATACGACTAAAACGCAAAAACCGATGAAGATCAACCATACAGCAATCGGCCAACGTACTTTGAATCTCTTCACGAATCGTCCTTGGTGATTTCCATCATCGAGTGATCGCCGCCCGCTTCCATCACCTCAATGGTATTGATCTGCTCATTACTCCCGGCAATACGAATTTCGACGACCATATCCCTCATCTTGGGATCCAGCGGCAATAATATCAATCGCCACTTACCGCCCCTCCCTTCCATGCTTACTTTATAGAAACGATTCAAGGTCTCAAGATCACCCGCCAGGGTGGAGCGTATACTTTCGACAAAAGCCCAGATCGCGGGATATTCTCGCAGGGACACGACTCGCTGTTTGCCATTGTCCCCACTTTGCATCGTAAGCTTATCCTGATCCAGCAGGATGCTCTCCGGCTTGGGCACCAAAGTATATTTTTCCAATTTACCGGGTGCCGTGTAGAGCAGTGTACCCGCGAACACCAGCGGCTCTTTCAACATGCTGAAATGCTTGCGTTCGACAAAAGTCGCCTTTGAATGTTTTACCTGCGCCAGGTTGTGCATCAATTCCCTAACAGTCCAGGGTGTTACCTGTTGTTCTATTTCAGCGGAATAAACCGGTATCACAGGAACAACAGACATTATTGCGCAAGTTATCAGCCTGCAAATGATCAAGAATCTCATATTTGTATTATTGCCAGATGTCATAGAAATTAAACCAGTTATAAGGAGCCTCGCGGCAATAGTGCTCAAGCCGCGAGGCAAATTGTTGTGCGGCCTGTCTGATTACTGCATCACGCCCAAGTTGCATGATCTGTCCCTGTTCGATCAAATGTTCAAAGCGGACATTATATCGGTTGCCACCCTCATATAAACCAAACATCAGCACAACCGGACAGCCGAGTATCGCCGCAAGACGGAACGGTGTAACCGGCAAATCAATCTGCCCGCCTAGGAAATCGACGCGAATCAATTTATTTCCCGAAATAGTACGATCCGCGAGCATCCCTATGTATTCGCCGCGTTGCAGCGCCTCTTGAATCTTCAGCATGGAGTCGATCTTACCAAGTGGAATCACAGGCGGATTATGCTTCGGATTTATGGTATTCAGCACTGAGTTGATCTTTCGAGCATTATCTTCGTACATCACCATGCTGGTGCGCGGATGTCCATGATTGCGGCTAAGAGCATGTATCACTTCAAAGCTGCCCATGTGAGCACCTATCAGCAAACAGCCACAGCCATTTGCGCGGATAGCCCCGAACATCTCTTCGCCATCTGAATGAATATCCAGTAGAGAACTTTGATTGTTGAGCAGGAAAATCCGATCCAGAATAGTCGAGGCAAAATAAAAACAGTGTCTAAACCCATCGACTGGAGTCGAACGTCTGCCAAGAGCCCTATCCATATATTTGCGTGAAGCAGCCCGCGCTTTTGCAGAAAAAAGGACAAAATAAAGACTAATCGGATAAAGCAATAATCGGCAAGCAGGTCGGCCAAAAGTCAGCGCAAGCCAAACGGCCAGACGGATAATCCACACTTTACTGCGTTCGGGATGGGTAGTCCATTCCTGCTTCACGTCGAGGTGCTTTCCACAATTCCACTATGGCTGATAGCCACACCCAATAGCACCTTGCTTTCAGACACGCTACATTCGAAGCGAATATCTCCGGCTAACGTTATTACATAATCAATGCGAACTTCATCACCCGGTCTTACTGGTTGTGGAAATTTGGCAGATTTAACGTTCCAGCCACCCTCTCCGGCGCCCAAATGCATACCGATAATCGCCAACACTTCATCTAACAAAATTGCGCCGGGAATAATCGGATTTCCCGGAAAATGCCCCGCTCCACAAGGATGATTCAGGGCAAATATCAGCGTCGCCCCCGTCATGACACCGCTCCGGATTTTCTCTGTCGCAGCAACATTTCAAGGCTTGCGCGCGGCAACTTTCCAGTTTCATTGCGCGGCAAGGCGTTCAATTTGATAATGGGTCTGGGTAAAAAAATTTCGTCGATACGCTGGCGCAATGCGTTCAATATTTCACTGTTGGTTAGTCCTGGCGCTACAACAAACGCAATCAGTCGTACCGTATCCTCCCCTTTTTCATCTGGCATGAAAAAAACTCCGTCCTGAACCCCGTCAATTTCATTTAGATGGTGATTCAGGTTGGCCAGTGAAGTACGCTTTCCGGCGATATTGATCAGATCGGCAGTTCTACCGTGAAGCAAAAAGGTAGTATCGCCATGCAGCTCTACAATATCCCCCAACGGAAGCTCCCCCGCCACATGCCCTCCTGAAACGTATGCCGTCTCGCCAATCAAACGCAGTGACAGTCCATCAAACGCGCGCCACTCATCCGTCAACGCAGTACGCCGACTAGCGATCTGCCCGGCTTCGGTGAAACCGTATATTTCATGCAGCGTCGTCCCGTAATATTCTTCCACCTTGATAGCCAGGTCGTGCGTCAGCGGCGCGGTAGCACAAACGATTTGCTCCAGCTTAGGCAAGATTATTTGGCTCGCCACGAGCGTGCGCAAATGAACAGGAGTAGTAATAAGTACGCGTGGGCCGGAAATCTCGTGCAATGCAGCACTAATATCCCCCGGATAAAAAGGTTTGGCCGAATGCAGCATCACGCCGCCACGCATCGCAATCAGCACGGTAGATTCAAAACCATACATATGCTGCGGCGGAACAGTTCCCAGCAGCGTCAAATCATGACGATCCAGTATACCCAGACGAATTGCCTCTCCGGTCACGCTCTGCGAGACCGCGCCCCAAGTCTTGTCATTGGGCATGGGATCTCCCGTGGATCCCGAGGTAAATACAATCGCCACCACTTGCGCTGCCGGTATTTCAGGCATCGTAACCCGCTCGTCGACACAGCCGGGCAACTCCGGATATGTATAAGTCTGCAACTCTGGGTGATCACTTGCTCCATCTGTCAGACAATACAGACCCGTATAACGCTGACGAAGCCGTTTGATCAGATCGACAGTATGGTTCGGTGGTAGCAAACTAACCTGGCCGCGCAGCATCGCTGCTGAAAAACCAACCGCAAAACGATACCGATCTTCACACAAATTAAGCACAAACTTTTCATCAGGAAGTTGTTCCGATAGCGCTCTGACATCTGCCAAAAAGCGTCTAATCGTAATTGTTTTTTTGCCCTGAATAGCGAAATTTGCATCCAGGGCCTGCCGACGCAACAAAGGAATAAATATGGCAGATTGATACGCAGACATTATTGCGCCTTGCTTGATTTTGATTCGTCCGTATTACGATTGAAATACTTCATTGCGGAAAAAATCGAACTTTGGTGTTCGCGGTAACGCAGCACACGATAGGTGTATTCAACGATGAACATCAAAACAATCATCGGCACATTCAACAGATTGATGTAGGTCGACCACGCGTCTAGCGAAGCAAAAGAAAATAGTGCCAATGAAATCACAATCTGCATCGCAAAAAACAGACTCCATGCAAGCGTGACCGTACGCGTATAGCTTTCAATCTCCGGCTTCAACGAACCGTGAACCTTGCGTGCTATTGCGGTTATCAGCGCTTCGCGCCCCGATTTTAGTGTGCGCGCAAAAAACCACATCAAAAACAGATTGGTCGCCAGATGCGGCAAGCCGAAAGTGATCTGCCCATAACCGAAATACCTCACCGCCAAATATCCCAGCAAGGCCAATGCAGAAACAATCAGCACAGCCCACCGCCAATTCATTTCAACCTTGATAGCCCACCCCGCTCCGATTGCGAAAGGAGCCAACACCAGAGCTGCTGAAATAGGTGAAATTTGTGGTGCCGTCACTACTTTATGGATAAAAAATTGATAGCCGAAAAAACCGAAAACGACAGCCATTCCGATTGCCAGCTTGCCGCAAGCTTGCATTTATTTGACCCGGTGCTGTTGGATATATTTACCTAGATTGCGTAGCGAAGAAAAAATATGTGCATTATTCTCGTCATCCGAACGTAACTGGATACCATACTGCTTGGTAATCGCTAGAGAAATCTCCAGAACGTCAATAGAATCTATACCCAAACCCTCGTCACCATAAAGTGGAGCCTCTGGAACGATTTCTTCAGCACTAATCTCTAGATTCAGTGAATCTACAATCAGCCTGGCAAGCTCTTTTTCAAATTCGATATTGTCGATTGCAGGAATATTTGTCATAAGGTCTGAAATCCAGTTAGATAATAGTTTTAAAGAGCCTACAAAAAGTCGGCCTCAAGCCGCTAGAATACTTAATTTCGGACATGCTGTCCACGCGACAGACCAAAAATTCCCGCATTTTCAATACCTAAATAATCTGCGCCGCCTCGCCGAACGGCAGGCGCGGGTTGCGGTGATGCACCTTACCACGGTCGGCATAGCCGAGATTAATGACGAAATTGGACTTCACCTTGCCGCCCGGGAAGAACTCCAGATCGATCCCGGCATTGTCGAAACCGGACATCGGCCCGGCATCCAGCCCGAGCGCACGGGCCGCGATCAGCAGGTAGGCGCCCTGCAGCGTGCCGTTGCGGAATGCCGTGGTGTCGATCAGCGGCTGGTTACCGGCGAACCACGAACGCGCATCTGTATGCGGGAACAGCTTAGGCAGCTTTTCATAGAACTCCATATCGTGTGCGACGATCGCGGTAACCGGCGCGGTGCGGGTCTTTTCCCGGTTTCCCTCCGACATCAGCGGCAAAAGGCGCTGCTTCGCCTCGGCACTGCGCACGAACACGATGCGCGCAGGACAACTGTTGCCGCTGGTCGGCCCCCATTTCATCAGGTCGTATATCGCGTGCAGCAGCTCGTCGCTGACCGGCTTGTCCAGCCATACGCTATGAGTGTGCGCTTCGCGGAAAATGATATCCAGGCTACGGTCGTCTAGTTGCAAAATCACTCCTTTGGATCAGGTTGGAAAATGTAATATTTCTGGCACGGCAAACCTTGCTTCAGGCTACGCCCACAACATCATGTTAATACTGGTGACAAATCGTGCATAACGCACTGCCGACATTTTCGACGCGCAGATAAAGTTTTGCAGGATCCTTTTCCATCGTATGCGCCCCGCCATGTTCCCAGTGGCAAGATGCACACTCAACGGTTTCCTCACTGGCCGCGCCGAACAGCATGACCTCATCCCTGTCCGCCTTGCCGTTGCCATTGCGGTCAAAGAAAGCAACATCCTCATGGCGTCCCTCGGGCTGGGCAAAATTGGAGCTATCCTGTGTACCGGGATACCTGACACCAACCGGGTGATGCGACCTCGGTTCATCGTAAATCGCACTGAAATCGCTTGCACCCTGCACCGCAGCCGGGCCGTGGCAATCACGGCAACCTTCGCTCTGTACTTTTTTTACGCGAACAACTTCTGCCGGCACCGGCTGCTCGACTTTCGGCAGCACCGCCTCGGGCTGAACCGCCTTCTTTTGCGCACATCCCGGCACGGATAAACCAAGAAGTATCATTGTGAATATCGCAGGCAGAAATTTCGTCAGGTCTGTCATCGTCATTCTCCTTGGGATAAATCGTTTTTTTACCATGCTGCACTATCCCTTACGCGTACTAGGCAGCATGGTTTCTGCGCAGGAAAAAGTCGCCCAGCCATTTTCCGTTGCGGTAGTCGATCGTCAGGCGACTGGGGACGAAAGCCTCGGGTCTGACGATGGGAAAATCCTCCACCGGTGGAGCCCCCGTGTAATCGCTGACCTTGCATACCCTGGTCATCACCGGGCGGAATTCCACCTTCAGGCGCGGGGCGGCCAGTGCAAAATCCGCCGCCTGAGCCTCACCGCCAAAGCGTACTGCCTTCCTGATCAGGCAGCTGAAATAAAGTTCCATCTCCACTCGCAGCGGCTCCGCCAAGGGCTGCATCTTCCGGTGTGCCGACGCGCTCCATTCCACCAGCACATTCTTACCGAGTATCTCGACTATCGTTTGCATGAGGCATCCTCCTCGTCGTTGGCATTGCCGCTACTAACACAAGTGTACACCCTACGCCGCTTGCTTCAGCCTGTCCATCTGCCGGTCATGCATTACGACAACGTCAACATCGCGGTTATCGCACCAATCAGCACGAAGAACATGTCCGACTGCATTCCCACTCACCTCCTGTTGCGCCGAGACTCATCCCTCGTCCATGCTCTTCAACACGCTGTACAAGCTGCATATACAGGGATTTAGCGACCAGAAACCTCAGGGCGCCCTTAATAATATTGACAACAGCAAGGTGAATATTGATACTTTTTAATATGCCTTGAAATTTCCCAAGCCTTTAGGAGGGTGCCATGAATATCAGTTCAATTTTGACTCTAATATTATGCGTTGGATCATTGGTTGCATGTGGCGGAAAAAGTTCCAGCAATGGAGTTGGGGGTTCTACCACAACTGATCCCTATG